>Ga0209331_1000704_pt1 | contig 11708 bp, 11 predicted proteins | sample JacPinW_OM3H0_M3_FD_187971 | JGI IMG/M metagenome (GOLD analysis project Ga0209331, IMG submission 187971) | Forest soil microbial communities from Algoma, Ontario, Canada - Jack Pine, Ontario site 1_JW_OM3H0_M3 (SPAdes) (version 2) | ecosystem: Environmental > Terrestrial > Soil > Boreal... | reverse complement strand
CGGCGTGTACGCACTCACCTCGGCGGGAATGAGTGCGCTTTCTCGTTGGCCGCAGGAAAACCACGCTGCGTCAGGGCTAACCATCTCTTGATTTATGTCCGCTCCGCAAAGCCGCCCAGAGCCTCTGGTCGATGAACTCACCCCCAGCAGATGGAACCAGTTCGGTACCAAGGAATTGAAGCGCTAGGAGCCAAAGGGAGGGGAAACTGCGGCATGCCGTCTGCTGACGATTATCGCCGGCACGCAACCGAGTGCGTTCGGCTGGCTCAGAATGCGAAAAATCCAGCTGACAAGGCCCTCCTCCTGAAGATGGCAGAAACCTGGCTCCGGCTTGCGGAGCAGGCAGAAGGCCGGGAATCCAAAAAACCGGACTAAAGTCGGCCCAAAGTGCTTCGCGCTTTTAGTTCCAAAATTTGACCGGTTCCAGATGTGGAACTTTGATAGGGTAAACGCTGTTGGCTCCCCGAATGTGAGATATCAACTCTGGGGGTGTTGTCATGCGAAGCCCCGCAAAGTTCAGGGAATATGCAGAGCAATGCAAGCAGCTGGCAAAGAGCGCTGCCAAGGAGAAAGATCGCGCGGCGCTGCTTGAGATTGCGGAGGCGTGGCTCGCCTGCGCCGTCGAAGCGGAACGCAAATCAGTTGAGCCCCAATCGTCAGACCCGCAGTGAGAATAGCTCTGCAGTGAGAATAACTCTGATGGAAGTGGGTTCAGCTGGGCGCGCGCAAGCGATAGCCGATTCCGGTTTCGGTGAGGATGTATTGCGGGCGCTCGGGGTTGGCCTCGATCTTTTGTCGGAGTTGCCGCACATACACTCGCAGATACTGCGCGTCGGTCAAATCGTCCCACAGCTCTCGCAGCAAAAACTTGTGGGTGAGCACTTTCCCGGCATGTGCAACGAGCAGTCGTAACAGGTCATACTCCTTGGGGGAGAGCTTCACCTCCTTCTCCCCGAGCTTCACGATGCGCCGCACGAGATCGACCGAAAGATCGCCGACGTGAAAGATAGGGCGCTCGCCCTGAACCTGGAGCTGATGCCGCAGCGCCGCCCGCATGCGGGCAAGGAGCTCATCGGTGCCGAACGGTTTGGTTACATAGTCGTCGGCGCCGATATCCAGCGCCTGAACCTTTGCAGCTTCATCGCCGCGACTTGAAAGGACCACAATGGGAACCCGCTCGTTCTGCGCGCGGATGCTGCGTAGCAGGTCGAGGCCCTGCATATCCGGAAGTCCGAGATCGAGAATGACCAGATCGGGTTTTTCCGCGATCAGATTGAGCGCCGTTGCTCCGTCCGGCGCCTCCAGCACGTGATAGCCTTGGGCGGTCAGGCCCATCCGCAGAAGCTTGCGGATGGGCGGCTCGTCGTCGACGATCAGAACCCGAACCGGCGCAGCGCTCATGCGGCAGTGTCCAATGATTTGACTGCTGCCGGGATCGGCAGCCGAATGGTGAAGATCGCCCCGGTGCGATCGGATCTGTTCGCCCCCGAGATCGTCCCGTGCATTGCTTCGATGAACCCGCGGGAAATGGCCAGCCCGAGCCCGGTCCCGGCCCGCACCTGGTCGGTTTTGCGCGCCCGATAGAACTTGTCGAAGATGTGCTCGAGATCGCCGGCTGGGATCCCCTCGCCCTCGTCCAGCACCTGCAGGATGACGGAATCGCGCTCGCGCCAGCTCTGAATGCGGATAGCCGTGGCGGATTGCGCGTATTTGGCGGCGTTGTCCAGGAGATTGAACAGTACCTGCTCGAACAGGACGGGGTCGATGTCCACCATCGGCAGGTCATCCGCGAGGTCCACCTCGATGCGATGGTGCGCCAGTATCTTGCTTGCGCGCTCGATCGCGCTGCCCACCAGCTCGCCCACATCGTGCAGAGCGGCATTCGGAACAACTGCGCCGGATTCCAGCTTCGTCATGTCGAGGAGGTTGGCGATGAAACGGTTAAGCCGCTCGGATTCATCGATGATGGTCGCAACAAGATCGGCTTTGGCGTGTTCGTCCAGCACATTTGACAGGCTGCGCAGCGTGCCGGCTGCCCCGAGAATGGCGGCAAGCGGCGTCTTGAGATCATGCGAGATCGATGTCAGCAACGCAGAACGCAGGCGTTCCGTCTCTACCGTCCGCTTGACCCGTTCCATGTCCTCGACCAGACGAACGCGCTCGATCGCCAGCGCCGCCTGGTCCATCAGCGCATCCAACAACCGGCGCTGATCGGGAGTGAGCAGGGGCCCCGGCTTGTCGCTGTCAATTCCGACGATCCCGATAGCGCCGCGCCCCGTGCGCATGGGCAAGAACAGGCGCTTTGCGCCAGGGAGGGTATCCGAGCCGCGGCCCGCCGGCCTGTTGTTCTCCCACGCCCATTTGGCCGCCGCCAAGTCGGCCTGATCGAGAGTATCCTCCGGCGGATATCCGGCCTTCACCGCGATGGAACCGTCTTCGGGGAGGAGCAGCACCACGTGCACCTTCAACATCAATGCGATCTGGTAAGCGGTGGCCCAGAGCAGGTCGTCGAGCGTCACCACACCTGCGAGCTTGCGGCTGAAAGCGTAAAGCAGCTCGGTGTCTCGGGCGCGACCTGTGACGACGAGGGCGTGAGAGCGCGCGCGGGATGCAACGTTGGAGACGATGATCGCCGCGACTGTGAAAAACACGAAAGCGACCACATTTGTGGGGTCCGCAATCGTGAACGTGTAGATCGGCGGCAAAAAAAAGAAGTTGTAACAGAGTGACGAGGCGATACTGGCGACGAGTGAAGGCCAGAGGCCGAATCGCACGGCAACAGCGACAATCGCGGCGAGAAAAACGAGGTCGACATTCTCGACCCCGATCCATTGCCACAACACCTCACTGATACCCAACGCGGCGGCAACAAACGCGAGCGCAGCGCTGTAGGGCACGAGGTTGAAAGCCTCCTGGCGCTCGGCGGTTCGGATCGTCTTCTTCGGGATCGGCTCGCCTGCGAGCTCCTCGCCGGCGATCACGTGGACGCTGATGTTTCCGGATTTGCGGACCAGCTCATGCACTACGGAGCCGTGAAGAATCTCGAACCAGCGTGAACGCGCGGATTTTCCCACGACGATCTGGGTGACATTGTTCGCGTGCGCGAAGCCTACCATTTCATCGGCAATGCTGCGCATGCTTCCCGGTACGCTCAGCGCCTCGCCGCCGAGCGCCTCGGCAAGCCGGAGCGTGTCGGCGATCCGATCTCGCTCGACTTCGGTAAGTTGCAGGCTGCGCCGGGTCTCGACGTAAAGCGCCGTGAACGGAGCATGCAGCCGGTCGGCCAGGCGCTTCGCATAGCGAACGAGCCCCACAGCGCGGGGATCCTCGCTGATGCAGACCAGAATGCGTTCGCCGGCGGCCCAGGGTCCCGGGATGGCATGCGCCTGCATGTGTGTGAGCAGCTGCTCATCCACGCGTTCCGCCGTGCGGCGCAGCGCAAGCTCGCGCAAGGCGGTCAGGTTGCCGGGCGAGAAATAATGCTCCAGGGCACGCTCGGCCTGCTTGGGGACGTAGACTTTGCCCTCCTTGAGCCGGTCGATCAGATCGTCCGGGGTGATGTCGACCAGCTCGATTGCGTCGGCGCGGTCGAACACCGAATCCGGTACGGTCTCGCGCACCCGCACATGGGTGATCTGGGCGACCACATCGTTGAGACTCTCGATGTGCTGGATGTTGACCGTAGTATACACGTTGATTCCATGGCTGAGCAGTTCCTGGACGTCCAGATAGCGCTTGGGATGCCGGCTGCCCGGCGCACTGGTGTGGGCGAGCTCGTCCACAAGAACGATCTGGGGATGCCGCGCGATGACGGCATCGAGGTCCATCTCCTCGAGCCCCTGCCCCTTGTATTCAATGCGGCGGCGGGGAATGACTTCGAGCCCTTCCAGCAGAGCCTGGGTTTCCTTGCGGCCGTGGGTTTCCACGACGCCGACCGCCACGTCATAGCCGTCGAGCTTGCGGGCGCGCGCCTGCTGCAGCATCTCGTAGGTCTTGCCTACTCCGGGGGCGGCCCCGACGAAAATCTTGAGCCGGCCAGCGGGGCTCTCTTCGCGCCGGGCTGCTTCGAGCAGGGCCTCGGGGGACGGTCGCTGGTCAGGGTCGCGGCGCTGATCCGCCATCAGGACTCATTATTAGTGGGCCGCCGCACGATCAAGCGCCAGATTGAGCGCAAGAACGTTCACCCTCGGCTCGCCTAATATGCCGAGGGTGCGGCCCTCGACTTGCTCATCGACGAGCCGCCGCACGCTATCTTCGGACATATTGCGTGCTTTCGCAACGCGCGGCACCTGAAAATGCGCGGCTGCTGGAGAGATGTGCGGGTCGAGACCGCTGCCGGACGTCGTCACAAGGTCGATGGGAACCTCGGAGGAGGGGTTTTCCTGTTGCAGCCTGTCCATGTCTCCTTGGACACGCTCCATGAGCGATTTGTTGGTCGGGCCGAGATTGGACCCTCCGGAATTTGCCGCATTATAGGGGGCGGGGACAGTTTTGGTCGTATCGTTGGGATCGGGGCTGACCGTTGCCGACGGCCGGCCATGAAAATAACGGTCGCTCTTGAATTCCTGACCTATCAGGGCGGATCCAACGATCTTGCCGTTCTCTTCTACAAGGCTGCCCTGCGACTGAGTTGGAAAGATCACTCGGGCAATCCCGGTCATCGCAAAGGGGTAAATGACGCCGGTAATGAGTGTCAGCGCAACGAGCAATACGATTGCAGGACGAATTTCTTTCAACATTGCCTCTTCTCCTCAGGCGAGGTGCAGGGCGGTGACCACGAGGTCGATGGCCTTGATGGCGACGAAGGGAAGAACGATGCCGCCGGCCCCGTAGATCAGGAGATTGCGCCGCAGCAGCGCCGCCGCGCCGATCGGCCGGTAACGGACGCCCTTCAGCGCGAGCGGGATGAGCGCGATGATGATGAGCGCGTTGAAGATGATGGCGGACAGGATCGCGCTCTGCGGGGTCGCCAGGTTCATGACATTGAGCGTTTGCAGCTGCGGATAAAAGGCGACGAACATTGCCGGGATGATGGCGAAATATTTGGCCACGTCGTTCGCTATCGAGAACGTGGTCAAGGCACCGCGGGTCATCAGCAGCTGCTTTCCAATTTCCACGACCTCGATGAGCTTGGTCGGATTGGAGTCCAGGTCGACCATGTTGCCCGCTTCCCGGGCCGCGACCGTCCCCGTATTCATGGCAACGCCGACGTCGGCCTGCGCCAGGGCCGGCGCATCGTTGGTCCCGTCGCCGCACATGGCGACGAGCTTGCCTTTGGCCTGCTCGTCGCGGATGAGCTTGAGCTTGTGCTCCGGCGTTGCCTGGGCCAGGAAATCATCGACCCCTGCTTCCGCCGCGATAGCGGCCGCTGTCATCGGATTATCCCCTGTGATCATGATGGTGCGGATGCCCATGCGGCGGAGCTCGGCGAAGCGCTCGCGTATGCCTCCCTTCACGATATCCTTGAGCTGAATGATGCCAAGCAGGTGACCGTCCTTGGCCACGGCGAGCGGGGTGCCGCCCGCCTTCGCGATCTCCTCGGCGATAGCATTGACCTCGCGCACCGCAACGGAACTCACGGCCGGGTGAAGCGACCGGACTGCCCCGGTCGAAGTCACTGCGGCAGTCGGTGTGTTGAGATAATTGATCACCGCCTCGACCGCCCCTTTGCGCACCCAGGAAGAGCCGATCGTCACGCCGCTCATGCGACTCTGGGCCGTGAACGGAATGAAATTGGCGCGCATCTCGACGAGATCGCGGCCGCGAATCCCGTATTTCTCCTTGGCAAGCACAACGATCGAGCGGCCCTCGGGCGTCTCATCGGCGAGCGAGGCGAGCTGCGCTGCATCTGCGAGCTCCTGCTCGCTCACCCCGTCGATCGGCCTGAACTCGGTTGCCTGCCGGTTGCCGAGAGTGATGGTGCCGGTCTTGTCGAGGAGGAGCGTGTCGACGTCGCCGGCCGCCTCAACCGCGCGACCCGACATGGCGAGCACGTTGAAGCTTACGAGACGGTCCATCCCCGCAATGCCGATAGCGGAGAGAAGCGCGCCGATGGTGGTCGGAATGAGCGTTACGAACAGTGCAACCAGGATCACCACCGAGATGGTGCCTTGGGCATAGGTGACGTAGCTCGGAATGGTGGCCGTCGCGAATACGAAAATGATGGTAAGCCCAACCAGAAGAATGTTGAGCGCGATCTCATTGGGGGTCTTCTGGCGCTCGGCGCCCTCCACCAGCTTGATCATGCGGTCGAGGAAGGTCGAGCCGGGCGCGGCGGTAATGCGCACCCTGATCCAGTCGGAGAGCACTTGCGTGCCGCCGGTCACCGCTGAGCGGTCGCCGCCGGATTCGCGAATGACCGGCGCGGATTCCCCCGTGATCGCCGCCTCGTTCACCGAGGCAATGCCTTCGATGACCTCGCCGTCCGACGGTATCGTATCACCGGGCTCGACCAGAACCACATCGCCGACCTTCAGCTCTGGAGCGGGCACCATCTTGTAGTTTCTGCGATCCGTTCCGGTAAGGAGCTTCGCGCTGGTCTCGGTACGCGTGCGCCGGAGCGCATCCGCTTGCGCCTTGCCGCGACCTTCGGCAACGGCTTCGGCGAAGTTCGCGAACAGCACCGTGAACCATAGCCACAGGATGATCTGGAACTCGAAGAAAATGTGCTCTCCCCCCCGCACGAGATCGCGGATCAAGATAACCGAGGTGAGGATGGTCACGATCTCGAGCACGAACATGATCGGATTCTTCATCAATGTCCGCGGGTCGAGCTTCACAAAAGCCGCGCCGACCGCCGGCACCACGATCTTGGGATCGAGCAAGGCCGAGACCGGCTTGCGCTTGCGAATAAGAGAGGCTTCCATGGACTGGCTCCGGATCAATTCGGCGCAAACAGCGTTCCATTAGTCATCGCGATCTGCTCGACGATCGGCCCGAGCGCGAGTGCCGGAAAAAAGGTGAGCCCGCCGATGATCACGATCACGCCGACGACCAGCCCAACGAAAAGGCCGCCGGTGGTCGGAAACGTGCCGGCAGAGGGTGGGATCGATTTCTTCGCTGCAAGCGAGCCGGCAATGGCCATGGCTGGGATGATCATCCAGAACCGGCCCACCAACATCGCAATGGCACCCGTGAGATTATAGAACAGGGTATTTCCCGACAGTCCGGCGAAGGCCGACCCGTTGTTGCCGGTCTGCGAGGTGTAGGCATAGAGGACTTCGGTGAAGCCGTGCGGCCCCGGGTTCGCCGTTGCCGCGACTGCCGAGGGAAGCACCACGGCCACGGCCGTCCAGCCGAGATACATCAGCGGCAGGATCAGGATCGCAAGCATCGCCATCTTCACTTCCTTGGCCTCGATCTTCTTGCCGACATATTCGGGGGTGCGGCCCACCATGAGACCGGCAACAAAGATCGACAGAATGATGAAGAGCAGCATCCCGTACATGCCGGCGCCGACGCCGCCGACGATGATCTCGCCGAGCTGCATGTTGATCAGCGGGACCATGCCGCCGAGCGCCGTGAAGGAGTCGTGCATGGCATTGACCGCCCCGCACGAGGCTGCCGTCGTGATCACGGCGAACAGCGAAGATGCCGGGATCCCGAAGCGGACTTCCTTGCCTTCCATGTTGCCGCCAGTAAGCCCGAGCGCCGTGAAAGCGTCGTTGCCGTGGGCTTCAGCCCAGTAGCAAACGGCGACGCCGGCAATGAACAGGACGCCCATCACAGCCAGAACCGCCCAACCCTGGCGCTGGTCACCGATCATCCGGCCAAAAACGTTTGTGAGAGACGCACCGATCACAAAGATCGAGAGCATCTGTATGAAATTCGACAGCGCGGTCGGGTTCTCAAACGGATGCGACGCGTTGGCGTTGAAAAAGCCGCCGCCGTTGGTGCCGAGCATCTTGATTGCGACCTGCGAGGCGACCGGGCCGACCGCAATGGTCTGCTTGCCGCCCTCGAGGGTGCCGGCCTCGACATATGGCCCGAGCGTCTGCGGGACGCCCTGCCATACCAGGAACAGTGCATACAGAAGACAAATCGGCAGCAGGATGTAGAGCGTGCAGCGCGTGATATCGACCCAGAAATTTCCCACCGTTTGCGCGGAAGCGCGCGCAAAGCCGCGAATGAGTGCAACCGCAAGGCAGATACCGGTTGCCGCAGATAGAAAATTCTGATGCGTCAGCCCAAGCATCTGCACGAGATAAGACATCGTGCTTTCGCCGCCGTAGTTCTGCCAATTGGTATTGGTGATGAAGCTTACCGCGGTATTGAAAGAAAGGTCCTCGGCGACCGCGGATTGTCCGGCCGGATTGAAAGGGAGCAAGGCCTGCAGACGCATCAAAGCATAGAGAATCGCAAAACCGCCGACATGAAAGAGCAGCATGGCCAGGGTGTAGCTCACCCAATTCTGCTCGCGCCGCGCATCCACCCCTCCGGCCCAATAGAGTGCAGCCTCGACTGGCCGCACAACGGGCGAGAGAAAGGTCCGCTCGCCGTTGAAGACGCGCGTCATGTAGGCGCCGAGGAACGGTACGATCGCGACGATGATGGCGCAGTAAACAAGGATCTGCAGCCAGCCGATGACGGTCATGGTCATGATCCCTTTCAGAACCGCTCAGGGCGCAGCAGAGCGTAGGTGAGATAGATCATGAGGCCTGCCAGTACGACGGCTGCGAGCGAATAATCAAAGATCATTGCGGCCTCCTCACAGCCGATCGCACGCGAAGGTGTAGCCAACCGACAGCGCAAAAAACCCGAGTGCGACGCCGATCATGATGAGATCCAACATGAGAGCCTTCCCGTGAAGCCTTCCGCGGCATGATCAGCGATCATGCGCGGGGAGCCAATCTATTGATGAGATCAAATAGGGAGAAGTTTCATCTCTCCCCTGTCGGGCCGCCAATTACCTGCCATCGCGGACATATATTTTCGAGAGGAATCCGCCCAAGGGGCCATAGGAATCCCATAAAGATGGTCGATTGGGACGGGCTTCGCCCAGCTGCGAGCGCGCTACTTGGCCCAAGCGTGGAGCAGGATCGCGGCAGTCGCCGCCACGTTAAGCGATTGAACCATTCCCGAGCCCGGAATGGTGACGGTGTCATCGCAGGCATCAAGGGTGGCGCGCAGCAGCCCGTGTTCCTCGTTGCCCAGGACCAGGGCGAGGGGGCGTTCGCTCGATCCTAGAGAGGCAATTGACTGCCCGTTCTTGGCGGCTGCGGCCACAACGCGGTAGCTTCGACGAAGACGTTTCAGCATAGGCGCAAAGCGGATGCTGCGGTAAAGCTCGACGTATTCCAACCCGCCCTCCGCGACACGATAACTCGCATCCGACGGTCGCGCCTGAGCCGGATGATCCGAAAGGACGATGCGCAATGCCCCGAAGAAGGCCGCGGTCCGGGCGATGGCGCCGAGATTGTGCGGGTTTCCAACGCCGTCGAGCAGAAGCAGCAGGCGGCCAGTGCGCGCCCACTCGTCAGCCCTGATCGGATCCAGCACGGGCAGCAGGCGCGGCTGCGCCAGTGCGACAATGCCCCCGTGCAGGACCGTGCCGGCCACATGCTCGAGCTCCTCGGTTCGGACCAGGCGATAAGATTTGCGCATGCGGGCGAGCGCTGCGCAGAAATCTCCGACATAAGGCTGCATGCGCTGGACAAAAAACAGCCGATCGACACGGAGGGGCGCAACGGAAAAGAGCGCCGATACTGCAGGCAGGCCGGCAATTCGCAGAAGCTTGGTCGTATCGCGGGATCCGCTCTGTCTTGCTATTTCTCTCATGCCATTCAAGCACGCTCGCATCTGAAAAAATCGTCCGCACGGTTTGACGCACTGTCATCCGCGCGGCGAGAGGTTGATCCACGTCAGCTCATGCTTGTTATGATGAAGATGCAGGAGCCGCGATCCCGGAATGGCAGCAAAGTGGCGCATGATGCTAAAGTCGGTTGCGCCTTGGAATTTGATCGTACAGATGGACCGACGGACGGTCCCGGCCTGGAGCCACTTTTGCACGAGGCCCGACAACCGCTTCGGATAGCATACGATATCTGAAAACAGCCAATCGACTGGTCCCACCTCACGGGGATCGAGTGCGAAGGCGCTTTCGCGGCGGTACACGATGCCCGGAAGTTCCGCGAGGCGCGGATCGAGCGGCGCCTTGTCGACGCTGAGAACGCGTGCACCGAGCCTTTGGAGAGCCCAGGTCCATCCGCCGGGACTGGAGCCGAGATCGACGCACAGTTCCCCCGGCTGCGGACGCTCGCCGATCAGGGTAAACAGTTCCCACAGCTTGAGGTAGGCGCGGCTGGGCGCTGTGCGGTCTTCAACGAAGCGGGGCTCGCCGTTGGGAAAGGGGCTCGAGCACGACGCCGACGCGAGCATCATGTCGGGGGCAATGAGGGTCCAGGAGCCGAGCGGAGGGCTCGGCGCAGGCGCGCCGAAAGCGAGAGGCTTGGCCGATACCTTCGGAAGCTTTTCTGCAATCAAGGCCGCGCGACGGTGATGGCTAAAGGAATAGACCGCCCAGTTGCGCTGGATGGCACGTAGCTTTCTGGCAGCGTCGGCGATCGAGGATATGGGAATCTGTGCGGGGTCACGCCACACGTTCGCAACCCAGGCCACGGCATTGGCTGGTCCGGTTGCGAGCACGAGCCGGCCGTACGTTTTAAGCGCAGCCGCCCTCAGCTCGTGCTCGAGCTCGGGAACAAAACCTGCGGGAGCGAGATAGCCCGTGATCTCGGCCAAGGGAACGCTTCGGTCATGCGAGGCGCGTTTACGTTTTTCCTGTTCGCGGCAACAACCAGGCCATCACCCTCTGGTACGGATCCCCGCTGCAGCGGACCTGATGCTTCTCAATTGCCTTTTGGGCGAAGCTGGCGGTCTGCTCTTGGCTTTGCCGCTTATCGCGTGGAAGCGACATCCATTCACGGATGATGGTTCGCCGCGCGGCGTGCTCGGGCCTCATCGACAACTCCTTCGAGTTCCTTGATGCAAAGAAGCTGAAGCATAGTGCGGAGCTTTCAGCGAATCCAATGCGGATGTGCGCTGCTCTTTTATATTTATACCGCTCCTATGCACCCGCCTCGGGATCCCCTCTCGAATTCCTATGCGTCGATGCGCATCATCATCATCGCGCAACGAGCAGATTGAAGGTGGTAGTAGCAAACCCGGACAGACATGCGCGCAAATTACGATTGGCCGTTCAAACATTGCAACAGGGTCAAGGGGCGGGATGAGGGCGCCGCGCGGGTCGGCCGGCAACTCGGTTGTCGGCCGATTCGCGCTTGCAGCACCGCCTTACGAGATGTGTCAGCTCTTCAACCTCGCCTGAGGGTCAGCCATGACAGCGGGACGTCACACTTTGCGGCTCAGTGGTTATGCTCCAGCCCTTCCCACGCCGTTTCACGAGACGGGGGAGCTCGACGGCACTGCGCTGGAATGGCTTTGTCATCGCCAAATCGAGGACGGCGCGAGCGCATTGGTCTTCTGCGGCACGTCAGCCGAAGCTCCCACATTGAGCCGCGCCGAGCACGATACCATTGTGCGCATTGCCGTTAGCGCATCACGCTTACGAATCCCGGTGATTGCAGATGCAAGCTCCAATTCAACCAGTCAGGCAATCGAGTTGGCCAAGGATGCAGAAGCAGCCGGCGCCGATGGAATTCTCTCCGTCGTGCCCTATTACAACAAGCCGACGCAGGCCGGGATGTACG
>Ga0209331_1000701_pt1 | contig 11759 bp, 12 predicted proteins | sample JacPinW_OM3H0_M3_FD_187971 | JGI IMG/M metagenome (GOLD analysis project Ga0209331, IMG submission 187971) | Forest soil microbial communities from Algoma, Ontario, Canada - Jack Pine, Ontario site 1_JW_OM3H0_M3 (SPAdes) (version 2) | ecosystem: Environmental > Terrestrial > Soil > Boreal... | reverse complement strand
CCGCCCCGCATTTTTCATGTCCTAAACGACCACCAGGAACGGCTCGGGAACCGGAGCATTGTCTCATCTTCTGACCGGGTTCCATCGATGACGCAGCTTGCGCTTTTTCCTGACCCAAGCGCCGGCCCTGCTGGGCTGCGCTACGAGCCTGAATTTATCTCGGAGGCGACCGAAAACGAGCTTGTCTCCCGCATCTCGGAGCTGCCGTTGCAGCCGTTTCAGTTCGGCGCATTCGAAGGCAAGAGAAGGGTCGCCTCGTTCGGTTTCCGCTACGATTACGAGCAGAGGAAGCTGCGGGAAGCTGACTCGATCCCCGCCTGGCTTACATCGATCATCGCTGGCGTGGAGCATTTTGGTGAATTGTCACCCGGAAACGTCCGCCAGATCCTTTGCACCGAATACGATGTCGGCGTCGGCATCGGGTGGCACCGCGACAAGCCGCATTTCGACCAAGTGTTCGGGCTCTCGCTGGGGGCTTCTTGCAGGTTTCGTTTTCGCCGTGCCGTCGGCGACAAGTGGGAGCGTTTTGCGCTGATCGCTGAACCGCGTTCGCTCTACTTGATGAGCGGCGAATCGCGCCACGTGTGGGAGCACAGCATTCCCGCCGTTGAGCAGCGCCGATACTCGATCACGTTCAGAACAATGAAAGCCGGGGAGCGTTGAACCCGGGACCCGCTCGATTGCCCCTTCCCGGTTGGCGATCGGCAAACCGGAAGTTGGTTACAGCATGACCGCCTGTGCTAGTAAGCGTTGACCAACACGAGTTGTATGAAAAAAATGCGGTCACGGGTCTTGCTCTTCGAAGCTGCGACACAATCGGTGCGTGCTCTTATCCTTGTACTGGTGGGTTTCGCGGCGAGCCCCGGCTGGGCTGCCGGCGCGATCGTCAGGGATGCCGGTACCCTCCAGCTTGCCGACGTGACGTACCGGCTCGACGGCATCGATGCGCCGGAGTTGGACCAGATCTGCATCGACGATCACGCGGACAGCTGGGCTTGCGGCGTTGAAGCCCGCGATCAACTGGCCAAGTTGATTGGTGACCGCCAGGTGCGCTGCGAGGATTTGGGCCAGGGGGCGGCCGCCAAGAAGCGGCATATCGGGATTTGCACCGTCGAGGGCGAAAGCGCGAGTTTGAACCAGTTGCTTGTCCGCGGGGGTTTTGCCTTGAATTTCGAACCCTACGCGAGGGGACGATTCAAGGAGGACGAGGCCGGCGCGAAGGACGCTCGCCGGGGGCTTTGGAAAGGCTGCTTTGTCGCCCCGCATGAGTTCCGCCGTGGGCGAAAGGACGGCGCCTTGCTGGGCTCTTCGTGCAGGGCTGACAAGGATCGCGAGATCCGCGCGGTGCTGTTTCCGGACGAGCCGGCGATGCCGCCGGGGTGTAGCATCAAGGCTAAGTTTGCCGCCCGCGCCCGCTTCACCGGAAATGTCGGCGTCTATCACCTGCAGGGGTGCCGCAGTTATCCCGCGCTGACAACACCGGATCGCTGGTTCTGCTCCGAGGACGATGCCCAGGCCGCCGGGTTCCGAAGGGCCTATAATTGCCGGGGGCGGACATAAAATCCCGTCGTGTTGAGCGCCAGGCATCGCCCGCGCCTTTCCGAATTCTTGCTCTGCCGCCTTCCAGCCCCTAGCATGTCGTGAAACTGTCAAACGGGGCCGACGATGAAGCACGATGCGAGCTTTGGCGTACTGACGGGCAACAACATCGCTGCGCGACCGCTGAAGGCCGGGAGCGTCATTTTTCGGGAGGGCGAAGAGGCTCACGAGCTTTTCGTCATCAAGAGCGGCCAGGTCCGAATTCAGATCGGCAACAGGACGATCACCGAGCTTTCTGCGGACGACATTTTTGGAGAGATGGCGCTGATCGACAACGAACCGCGTAGCGCGACTGCGGTCGCGGTGACCGACGTCGAGCTTGTCGCGGTGTCTGAACAGCAATTCCTGTTTCTGGTAAGTCAGACCCCCTATTTCGCCCTGAAGGTCATGCGAGTGCTCGCGCAGCGGCTCAGAGCGACGAACAAGACCTTCGGGTGAACTTCCTGTGCGGCAGATGCGCCACTGCGGACCTGCTCTAAAGGGCAGGCCAGAAGCGCCGTAACAAATCTGTCATACAGCAAAACTAAACAGTGGCTACGGCCGATCGGCCGGGAAATCTACGACTCTGGAGAGATGTAAATGCGCCGCTCGCTCGTGCTGCTGGCCGCTGGCCTCACATTCCTGTCCGGAGGCGCGGCGCTCGCGCAGAACGCTACGCCCCACAATCTGATCCTGTTCGTACCCGACGGATTGCGCGCGCTGAAAGTCACCCCCGAAACCGCCCCCGCAATGGCGGCAGTCCGCGACAAGGGCGTCAATTTCAAGAATCCGCACTCGCTGTTCCCGACCTTCACCACTGCCAATGCCTCCGCGATGGCGACCGGTCACTTCCTCGGCGATACCGGCGATTTTAGCAACACGATCTTTACCGGTTATACGGTCAAGCCCGCCGGCGACACCGTGGTCCCCTTCATCGAGAACGATGCGGTGATCGGCGATATCGACGAGCATTTCGGCGGCAATTATCTGAACGAGGATACGGTCCTGAAGCTGGCGCGCGCGCAAGGCTATAGCACCGCCGCGATCGGCAAGGTCGGCCCAACGCTGATTTTCGACCATACCGACCACGCCGACCGCCCCGGGCTGCATTCGATCGTGATCGACGATTCAACCGGCGCCAAGAACGGCGTGCCGCTTTCCGAGGAAATAACGGCCGCGCTGACCAAGGCAAATCTTCCGCTTGCTGCGCCTTCGCGCGGCGACAACGGCAAGGCCGGCGACGCCAAGACGCCGGGAACGCTAGTGGCAAACACGACGCAGCAGGCCTATTTCGCCGATGTCGCCAGCAAGGTCGTGCTGCCGATGTTCAAGGACCGCAAAAAGCCGTTCGTGCTGGTGTTCTGGTCGCGCGATCCCGACGGCACCCAGCATAACCAGGGCGACAGCCTCAACACTCTGACGCCCGGCATCAACGGTCCGTCGTCACTCGCCGCCATCAAGAATGCCGACGACAATCTGGCGCAGCTGCGCAAGGCGCTCGACGAGCTCGGTCTCTCCGCCACCACCGACGTCATTGTCGCGGCCGATCACGGCTTCTCGACAATTTCGAAGGAGAGCAAGACCAGCCCCGCGGCGAAGGCGAGCTACGGGGATACGCCGAAGGATTTCCTTCCGATGGGCTTTGTTGCCATCGATCTTGCGATAGCGCTTAACCTGCCGCTATTCGATCCGAACGACAATAATGCGCGCATCGTCGACGATGCTGGCGAATGCAATTTGTATGCGGCCGGGATGGGAAAAGACGCGGGGGATACGGGCAAAACATGCCATCCGAAAGCCGGAAACGGTGTGCTCGGACAGGACCCCGCAAAACCCGATCTGGTGGTCGCCACCAACGGCGGATCGGATCTGATCTATTTGCCGAAAAAGGACAAGAAGCTGGCGGCGCGCGTGATCAAGGCGTTGCTCGACCAGGACTATGTCAGCGGACTTTTTGTCGAGGATAGCCTCGGGCGCTTCCCGGGCACGCTGCCGATGTCGCAGATCGCGCTGAAGGGCAAGGCGGTGACGCCGAACCCGTCGATCGTGGTCAATTTCCGTTCCTATACGACCGGATGCGACGAGCCGACGCTTTGTTCGGTCGAGATCGCCGATACGGTGCTGCGGCAGGGCCAGGGCATGCATGGCAGTTTTGGGCGCGGTGACACCATGAATTTCATGGCCGCGATCGGACCGGATTTTAAAGCCGGCTATTTGGATCCATTGCCGGTCAGCAATGCCGATGTCGGCATGACCATCGTCCAGCTGTTGGGTCTGCGCGCAACAGAAGAAGGCGGACTGATCGGCCGGGTGATGTCGGAAGCCTTGCCCAACGGGATCATCCCCAAGGCGGCTGATGGAAAGATCGTCTCCAAGCCGGCGTCGAACGGGCTGCAGACGGTCGTAAAGTATCAGCGCGTATTGTCGCAGCGCTATTTCGACGTGGCGGGATTTCCAGGCCGGACCGTCGGGCTCGACGCGGAAGCCGCCAAACAAAAAACGGCGGGGAAATAACCCCGCCGTCGCGATAGCAGGCCCGGCCGCGCGGGCTCGATCTACATCCCGATGTCGAACACGTTCGGCAGCTGCGCCAGCGGTAGCGTCGCTGCGCCAATAATGGTGGCGACCAGCGTCATCAGGGTGCGGTTGCTGCGGCGCTTGCCGCGCATCTGGTTTGCGATCCATTCCAGCACTTCGGTGTCGACGCCAACGGCTTGCGTCGGCGCCCAGCTCTCGATGGCGATTTCCGGCGACAGCGCCACGGTGCGCGGCGGCACCGGCAGGCCGGAGGCGGAAGCGGCATGGTGCACGACCGCCTTGGCCAGCAGATCATCGAAACGTCCGTCGTCGCTGCGCTCAGCGGCGGCATCGTTGATCTCAAACAGCGCTTCGGCTTCCGCCCGGCTGACCGGCTGATGTTCGACCGCGGTCGCGGTCAGGATCCGCGCGCACCAGGCGGCGTCATCGGCGTCCAGCGCGCGGGAGAAATGAACACGGCCTTTGGTGGTCGGGCCTTCGCCGGTGATCACGCCATCGCGTACAATGGTCAGTGCAAGTGCGGCCGTGTCGCGGCAGGCAATCTTGGAGGGTTCGAGCGCGCCGACCGGTGCGGCGGACTTAGGCATAGGGGCAGACATTGCTACTACTTCTTCTCAGTTTCTTGGCCTCGGCCAGCATGTCCATGCGGGCGTAAACGAGTGGTTAACGATTCGAAACTCGCATCGCGAGATTTTTAGATGGTTGCTCTTTAGTCGCTGTGACGGCTGTCACGGTTCGGGGGTATCACAATCGAGCCGGGGAGATGGGGTCCATAAACGGCAATATCGGGGCGATTGGAACTTTTGCGGCGGTTGTGGTCTTTTCGCCGCAGGGGCGCGAACCGAAAAAAGATGCTAGGAGTTCCCCGGTCCGGAGAAGGATTTCACCTTTTGTCGGCCCCCGTTCCGGTCGCCGGCCCCTCCTCCTATACTGACAAAATTCTCCTGCAACTTGAATGACATGAGGTCGTAACATGGCTCTCCAGATAGGCGCTGTCGCCCCGGATTTCGAAGCGGAAACCACCGAGGGCAAGATCAAATTCCATGACTGGATCGGCAACAGCTGGGCGCTTCTGTTCTCGCACCCGAAGGATTTCACGCCGGTCTGCACCACCGAACTTGGCGCGCTGGCTAAACTCAAGCCGGAATTCGACAAACGTGGCGTCAAGCTGATGGGGCTCAGCGTCGACCCCGTCGACAAGCACGCAAAATGGTCCGAGGACATCAGGGAAACCCAAGGTGCTGCGCCGAACTATCCGATGATCGGCGATATCGATTTCAAGGTATCGAAGTTGTACGACATGCTGCCGGCCTCGACCTCCGGCGACCCCGCGACGCGTACGGCTGCCGACAACCAGACCGTCCGCAACGTCTTCGTCATCGGGCCCGACAAAAAGATAAAGCTGGTGATGGTTTACCCGATGACCACGGGACGTAATTTCCAGGAGATCCTGCGCTCGATCGATTCGCTGCAGATGACCGCCAAGCATCGCGTCGCCACCCCTGCCGACTGGAAACAGGGCGAGGACGTCATCATCGCGGGTTCCGTCAGCGACGACGAGGCCAAGACGATCTATCCGCAGGGCTGGAAATCGCCGAAGCCCTACATCCGGATCGTGCCACAGCCGAAGTAGCTTTAGGCCTTCGGCGTCAGCCAGTCGGCGATCGCGAGCCCCGCGGTCGCCGACACTGCGGTCATCAACGACCCCCAACCCACATCGACCGCCGCCACCCTCCAGGTCCAGTGCTTCAGGATCGACAGCGACGTCAGCTCGAAGGTCGCATAGCAGAACAGTCCGAACAGCGCGCCGTAGAGTAGCGCCGACTGGAAGGTCGCCTCTCGCCCCCCGCTGACGAAGACCAGGATGCCGACCACGTAAAGCAGATAGAACAGGACCGCGGGGAGAGGCCTGATCTCGCCCAGCATGTCGCCGACTTCCGAGGTGAAAAAACCCTTGGCGACGAGGCCGAGAAAGACAAGATCGACCGGGACCATCACGATCAGCGTCGCCAGATAGAGACCGATATACCGGTTCACGACTGCCCCTCCCGCACGCGTCGCGCATACAACCCTGATACGGATCGGACCGCGCGCGGTTTCCAGGCCTTGCGCACAGCAACTCTTTAACACGCGTTCGAATCCCGCTATCGTGATCGCTTCGACTAACCCTGGGGGACGATATGGACGACGAGAAACCTGTTCTGGAACCGATGACCGACGCGACCAGCTTGGTCGAGGCTCCGAAAGAAGTAGCCAAGCCGGCGGTCAAGAAGGCAAAGAAGGCGGTCAAGAAGGCCGCGAAGAAGGCGATGCCGAAGGAAGCCAAGAAGGCCAAAAAGGCCGCCAAGAAATCTTCGGCGAAGAAGTCGGCCAAGAAGGCCGTGAAGAAAGCCGCCAAGAAAGCAGTCAAGAAGAAGAAAAAGAAAGCCAAGAAGTCGAAGCGCTGAGCGCTTGCCTCCCTGGCACTCTCCCTTGCAAAAGCCTCCGGACCAGCGCCGGAGGCTTTTGCTTGTGGGCACCCGCTCGTCGCACTTAACTGCGCCGGTTGACCAGAAACACCGCGGCCGCGCAGGCTACCATGCCTAAAATCGCGACCGTATCGAGCCGTTCGCCGAACAGCCCATAGGCCATCACCGAGGTCACCGCCGGCACCAGATAGAACAGGCTCGCCACCGACGTAGCCGCCGAGTGCCGGATCAGCCAGTACAACAGCCCGATCGATCCGATCGACAGCACCACCGCGAGCCAGGCCAGCGCCAGCAGGAACTCGCCGGTCCAGCGCACCACGTTGGTCTCGAACAGTGCTGCCGCCGCGGCATAGAGGACCGTGACGGTGATGTACTGCACGAGATTGCCGGCGCGCCAGTCGATCTTGCCGCAATAGCGCCGTTGGTAGAGCGTCCCCAAGGTGATGCTGACCAGCGATACGCCCGAGGCCAGCCAGCCCCAGCCCGCCTCCCCGCTCATCGGGCGGTTATGCAGGATCAGCACCACGCCGCCCAGCCCGAGCAGTAGCCCGCCCCATTGCAGCGGCGTGACGCGCTCGCCGAGCCAGCGGTTGGCCAACGTCGAGGTCAGGATCGGCTGCAGCCCCGGAATCAGCGCCGACAGCCCGGCGGGGATCGAATGGGAGATCGCGATCGCGGTCCCGCCCAAATAGATGCCATGGACGAGAATGCCGGCAACGGCGCTGTGCGCCATACCGCTTGCGTCAGGCCATCGCGGCCGGGCGATCGCGACGATGATCGCCATCAGCCCCACCACCACGGCCATGCGGATGGCGAGATAGGTCAGCGGCTCGGCATCGCGCAGCACGTATTTGGTGGCGATAAAGCCGGTACTCCAGAGCACGACAAAGATCGCCGGCGCCGCGCGCGCGGCAAGATTTTGGAAGTTATTATTCATTGCGGCCTTGAGTGCCCGATCATGTGGCAGGCGACAACGCCAATTTGCGCAGGTCCGCTCGCGCGCCACCACATAAGGACCATCGAGAGATTCACATTTCAAACAGCGGTATTCAGGGACACGCCTTCGCGATCTCGCCGCGTGTTTTGAAATTGAGTTTGTCATAGAAGGTCGCATTGGTCGCAGGCGAAGGATCCACGACGAGGAGCGTATAGCCATCAGGCGCGGCCTTTACGACAGCCTCGGTGGCGACATTGGTGTTAGCTCCAGGCCGGTTCTCAATAATGAACGGCTGACCGAGGTCCTCCGAAAGCCATTGACCTAAGAGGCGCGCGAGTATGTCAGTTCCACCAGCCGGCGCGAACGGAACGATAATTCTCACTGGGTGAGTCGGAAAGCTTTGCGCCCGCGCCCCCAACGGCCACGATGCGACCGCACCTGCGAGACCGATAAATTGCCGCCGCCTCATGTAGCGCCAACCAGGCGTCCCGATGACGAAAATTTGCCCCACGCGCAAGCGAAGGCGGCATTCGTTGAGCGCTGCGCCTCGGTTGCGATCTTGCCGATCATGCTGGTGACGAACTTGGGTTGTTCGCCAAGCCAGTTATATGTTAACATCTTCTTGGGGGAGATCGGGTAATTTGTCGTAACAATCCGGACTCTCGCGTGGGGTCATTCTGGAGAAATTTCGATGAAGACGTCTTTTCTGGGAGCGGTCGGTCTCATCGCATTGGGCTTGGTTGCTCCCGCCTCGGCCGCTGATCTCGCGGCCCGTCCTTACACCAAGGCGCCGCCCCCGATGATGGCTGCGATCTATGATTGGAGCGGCTTCTACATCGGCGCCAATGGCGGCTGGGGATCGAGCCGCAAATGTTGGAACGCTGGCACCTTTGGTCCTTTTTTCATCGGTGATGAAGGTTGCCATGATGCGACCGGCGGCGTCGCCGGTGGCCAGATTGGTTATCGCTGGCAAAGCAGCGCATGGGTCTTCGGGCTTGAAGCGCAGGGCGATTGGGCGGACCTTCGCGGCTCCCAAGTAAACAACGCGATATTCCTGCTCACTCCCGGAGACGTAACAAACCGTTCCAAGATCGACGCTTTCGGTCTATTCACGGGGCAAGTTGGTTATGCCTGGAGCAATATCCTCTTTTACGTCAAGGGCGGAGGCGCTGTAACGCGCGATGTTTACGAAGCTATCACCACCATCGGCGGTAACGTAGGTGCCAGAGCGACCGAAAGCCGGTGGGGTGGAACGGTCGGCGCCGGACTTGAGTTTGGCTTTGCGCCGAATTGGTCTCTCGGCGTCGAATACGATCACATGTTCATGGGCGACAGAACCATTGGGTTTTCCTCTACCGGTATTGTCCCGCTTGTTGGGCCCGCAGGCACCGCGGTGGGTACCGACAGAATCCATCAGGACGTCGATCTGATCACGGCGCGTGTCAACTACCGTTGGGGTAGTCCGGTTGTCGCGAAGTACTGACGTCGCCCAGAGGTTCAGGCTGACGAGGTTGGCCCTGGCTGCCAGTAAAAGCTATCGAACGCGAATTGCGAGGGGGAGTAACGTGTCGCTTCATTTTTACGTTGAGCGAACCCCCACAAAGTCGCTCATTTAGCTCCCCCTTGTCGTTTAGCAGCGCCGCGAGCTATTCTGCCGCGTACGCCTCCGGCGAGGGCCGTGTGCCGATCAGTTTCGGCTCAAGCTACCTGATCGGCTTGGCGATTACTGGTGCGCCAATTCCATGGCAGCAGTTGGTCGAGCCGTTGCGCGGGATACTCGGCGATGCGGGAGAGCACGTCGGCGAGCCAGGCCAGCGGATCGACGTCATTGAGCTTTGCCGTCATGATCAGTGTAGCCATGACGGCCGCGCGATCGGCGCCGCGCTCTGAGCCGGCAAAGAGCCACGATTTGCGTCCCAGTGCAAATCCGCGCAGGGCGCGCTCAGCCGCGTTGTTCGTGAGGCAGATGCTGCCGTCTTCGATGAACCGCGTGAACCGATTCCAGCGCTTGAGCATGTAGTCGATTGGCTCGGCGACCGAGGCCGAACGCGACATACGGGAACGCTGCTCACGTAGCCAGCTTTCCAGTTCGTCCAGAACAGGCGCACTCCGTTCCTTGCGGATACGCAGGCGCTCATCGGCGGCAAGGCCGTTGATGCCGCGCTCGATATCGAACAGCACGTCGATGCGCCGGACTGCCTCTAGTGCGACCGGCGAGATCGCGCCTGCGTTCTTGCCGCGCCGCGCATTGGCGGCGATATCGGCCAGTTCAAAGAACTGCCGCCTGGCGTGCGCCCAGCAAAGCGCCGACGTGATTGGCCCCGGCGAGCGGGACGGCTCGTAGAGCTCATTGTACCCGTCATAGGCGTCGGCCTGCAGAATGCCCGCGAAGTCTCGAAGATGCCGGACCGGATGTTCATGCCGCCGGTCCCGCGAGGCATAATACAGTGCGGCCGGAGGGTCGCGTCCCCCAAATGGCCGGTCGTCGCGCACATAGGTCCAGATGCGCCCCTTGACCGTCTTGCCCTTCGCCAGGATCGGCACCGTGGTGTCATCGCCGTGCAGCCGTGCAGCCGCCAGAACATGAGCCTCGATCAGGGCATGGAGCGGCCGCACGACCATGGCGCAGGCGCCGACCTGATCGGCCAGTGTCGATACGCTGAGATCAATGCCCTCGCGGGCATAGCGCTCGCTCTGACGGTTGAGCGGCTGGTGTTGCCCGAACTTCTCGAACAGGATCATGGCCAGCAAGTTCGGCCCGGCAAAGCCGCGCGGCGTCACATGGAAGGGCGCCGGCGGCTGCGTGATCGTCTCGCAAGCCCGGCACGAGAACTTCTCCCGCACCGTCTGGATCACCTTCCATCGCCGCGGGATGACCTCCAGCGTCTCGGTGATGTCCTCACCCAGCCTGGATAGCTTCGACGACCCGCAGCAGGGGCAGCTCTCAGGTGCTGCGATCACCACGCGCTCGCGGGGCAGATGATCGGGAAACGGTTTGCGCGAGGGACGCTTGCGCTCGAACGATTTGACCGTCTGGGTCCGCCCCGCCGCATTCTCGGCCGCCAACTCGTCCTCGGTCGCCGCCGCCTCCAGATCTTCGAGCTGAAGCTCCATCTGATCCAACAGCCGAGCCGTACGTTCCGAGCGCGTCCCGTAGAGCTCACGCCGCAGTTTCTCGATCGCCAGCTTGAGATGGGCGATCAGCGCTTCACTGCTGGTAAGATCCGCCTGTGCATTGGCCGCTTCGGCCCTGGCGACCGCGGCATTGGTCGCGGCAGCTGCAGCGTTGGCTTCAGCCGTGAGGCGCGCATGGCGCTCCGCAAGGATCATCGCATGCGCGGCGGCGAGATCGGACGGAAGCGATTCAGCAGCGTCTTTCATGAGACGATGGAATCACATTCGACATGATCTGCAAGCAAAACCTGTTAGCCGACAGAGGTCGGACGCCAGGTTTCCTGCGGATGACGCCAGTCGATACCTGAGAGCAGGTAACCAAGCTGTGCGGAAGAGATCGTCACCACGCCGTCGGCTGCGCTCGGCCACAGGAAGCGGCCCCGCTCCAGCCGCTTGGTAAACAGGCATGCGCCCTGACCGTCGTGCCAGATCACTTTCAGAAGGTTGCCGCTGCGTCCACGGAAGCAAAACAGATGGCCGCTCAGCGGGTCGCGCTGAAGAATCTCCTGGACCTGCAAGGCCAACGACGGAAAGCCCTTCCGCATGTCGGTATAGCCAGTCGCAAGCCACACCCGCACGCCGGCCGGCAACGGGATCATCGTGGCCGTCCATCGACCAGTGCAGCCACGGCTGCTGTCAGCGTCGCTGCGTCGACCACGCCCGTGATCCGCATCCGAACTCCGGCCACAAACTCGATCTCGATGGCACCCCCACCGGCCGAGCCCACTGGTGCAGGCATCGCCTCTGATTCCGGGGCCACCATCGCCGGCACGAAGCCGTGCTGTTGCTCGACGCCATCATTACGCTCGGCACGAAACGCTCGTCGCCATCGGATCAGCAACGACCGCGATATGCCATATCGCCGCGCCGTCGCCGAGATCTGCCGGGGCGTTTGCAAGCTCTCCAGGACTATCTTGAGCTTCTCATCCTCGGTCCAACGACGACGCCGGCCCGTATCCACCACTTCGAGCCGTTCGACCTGGGTACTGCGCTTATCACTGTCCATAAGGACAGTTCTCAACACTGAGCCTCACCTGACAAGGCGGCCTTCAGCGAAGGGATAC
>Ga0209331_1000699_pt1 | contig 11778 bp, 6 predicted proteins | sample JacPinW_OM3H0_M3_FD_187971 | JGI IMG/M metagenome (GOLD analysis project Ga0209331, IMG submission 187971) | Forest soil microbial communities from Algoma, Ontario, Canada - Jack Pine, Ontario site 1_JW_OM3H0_M3 (SPAdes) (version 2) | ecosystem: Environmental > Terrestrial > Soil > Boreal... | reverse complement strand
CCAGCCTCAACGGTGTCAGATCGCAGTCGATGCCGACGCGGCTTTCGCGATCGGGTCCGCCGATCTTGCCGGTCAGCTTGATCGGAATAGCGCCGCTGACCGCGGGTCCGAAATCGAAGCCGAGCCGTGCCCGGCTGGCATCGTCGAGTGTCGCCTGCAACCGGATATCGGCGTCGCCCTCGGTCGGTTTTCGATAGTCGAGCGAGGCCGGCTGTCCGTTGATCTTGACGTCGCCCTTGACCTGGTAGCCCTGATTGTTGGCAATCACTTTCAGGGTGTTTGCTTCGAGCTTCTGGTTCATCACCAAACGATCCGCAGCGAAGCCAGCGAGATCGGCGCTGACAGCATAGGTCGTGTCGGCTTTGGTCAATTCGCGCTTGATCGGCAAGCCAAGCATGACCTGGGCCGCGAAGGTTCCCTTAGTGGAATTAGGATCGAGCAGGTTGCCGGTGAACTCGCTGAGACGGTCGGATGCGAGAATTTCGGCTGCCGCAGGCACCGGGCCTTCGATCCGGAACTTGACGCGTGCCGGCGCCGGCTTTGGCGCCAGATCCGGCACCTCGAATACGAAATCGGAGATGTTGAGTTTGCGTCCCGCGGGGGTATCGGACGCCGCCTGTCCGATCGTCACGGTCGCGGTGCGGCCGGTGACATGGGCTTTCAAATCCGCATCGCGCACCGAGGGCAGTTCGTCGACCGGATGCAATGTCACGCCGCTGGCGACGATGTTGACGGCGAGACCGTCATCCGGGATCGGCGGGCCTCGCCGCGAAAGGTTTCGAACCGGCGAGTTGACGCCAACCTCGAGGCGCTGAAGCGAGCCTCGCTCGACCCGCTCGATCACCCATTCGCGAACCTCCGGAACGATCAGGGTCGGCCAAATCCGCTTGAGGGCTGACGCCGACATCGGCGTTCCCGCGAAACCGAGCGTCAGACGCGGCTCCGCCGAGTAGTCGATACTGCCGGTTCCCGCGATGCCTATCTCACCGTTGCTGACGTCGGCCTGAGTGAGCAGCACGCGCCGCTTGTCGGTTTCGAACCGCAGGCCGATGGCGATGCGATTGAAAATCAGCGGTTGTTCGTTGTCGATCCCTGCAAGCACGATGGTGCCGCCACTGAAGCCTAGCTGCCAATCGGGAATGCTGTCATTGGGCGGCTCAAGATGAGCCAGCAGCGTGATGCGATTGGAACCGGAAATGATCTTGAACGGCGCCACCAGCACGCGCCGTCCGGAATCCCATTCGACGCTCATTTCCGCCGAATCGATCGCCATCGGATAGTCGGGCGTATCGCTGTCGATGATGGCTCCCGCGCCCGCGGTAATTTTGCCGCGGAAATAGGTCGGTAGCCCGTCCCGGCCCAGTTCGCCCTTGAGTTCGCCGGTTAGCGGCAAATTCGCGCTGTAGGTCAGGTCTTTCAGCCGCAAGGCCAGCAGGATGTTCGTCGTCGAGACCTTGTTGGCACGAATATCGACCGATCGCACGCCATTCGCGGGAGGTCCGACCACGACGCTAAGCGACCAGGCATGGCTGCCCTCTTCGCCTACGCTCAGCGCCACGCCGCCGCCGCTGGGCCGGCGAAGACTGAGGGTGATGTTCTCGAAATTCCATTTGTTGCCGCGCTGCTGATCGTCGACGATCAGGTTTCCGTTCTTCAAACCAATTTCATTGAGGTTTTGTCCGTCAAGTCCGGTCAGGCTCAGGCTGTCGAGCCAATCGAGGCCGGCAAGCAATCCGCTGGTCGTATCGCGATTGTCGGGAACCGTTGCCGTCGTCCTGGATTGAGCGCCCGGCGCTGACGGGGCGACCGGACTGACGGGCATCGTCGCCGCGGATTGACCCGGAGCAGACGGCGTTCCACCCGGTTGTCTCTTCGAGGCGACGCCGGTCGCGAGCGGTCGCGCGGTGTCACCGGTGGAAACCGTAACGTAGCCATCCGGCGTGATCCGCACCGCGAGTTCGGCATCGACCAGATTGAGGCTCTCGGCACGAAGTTGCCCCATCAATAGCGCGGTGCCTGACAGTTTCACCTCGGCTTTGGGCGCGCTCGCCACGATGACATGGTCGCGATCCCTGACAATGATATCGCGGATGCGCACGGCGATGCGGATTCTGCCGGCACGCTCGATTTGGGTGCCGCCCACCTCGACGGTATTGCCGTGACCGATATTTTCCTCAATCGCCGCGGCCAGCCATGGCGTGGCCATCTCGAGATTGATCGGACCGGCGCCGAGCCGCCACCACAGTCCGCCGAAGCAGCCTGCAAAGATCACCACCAAAGCCGCGATCACGACGGCAACGCGCTTTACCCAGCGTTCACTGGCGAGCCACCGGCGGAACGCTCCGAGGTGATCGCCGAGCCGATGAAAAGCGGAGTTCGACCCGGACAACAGCCGGCGCGCGCGATGGCCCGCCGCCTCGTCATGGTCTTGATCCCAATCGGCATCATCCCAGTGCGAGGGCTGGACGTCAGCACGCGGATTCGATTCCTGGGGCGACGTATTCCTTGCCATTGCCTCTCGGTGCTGGCGCTGATGGTGAGATTGATCGCCGCCTAGGCCTCGCCCGTCGACACGTAACGAGCGCTCCTGTGTCGGCATCGCTGCCAATCCTCGATTAATACTGTTACCCGTCATCCGGCCCAAGGAGCACATTCAGCGACCGGACGGTTAGTGCATCGAATTCCTTGTAACCATACTCCGCGGCCATCAGACTTGCCCAGTGGTCGGCTTGATTCCGGCTTGCCGGGACAAGACCCGCAATACCTCAATGGTTGATCCGCCGAAAGCGACGAAAGGAAGGCGTATGTCCAAGAAAACGCGCAAGAAATCCCCCAAGGCGCCCTCCGTGAAGGCGGCCCGTGCACCATCGAAAACATCGGCGAAAACGGCACCTTCGAAAAACCGCCGGGCGACGGCGAGCAAGTTAGCCAAGAATACGAACAAGCAATCCGGGAACGCTACCCCAAGAACATCGCACAAGGCCCCATCAAAACAGTTAAAATCGTCCGGCCCAAAGACTTCCGCTCCGAGAGCATCCGCTCCAAGGACTACGGCAGGACCGAAGGCGACTGCCGCGAAGCCTGCCGCCGGAGATCCAGCTGCGAGGAAGCCGCTGGTCGGAAAAGCCGGCGCACCAGCCGCTCGCACATCGGCGTTGGCCGAGGGTGCAAGGGCGCCCGCCTTCCGCCTTCCCCGCGACGGTGGCAGCACCGTCTCGCTGTCCGACTATTCGGGGAAAAAACTCGTGCTGTTTTTCTATCCGCGCGCGGACACGCCGGGCTGCACCAAGGAGGCCATCGACTTCACGCGATTGGCGAGCGCATTTGCTGAAAGCCAGACCGCGATACTGGGTGTTTCGGCCGATCCGCTAAAGGCGCAGGAAACCTTTCGAGACAGGTATGAGCTCTCCATTCCTCTTGTCTCAGATGAGAAGCACGAGATGCTGGAAGCTTACGGCGTCTGGGGCGAAAAATCCATGTATGGCAAGACCTTCCAAGGTATTCTTCGCACAACGGTTCTGATCGGCGCCGACGGCCGGATCATAAGGATCTGGCGCAATGTGAGGGTTGATGGCCATGCCGACGAGGTGCTCGCAGCCGCACGCGCCTCGTAATTTGTCCGATTCCATTCGCCAAAAATTAACCATGAGAAGGTCAAATCACCCTGCAAATTTAGCCGTACGGAACTCATTCTCCGACCGGCGCGGGAGTGCCGATGCCGTCCGGTCGTTATTCCGAGTATCCCCAGCACCATCCACATGACCATGGCAGGGCATTCGCTCGGCGCCATGCAACGAGCCATGCCGCGGCCCCCGCCCCGGACGCACAAGAGGGCTATACCCTCGTTCACGCCGGCAAGCAGGTTCGCTTTGGTCCGGTGGCGTTCTGGATCGTGATCGGCACGGTGACGGTGCTCGGCATGTGGTCGGCCGCGACCGCGACCTATTTCGCGTTTCGCGACGACGTTCTCACCCGGTTGATCGCGCGCCAGGCGGAGATGCAGTACGCCTATGAAGACCGTATCGCCGAACTGCGCGTCAAGGTCGATCGCACCACCAGCCGCCAGTTGCTCGATCAGGAACAGTTCGATCAGAAACTCGAGCAGATCATGCGCCGCCAGACCACGCTGGAATCGCGCGCCACCGCGCTCGGCGCCATTCCGGATGCGTCGGTCACCGGATCGATCAGGACGCCGTCACGGGGAGCCGTGGCGACTGACGCTGCTGCTTCAGGTACACCGAAACCCTCGCCGATCAGCGATACCGTGATTTTCGTGGCGCCCCCGGATCGCGAAGCGCGTCTGGAATCCCGAGCGCCTATCGTCGCTCAGGCCCCACCGAACCAGTTCGCCAAGGTCCAGGGCGTCGATAACGTTCTCGTCCGCCTGCAGACCTCACTCGACAAGGTCGAGGGCCGCCAGATGGCGGCGCTGAGCTCGGTCGAAGACGGCATGGAATCGCGGGTGCGCCGCATGCGCGGCGTCTTTACCGACCTCGGTCTCGATATCGCGCAACTGGAAGCTGCAACCCCACGCGCGGGCATGGGTGGTCCCTTTGTTCCGGTTAAACTTCCTCCCGACGCCGGCGCTTTCGAGCGCCAGCTCTACCGGATCAATATCACCCGCGCACAGGTCGAGCGCCTGAACAGGACCCTTGCACTGGTGCCGTACCGCAAGCCGGTGATCGGCGAAGTCGAGTTCACCAGCGGTTTCGGGGTCCGCAGCGATCCGTTTCTCGGCCGCCCGGCCATGCACACCGGTCTCGATTTCCGCGCCGCAAGCGGCGACCCCGTGCGCGCAACCGCGAACGGAAAAGTGGTGTCATCGGGATGGGCCGGCGGCTATGGCCGCATGGTGGAAATCGACCATGGCAACGGCCTGTCGACCCGCTACGGCCATCTGTCGGAGATCGGCGTCAGGGTTGGCGATCAGATCAAGATTGGTCAGGTGATCGGCGCCGTGGGCTCAACCGGCAGATCGACCGGCCCGCATCTGCACTACGAAACCAGGATCGACGGCGAAGCGGTCGACCCACAGAAATTCCTGCGCGCCGGCGTGCGGCTGAGCGCGGGCTGAAACTGCGGTAATGGCAGCCTGCCTGGATCGACGGCTAGTGTCCGACCTCGCCGCTGATGACGTCGCCGAACAACTGCCAGCTTTGGCCGTCGAATTTCATCAATTGCATCTGCTCGATCGGAAAAAAGTCATCAGGGCCGGTGTTGACCTTGATGCCGGGCAGCATCATGTCGGTTGAGAAGTTCTTAATGTTGGCGGCCTGCTTCATGACGTTTTCGCGGGTCAGTTCGTCGCCGCACTGCTTCAGCACCTGCACCATATTCTGAGCCAGCACATAGCCGTAGACATTGTTGGAGTTGGTCTTGTCGCCGTCCGGATAATACTTGTCCATGAAAGCCTGCCAGGTCTTCACGCCCGGATCGTCCTTCCAGGCCGGATCGGTCGGATCCTTCAGATAGGCCGTCGAGATGATATCCTTGGCGTATTCGAGACCCGCCGGTTTCAAAACGGCGGCGACTGATGTTGCTGTGTTCGCGAGAAAGAATTTCGGCTTCCAGCCGAGTTCGCCGACCTTTCGGATCGCCTGCGCCGATCCCTTCGGCGCGGCCCAGGAGAAGAAAATATCGGCGCCCGAATCGTGCAACGCGACGATCTGCGAATCGATCGTGGGATCGCTGACCTCATAGGATTTGTCGGCGATGATCATGCCGGCCTTGTCGCCGAGTCCGTCACGCAGTCCCTTGACCTGATCCTTGCCGGCGTCGTCGTTCTGCCAGAACACGGCGATCTTGCCGTTCGGATAGTGGTCGAGAATGTATTTCGCGTAGATGCGCCCCTCGCTCTGGTAGTTCGGCTGCCAACCCATGGTCCACGGAAAATTCTTCGGATCGCCCCATTTGGTGGCGCCGGACGCCACGAACAGCTGCGGCACTTTCTTGGCATTCATGTATTTCTGAATCGCCGAATTGGACGGCGTCCCCAGCGGCTGGAATATCAGCAGAACCTCGTCGCCTTCCACGAGCTTGCGCGCCTGCTCGATCGCTTTGGGCGGGCTATAGGCGTCGTCATAGGAGATGAAGTTGATCCTGCGGCCGTTGATACCGCCTTCGGCGTTGATCTTGTTGAAGTAAGCCGCTTCCGTGTTGCCGATCACGCCATAGGAGGAAGCGGGACCGCTATAGGGCATGATATTGCCGATTTTTATTTCCGTATCGCTTGCGCCGGGATCGTATTTCTTTTGTGCGTTCGCCGCGCTCGCGGTCATCGCGGCAGCCGCGGCACACACCGCCAGGGCCACAAAACTTCTCGTACGAGCCGGCATCGTTTCTCTCCCGCTTGGTAGTTTCTTTTGCTGAAGTGTCGCAAGTCATGCGCGCGCATGCAAGCATCGGCTTATTCCGCGGCGCGAAACAGCATTGTTGCGCGTCGCCAATTATGATTGATGCGTGGCAGGACCTATCAATTGCGGGACCAGCGGTTTGGAACTGAACAGACGAATTGGCCCGCGACATCCGAAGCTCGGCGCGCTCGGATTTCGCGCCGCGCGATGGCTCGCTGCACGATTGATGGGAGCCGCCGGCTTTCATCAGCTCGGCTCGGACTTTGCCGACGAACGGATTGCGCACGTCGGCGAGAAGCTTGCCCGCGGGGAGACCGTTTATCTCGCGGGAATCGGGCCTCCCGGCACGCATAACTCGGGCGTTGCGCTGGTTGAGGTGACGCAGGCCAATGGCCCGCGCCTGATCGTCAACAACGAGGAAGAACGCTTTTCCGGCAACAAGCACACCACCGAATATCCGAAGGCGTCGATCGATGCTGTCGTGGCGACGCTGCGCGGCATGGGGCGCGATATCCAGGACATCGCCGCCTGGCTCACCAGCTGGGATTACCCGACGCTGGCCGGGACGCTCGCCCGCTCGGTGCTGGAGGAAGTACCGCAAAGTTTGAAGTTGCTGCGCACCACCGAAGCCGCCGGCTTTGACGGCCGCCGGCTCGATCAAATGACCCGCACGCCGAAAATCCTTAGCCGGCAGCTCGGCCTTTCAGAGCGCGTGCCGCTGATCTGCATGCCGCACCATGACAATCATGCATGGTTTTCTTTTGCGGCTTCCCCGTTCGCCGACAACGATGAACCCGTTGCCATCGCCGTGCTCGACGGCACCGGCGACAGGGGCTCGATCTCGCTCTATGTCGCCGAGAACGGCGCCATGCGCCGGCTGTATTGCAACGACAGCATGTTCGACTCGCTGGGCGCCTTCTACAGCGTGATTTCATCGACGCAAGGCGGCTGGACCTGGCTGTCCAGCGAGGGCCGCTACATGGGCGCCGCCGCATGGGGCGACATGAACCGCGCCAGCAATCCCTACTACAACAGGTTGAAAGAGGTCTTGCACTTCGGCAACGACGGCGAAGTCCGGCTCAATCGCGCTTTGGCCAACTGGTATTGCGACCCGTTCGATCATCCCTACAAGGCCGCGCTGATCGAAATCCTCGGCGAGCCCTTAAGGCCCGATCAGCTCTGGAATCCCGACGCGGTGTTGCGTGTCGAGGACATCAACCACCGCCCCGACACACAAGACCGTCTCGACAAGGCTGCCGCGACCCAACTGGTTTTCGAAGATGCCATGATCCACGTGGTCGATCATCTCTTGCGCATGACCGGCGCAAGCCGGCTGGTGCTCACCGGCGGCGTGGCGCTGAATGCGGTCGGCAACATGCGGCTGCTCGAACATTTCGACGAGGCGTGGTTTTCGAAGTGCCAACAACGCAGAGCTCGCCTGCATCTGTGGGTGCCGCCGACGCCCGGCGATCCCGGCGTCACCATCGGTGCCGCCTGGCTGTTTGCGCATCTCGCGGGCGCGCCGCGCGGCGCCCCGATGACATCTGCGTTTTATTGCGGTACCTCGCCATCGCATCAGGACATCGCGGCAGCGCTCGAGCCCGGCGACGTCGCCTCGCAGCGGATCGGGGATATCTCGACGGCGGAAGGCCGCGACGCCGTCGCCGACCTGATGGCGTTTATCGTGGCGCAAAACGGCGTCATCGCGCTGTATCAGGGCGCCGCCGAAACCGGGCCGCGCGCGCTGGGCCATCGCTCGATCTTCGCCAACCCTTGCGATCCGAAGGCGCGTGAGAGGCTCAACGAGCGCGTGAAATACCGCGAGGCGATCCGCCCGCTGGCGCCGATGGCGACGCTGGACGCGGCGCTGGAATATTTCGATCTGCTCGAAGGCGCGTCGGACGGCGATTACAACGCCTATAATTACATGGTGCTGACCGCGCAATCGAAGCCGTCCGCGCGCGTAAAAATTCCCGCGGTGATTCATGCCGACGGGACGGGGCGGATTCAGATCGTGCGCGCGCAGGACGATCCCCTCACCTACGCCTATCTGAAGGCGCTCGGCCGCCGCATCGGCGTCGAGATCTCCGTCAACACCTCCTTCAACGTCGCCGGCCCGATCGCGCAGACGCCACAACAGGCGATCGATACGCTACGCCGTTCCCGGGGCCTTGATGCGGTGCTGCTGGCGGCGAGTGACGGCGGCGTGTACGCGGCATGGCACGGCGGCGAGCGCGACAGCGGCCGGTTTACCGGCTGGTTTTCGGAATGGAAAATCGCGCGGACAACCGGCTGATTATTTCGTGACGCCCTTGGCGCGCGACACGATCTCGATCATTTTTCCTTCATCGTCGTCAGGCGCTTGCGCCTTCGCCTTCGCATACGCCTGCACGGCGGCGCGTCCCATCAAGGGAACGTCGGACAATAGGCTCTCGGCCAGCGCCACGGCGTAAGCCGCATCCTTGTGGCGCAGCGCCGCCGTGAAGGTCGCGCCGGAGAAATTCCGCGCCACCATGCGCTTTGAATGACGGATCACCTGCGGACTGGCGGCAACCCCGGTCTCAATCGCCTCCAGCACCAGCTTCATGTCGAGGCCGGCCTGCTCGGCGATCGCAAGGCCCTCCGCGATACCGGCGATCTGGATCGCGCCCATCAGATTGTTGATCAGTTTGTACACCGTGCCGGTACCGACCGCGCCGAAATGCCGGATCGTGGTAGAGAGCGGCACGAGATATGGCCGCGCGAGTTCGAGATCGGCGGGCTCGGCGCCGACCAGCAGCGTCAATTTTCCACTGGCCGCGGCATCCGGCAAGCCCGCGACCGGACTGTCGATATAGGTGAGACCGCGTCCGCGAAGCTCGCGCGCGAGATCAAGCGCGTGGCGGTACGACACGGTGGAACATTCGATCGCCAACGTACCGGTGTTGGCGGTCAAGGCAGCGCCATCGTTGCCGAGCCACACCGCGCGCGATGCGTCGTCATCGGCCACCATCGTCACGATGGCGTCGGCGCCATCGGCCGCATCCGCGGGGGAATGGGCCCATCGCGCGCCGCGCGCGATCAGATCGTCCGCCTTCGACTTGCTGCGGTTCCAGACCGCGACCGTGAAACCGCCGTCGAGATAGCGGCCGGCCATGCCATGGCCCATTCTGCCGAGACCAATGAAAGCAACTTTTGTCATGCGTTAGTCCACATCCTCGACCGCAGCGGGGGCGGTGCCGAACGCGCGCTGCGCCAGCGTCGCCGCCATGAATTCGTCGAGGTCGCCGTCGAGCACGCCCGAGGTGTCCGACGTCTGCACGCCGGTCCGCAGGTCCTTCACCATCTGATAGGGCTGCAACACATAGGAGCGGATCTGATGGCCCCAGCCGATGTCGGTCTTGGCGGCCTGGTCGGCGGCGGCCTGTTCTTCCCGCTTCTTCAATTCGATTTCGTAGAGCCGCGCGCGCAACATGTCCCAGGCCTGCGCCTTGTTCTTGTGCTGCGACCGGCCAGCCTGGCAGACCACCGCAACCCCGGTCGGAATGTGCGTGAGCCGCACCGCGGATTCGGTCTTGTTGACGTGCTGGCCGCCGGCGCCGCCCGAGCGCATGGTGTCGGTGCGCACGTCGGATTCCTTGATGTCGATCTTGATGCTGTCGTCGACGACGGGAAAGATCGCGACGCTGGAGAACGAGGTATGCCGGCGCGCGTTGGAATCGAACGGCGATATCCGCACCAGCCGGTGCACGCCGGCTTCGGTCTTCAGCCAGCCATAGGCGTTGTGACCGCTGATCTGGATGGTGGCGGATTTGATGCCGGCTTCTTCACCTTGAGTCTCTTCGAGATATTCGATCTTGAAGCCGTGCTTTTCGGCCCAGCGCGTATACATGCGCAGCAGCATCTCGGCCCAGTCCTGGCTCTCGGTCCCGCCGGCGCCGGCATGCACTTCGAGGTACGAATCGAACCGGTCGGCTTCACCCGACAGCAGGGCTTCCAGTTCGCGGCGGGCGACTTCCTTTTTCAGGTTCTTCAGCGCGGTCTCGGCTTCCGCCACCACACCGGAATCGTTCTCGGCCTCGCCGAGTTCGATCATCCCGATATTGTCTTCGAGTTCGCGCTCGACCTTGCCGATACCATTGAGCGCATCCTCCAGCGAGGTTCGCTCCTGCATCAGCTTCTGCGCCTTCTGGGGATCGTTCCAGAGATTGGGATCTTCGGCGAGCTTGTTCAGCTCGGCAAGGCGCGCCGTGGATGCATCGACGTCAAAGATGCCTCCTCAGCAGCCCGACCGACTGCTTGATCTCTTCGACTAGACGTTCGACTTCAGCGCGCATGGGCTCTCTGATCTGCGGCGCAAACCGCTTATAAAATGCTGCGAGGGATGTAGCGGCAGGCGCCGCAAAGCGCAATGCTAGTAAAGCCCGCCGGTACCGGGACGGAACAGGCTGCGATCCGCATCCGGTGACGGCTGCAGCGCGCGGCCGTCGGCATCGGCCACCCCGATGACGGAGTAATTATCCGGCGGCGCGGTACCTGGCTTGAAGGCTTCGAGGATGGTTCTTCCGGTATCGCCCGGACCTGCCCGCATGCCGCTCTTGGCATCGACGCGGATCAGCTTGATTCCGGCAGGCACCCGGAACGGAATAGCCGGCTTGTCGGCGAGCGCGAGCTTCAGGAAGTCGCGCGCGATCGGCGCAGCGAGATGGCCACCGGTGGCGGCGTTGCCCCGGCCAAGCGGGCGCGGCTTGTCGTAGCCGATGTAGATACCGACCACGATGTCCGGCGAGAAGCCGATGAACCAGGCATCCTTCGCTTCATTGGTGGTCCCGGTCTTGCCGGCGATCGGCTTGCCGACTTCCTTTACCGCGATGGCGGTGCCGCCTTGCACCACGCCTTCCATCATCGAGGTAATCTGGTAGGCCGTCATCGTATCCAGCACCTGCTCCCGGCGATCGACCAGTTGCGGCTCGGGCTGATTCTTCCAGCCGCCGGGGGCGTCGCAGCCGCGGCATTCGCGAGCGTCATGCTTGAAGATGGTGTGGCCGTAACGGTCCTGGATGCGGTCGATCAAGGTCGGCTTCACGCGACGGCCGCCATTGGCGAACATCGAATAGGCCGTGACCATCCGCATCACGGTAGTCTCGCCGGCGCCGAGCGCAAAGGACAGATAGTTCGGCAACTCGTCATAGACCCCGAAGCGCTTGGCATATTCGCCGATCAAGGGCATGCCGATATCCTGCGCCAGCCGTACCGTGACCGTATTGAGCGACAATCGCAGCGCGTTACGCAGCGTCGTCGGCCCCTGATACTTGCCGGCCGAATAGTTCTCCGGCCGCCAGACGCCGGCGCCCTGCCCTTGATCGATCTCGATCGGGGCATCGACCACCACGGTCGACGGCGTGTAGCCGTTGTCGAGCGCCGAAGAGTACACGATCGGCTTGAA
>Ga0209331_1000698_pt1 | contig 11778 bp, 7 predicted proteins | sample JacPinW_OM3H0_M3_FD_187971 | JGI IMG/M metagenome (GOLD analysis project Ga0209331, IMG submission 187971) | Forest soil microbial communities from Algoma, Ontario, Canada - Jack Pine, Ontario site 1_JW_OM3H0_M3 (SPAdes) (version 2) | ecosystem: Environmental > Terrestrial > Soil > Boreal... | reverse complement strand
TTTTCGTGCAGCGTCCCGGCGTAAACATCAGGTCTGGCCCCTCGGCAAACACACGCGTTCTTGGGTCCGCTCGCAAAGGTACGCGCTTGACGGTTAGAACCCGGGAAGGCGACTGGGTGCAGGTGGAGAGCGACCAGTTCAGGGGTTGGATCAGATCGCGATTTCTCGCGGCTGATGAGCCGCGATAGATGAAGCGCACTGCAAGGCGAACGGGGACGAACAATCAGCAACCGGTCTTTTTTGCCGCGCGGGGCTTTGCAATTTGCAAGCGATTGCCACGTTTTAGGCAAGCCGCAAGCGGCAGTCTCGGAGCTCTTGCTGCAGCCGCGCCGAATTTCCCAGACATGATCTCCAATCGCGTAACGGTACTGGAAGACAAGTCCGACACCGAGAAGGGAGATTGGGAGGATCGCCGCACCGGGATTGCCTGCAGGATGTCGAAGCCAGCGTTGCACGGATTCGATTGAGGCGCCAGCATTTGAAACAACAAATTGGCTTCGTTTCGTAATGGAGGCTGGTTGGTTGGCCGAACCGCACAGAAAGAACGCGCGCTACGAGTCGTCTGCAAACTCTTAAATGGGCGAAGCTTGGGCTAACTTCGATATGGGAACGAAATTTACGAAACGAAGCCAATTTCCGATGATCGTTCAAAGGAAAACGGAAACGACTTCCGCTGGTTTCTTGAGATGCCCAGGATCCTCGTGGCGCGCTTGTGACCGACGATGTAGTCCACAATTCGTTTGCTCGAGATTCCTGCTCGGCGGGCCCTTCTGGGCTGGAGCCAGGCAAGCTTGCTCGTGCGGCCGGGGTCGGTCTCGCGACGCTTCAGCGGATCGAGCAGCAACGGGAGCCGGATCGATGTGGAACTTGTGCCACCATGCTGCCTCATCAGGAGAACGATGAAGTTCACGGTGGTGAATTCGACATATCGGAACAAGGGAACTCGTCGCTTACTGTGCGCCCAAGCACACGCGGATCGGCCGGCGAATTTACCGCGGGCGATGGTCTCATGAACTATGGCGCGAGCATTCCGAATGCTATGCATTGGTGCCATGCTTGATCCCGCTTGTCGCAACCAGAGGAAAAGCCACCATGACTTCACACTTTGTCTCCAGTTTCAGATGCATCGATGCAGTCGCTGTAATTGGCCTGCTGATGCTGACCGCCACGATAGGACAGGCCGTCGAGCTAAATCCGGCAGCAGTCATCTACAAACTGCCTGATCAGATCGAGTGGAAGGGTACCGGTGGTAACCGCAACGCGGTGCTCGTCGGCGACCCGGAAAAGCCTGGCCTGTATATCGTGATCAACAAATGGCTCGCAGGTAACAACTTCAGTCGCCCGCATTTTCATCCGCACGACCGGTTCATCACGGTGCTCAAGGGCACGTGGTGGGTCGGTACCGGCAACAGGTTCGATCCTGCCAATACCGTGCCCATGCCCGCAGGTACCTTCGTCACACATTTCGGCAAGCAGGTGCACTGGGATGGCGCCAAGGACGAGGACGCGATTCCTTATTGTGGGCGAGGGCCCCGCGACAAGCACCCGGGTGGAAGAAGCGAAGTAGTCGGTTCTGCCACTACTCGGCCGCGCCGAGAGATCGTCGAGTGAGGATTGTTAGTTGCCGCAGAAGGGGTCGGCGCGAGTGACCCCGAACCCGTACCCGGCACGCGAGCTCTCCTCATCCACGATCCAGAGCTGGAAGGATCGATGCGGCTTCACGAAAGGTCCGATCGATGCAAGGTTGTCTTCTCGCAATTGTGGGACTCGTTTTTGGAGCCATGCTGGGTGCGATGCTTGGTGTCGGCCTTGGCTTCGCTTACACCAAAATTTTCAACGTCAGCAATTTTGAAGGTTACAGCGGGATGCTGGTATTTTTTACGTTCATGCCGTTGGGCGCAATTGTAGGGGGCATTGGCGGAGCAGTCCTTTTGGGCATAGTCGGCTCGAAAAAGTAAACACGATGCAACCGGCTAGTTTCGTTCAAGCCGCCAAAGAACGACCCCACCTCGGATACCAAGGAAACGCTCCTCGTGCGCGCGGACAAGGTAATCGAATGAGACGGCGTGATAATGAGTTCATCACGCTGCTTGGTCGCTTTGTCACTCGGTCTTAATGCCCGCCTTTTTGATGACCGGCCACCATTTCTCGATCTCGGCCTTCTGATTGAAGAGCGCCTGCGGAGCCTGCGCATCTTGCGAGGGGATTTCCTGGCCTAACAATTCCCGCCTTGTTGCCAGCCTCAAGGGTACGGTCAAGAATGACCCTGAGCCGCCATAGGGCGGATCGAAATTTCGCGCTGCAGCGCGAGCCCCTACACTTGACGCTCGCCAATCTGCTACCAAGCTTTCACGACCAGCTAACAAGTTGCGTGCTCATATAGCTCGTCGGGTTAACCCGTCTGAGCCCCGACGACAGAGAGCGGCCGGTGCTTCGCATGCCGGTGCTTCTTGTCGCGTCCCCGTCGACTTCATTCAAATTGATGCGCCCGCGCAAGCCACGTCTTGGGATCGAGCGCGATGAAGCGGATCTCGCGCACCGACAGTGTGACGGCGAGCGCGTCGAGCTCGGGCAGCACAACGAGGTGGCGCCGCTGCTTGAGTGAGGCCGGCGCGCTTTGCGCGCGATCATGCGGCAGCGGTAGGTGAGCCGCGGCATGCAAGTCGCAGCTATCGGACAGCGACCACATGTAGAGCACCGGCTCGGCGTCGCCGCCCACCGCGTAAACAGCGGCATCGTCGGCGGCGAAGACCGCATCGTCGAGCATGGTGCTGCCGGAATGGCAGCGAATGGGCTTGCCGTCTTGTGCATTGGCATAAACCAAGACATCGGCATCGTTGCCCGCCGCAAGCAGACGGCGGCCGTCGTGGCTGAAGTTCAGCGTGCCGCGGCCCGCCCCGGTCTCCAGCCGCGGCGCGTCAAGCCGCGCGCGGGTGGCGATATTCCAGGCCCACACATTGCCTTTCGTGTCCGCCGAAAGGAGGCGCGATCCGTCCGCGGAAACCGCGAGCGCGGCGACCGCGTCGACATGCATGGGGTTGAGCATCTGCGTCTCGCCGCCGCCGACGGGCGTGATGGCGATCGCGCCGTCCAGGCTTCCGGCTGTGATCACGGCTCCTCCGTCCGGCATCCAGCGCAGCGCTACGATCTCGTCCGGGCGCGGTGAAATGTGTCGCGGCTTGCCGTCGTCGGGCCAGTGATGAATCGCGACCCGCGCCGCGCCGTCGGCAACGGCGATGAGTGGCGCGCGCGGCGACCATGCCACGGCCTTGATCTCGCTCGGCTCCTCACTGGGCAGCGGGCGCTGCGGTCTCAGCGACGGCAGGCCCCACAGGCGCACGTTACCCTGATCGTCGCCCGCCGCGAGCCACTTGCGATCGGCCGCTACATCGAGATCGGTCAGCGCTACCGCGGCGCCGGCATCGAGCGTGAACGTCGCGCGGTCGGGCCGATCCACCGACCAGAGCCGGACGTCGTCCGCGGCCGAGGCAAGCCTGCTGCCGTCGGGAGCCCAGGCGAGCGCGGCAACGGTCTGGGTGTGGCTAGTGAGACGCGCGAGACGGCGCAACTGGGCGAGCTTGCCGTTGGCCGGCGACAACGACCAGACGCAAATCGCCGATGCATCACACGTGGCGGCAAGCCGCGCCGACTGCGGATCCCAGGCCACGGCCGAGACGCTGCCGCCGACGGTCGTAACGACCTCCCGCTTGCCATCCCCGTTGACGATGATGAGCTGGCCGGCAGTGGTGCCTACCGCAAGATGGCGGCCGTCGCTGCTCCATGCCAGGGCCGCAATCCTGCTGGCTGTGTCGGCGCGCGGCTCCATCTCGAGCGTATCGTTGCCGGGACTGATAATCTCAACGCCACCGTCTTCCAGCGCGACGGCGGCCCGCGAGCGGGCACTGTCGAGGGCAACGGCGGTCGCATAGCCGGCGGCGAGCGACTTGCGCTCGCACGCGCTGGTGCAGCGGAAGATCGCGACCTCGGGCTCATCGAGCCGCGCCGCCAGCACCTCGCCAGCGTCACCGAGCGCGGCCTGTCTGAGCTCGCCGTTCTCCAGCAACCGCTGCGTCCGCAGCTCGGTCGGCGGCTGTCCGCTCACCAAGCGACCGTCGCCAAGTGCTGCCACCAGGTTGCGATCACGCCAGCCGAGCGCCAGCACGGGCGCGCGCATGCTCTCGAGCTTCGGCTTCTCGTCCAGAATTATCTCGGACCGCTCGCCAGTGGACAAGCGCCATGTGATGAGACTTCCCCAACCACCCACCGCCAACATGTCGGCGCTCGCGCTCCAAGCCAATGACGACGGCTTCAATCCGGGGGCCGGGAGAATCCGCTCGAGATGCGGTGAGACCGCAAGCACGCTTTCGAGCAGCACGGAGCGGGTTTCGGAGGATGGGCCGATCTCCGTGGCGCGCGCGGCCGGCGCCAGGGCTTCGATCGATCTGCCTTGGGACAGCCATGCGCGCGCTTCGACCGCAAGCGCCGCGGCTTTGGCGCGTTTGTTGGCGACGTCGCTCTCGTAGAAAAACAACGCCGCGACCAGCCCGAGGCCGAGGGCGGCTACTGCGCTGCTTGCGGCGATCCAGCGCCGACGGGAGTTGCGGTGCTGTTCTGCCGCATCGGAAGCGATGCTCGCCTCGATATAGCGCTGCTCGGCTTCGCCGAGCGCGTAGCGGTGGTCGTTGAGCCATTCACGCGCCCGGCTGAGCCGCAAACCGCGCAGCAGCGCGGCATCCTTCTGCGGCATCGGGGCGCGCTGCCATTCCAGCAGCGCCTCGCCCAGCTGTTTGCGGCCGATGATGAAATCCCGCTCGGCATCGAGCCAGGCGGTCAGGCGCGGCCACTTGCGAAGCAACGCCTCGTGCGCTGCCTCGACCGTGGTGACGCTGTCGGTCGTGCGGATCACCAGCAGCCGCGCCTGCGCGAGCTGCTCCAGAATGGGGCGCGCGCGCTCCGGCAAGTCGTTCCAGATCGCGGGACGGCGGACGTATTGCCCCTCATCGTCGACGCGCACGAGGTGGCCGACGAACGCTTCGCGCAGCGCGTCGAGATCGGCCGGCGCCAGCGCGTCGATCACCTCATCGGCACGCCGACGCACCGCGTTCTCGAGCGGGCTGACATTGTTAGCGACGTCGCCCAGCTCGCGGTAGTGGGCGAGAGAGAGCTCGACCGGGCCGGGCGCGGCGCCGGGCGGCCGCCCGCCGTAGCGGTCGTAGAGCTCGCGCAGCGTGAACGCCAGGAGCGGCAGGGCATCCCCGACCGCCATGTCGGCCAACGCGTGGACGACGAGGCCCTCCTCGACCTGAAAGCCGGCCACGCCTGCTGGTCCCTCAATGATCTCGCGCACCCGCGCCGAGGGGAAAGGGCCGAGCGAGTGCTCCTGGAACGGCAGACCTTCGGCCGCCTCCTGCAGCCGGCCGAGGTAGTCGGAGCGCAAGGCAAACAACAGGACGAACGGCACGTGCTCGCTGCTCAGGTGGCGCAGCAGCTCGAAGAACCGCGCGGCCTGCTGGGGCTCAGCGACCGAAAACAGCTCCTCGCCCTGATCGACCGTCACCAGTACATGTGCCTCGCGCGCGTCGGCGCGCTGCCGTAGCAGCTCGGCGAAGACTTCAAGCTCGCGCTCGGCGTCGGGCGAGGCGAATTTGTCGCGCCACGCGGTCCAGTTCTGGGGCGCGTCTAGCGCATAGCTCGCCACGCGCGCGAACTCGGTGGCTGGATCGCGGCGCGGACGAAACGGCGGCAGCACGATCCAGTTGCGCTTGTCGCGCTCGAGCCGTGGCAACACGCCGGCACGGATGACCGACGACTTACCGGAGCCGGAAGCGCCGAGGAACGACACCATCCTGGCCCCGCCATTGACGCGCTCGGCGTTGAGCCGCTCGATCAGCCGGCGGACGTCGTCGTCGCGGCCGAAGAACACCGCCGCGTCCTCTTTTTCGAAGGCGAGCAAGCCCGGATAAGGCGGCCGCGCCGGATCCCACTCGAAGCCGCCCTGCGCGTTGACCGCCAGCGTCCACAGCTCCTTGGCCAGATGCTCGAGACCGCCCTCGCGATCGAGCCGCAGATCAAGCTGCTGGATATCGGGCGCGACCAGCCGCTCGCCGCCGGGCGCGACGATGACCGGAAAGATCGCCTTGCCGAGCGCGCGAGCCTGCGCGAACTCGACGAAGCACCACTTGCTGTCGTGCCAATTGGAGGTGACCACCAGGATGACCGCCTGCGAGCTGCTGATCTTGCGGTAGAGCTCACGTTCCCACTGCGACCCGACCGGAATGCCGGCATGCTTGTCGATGTCGAGAAACACCTGGTCAAAGCCGCGCGCTTCGAGCCAACGCTTAATCTCGGCGGCGACCTCGTTGTCGCGGCTCGAATGCGAGACGAAGATGCGCGCCATCGGATCGAGAGCTCGCTGCAGCCGTGGCCCTGCGTGGAAAATCTAGAGGCAGTGGTGGGGCCAAGCAAGGCAGCGGAGATGACCCGGCCACGGCACGGGCGCGACGGGCGGACGACGACAGCTGTCGCTTGTTGCGCACGATCACTTCGGCAGTTACGATTTTTGCTCGAGGTAGTCTCTCCACCACGGACGCGCTCTCTTCCCTCGGCACTGAGCTGCGCATGCACCATCGATGCCTTCGACGAATGACCCGGCATACGCCACGCCGCGTTGCCCTTGCGGTGATGCTGTGGGGGCTAGCGCTTGCTTGCGCTGCAGCCGCCGACGGCGTCTGGAAGGAAAGCGCCGAGCAGGATTTTGACCCCGTCACGCAGAAATCCGTCACGGTGATTTACCGGGCCTGGGATTTTCATCCGGAGCTCAATCTCGAGTTCAGCTGGGTACCGGACCTGGACGACGCAACTCCCCGCCGTGGGGGGCCCATCGAGGGCAAGGGCAAGCTGATTTGGTATGCTGGTGGCGGTCAAGCGTACGACCCGAAGGCGACCTACAGCGACTATACCGGGGAGGTGCGCAACGGTCGCCCCGAAGGCCTGGGTACGCTCGTCCTGCGCGCCGGCACGATCTATGTCGGCGCCTGGAAGAATGGCCTGATGGACGGGCAGGGCTCGATCAAATTCGACAACGGTGACGACTACGAGGGTGGCTTTGCCGCCGGTCTGATGGACGGGCGCGGCCGCTACGCGGCGGCGGACGGCACGATCTATGTCGGCGAGTTCAAGGCCGGGCAGCGCGACGGCGTCGGCGAGCTTACAATGGTGGACGGCCGCGTCTTCCGAACCACCTGGCGCGCCGGGCGGCAGATCGCTCAGGAGCTCGTCAGCGCAGGAACGGCCGCTCCGCCGGGGGGCCCTGCAATCGGCAGCAACGCCGCCGGGCTGACGCTGCGCCTGATGATCGATCGAAAATCGAACCAGGCATTCATCAACGACGAGAACGCCGACGCGACATCTCACGTGTATGAGTCTAAGGGCGCGCCGGGCGTGATGAAGGTTGAGCTCGCATCCGAGCAGCTCATGGCGGTCTGGAAGGGCGCCGGACGCATTGACGAGGATGCGGATCGATACTTCGATTCTCTGGCGCAGTTCGCACCAGTCTACCTGGTTGCCGACATTAGCAACAATGGTGCGCAGGCCACCCGCATCAATAGCGCGTATCTTAGCGTGGATGAGAGCGCCACCGACCTCGAGCCCTATCTGGTGATCTCGTCCAACACCAACGAATGCGCCGAGACGCCAAAATATGATCCGACGATCAAGTTTGCCAACTATGGTTGGGCCCCCGTTCGCAATGCTCAGCTCACCTTCACGTTCGGGTCCGCCGAGTTACACGGCACTGAATTCAGAATCCCGCTCGGAACGTTCGACGCCGGCAAGAGCACGACGGTGGCCGATGCCCTGCAGAAATCCAGGCTAAATATCGCCAGGATGCGGGCCAGCAAATTCCCGTGTCCATCCGTTGAAGAGTTTCCCGCCTGTCTCAAGCGGGTCGAGGCGAGCGGTTTGCTCGGGGAGCTCGCCGGACGCGTCGAGATCGTGGCGGTGAACCATGTCGTCACCAACGTGGTCGGCCGCATCGACTACGACTGGTCCGGCATCGATGGGGCCACGCACGCGCGCACGTCGCCGGTATCGGTCAAGATTCCACTGTTCATGTTCTCGATGGGCGCGGCAGAATGCGGCGGGGCGGGCGCGGTCGAGCACGGCGGCCGCAAGCTCGAGCTCACTCTCGACAAGCGCGGCTATCGTATTCCCTTGAACTGGCGCGGTGATCTCGCGCCGCGCGAGAACAAGCGGTTCGCCTTCAGCCTGGCGGCGGCGAAATCTTCGCATCATCTGTTCCGGCTGGTGCTGGAACTTGCCGACGGCACGACGCTCGGCTCACGCCAGGTCGATCTCACCTATTTCAAGCCCAGGCTCCCGGCGAAGCGTTGAACCTCATTGCCGTTCGACGCGCGCCCGTTCGATGACATTGCCAAGCGGCACGAGACGCGCAAAGAACGTCCCCTGAGCGAACGCCCGCAGCTCGAGGATGACGCCGGACGCGACCTGCGATTTCTGATCGAACAGAAAATTGCCGAGCGAGAAGACGCCGAGCGCGTATCCCCCGGGAATGAGCTCGAGGCCGCGGCTGGCGACATGTGGATGGGCGCCGATCGCCAGCGCCACGCCGGCCCGCCGCAATTCGGCGGCGAGCTCGCGTTGCCGCTGGCTCGGCATGGCGGCGAATTCGAGTCCCCAATGCATGAAGGCGAACAGCGGCGGGCGCGCAGTGGCGTGCATGAGCTGCGCGATGTCGGCTTGAGTCACCACGCCTTCGAGCATGCCGCGGCTGTTGTCGCTGTCGGTGAGGCCGGCGAGCCGAAACGCCCCGAGATCGAGGATCTCGCCGTGACGCAGCACCGCGATATCCATGGCCGTGAGATCGCGCGCCATCGCCTCGCGCGCGCTGGCACCGAGATCCATGCTGTGATTGTTGGCGAGGCTGACGGCAACGGCGCCGAGCGACTGCAGCCAGTCGCGCAGCAGCGCCGCCGGCATCGCGAGCTGCAGCGGGGCAAGCCGGCGCGGAACCGCCGGCACGGCCACGCCTTCGAGGTTGAGGATGAGACGGCAGCCATTGAGCACCCCCTTGAGCTCGCGCCTCACCTCGGCGGCGATCTCGGGCCGCGCCAACGCTGCGGCAACGCCGCGGCCGAAAAACGTGTCGCCGGCGAAGCAGAACACCTGCGATCCCGGAAGATCGGGGCCGACGCGCTCGCGCGTGCCGCGTGCAAAGACCTGAACCACGTAGCTGGTGGTGCTGCTGTCGACCGTAAGCGGATAGGCGCTTGAATTGGAATTAAACAGAACCTCCGGTTCGGCGCCGAACCGTTCGCGTTGCAATCGAAGCTGGATGTACTCAGCGCCGCGTGAATCGAGATGCTTCGGCTGGATCAGCGCGGCAACCGCGTCGAGATCGCTGGCCGCGATTGCGTTGAGCGTTTCCTGGTCGCGCCGGATCGCCTGCGGAAAGCTGAGATAGTGCGAAAAATCCGTTGACTGCACCACCAGCGTACGCCGCCCGACCAGCGCCGAAAGCTGCGGCAGCAGGCGATCCCAGTCTGCCCGGCTGGACGAAAGCGAGATCGCGATCGGAACGATCGCGGCATCGGGCAACGCCCGCTTCAAGAACGGCAGCAGCGCACCGATCCCGTGCTCCTCTTCGAACAGATCGGATTCCTCGACGAGGTCTGGCACCTGCAGCAGCCGTTCGACGTCCCGACGGTGGGTGACAACGCGGCCGTAGACCGTGTCGAAGTCGCGCCGGGTAGTCGCGAACGGCCGTGCGGCCCGCTTGAAATGGTCGGGCGAGAGAACAATGATCCGATCGAAGCCGCCGTCTTTGACGAGCCGAAAGGCGCGCGCGATCAAATCGGCCGCCAGCAGGTGATGCGGTACCGTGATGCCCGACACCGATGGCCACGTCACGCCCTCGCGGTTGGCAGCGGCGATGGCCGCATCGAATGGAGCCGCGTCCACGTAACGCGACGGAATCGGGCGGTCAGTGCAAACCGGCGCGCAGCGGGATGCGGCGAGCGGCTGTCCGCTGGCTGCCAACAGTGCCACGCAGGCGATAGCGAAAGTCCCGACGACGGTGGATGAGAGGTTTGCGCGATTAGAATTCGTCTTAGCGGGAGTGGTAAGCCGTCTTATGATGACGTTGGGGAACTCTGCCGACGGCAGCATTCGATCCATCAGATACGCGGTGTGGTCTGCAAGAAGCTTGTCTAACTCAGCTTGGGTTATTACCCCAGGCTCCGACTTCAAGTCGTCGCTCGGCTCGGACGTATCTTCCATCGGAGTATACCGCTGAGCCCTGGGGCAGGAGCTCAGTTTGCCAGTAAGATCACCTGCGCACAATCATCTCTCAGTCGCCACTGTGATTGCGCGTTCTTGTCAAGACAAGAGACGCGCCGGTCGCGTCCCCGGTAGGTCCGCTTATTGGGGCCTTGCAGAAATTAAGCAGGGGCGCTGATTCCGCGCAGGGAAAAGCGTACGATCAGTGTGACAGCCAGAAGGGCATCAGAAATGACGTCTTTGTTGAAGCTGATATGCTTTACGATAGCGTTTGCCCTAATCGCGCTCTTGAGCATTGAGAAGACATACGCGCTCAATTGCGATCTGAGGAAGGAGGTAGAACGGCACCAAAGGCTGGACAATTTCATCGACCAAAAATTCGATCATTACTGGTATTACACGCGGCCGACGCCGAATTATCGAGCGCGGAATCTGGGGAAGATTGTTGCCTATTTACCAGACAAAACAGCACTCTTATTCTACGCTACCTCCGACGAGCCGGATGTTGGTGACCTTAATGCGGTCGAAGCAGTGGTAGACAAAGACCAGCAGATCGCCGAACAATTTGGTGAACAGGTCCATTGGCTTGCCCCGCCATGCCCCGGAGAGATCGATCAGCAAGCAACCGCCCCCCACGCAGGCGCATGGTTGATGGCGCAAGCTTTCGTCTTGCCCAGGAGGTCCGCTATATCACCCGCCGGGCCGCCGATCACGATGGGCGCATTGTCACGATCGGCCAACTCACGCTGTTCTCCAGCGAAACCGGCGATGCCTGGATCATCGACCGCGACGATCACCTCGCGCTCCAGCTCGCCCGTCAGGGCGACCCCGAACCGTTCCACATCGAAGAAACCGACAGCTCCTTTTCCATCGAGTGGAAAGGACACTATCGCATCGAAGGCGCAGCCTTCGTCTACACCGATCGCGATACCGGCCGTATCACAACCGTTCTCGGCTACCCGACCAACAAGCTCACGCCGGAAGAGTGACCGCAAATTTCAAATATGTTTGGCTAGGCTTTCTTTCGATCTCAAAACTCCAGTTAATCGGTATGCGCACCATAGCAGTATCACCGAGTTAAAAGAGCAGGCCAGATCACGCCGTGGCACACCCGTGGCGTGCTTCAGAGCAACCGAATTTTGCGTCAGCATCGTCTGCACTAAAACACGCACCGCCGACTCAAGCCAAGGCGTTGTACCAGTTCTCCCCAAATTGACGCAATTACTGACTGCAAAGCAGCGCCGTTGCTGCTGCACTTCGTTTGGTTGTCGGACTTCTCGGATCACCTTTGCTCAGGATGCAGTTGCGATTGGTACTTCTCGGCTGCTTCGTGCCGCTGCTGTCTAGGAACGAGAAGCTCTCGCGCAGCATGACTGCCGTGCACTTGGCCGGCATCAGGCGAATGGGCACAGTCCGGAGCATCGACGACAGTACGTATCTTTGTTGTCAACTAACGGCTGCATCATTCAGCTTCGCTCTATA
>Ga0209331_1000696_pt1 | contig 11802 bp, 11 predicted proteins | sample JacPinW_OM3H0_M3_FD_187971 | JGI IMG/M metagenome (GOLD analysis project Ga0209331, IMG submission 187971) | Forest soil microbial communities from Algoma, Ontario, Canada - Jack Pine, Ontario site 1_JW_OM3H0_M3 (SPAdes) (version 2) | ecosystem: Environmental > Terrestrial > Soil > Boreal... | reverse complement strand
AGCAATTGCAATCGCTCGGCGCGGAGATTGTCGATGTTAGCCTGCCGCACACCGACTGCGGCATCGCCGTTTATTATTTTCTCGCGACCGCGGAGGCGTCCGCGAATCTGGCGCGCTTCGACGGTGTGCGTTACGGATACCGCGCGGAAAATCCGAAGGACCTGCTCGATCATTATGGCCGCACGCGCGAGGAAGGCTTCGGCGCGGAAGTAAAACGCCGGATCATTCTCGGGACTTACGTTCTGAGCTCCGGTTACTACGACGCCTATTACATTCGCGCGCAAAAAGTGCGTGAGCTCATCCGGCAGGATTTCGCCAAGGCGTTCGAGAAAGTTGACGCGATTGTTTCGCCCACTTCGCCGGTGCCGGCGTTCAAGCTCGGTGAACGCACAGCCGACCCGTTGCAAATGTACCTGGCCGACATCTTCACCAATACCGGCAACCTCGCCGGCATTTGCGGAATCAGCGTCCCGTGCGGTTTCGCCAAGATCGACAAAGTGCAATTGCCGATCGGACTGCAGTTGTTAGGCAAAGCGCTCGACGAAGCGCGCATCTTCCAAATCGCGCACGCCTACGAGCAAAGCACCGATTGGCACAAGGCGCGGCCGCCGATCTCGACCAAACCGACGGATCGCGGGCTAAGAGACAATAATTAAGGGTGCCCGGAATTGCCGCGACCATCTCCGTGATGATCGCCACCTGGGCTGTCGGGTTTATCCCTTTATATATATGAGCCACAGAAACACATGGCGTTTCGGGTGATGAAAGCATTAAGTTGCTCCAAATTTGGAAAATGGAATCATCAAACGGACGACAGCAGGAACAGATCGGCGAAGATGCTGCGACATTGATGGACATCGCATTATCGGCTGAACAGTTTTGTTCTAGAGTGGAGGCAGCGGCACAAGACATGGCGCCAACGCGCGAATATGAGGAACTGCGTCTCAAGATTGCCCAGTGTCAAACATTGTTGCGGCGTGTACAGGATGTTTCTGCGCGACAACAGCTCACAATTGAGGATCCGTCGATCCGGGCCGACTTCCGGTATCTTATAATGACGTTACTGTGGGTGGCGTTTTACGCGCGCGCGATCATCGACTTTCGGCTATTTCGGAAGTTGGTTCTGATCGAGGCGAGTTTCACTTATCTGCTAGTTTCTAGATAGCGTGACGCGGGGAGACCGGGCAGTTGTTGTAAAGTCTCGGCACAGCGATATCGTGCCAGGAATTGAAGGAACGATTGTTAGGCGAAGACGCCGTGGTTACGAAATCGAAATTACCGGCATTTTTAGCAATGCCCTTGGCACAAGGGCGATGGAAACGAGAGTTCTATTCTTTTCCACAAAAGAGCTAGAGCGCGCTCGCCCTAAACTTCCCTGACGGCATTTGCGACGCGTTCGAGTTCTAGAAGCGCGGCCAATTCTTCATCAGCGCACACAATGAATCTTCGTCTATCACGCTTTTGTGCATCGATGATAAACATTTTTTTGTTGGTAAGGAACGTGGTCCAGCACTCCAAATCCAGCCCTGCCCGTCGGAGCCGTTCCGCGATGATTTCTGAATGGGCCGTCGCCGAATAAGCGATCATTTTTTGCAGACACCACACGTTCCGCCCTCTTTGGCGCAGTGCTTGCAATAATGGCAATTTTTGCAAGCCGTACAAGGATCGCTTCCCGTGCACGTGGCGCACAAACGAGGCCTCTGGCCGTGTTGATGATTGGACTTCGTCGCGCCAGCAGTTAAAGCAATCGACAACCAAATAAAAACTGCCGCGAAGCCGACTGTTTTCATAATCGAGTCTTATATCTTTATGATTCCATTTCGGCGAGAAGTTTTCACAAGCGATGAGGGGCATTGACATTGTCCCATCCAGTAGTCAAAAACGGGGTTTTCGCGTTGGAGCGCGCTATGGCTATTCCTCTACATATTTTGATGCTTTTTTCGGACAGTCTTATTGCTATTGCCTGTTTCGGCGTCCTTATATTTGCGTTAAACGAGTCGCGCGCCCGCGCCAACCCGGCCAAACAAATTGTCGCGCTCATGATTGTCGGCGTTGCCCTTGAGGCAGCAAATTTGGTTGTAGACACCGGGCTATGGGTACCACGCCCGAGATCACCGATCGCGTTTTTGGCGATCCTTCATTTCAGCGGGGTCTTGAGGGGTATGGTAGTAGGCGTTTTGTTAACCCTTGTCGTTCTTAAACTGTTACGCCCGAAATCGCGCAATCTAGGGGATTCGACACCGTAAACCCCGCAAGAAATTTTAGTTGGTGAATCTAAAATGCGACGTGTGACCGCGAGAAAACGGGCCGTGTGTATCCTTACTGATTGGCCTCTCGTTCGAGAAGGGTTGACCACCTTAATCAACCGAGAGCAGGATCTTAGCGCTTCGATCCTTTCAACACCACTTCGCGACATCTGGGGGAGTAATGAACAAGAGACAAACCCCGCACTTGCGATTATTGCCTTCGATCGTGCCGGAGCCCTTGCAACGGCCAAGCATCTGACGACAAAACGTCCACGCTTGCGAATCGTTGTCATATCGACCAGCTGCGAAAGGGCGTTCGTGAAGGAAATCTCTCGGACGGGAGCTCAAGGTTTGTTGTCGGTTAACGACACCGTAGACGATGTTTTAGTTTGTATCCGGAAAGTTTTAGCTGGCGACGCCTATTTTAGCGGTGGGCTGGGCAGTGCAGCCGCCTACCGCGCAACCAAAAGCAAAGGGAGACGTGATGCTCGGGAAAGGCTTCTCCCAAAGTTTACAGGTCGCGAGCTGCAGATATTCCGGCTATTAGGAATGGGGAAGCCTACGTCACAGATTGCTTCTGTTCTCGACATCAGTCGGAAGACCGTCCAGGAATATTACGCTCGCATGAAGGGAAAGATGGGTCTCAAATCATATTTGGAGTTGGCGCGAGCTGCGGCTCTCTGGGATGCGCGTCGGAAAAAATAAGGGATGACGTGGCCGGCACGGCCACCCCGGCGACTTCCTGCTTTCCTCGTTTCCTGATTCGCCTTTCCGACACGTGTCGATCTTATCGCGCGCGACGAAGGTTGAAATCAAACAGCCGACGACGGGATTCGAACCCGTGACCTACGGTTTACGAAACCGTTGCTCTACCAGCTGAGCTACGTCGGCGCGAAGCGGGCAAAGATTACATCCGAAGGCGTCCGGCACAAGCGCCTCTACAACGCGCTCAATTGCCGTCGAAGGCATGCGACATCGCGCTCAAGGTCTCGTCCTGCAAAGGGCTGGAGTTCTCGTCGTACTGCAAAGACATGAAGACCACCACCGGCCCTTTTTGCACGCCCTTGAGATAATAGCCGCGTTCGCCCTCAACCCCGGAGACGACAAACCAGTTTCCTTTCATCACCTTGTAATGAACGATCTTGTTCGGCTGCCCTGTGGTGTGCTGGGCCGACCATTCACCGTAGATCGCACTGAGCGAACGGCCGCCGGTCCGCTGCGCGAAGAGAATCAGAGTGGTGCGCCCGTCGGCGGATGAGAACAAGTTGCGTTCGAGGTCGGATGTTTGCGGCGGGTTTGGGAACACTTCCGTCGGGACGAGCGCGGAAAAACCGAACCTGGTGTTTGTAAACCGGACGATCTTCTGCGGCCCCAGTGCGTTCCCTGGCGGCAGTGCGATCGGCGGATTCGTGGCCGCGGGACTGCCCGCGCCTTTTTCGCGGTTCAATACTTTTTGTTTAATCGAAGAAATCTTCGGCACACCGCCGATGATTTCGATCTTCACGTCCACCAGCACCGCGCCCTTGATCCATTCTCCGCGCGCCGCGTTCTCGACATAATAATCTTGTTGAAAACTGGCGTCGTATTGTCGGTCGCGAATTCTTTCCCGTACCTGAACGTCCCCATGAATTTTGTCGTAGCGCACCGGCCAGCGTTCGTTATACGAAACGATCTCGTGCCGGATGGCATCGGGGCCTTTCCAACCTTCGTCGAAAAGATCGACGCTCGGTGCGTAGAAAGAAGTCGCGAGGTCCACGTCGCTTCCACCACTTGATTGCACGAATTGATTGACGAACTCGCCGATCCACGCCTGCGCGTTCCGTCCGTTTCGCGAGGACGGCCAGGTAGAAACAACCGGCGTGACCGCGGGCTGGACTTGCGGCGTTGTTTCCGTCGCACTCGGCGTCACCGCGGGAATTGTTGGAACGACAGCAGCGGCGCTCAGCGATGGTGCTGGTTGCGGGGCGATAGTTGCCGCTGCGCTCGGCTGCGGCTTGGAGCTTTGTCCGACAAGTTGCAGCGGGAATAACTGGCCAGATTCTTTTTTCGCCCCGCGTCCGGCAAAATTCGAGATCATCCAAACGACAATTGCGACAACCAACAGAAGTCCGGCCATGCCGGCGATGAGCTTTGTTTGTCGCGGAAAAATTACCGGCGATTTGTCCGGCGCAGGCGTCTTTGGCGCATTGGCCAGAGGCACAGTTGTCGTCGTCGCAACGCCGGCACGATTCAGCAACGCGCGGATACCGCCAATGAGACGATCGGCATGGTGATGAAAATCGATGCCGGTATCGAGATTGATCGCATTCCGAAAAGCCAATCCCTCGATATCTGGCGGCAGATCGGCCGCTTTCGGCATAAGCGTATCGTTGATCAAAACGGGAATGATCGGGACGCCGCGGCGCAAGGCGTAGGTGATTTCGAGCCGGACAAAATCGGCCGGATCGTCGATGCGCCGGCTTTTTCGCTTGCGCTGGCCAAACCATTCCGGGCCAATGATGGCAACGACAAGATCGGAGCGGTCGATCATCTGTTTGATCTGGTCGCGGAAATCGACGCCGTAAGGAATGGAATCGAAGTCCATCAGCACATTTTTCTTGCCGAACTCGTTTTGCAAGCGGTCGTAGAGCCGGCCCGCGATCGGGGTGGAATCTTCTCGGCGATATGAAATGGCGATCATCCGATGTCTGTCGGGGAAACGAGGCGAGAATAGTACGGACTCCTTGTCCCCGCTGTAAAGGAGATTAGCCGGGGTTTGTTAGGCGAACCCGCGCCCAACCTAGCGGTTGAACAAAGATCGAGTTCCTGAGAACGTTTCGGAAATTCCGATGAACCATCTCGAAGAGATTCTGCGGGTGAAACGGACTGAAATTGAGCGGCTCCGGCCGCGCGCCGCGGAGCTAGAAAATCAAGCGCTTCAGCGCCAGGCACTGCAGCGAGACGATCTTCGCAATTTCTGGTCGGCCCTTCAGCGACCCGACGGAAAGCTCGCGGTCATCGCCGAGATCAAGAAAGCTTCGCCTTCGGCGGGATTAATCGCGGAGTCGTTCGATCCGGTCGCGATCGCGCAGGATTATGAGCGCGCCGGCGCGGCGGCGATCTCGGTTCTGACTGATAAACAATTTTTCCAAGGCACGCTCGATCATCTGGTCGATGTCCGCCGCGCGGTGGCGTTGCCGATCTTGCGAAAGGATTTCATTCTCGATGAAATCCAGGTTGCGGAATCAGCCGCGGCCGGGGCGGACGCGATTTTGCTGATCGTGGCGGCGCTCGAGCAAAAACAACTGGTCGATCTTTACGCGGCTGCGGCGAAATATCGGCTCGATGCCCTCGTGGAAGTGCATACGCGCGAGGAGTTAGATCGAGCACTCGAAATGGGGGCGAAAATTATCGGGATCAACAATCGCAATCTGGCTACCTTCGATGTCGATCTTTCCGTGACGGAAGAGTTATGCAAGCAGGTGTCGGATGACGTCGTGCTGGTGAGCGAAAGCGGAATCAAAACCGCCGAAGACGTGGCGCGCCTGCAAGGTTGCGGTGTGGATGCGATCCTGGTCGGCGAAGCGCTGATGCGCGGCGAAATCTCGATTCAGGATTTGTCATAATTTTTTCTGTGGTGGCAGGCGTCTCGCCTGCAAATAATTCAAAGATCGCAGCCGGCACGGCTGCCTCCACAGAAGAGGCAGATCTCAGGTTCGTTTCGAGCCGAACAATAATCGGAGCCAACCTAAAACCCCGGTGGTCGTTTCGCTCCGCGCCACGAGCACAGGACATTCGGCCTGATTAAGAATGCTGCGCGTGAGATCGCCCATGATGTAGTGACGCAACGGTCCGCGCGCGCGCGACGAGCCGGTGACGATGAGATCGTAATCGCCTGCCTGCACTTCAGCGAAAACCTGCTCGACCACATTGCCATGACGCACGCGGATCTCCGCCTTCACTCCCAGCGCTTCCAGATCCTTTTTTTCGGCGACGAGATTTTGTCCTAGCTCCGAGCCGGAGCTGAGCAGTTGATCGACATCTTCTTCCAGCTGGACGAGGTCCGCGTAGATGGCGGGCGGTTCGGCCATGACATGAAGGAGAGTAATCGACGCGCCTACCGCGGCCGCAATTTTTCCGGTGAGCCGTAAAGCTTCGTCGATGTATTTCTTTCCGCCGGTGCAAACGAGAAAGCGTTTGAGCTTGTCGCATTCGCCGAGCGCGACGAGGACCGGCGGCGGAATCGCCTTGATCACTTCGTAGGTCCTCTCCGAGCGCCAGTAAAGACCGGTCGCTCCAGTATGCCGCGCGCCGATGACGACGAGATCGTAGGTAGTTGTCGATGTTTGCTCGAGAATCTGGCGAACCGGTTCGCCTGCTCGCACGACAATCTCCGGCGCGACGCCCTGGGCCCGGAGCGATTCCGCCTGCGCGGCGAGCGCCTGGCGGAGCGGCTCTTCATCGCGCGGTTGTTCGGCGATGCCGAGCAGTGTGGTCTCGGCGCGACACGCCGCAGCCAGGCGTCCGCCGATGCGCGTCGCGTTATCGGCGGCCGGCATTCCATCGCTGCAAATCAGGATGCGCATAAAGGTTAGATTTTATGGCCGGTAACCATGGTGTAAATCACGATGGCCGCGCCGATCAGCGGCAACGGCACAAAGGCGAGGCGAATTTTCGGCCCGGCGAAGAATTGGGTCGAGATCGCGCCGATCTGCGCGCCAATCGCCGCGCCCGTGTGCATGACGAGTGCGATCAAAATATCGACGTTGCCTTTGATGGCGTGGCTGAGCGTTCCGTAGCTGGCGGAGATGATGATTTCGAAAAGATCGGTACCGACGGCGAGATGAGTCGGAACTCCGATAATATAGACCATCGACGGCATGCGAATGTAGCCGGCGCCGCCGCCGAGAAATCCACTAAACAAACCGCCGACAAATGCGACCAGCATGATGACCCAGAGCGAGATCGCTTTTATGCCGGACGCGGGCAGATCGATCATTGGCCAGAGTTTGAATCGTTGAATGCCGCGGGTGACGTGTTTAATGGACGACGGATCCCGTTTCTTGCTCGCGGCGCTCGTCGGCGCAGCCGCACGACCTTTTTGCCTGGCCAATGTTCTGCGGCTTTCCCAAATCATAAACGTGGAAATGCCGATATACACCGTGACCGAAACAATGCTCACGACCTGGTTAACGTTTCCGGCGCGCTTCAACATTTGAATCAATTGCGCGCCGCATTCGGCTCCGCCGATCGTGCCCAGGGCCATGATCAATCCGAGCTTTAGATCGACATTGCCGAGCGCGCGATGTCTCTTCGCTGCCACCACGGATTTGCCGACGATATGCGCCAAATCGGTGCCAACGGCGAAATTCCAATCCACGCCCATCGCGCGCAGCGCCGGCCCGGCGATGAAACTTCCACCCACGCCAAAAAACCCGCCCAGGATGCCGATGAGAAAACCGATGAGGGCGAGATAGATCGGACTGATGTGCGCGCCGGAGATTGGAAAAAACATATTACTCGGTGCGGCCGCGAATGATTCGCAGCAGAAGCGTCGTCACACTTTCGAGAACCACGGCCTGCCCGATGATGAGCAAGAGCGCTACGCCGGCGTAAGTGTAGCGGTAATGGATCTCGAGCTGGTAGAGCCAATCCCCCAGAAAGTGCAGCACCAAAAAAAAGTAACCGACGACGAGAAACGCATAGACGACCAGTTCAATCAGAAAAGCACGTAAGGTTCTGGCGGTATCTTTTTTCATGTCTAACTCTGGCCTGTGTCACAACCTGTTCGCCTTTGCCGCGTTTGCCGGTCGGGCAGATTGGCAAATTCCGTTGCTTCCGGGGCGTTTCCTTTTAACATTTTAGTCTGCTCTTAACAGGGCGAATTATGGCCGACGTGGCAAACAAATATCCCGAGAACGCAGCCGGAAAGTTCTATGTCGACGATCAATGTATCGACTGCGATCTCTGCCGCGAAACAGCCCCGGCCAATTTCAAACGCAACGACGACGGTGGCCATTCCTACGTTTACAAGCAGGCCGAGTCGCCGGAAGAGGAAGCGCTGTGCAAGGAAGCGATGGAAGGCTGCCCGGTCGAAGCGATCGGCGATAACGGCTCCTAGACTTGCTTCTGTCGCGGCGGTCTATGACCGTCGCATGAATGATCAGCAAGAAAGTCCCCGTCGCGTTGACCGTTGCCGGGTCGGACAGCAGTGCCGGCGCCGGCGTGCAAGCGGACCTGAAGACATTCAGCGCGCTCGGCGCTTATGGAGTGTGCGCGGTCACGTGCGTCGTGGCCGAAACGCCGGGCAAGGTTTCACGCATCGCGCCGGTGAGCGCAGACATGGTGCGCGAGCAAATCGAAGTGCTCGCGAACAGTTTCTCGATTGCCGCCATGAAAACGGGATTGCTTTGCTCCACCGAAATCGTTTCGGCCGTGGCGCGCGCAGTTGTCGATCTTGTCCGCCAGATTCCGCTGATCGTCGATCCGGTCATGATCTCCAGCAGCGGCCAGCAGCTGCTTCGCCCCGAAGCGATTGACGCTTACGAGAAGGAATTGTTCCCGCTCGCGACGCTGATCACGCCCAACCTCGACGAAGCCGGCAAGTTGTTAGGTCGAAAAATAGAAGATCGACAAGCGATGGAGGAAGCGGCTGGCGCGCTGGCCGAAAAATATGGCGTTTCAATCTTACTCAAGGGCGGCCATCTCCTCGCGGGCGATCAGGCGATCGATATTTTCTTTGCCGACGGAAAGCCGACGGAGCTTTCCGCACGGTTCGTGCGCGACGTCACGACGCACGGAACAGGTTGCACTTACTCGGCTGCGATCGCCGCCGGCCTGGCGCGCGGGTTATCTCTGGAGGACGCAATCCGTCGCGCCAAGGATTTCGTGACGGCCTCGATCGCCCAACATTTTCGCTGGACGTCGCAGTCCGGCAAGAGCATCGACGCACTCAATCACTCGCCTTAGCGCGCGAACGCCCCGCGCCTTTCGGATTTTTTTTGCTCGAAGTTACGGCGCCGGTTGAAGCGGCGGCTTTTTCCCAGCGCTTTTGCTCCATCGCATCCGCGGCCGCGGCCGTCTCCGCCTGTTTCTTGCTGCCGCCACTGCCTTTGCCAAGAACGATTCCCTCCCAGACCGCTTGCACGATGAATGTTTTTTGATGCTCCGGGCCGGTTTCGGAAAGCGTTTCATAAACCGGGCTCTGTGGCGAAATGCTTTGCAGCAACTCCTGGAGATGTCCCTTCGGATTGATGTCGACCGGTTCCTCCGCGAGTTGCTCCAGGCTCTCGTGCGCCTGCGTCAGAAAAAATCGCCGGGCCATTTCCAAGTCGCTATCGAGATAAATTGCGCCAACCAGCGCCTCGAAGGCATCGCCCAATGTCGATGTTCGGCTGCGGCCGCCGCTCGCTTCTTCGCCGCGGCCCATCATCAGGTAACTTCCGAGGTCGAGCGCGATCGCATGTTCTTTGAGTGCTTCGCGCGAGACGAGGCGCGAACGCAATTTCGTCAATTGCCCTTCGGCTTCGCCGTGAAAATGCCGGTAAAGATGTTCGGTCACGACCAGCTGAAGAATGGCGTCGCCGAGAAACTCGAGGCGCTGATTATCGAAATGTTTTCGCTGCGTTTCATGCGCGACACTGGGATGCGTCAGCGCTTCCGCCAGTAACAGCGGATTGCGAAACTTGTAGCCGATGCGCTCTTCGAGCGGAGTCATAGTTACCGCTTCTGATAAATCTCGAGCGACGTGATGACGTCGAGAGCGCGCTGCAAAACGGAATCGCGCGGTGTCAGATTGGCCTGAACGCGGCCGCGACGTTGCTCAGCCGATTCCAATTCGGGATTTGTCCCGGCCATCAGCGCCGCTTCGTTCAGATGCGGCCGGCCGGTTTCATAAACGAACGGACCTAATCCTTTCTCGGCGTTCATCTGAAAGATCTGTCGTTTGTCGACGGCCGGCATGTCCACCGGCAAATCCGGTTTCACGCCTCCCGGATACAAAGATTTCCCGTCGGGTGCGACGACTTCCGACACCGCGACGCGCAAAACTTTACCGCTGGGAAGAGGCAGATCGGAATATTCGACGGCGCGACCGGCGGTCGCCTGGCCGATGATCAAGGCCTTATTATAAAAGCGGAGCGCGGCGGCGAAGGCTTCCGCGCCACCGGCGGAGTCGCCGTCCGCCAGCACCACGAGCAACCCCTGATACGCGGGATCGCGGTCGGAAGTGAAATTGCGGTCCTGCTTTCCTTGTTTGCGCAAAGTGAAAAGCGTTTTGCCTTTTGGACAGAAACGTTTCGTGAAATCGGCTGCAATGTTGAAATCGTTCGCCGCGCTCGCGCGAAGATCGACAATCAACGCGTCGATCTTTTTTCCGGTGAACTCGGCGAGTTTCTTTTCCATCGCCTGCAGATTCGCGCTCGTGAACGCTCCTGGCCGGAGGTAACCGATATGGCTCTCGAGCAGTTCGCCGTAGAACGAACTCGCCGGTTCTGCGGGAGCGCTGCTCTTTTCCGGCAACAGGATCAAGCCGTGTCCGAGCCGTACCATCAAACCTTCGAGCATGGCGCGATTCAATTGCGTTTCATTGATCGCGTCCGGATTGGTGAAGTTATTTTTCAAAAGCGTGATCGCCGCCTGAAGATCGGCGGCGTTGAGCGAGTTGATCAGCTCTTCCATCGTCGGCGTGGGCGTCGGCGAAGATTTTGGACTCGCGCTCGAGGTTGCCGTGGGCGCAGCCGACGGTATCGGCGATTGCGCGGACGCGCTCGTCACCGCTAAAACCCAAAGGCCGATCCAAGCCGGCAAAATAACTCGAAACATCAGTGCGAGTTGTCGATCTTAGCGAGCGATCGCGCTCAGGGCAATATCGCGCCGATAATGGCAGCCCTCGAAATGAATCCGCGAAACCGCTTCGTAAGCGCGCTCCCGCGCCTCGCCGATGGAGGGGGCAAGCGCGGTCACAGCGAGAACGCGGCCACCAGCCGTGACGAATCCGTCGCTGGCGCGTTTGGTGCCGGCATGAAAAACGTGCACGTCATCGAGTTCGGCCGCCTCGGCAAGACCTGAAATCGGTTTTCCAGTTTCGTATTTGTCGGGATAACCGCCGGAGGCCATGACGACCGTAACCGAAGCGCGCTCGTCCCACTCGATCGTGCAATTGTCGATCTTGCCGTCGATCGTCGCCTGGAGCAGCGGCAGCAGATCGGATTTCATCCGCGGCAAAATCGCCTGCGTCTCGGGATCGCCGAAGCGGCAGTTAAATTCCAAAACGCGCGGACCGTTGTCGGTAATCATCAGTCCGGGAAAAAGTAAACCGCGGAAGACCACGCCTTCGTCACGCAATCCCTGCAGCAAGGGTTGCATGACTTTGGTGTCGAACTGCGCTTCCCGTTCGCTGTTCCAATTGTCGGCCGGGCTGAACGCTCCCATTCCGCCGGTGTTCGGACCCTGATCACCATCGAACGCGCGCTTATGATCGCGCGCGGTGGCGAGCAATTTGTAATTCTCTCCGTCAACCAAAGCGTGGAGCGAACATTCCGAGCCGCGCAAAAATTCCTCGATGACCACGCGCCGG
>Ga0209331_1000695_pt1 | contig 11823 bp, 9 predicted proteins | sample JacPinW_OM3H0_M3_FD_187971 | JGI IMG/M metagenome (GOLD analysis project Ga0209331, IMG submission 187971) | Forest soil microbial communities from Algoma, Ontario, Canada - Jack Pine, Ontario site 1_JW_OM3H0_M3 (SPAdes) (version 2) | ecosystem: Environmental > Terrestrial > Soil > Boreal... | reverse complement strand
CCCGCCCGTGTCCCGAGAAGCCGCGCCCGCCCCTGTCGATCCCGGCTTGATCGACCGCGACAAGGTCCCCGCCAACGTCCAGACTCTTTCGGCCAGCGATTTCGAGCATGCGAAAGCCCCCGGCTTGCTGGATGCAATCTCGCGCAGCCTGCCCGGTATCGCGCTCAGCGACCAGACCGGCAATGAGTTCCAGCGCGACCTCAACTATCGCGGGTTCGTCGCCTCGCCCGTCGTGGGCACCCCGCAGGGTCTCGCCGTCTATCAGAACGGAGTGCGCGTCAATGAGGTTTTTGGCGATACCGTCAACTGGGACTTCATCCCGGAGACTGCCATCAATCGCATGACCCTCATGCCCAGCAATCCGGTCTACGGGCTCAACGCCTTGGGGGGCGCGCTCTCCATCGAAATGAAGAACGGATTTACCCACCAGGGCACCGACTCGGAGCTGCGCGGCGGCTCGTTCGGGCGGCGCGCCGCTTCGGTGCAGACCGGAGGGCAGGCCGGAAACCTGTCGGCCTATCTCACCGCCGATGCCATCAACGACAACGGCTGGCGCGACTACTCGCCGTCGCGGCTGCGCCGCATCTATGGCGATCTTGGCGTGCGCGGCGATCAAACCGAGTTCCACGTCACCTTCACCGGCGCCTCCAACAACTTCGGCGCTGCCGCCGCAACTCCGCTCCAGCTGCTCAACCAGAACTGGGCAAGCGTTTACACCGTTCCTCAAACCACGCAGAACCAGCTAGCCTTTCTGACCGCGAGCGCCAACTGGAATCCGGTCAGCACTCTTTCATTCCAGGCAAATGCCTACTACCGCGGATTTTGGCAGCACCACGTCGACGGGAACGGGACCGCTGCGCGGAATTCGGACTGCGACGACCCCGACTTTCTGTGCTTTCCGGATCTCAACGGCAACCTCGTGAATCTGACTGGGCTCAACGGCCTGCCGGTTCCGCCGACGGGCGTGCTGGCCAACAGCATATTGGGCGAGATCGACCGCACCTCGACTGCGGCGAACAGCTTCGGCGGCTCTGTGCAGGCGGCCACCACGGCCAAAGTTCTCGGTCACGACAATCGCTTCGTCATCGGCGCGAGCATCGACAACGGCCGCGTCCAGTTCGACACCACGAGCGAGCTGGGAACCATCAATGCCGATCAGTGGCCAGTCGTGCAGGGCGTAGGCGTCTATATCAACCAGCCTTCCGGCGATGTCGCCCCCGTCGGCGCGCTCGCGAAGACGCTCTATACCGGGGTCTACGCGACGGACACTTTCGATCTGACGTCGAGGCTCTCTGTCACCTTCGGCGGCCGCTTCAACGTCGCCCAGATCGGTTTGACCGATGCGCTGGGCAGCAACGAGGGTCTCAACGGCGATCACATGTACAGCCGGTTCAACCCGGCGATCGGCGCGACCTTCAAGATCACTCCGAATGTCACCGCCTATGGCGGCTATGCGCAAGCCAATCGAGCACCGACCCCGCTGGAGCTCGGCTGCTCCGATCCTATGCGGCCCTGTCTGCTCGACAATGCGCTGGTCGGCGATCCGCCTTTGACGCAGGTCGTCTCGCACACCTATGAGGCCGGCCTGTGCGGGCATTTTGGCAGCGACGCCAAGCGCGGCGTGCTAAACTGGAATCTGGGGGCATTCCACGCGAGAAGCGCCGACGACATCATCAACGTGGCGAGCCCGCTTCCCGGGCATCAATATTTTCAGAACGGCGGCGACACGTTGCGCCGAGGGATCGAAGCCGGCCTGTCCTGTCAATGGGCTCGCTGGAGTTTGTTCGCCAACTACACCTATGTCGAGGCCATCTTCCTTAGCCCACTGATATTGTCGTCACCGAACAATCCGTATGCCGATGCCAACGGGCGCATCTTTGTCGCTCCCAGGGATCGCATTCCCGCCGTGCCGGACTATCGTGCCAAGGCCGGCGTCGACTACAAGATCACCAATGCGTGGAAGCTTGGAGCGGACATCAACATGATCGGCAGCCAGTATCTGGTCGGGGACCAGGCAAACCAGAACCCGAAGGTGCCGGCCTATTGGGTCGTCAACCTGCACTCATCATATCAAGTCACGAAGAATGTCGAGGCTTTTGGGCTGGTACGGAATTTGTTCGATCGACACTATTTGACTTATGGCACCTTCTTCCAGACCGATTCGTTCCCCTACCTCAATCTGACTGATCCTCGCACTTTCCTGCCGGGAATGCCGCTTGCCGCCTATGCCGGCATACGCGCGCGCTTTTAGCGGCAACTGACGAATGGCCGTGACTGGATCACGATTGCCGTAACTGTCACAGATCTAAAAAGAGACCGTTCGGTTGCAAAGAGGTCAAATTACAACGCGGCAGACCGAGGTCGGGGAATGCCGCAATTCGGAAACAGCGGCGGCAAGATCTCGCAAACGGTTGCCATCGCCCGCCATATGTACGAGAACATGATGAACCGCCGGAAATTGATCGGGGCTGCCGCTGCTGGCGCCGCCCTTCCCTTGCTCAATCGAGTCGCCATTGCCCAGACATCGCCGAAGACGAAGAATGTCGTCTTCGTACACGGACTGTTCGCAGACGGCTCCTGCTGGTCGAGGGTCATCGCCCGCCTCCAGCAGAAGGACGTCAACTGCACCAGCGTGCAGAACCCTCTGACCTCGCTGCACGAGGCGTCGGAGGCCGCGCGGCGGGTGATCGCGGCGCAACCGGGCCCGACGGTGCTCGTCGGCCACTCCTTCTCCGGAATGATCGTGACGGATGTGGGGGTGGACCCGAAGGTCACCGCTCTTGTCTACGTCGCTGCGCGGGCACCCGATGCGGGCGAGGACTATACGGCGCTGGCGAACAACTATCCGACGCCCCCGGCCGCAGCCGGCATTGCCTTCAACGACGATTGGGGCCAGTTGTCGGAGGAGGCTTTCCTGCACGACTTCGCTGGCGACCTGCCGCGGGAGGAGGCGCGCGTCCTCTACGCAGCTCAGCAGCCGTTCAAGAAATCGCTGACGACGGAAAAGACGACGAATGCCGCGTGGCGCACCAAGCCGGCCTTCTATGCCGTATCCACCCAAGACCGGACGATCAATCCCGACCTGGAGCGCTTCATGGCCAAGCGAATGGCTGCGAAGACGATCGAGATCGAGGCGAGCCACCTGGCGCTCATCTCACATCCCGATGCGATCACAAACCTGATCCTGGAAGCACTCGCCGTCTGAGAGCGGTCCTCAGTCTCGATTAGATCGCACGGTCGAGAACCTGAATCTTATTGGCTGCTGCAAGTCGGTCTCTGACAAACGCGAAGTCTCTGACGTAGAGAGAATTGGACGAGGGTAAGCCGACTGGTTGCTGTGCAAGTAAGCGGCTGAACGGGTCATAATACGCTCTTCCAAATCCGTTTTGGAGGAGTATTTCCTCTATTGTTGGCGTTATAGTTTCTAGCTCGATGGCTCTGCAAACGCCGGAGGCGAGCACAGTGTAAGTGCCAACATTTGCCCCAATGTCCAGGAACAAATCTCGCTCGCGCAAGAAATGTAGCAAAAACATCATATCCGCGAACTCGTGTAATCCAGCATAAACGTTTCCTGTTGCACCCGTCATCCCACGTCTAACGGCAAGCAATTGCCCTCCGATCCAGGGGACAATAACTTCGTCGCGAAGCCGGCTCTTGATTTGCCATGAGAGCCATCTCTGCCAAGCCTTGATTGGCGACGTGTGAGTCAGGGGATGGGAAGCAAAAAAACGAGCGAGATCTATCACAGCTTTCATAGAACAACCGTAGCCCTAACGATCCACCAATGAAACGGGGGATTGTCCATTTCTGGCAGTGCGTCCCGAAGGCGCGAATCATCAGTGGAGGAAGATTCCACCCGGAGAGTTGTTGATTGATCCGGTAGCTGACGAGCGGCTTGTGCGGGTAACCGCATGGGTTGGGGCCTCGTGACAAAGGTCGCCTCTGGGCGGCTGATCCTCGCAACGCGCGACATGGCCGCCGAGCACCGCCGTGCGGCAGCGCTCGATGGCCGACATCACCTTCAACTGGTCTGCCATATTGCTTCTTTATGCGCTCGCCTTTACTTTTTGTACCGTTGCCGATCTGGAGAAATCATGTGCTGAAAACTTTTGGACTTGCGTTGTTGCTGGCCTCCGGGTTGGCGATCGCTGGCGCCCCGGTGCGGGCGCTACAGATCGTTGTGACGCAAGTGGACAAAAACAACGACGGGTCAATGACCTACCACTTCGCCGTCAAGACGGATCAGGGCGAGACCTTAACGCCGGGCGAGTCGAAAGGGACCAGTGATTTCGTGACCGTCTACAATTTCTACGGTTGGGTAGACGGGTCGGCGAAATCGCCGGAGGGCTGGGAATTCTCGTCCGAGGAGTTCGGCCGAACCCCGTACTGGAATGGGTACCCGCTTGTATTGCCGGTGGATGTCCCGGGTACGCCTAACCTAACCTGGACGGTGACGAAGCCGGTCGCTGCGGGGGCGCAGATCGACGGTTTCACTGCGACTACCCGCGCGAGCGCGATGGTTTACGGTGAGTACACGGCGCAGGTCACGCGCGTGTCGCCCGCTATCGGAGGCGTCGCCGCTGGAATGCCGGGTACCGAGGCTTTGGTGTCCAAACAGGCGGTTATCGGGTGGCTTCTGACGCCGGGCTTCCTTGCTGACGTGAAGTAACAGGTCGTGCAACCTACCTGGCCAAATCATTCAGGTTGAATGCCAAAGCAAAATATTCATGAGTGCAGGGACCACGGTAATCATTAGACGGCTGGCGGCCGCAATCTCGGAGCGCGCGAAATCGCGCTGCTGCAGTTGTGGAGGAGGACAGGCGTCGCGCCGGATTGCTTAACTAACAGCCTGAATTTACAGTGGCTTTCAAAGCGCGTTGCGACCGAAGGAGGCTCATGTGCTGCATAGTTCCTCACAAGCCTCTGCCGGACATGTCTCACGCCGACGCGTTGTCGGCGTCGGGCTCGGCGCGCTCGCGGTTCCTGCGGTGTTGCGATTAATTCCGGCGAATGCGCAGAGCCGGGTGATCAAGATCGGCCATGTCAGTCCGAAAACCGGCCCGCTCGCCGGCTTCGGCGAAGCGGACGCATTCATTCTCGAACAGGTGCGCGGCATCCTATCGCCAGGGCTGCAGATCGCCGACCGCAGCTATCCCGTGCAGATCATCACCAAAGACAGCCAATCGAGCGGCAGCCGCGCCGCCGAAGTCGCCGCCGAGCTCATCCTCGGCGACAAGGTGGATCTCATCGTTGCGTCGGCCACGCCCGACACGACCAATCCTGTCGCCGATCAGGCGGAGGTGAACGAGGTCCCCTGCATTACCACGAACTGTCCGTGGCAGCCCTATTTCTTCGGCCGCAACGGGGATCCCGCCAAGGGTTTCACCTGGACCTATCATTTCTTCTGGGGACTCGAAGACGTGATCGGCGCTTTCCTCGCGCTATGGGATTCGGTTTCCACCAACAAGATCGTGGGCGGCCTCTTTCCCAACGACGCCGACGGGAATGCCTGGGGTGATCCGCAACGGGGGCTTCCGCCTGCGCTGGCTGCGGCCGGCTACAAGCTCACCGATCCCGGCCGTTATCAGCTCATGAACAACGACTTCACGTCGCAGATCTCGGCGTTCAAAGCCGTGGGGGCACAGATCGTGACCGGCAACATGATCCCGCCCGACTTCGCGACCTTCTGGTCGCAGGCGGCGCAGCAAGGCTTCCGGCCGAAGATCGTCACCATTGGCAAGGCGCTGCTGTTTCCGTCGGTCATTGATTCTCTCGGCGCGCGGGGCAACGGGTTGACGACTGAAATCTGGTGGACGCCCGATCACCCGTTCAAGTCAGGCCTCACCGGTCAAAGCGCGAAACAGCTCGCCGATGCCTATGTCGGCGCCAGCAAGCGGCCGTGGACTCAGCCCATTGGGTTTCAGCATGCATTGTTCGAAGTGGCCATCGACGTGCTCAAGCGCGCCAAGGCGCTGGAGCCGAAGGAAATCCTCAATGCGATCGTCGCCACCGATTACAGCTCCATTGTCGGACCGGTGAAGTGGACGGGGCAGCCGGTGAAGAATGTGACGAAGACGCCGCTGGTTGCCGGACAATGGCAGCGCAAGGCCGACAAATTCGAGCTCGTCATTACGGCCAACAAGACCGCGCCGGCTATTCCCACGACAGGGCAGCTGGCGCTTCTGTCGTAGCGTTGTCTCCGTCAGTATTACGAAGCAGGATGGAACGCACCGGACCTCGGGCTTGCCCGAGGTCCGCACTTTAGCGTGCGCAAGTCGGGAACACCCGGCTTGCGGGGTCAAGCCCGGCGATGACGAAAACCGAAAAAATGCCCGCGGTCCTTGCGTTCGACAAAATCTCGAAGCGGTTTGGTGCGGTGGTGGTGGCGCACGAGATCGATCTCGCGCTCGACGAAGGCGAGGCGCTGGGCATCATCGGCCCCAACGGCGCGGGCAAGACGACCTTGTTCGGTATCGCAAGCGGGACCGTTGCGCCCGACAGCGGTCGTGTTCTGCTAGCAGGCAGCGACATCACGCGGCTTGCGCCCGAGCGGCGCTGCCGGCTCGGGCTTGCGCGATCGTTCCAGATCCCGCAGCCATTCCATGGCATGAGCGTGTTTGAGAATCTTGTGGTGGCGTCCGCATTCGGCACGGGGCGCCGCGAGCGCGATGTCTATGGGCGCTGTGTCGAATTGCTCGAGCAATGCGGCCTCGCGGACAAAGCCAACAGAACCGCCGGCAGCCTCACGCTGCTCGACCGCAAACGGCTCGAGCTCGCGCGCGCCCTTGCGACCAACCCACGCGTGCTTCTGCTCGACGAAGTTGCCGGCGGACTCAGCGAGCACGAGTGTGGGGCACTGATCGAGTTGATCCGCGCGACCCGCCGTGCCGGCATGTCCATGATCTGGATCGAGCACATCGTCCACGCGCTCATTGCCATTGTCGACCGGCTGGTGGTGCTCCACGCCGGCAGCCTGATCGCGCAAGGCGATCCCCGCACCGTCATCAGCGCACCCATAGTGCAAGACATCTATATGGGGATTGCGGCCGATGCCTGAGCCGCTGCTCGAACTGCGCGCACTCGATGCCTATTACCAGGATTTCCAGGCGCTATTTGGAGTCTCGCTCGATGTTGGAGCGGGAGAGGTGATCGCCGTCATCGGCGCGAACGGGGCCGGCAAGTCGACGCTGCTCAAATCCATCGCAGGCGCCATGCGCTCTCGCCGAGATGCCATCTTTTTTGCGGGGCAGCCGATCGGGGACTGGCCTGCGCACGCCGTGGTAGCGCAGGGCATTGCGCTCGTCCCCGAAGGGCGCCGGCTTTTTCCTTCGCTCTCGGTCGAGGAGAATCTGCTGATCGGCGCCCAGTTGCGGCGGCACGGCCCGTGGAATCTCGCACGCGTGTACGAGCTGTTTCCGGCGCTCGCCGAGCGGCGCCGTATGCCAGCGCCTGCGCTTTCCGGCGGTCAGCAACAGATGGCGGCAATCGGCCGTGCGCTGATGTCAAATCCGAAGCTCCTTCTGTGCGATGAAATCAGCCTCGGTCTCGCGCCCATCGTCGTTCGCGATCTCTATGCGCGGCTGCCTTCGATCGTCGCCGAAGGGTCCTCGGTCATTGTGGTCGAGCAGGACATCGTGCAGGCGCTCAAGGCGGCAAAGCGCGTCTGCTGTCTGCAGGAGGGGCGCGTCGCGCTGACCGGACTTTCCACGACACTGACGCGCGCGGCCATCTCCGCCGCCTATTTCGGAACGTGAGCGGCAAATGCAGTGGCTCAACGTCATCATCCAGGGCGTGCTGGTCGGCGGCCTCTACGCCATGTTTGCCGCGGGGCTCGCGCTCATTTTCGGCGTCATGCGTTTGGTCAACATCGCGCACGGCGATCTCATTGTGCTTGCCGCGTACATTGCGCTCCTTGCGACCGAGAGCTTGGGGATTAATCCCCTGGCCGCCCTCGTGATTGTCGCCCCCGTCATGGCCGCCATCGGTTACGCACTCCAGCGCGGCCTTCTCAACCGCACGCTTGGCGATGATCTCCTACCGCCGCTGCTGGTCACTTTCGGCCTCTCGATCATCATTCAGAACGGGCTCCTGGAACTGTTCACCGCGGATAGCCGACGGCTCGCCGCCGGCGACATCGAGGTTGCAAGTTTCCCGCTTATTGAGGGTGTCTCAATCGGCGTTCTGCCGCTCCTCCAGTTCGCCGCCGCCGTGGCGGTCATCGGCGGCCTGCAGGTCCTGTTCTACCGGACCGCGCTGGGACGGGCGTTTCGCGCCACCTCGGATGATCCGGCCGTCGCCCAGCTCATGGGGCTCGACAACCGCCATGTCTTCGCCTTGGCGATGGCCATGTCGCTGGCCGTGGTTGGCGTCGCGGGTGTCCTCCTCGCCATCCGGACCAATTTCGATCCCGCGATCGGACCGGCTCGTCTGATCTTCGGATTCGAAGCGGTCATCATCGGCGGGCTCGGGAGCATGTGGGGAACGTTCGCGGGCGGCATCATCCTTGGCGTGGCACAGGCGATCGGCGCGCACATCAATCCGGGCTGGCAGGTGCTTGCCGGACACCTCGCCTTTCTCGTGATCCTCGCCGTCCGGCCGGAGGGACTGTTTCCGAAGGTGCAGGGATGAGCGCAACTGCGGGAGCAGGTATGGCTTCACCGTTTGCAGTAAAGCATGCGAGCCGCTCGAGCCGCATAGGCAGCGCCGGCTTCGCGATTGCTTTCGTTGCGCTTGTTGCCGCGCCGGGTTTTGCCGGGCGTGACGATCTGCGGCTGCTTTCGGAAATCTTCAGCTATATCGTCCTTGCGAGCCTCTGGAATCTGTTGGCGGGCTATGCCGGATTGGTATCGGTGGGGCAGCAGGCCTATGTCGGGCTCGGCGGCTACGTCTTGTTTGCAGCGACCATTCTGGCGGGAGTGCATCCGCTTATCGCCGTGCCGCTCGCGGGAATTGCCGCAGCGCTCCTTGCGCTACCGGTGGCCGGCCTGATGTTTCGGCTGCGCGGGCACTATTTCGCCATCGGCACCTGGGTCGTGGCCGAAGTCTTCCGTCTGCTCGCATCACAGCTGTCGGCTCTTGGGGGCGGCTCCGGCATCAGCCTGCCGGCAGGAATGGTGATCGCCATGGCCACAACCCGGCAATGGCGCGAATTCCTGATTTATTGGCTCTCGCTGGCGCTGTTAGCCGCGGTGCTCGGTGGGATCGTGTTGCTGTTGCGGTCCCGCTACGGGCTCGCGCTCACGGCAATACGGGATAACGAGATCGCCGCGCGCTCGAATGGCGTGGATGTCTGGCGGGTCAAGCTCGCAATCTATGTCGCAGCCGCGCTCGGCACTGCCATGATGGGCGCGCTCATCTTCCTGCAGAAGCTTCGCATCTCGCCCGACACGGCATTCAGCGTGAACGACTGGACCGCCTTCGTTATCTTCATCACCGTGATCGGCGGGATAGGGCGGGTCGAAGGCCCCATCATCGGCACCCTCGTGTTCTTCATTCTGCGCCGAACGCTTGCTGATCTCGGCAGCCTCTATCTGCTGATGCTCGGCGCTGTCGCCATCGCGGTCATGCTGTTTGCGCCAAAAGGCATCTGGGGCTTTGTCGCCGAGCGGTTCGGCTGGCACTTGTTGCCGCTGGAGAGGCGCTTGCGCTTTGCTGCGGATGCTCGCACAAAATGATACGAGAGAAGGCTGTCCAGCGGGAGAGAAACAATGGCTGCGCAATCGAACAAGGTCATCATCACCTGTGCCATCACCGGCTCCATTCACACGCCGACCATGTCGGAGGCGCTGCCGGTGACCCCTGATCAGATTGCCCACCAGGCGATTGAGGCGGCGGAAGCGGGCGCGGCGGTGCTGCACCTGCACGCGCGCGATCCCAAGGATGGCCGCCCGACCGGCGACCCCGCGGTGTTTCGCCAGTTTCTGCCCCGCATCAAGCAGGCAACCGACGCCGTGATCAACATCACGACCGGCGGCTCCGTGATCATGACGGTGGAGGAGCGGCTTGCCGCCGCGAGCGAGTTTTCGCCGGAAATGTGCTCGCTCAACATGGGCTCGATGAACTTTGCGCTCTACCCCATGGCGGCGCGCTACAAGAAATGGAAACACGATTGGGAGGAGCAGTATCTTCTCTCCTCCGATCAGAACATCTTCCGCAATACCTTTCGCGATATCGAGAAGATCTCAAAGCTGATGGGGGAGGGGCAAGGCACCAAGTTTGAGCATGAATGCTACGACACCGGGCACCTTTATAATCTCGCGCACTGCGTTGATCGCGGCATGTTCAAGCCGCCGATCTTCCTGCAGCTCATCTTCGGCATTCTCGGCGGCATCGGCAGCGACATCGACAATCTCATGTTCATGAAGCGCACCGCCGACAAGCTGTTCGGGGACGACTATCACTGGTCGGTGCTGGGGGCCGGCCGCGTCCAGATCCCGTTCGCCACCCAGGCCGTGATGATGGGCGGCAACGTGCGCGTGGGCCTGGAGGATAGCCTCTACATCGGCCGCGGCCAGCTCGCGAAGAGCAATGCCGAGCAGGTTGCCAAGATGCGCCGTCTGGTCGAGGAGCTCGGCTATCAGATCGCGACGGCCAAGGAGGCGCGCGAGATTCTGGGCCTCAAAGGCGCGGACCGCGTGAAGTTCTGATCCCATGGCCGCGCAAACCATTGTCGATATCTACTGTCACATCTTCCCGGACAAGTTCTTCCAGGAGATGAACCGCATTGCGCCGCGGCTGGGCAATATCGGGGCGCGATTGCGCGGTGTGAAAAAGCTGTTCGATCTCGAGGAACGATTTCGCGAGATGGACCAGTTCGGCGATTATCGCGAGATCATCTCGCTGCCGAACCCGCCGATTGAGGATTTCGCCAGCGGCGAGACCGGGCTTGCGCTTGCGCGCATCGGCAATGACGCCATGGCGGAGCTCTGCGCGCAACACCCCGACCGCTTCCCGGCATTCGTGGCGGCGCTCTCGATGACCGATGTCGATGGCTCGGTCAAAGAGGCACGGCGCGCGGTCAAGGAGCTTGGCGCGGCGGGCGTGCAGATCTTCACCAATGTCGCCGGCCATCCGCTGGATGAAGGAAAGTTCGAGCCGATCTTCTCCACCATGGCGGAGCTTGATGCGCCCATCTGGCTGCATCCGGCGCGCACCTCGGCCATGTCTGATTATGCCAGCGAGCCGAAATCGCGGTTCGAGATGTGGTGGTGCTTCGGCTGGCCCTACGACACTTCCGTCGCCATGGTCCGGCTGGTGTTGCGCGGCCTGTTCGACCGGTATCCCGGTCTCAAGATCATCACCCATCATCTCGGCGGCATGATTGCGTTTTACGACGGGCGGATCGGCCCGGGATTGGCGGTCCTTGGGAGCCGCACGCTCGATGAGGACTATTCGAAGGTGTTGCCGTCGCTCAAACGGCCCCACCTCGACTATTTGCATGACTTCTACGGCGACACCGCATTGTTCGGCGGCGGCGTACATGCCGTGCGCTGCGGCCTTGAATTCTTCGGTAGCGAGCATGTGGTATTTGCGACCGACACTCCGCTCGGTCCGATTGCGCCGACGATCGACAGCATCAGGAAGCTCGACATCTCCGAGAGCGACCGGTGCAAAATATTTGTCGGAAACGCCGAGAGACTGCTGAAAAGAAAGCTCACTTGAACGCGCTCAAGGGGTAGGTTGGGTCGAGTTCTTCACGAGACCCAACATCTGGCAACACGCAACACGTTGGGTCTCGCTGGCTCGACCCAACCTTGTATCAGCACGACGTGGTATGATCGATCGTTCCATGAGGAACGGTCCGGCCCGGGGGGCCGCCCAGGC
>Ga0209331_1000694_pt1 | contig 11827 bp, 8 predicted proteins | sample JacPinW_OM3H0_M3_FD_187971 | JGI IMG/M metagenome (GOLD analysis project Ga0209331, IMG submission 187971) | Forest soil microbial communities from Algoma, Ontario, Canada - Jack Pine, Ontario site 1_JW_OM3H0_M3 (SPAdes) (version 2) | ecosystem: Environmental > Terrestrial > Soil > Boreal... | reverse complement strand
GCCCCTCATCGGTCAGGTAAGACGCTCCCATCGTTCCATCCATTGCTGGCACGGCCATGCCGCTCGCCGCAGCGCCCTACCGCGCGAGCGGTTTAGTCCATTGACACTTTTCGGACCTCGCGCGATGTCCGACTAGAGTCCGTAATCCGCAACAAAGCGGACATCCGTCAACGCTTTGGATTCATGGGTTTCACGCATTAATTCACCCTCCTGGCCCGACGATGGCGGCCGGCAACCGACTTTCTGCTACTTCCCGCCGACCGCGCCATCGACTAGGCTTGGCCGCAATAAGAATAAAGAAAGCCACCGGGGCGCTGAGGGGAATACGCTTTGAACGGACAGGCAGGCCGGCGCATCGAGGTCAGGCGCAGCGGCGTTGAGGACATTCGTCGGCGCATGATGGCTGGCTTGTGGGTTACGCTGCTGCTGGCGATCTTGGGCTTTCTGGTGATCTATCCGCTCCTCACTCTGCTGCTGGGGGCCCTAACCGACACCAATCCGGTGGTCGACGGCTTCAGCCTGCGCCACCTCTCGATCACCAATTTCCTTGCCGTGCTGGCCAACCCGAACGTGGCCGAGGCGCTGTTCAATACCCTTATCGCCTGCGGCGGCGGGACCTTGATCGCGGTCGTGATCGGGCTGGCGTTCTCCTGGATCGTCGTGCGCACCAACACGCCGTTCAAGGGCTTCATCGCGGCGGCCAGCATCCTGCCGCTGTTCGCGCCGCCGCTGGTCGCGGGCGTAGCGTGGACCATCCTCGGTTCGCCGAAGACCGGCCTCATCAACACCATGTTCAAATGGATGAACCTCGACTGGCGCGTGGATTTCTATTCGCTGTGGGGATTGGTGTTCGTATTCGGCATTTACTACGCGCCCTATGTCTACATGTTTACCTCCTCGGCGCTGCGCAACATGGATCCGAGCCTGGAGGAGGCCGCGGAAATTTCCGGCGCCAGCGCGTTCGCGACGTTGTTCTCGGTGACGTTCCCGCTGATCATGCCGGCGATCGTCTCCGGCATGCTGCTGTCATTCATTGTGATGCTCGGCATCTACGGCATTCCGGCGGTGCTCGGCGCGCCCACCAATATCGCCGTGCTGACCACCTATATTTTCAAGCTCACCAACTGGTCGCCGCCGCTCTACAACACCGCCGCCGCGGTCGCGATCATTCTGATGGTGGTCACCGGCGCGCTGGTTTTTTTGCAGCAGAAGGTGCTGAGCGGGCGCAGCTACACCACCGTCGCCGGCAAGGCCTATCGCCCGCGCAACCTCGATCTCGGGCCGTGGCGCTGGTTCACGCTTGGGCTCGGCATCGTCTATCTGCTGGTGGTCGTGATCCTGCCGAGCCTCGCCTTGATCGTGGCGGCGTTCCGCAAATTCATGTTCATCCGCGATGCCGCCAGCCTGTTCGACATGCGGCAATATTCGCTGATGCATTTCTACAGCATCTTCGACAACCCGCTGACCATGAGATCGATCTACAATGCGGTCGAGGTCGGCATCATCACCGCGGTGGTCGGCGGCACGCTCGCTTTTGCGATCGGCTACACGATTCATCGCACCAACGTTCCGGGCCGGCGCAGCATCGATCTGGTTTCGACGTTGCCGGTGGCCATTCCCGGCTTGGTGATCGGCGTCGCCTATTTGTGGGCCTGGATCGGCATTCCCGGCGGGCTCTACGGTACCATCTGGATCCTGGCGCTGGCTTTCATCGCGCGCTTCATGCCGGATACGGTCAAGGCGCTGTCGACCTCGTTTTTGCAAATCCATCGCGAACTTGAGGAAGCGGCCTGGGTTTGCGGCAAGGGCATGCTCGGCACCATCAGAACGATTGTGTTGCCGCTGGCGCGGCCGGGCGTGATCGCCTCGATGACGCTCTTGTTCGTGCTGGCGATCCGCGAACTGGGTTCGTCGCTGTTTCTCTACACCAGCAACACCATGGTGATGTCGGTACTGCTGCTCGACTATTACGAAGGCGGAAATCTCGGAAAGACCGCTGCATTCAGCCTGGTGCAGACGGTCTTGCTCGGCGTTCTCATTGGCGGCGCGAACTGGCTGTCGCGGGGGGCGGCTCAGGGCAGTGTCGCCCGCACCGGATAGATAAAAATCAAGGGAGGATTGGCTATGAACAAGAAAATGATCGCCAGGATCGTTACCAGGTTCGTCACCATGGCCGGCATCGCCGGTCTCGGCATCGCGCTCAACGGCGCGCCGGCATCGGCGCAGCAGGAATTCGGCTCGCCCGAATTGATCGCGGCGGCGAAAGCGGAAGGCAAGCTGGTCTACTACACGGCGAATTTTGCCGAGGTCGAACAGCAGGTCATCAAGGCGTTCAATAAACGCTTCCCGGAAATCAAGGTCGAAATGGTGCGCGCGCCGGGCGGCCAGCTCATCACCCGCGTCAAGACCGAGGCCGCGGCCGGCAAGCTGATCGCCGACGTGGTCGATCATTCCGACCGCGCGCTGATGGTGGACCTGATCGATATGTTCCAGGATTATGCGCCTCCGAATGCCGCCGACTACAATCCCGATGCGCAGATTTCACCCAAGCTGTGGCCGCGCGCCACGCTGGTGTGGTCGATCGCCTACAACACCGAACTGGTAAAGGATCCGCCGAAGACCTGGATGGATCTGACCAAGCCTCAATACGACAAGATGACCGGGCAGGTGTTCGCCCAGTCCGGCGGCACCACCTGGACCCGCATCATGTTCGAGCGCCAGGTGCTCGGCGAGGATTATTGGGCGAAGCAGGCTTCCACCCATCCGATCCTCTATCCGTCGGGCGCGCCGATGGCGGATTCGCTGGTGCGTGGCGAAGTCGCGATGGGCCCCTTGCTTTACAATGCGATCTACCCGAAACAGAAAGACGGCGCGCCGATCAAGATTTTCTTTCCGCCCGAGGGCGCGCCGGTCAATCCCTATGCAACGGGAATTCCGAAGACCGCCGCCCATCCCAACGCGGCAAAACTGTTCCTCAACTGGTGCCTGTCGAAAGAGGGGCAGACCTTCATGATCCAGGAACTCGGCAACCTCACTTCGCTGAAAGTGGCGCCGGTCTATCCGGAAGGCTTCGATCCCAAGGTGGTCAAAGTCTGGCTGCCCAAGTTCGACGACTATGTGAAGCTGCACGCCGCCTGGGTTGCCGACTGGGACAAGACTTTCGGCTACCGGCAGTGATCGTTGCATCCATGAAGATACTGAAATCATGACCGGGACGCTCGACGTCACTGACCTGCGCAAGCAGTTCTCGATCGGCCGGCCGGCCATCGACGGCGTCAGCTTTGCCGTGCCGGCAGGCGAGATCGTGGTCCTGCTGGGGCCGTCGGGCTGCGGCAAGACCACGACCTTGCGCTGCGTCGCCGGGCTCGAGCACCCGACGTCAGGCGAAATCAGCATTGCCGGGCACGTGGTATCGTCGCCGGCGCGCGGCATTCTGGTGCCGCCGCGGCTGCGCGACCTCGGCATGGTGTTTCAATCCTATGCGGTGTGGCCGCACATGACCGTGCGGCAGAACGTGATCTATCCCCTAAAACACCGCAAGATCGCGCGCGCCGATGCCAGCCGCAAAGTCGACGAGGTGCTGGAACTGGTCGGCCTGTCGGAATATGCCGACCGGCCGGTGGTGGCGTTGTCAGGCGGCCAGATGCAGCGCGTCGCGCTGGCGCGCAGCATCGTCTATCGGCCGCAGCTGTTGTTGCTCGACGAGCCCTTGTCCAATCTCGACGCCAAGCTGCGCCTGCGGCTGCGCGATGACCTCAGAGTCATCCTCAAGCAGACCGGCATGACCGCGCTTTACGTTACCCACGATCAGGCCGAGGCGGTGGTGCTCGGCGACCGCATCGGCGTGATGCGCGACGGCAAGCTGCTGCAGATGGGCACGCCGGACCAGATCTACAATCGGCCGGCCGATCTGTTCGTCGCCAATTTCACCGGCGCCACCAACGAACTCGCCGGCACCCTGGTCGGACGCAACGGCGAGTTTGGCGTGGTCGACTTCGGCGATGGGCGGCGGGGCGAGGCGGCATTGCTGCACGCGCTTTCGTTGGGCGAAAAGGTGCGTATCGCGCTGCGGCCGGAAAACATCGCTATTGGCAAGCAAGATGGCGCCAACATATTTCCCGCGCGCGTTCTCGACCGCCGCTATCAGGGCACCCAGACGGTTTACGATATCGATTTGTTCGGCCGGCGGCTGGAGGCGCTCGAACTCGGCACAGCCGCCCGCCATCAGGTCGGGGTCGAGACGTCAATTTCCCTGCCGAGGGAAGGCTGCTGGGCGTATCGTGACACCGGACCGTCGTCTCACGATTAGCCGCGGGCCCGATAAATTGCCCTTCGAGGGATCATCATGCGCGAACGTGCGACCGGCGCGAATCTATCCGGGTCGAGGCCGCGACCGGTCAAGCCATCGTGGAAATTCTGCGGTCGGATATCGCAGCCGCGTCAGAGAGCTAGCTCAATAGGTCTTCGAACCGTTCGGCCTCTTTACTAAAATTGATATCGGCGAAGTCCGCCATCGACGGGAATTACCGTGCCGGTAATGTAGCGCGCCACTGGTGAAGCGAGAAACACCGCAAGCGCTGCGAGGTCCTCGGGCTCTCCCCAGTAGCCCACCGGAATCTCTTCCTCCGCAAAGTGCTTTCGATAATCCTCCGGATAATTACGGCGAATTTGCTCACTCATGATTCGGCCGGGCGGAATACAATTGACCGTAATGCCATGCTTTCCGATCTCGCGTGATAGTCCCTTGGCCCAGGCGTGTACCGCGGCCTTTGCTGCAAATGCCGCATTCAGTCCCTCCGGTTCGGATTTCCCGGTTATGTTGATGATGCGTCCCCATCGGCGCTCAATCATTTTCGGCAACATGGCGTGAGCGATTTTCCGGTAACTGGTAAAATTCAATGCAATGGCCTCGTCCCAATCGCTATCGGGCGCATCCACCGGCAAGGGTCGGCTGCCGCCAGCGTTGTTGACCAATATATCGACGTGACCCAGTTCGGCGATTGCGGTGGCCCCCAGCTTCTTTGCAGCATCCTCCTGCATGATGTCTTGTGCTACCGGGATCACGGCGGCGCCTCCCTTCGCCTGGACCTCTTGCACGAGCTGCTCGAGTAGATCCTTTCGCCTGGCGACCGCGACTACACGCACTCCCTCCAGCGCGAGTCCCTTGGCTATGGCGCGGCCGATCCCGATACTGGCTCCGGTCACGACGGCGGTTCTGGACTTGAGGTCGAGGTCCATGGTTGAAGGCTTTCTTTCTGTTAACAACATGCACGCATGTTAGGATGGATTTGGTCTGCGGGGCCACAAGTGTAGTACCGCGGTCGCGGCTCAAAGGAAAAATAAAAAGGTCACAGCGATGGTATGGAATCCGCAGCAATATCTGAAATTTTCGGGGCACCGATTGAGACCCGCGGTCGATCTTCTGATGCGGATTCCGGATTTTCCGGTCCGGAGTGTTGCCGATCTTGGCGCCGGGGCCGGCAACGTCACCAAATTGATCAAGGAAAGATGGCCGGCTGCTGCTGTCGTCGGCGTCGAAGGGTCGGTCGAAATGGTGGCCGCCGGAAAAAAGACAGCACCCGAGGTTGAATGGCTGCATCAGGATTTGGGATCATGGCATCCCGCGCAAAAATATGACCTGATCTACTCCAATGCGGCGCTGCACTGGTTGTCTGATCATGGGAGACTCTTTCCTTCGTTGATGGAAAAAGTCGAGCCGGGCGGCATCCTCGCCGTCCAGATGCCGCGAAATTTCGGAGCGCCTTCGCATTTGCTGATCGCGGAAACCGCCCTGAACGGACCATGGCGCAGTCAACTGGAGCATCTCGTGACGCCACCACCGGTCCAGGAACCTGGATTTTATCACAGCCTGATGGCGTCGCAGTCCGAAAACATCGATATCTGGGAGACGGAATACCTGCAGGTTCTGGAAGGCAAGAACCCGGTCAAAGAATGGACCAAGGGCACCTGGCTGACGCGATATCTGGACGTCCTTCAAGGCCCGGATAAGGCAGCCTTCGAGGCTGCTTACGGTGAGCGCATTGCGAAAGCTTACCCGCAGAATTCAGCGGGCCAAACGCTTTTTCCGTTCCGGCGACTGTTTATGGTTGCTCAGCGCAAGGCCTGATGCGCCGCCCCAACCGCGTAACGTCTTTAGTAAAAGAGCGGGCTGGATTCCGGTCGAAAATCTGCCTGTGCAATCGTCATTCGGCCTGTTGCCGGGCCTCGCCAATTCGGCTTAGGTCTAGTTGTTCGAACAATGGTTTGCTACCACTACTAAAGACCAGAAAACCAAAATAATCGGTTTCTGCGCCAATTGGGGGGAGAACTCATGCGCAAGTTGATTTTCGCAGGCATCGCGGCCGCCGTTTTCATCGCTCCGGCCACGGCAATGGCCCAGAGTCCGATCATCATCAAATTCAGCCATGTTGTCGCCAACGACACGCCGAAGGGCAAGGGCGCGCTCAAGTTCAAGGAGCTTGCGGAAAAGTACACCGACGGCAAGGTCAGGATCGAAGTCTATCCCAATTCCTCGCTGTACAAGGATAAGGAAGAGATCGAGGCGTTACAGCTTGGCTCGGTGCAGATGCTCGCGCCGTCGACCGCGAAATTTGCACCTCTCGGCGCTAAGGAATTCGAGGCGCTCGATTTGCCGTGGTTGTTCAAGGACGAAGAGACTTACGCGAAAGCCATGAAGGGGCCTGTCGGCAAGTGGCTGTTCCAGAAGCTCGAGTCCAAGGGCATCAGCGGTCTCGCCTATTGGGACAACGGCTTCCACATGACCTCGGCCAACCGTCCACTATTGGCGCCGGCCGATTTCCAGGGGCTCAAGGTCCGCATCTCCGGCTCCAAGATTGCCGACCGGTATTTCCGCGACGCCGGGTCGATCCCGCAGATCATGGCGTTCTCGGAAGTCTATCAGGCCCTGCAGACCGGCGTGGTCGACGGCTGCGAGAATACGCCCTCGAACTATCTGACGCAGAAGTTTTATGAAGTGCAGAAGGACATTACGGTCTCCTACCACGCGCACCTGCAATACGCTGTCATCGTCAACTCGAAGTTCTGGAACGGCTTGCCGCCCGATATCCGCAAACAGCTCGACAAGGCGATGGACGAAGCCACCGACTACACCAACTCGATCGCGGTGAAGGAAAACGAGGATGCGCTCGCAGAGATCAAGAAGTCCGGCAAGACCACGCTGCACTACCTGACCGACGATCAGCGCAAGGCTTGGCAGGCGGCGATGCAGCCGACCTATGCATGGGCCAAGGGTCGTGTCGGGCAAGAGGTGCTCGACCTGATCGCCAAAGAACTAGCCGTCAAGATGAACTGACGGGCGGCCTTTAGCACAACCACAAGAAAACGGTCGGGAGTGATCGCGCTCCCGGCCGTTTCGGTTTGAGACGGAGGGACTCGCGTGCTTAAAGTGTTCAATCGAGCGCTCGACCATTTGGAAGAGTGGCTGATTGCCAGCCTCATCGCGGCGGCGACGGCGCTGATCTTCGCCGCCGTGCTGCACCGGTACGGGACCGGCGTCTCGATCGATCTGTCGAAATGGTTGGCCGCGCGCGGCGTGCCCATACTGCCCGGGATTCTCAGAGAAATTTATTCGTGGCTTGCCGCCCTCGACGTCTCGTGGGCGCAAGAACTCTGCATCTACATGTTCATCTGGATGGCCAAGTTCGGCGCCGCCTATGGCGTGCGCACCGGTATCCATGTCGGCGTGGACCTGCTGGTCAATCGGGTGCCGGCGCACTCGCGCAAACAGGTGATCCTGTTCAGCCTGTTATGCGGTGCGTTTTTCACCGGAATGATCGCGACATTCGGCGGCTCGTTCGTAGCCGAGATGTTCAAGACCGGCCAGCAATCAAACGATCTCGAAGCGCCGATGTGGATCGTCTACCTCGCGATCCCGGTCGGCTCGGGCCTGATGTGCTTCCGCTTCCTGCAGGTTGCTTGGTTTTATTATTGGACTGGTGAACTGCCGCACCACAATGAAGCACGGGTCGAGGGCATTGAAGTAACTGCCCCGGCGCTGCACCCGGCGCCGGCCGATCCCACCGAAGTCTCCAGCGGCAAGGCAAGCCCGCTGGGACTGATCCTGATTATGGCGCCGATATTGATCCTGATGGTCTGTCTCGGCGACAAGGCCGGCATCATCATCATGCCGCACGCGCTGCGCGCGGCCACCATCTTCGCGCTGCTGATCGCGCTGATGCTGACCGGCATACCGGTTTCGATCGCGCTCGGTCTCACCGTGCTTACATTCCTGTTCACGCTGACCACGGTTCCCATTGAAGCGGTGTCGATGAAGCTGTTCACCGGCATCGAAAGCTTCGAGATCATGGCGATCCCGTTCTTCATCCTGGCCGGCAATTTTCTGACGCATGGCGGCGTCGCACGGCGGATGATCAATTTCGCGACCTCCCTCATCGGGCATTGGCACGGCGGTCTGGGACTCGCCGGAATCGTGGCCTGTTCGATGTTTGCACTTGTTTGCGGTTCGAGCGTCGCCACCGTCGCCGCCGTCGGGGCGATCGTCCTGCCCGAGATGGTGAGGAACGGGTATCCAATGCGATTTGGCGCAGGGATCATCACGGTGGCCGGCTCGCTCGGCATCCTGATGCTGCCGTCGATCCCGAAGATTATCTACGCGATCTCCACGGGCACATCGATCGGCGCACTATTTGTGGCTGGTTTGCTGCCCGGCTCTCTGCTGACCGCCATGCTGTGTGTAGTGACTTGGTATCTGGCCAGGAAGCGAAACTATCCGCGGATGACGAAGGCGAATTGGGCCGAAACCTGGCACGCTTTCAGGGAAAGCATCTGGGGCCTGATGCTGGTCGTCATCATCATCGGCGGCATCTATAGCGGCCTGTTCACCGCGACAGAGGCCGCCGCCATGGCGGCCGTCTATTCATTCTTCATTTCAGTCTTCGTGTACAAGGCCCTCAAGTTCAAAGATGTGCCGCGGGTATTGCTGCGGGCCGCGAACACCAGCGCGATGCTGCTGTATATCGTGACGAACGCGGTGTTGTTTTCGTTTGTTCTCAGCAATGAGAATATTCCATCAGCGCTCGCCGATTGGATCACGGCTCAGGATCTTGGCTGGGTCGGTTTTCTTCTGCTCGTCAACGTATTGCTGTTGTTGGCCGGCAATTTCATGGAGCCGACGTCGATCATCCTGATCATGGCGCCGATCCTGGCGCCGGCTGCGAAGCGGCTCGGCATCGATCTGGTCCACTTCGGGATCGTGATCGACGTCAACATGGAGGTCGGCCTCTGCCACCCGCCGGTTGGCCTCAACCTTTACGTCGCATCGATGATCGCCGGTATGCGTATCACCGATCTGGCCATGGCCGTCATGCCGTGGCTGCTGACCATGCTGGTGTTCCTGATGATCGTGACGTTTTGGCCCGGTCTGACGCTCTGGCTTCCGACGATGCTCGGGATGCACTAGGTTCGATCCGGCGGACAGCTGATCTCGTCACCCGAATTCCACGCGCTGGAACCAAGCCCAGGCTTGCGTAACTCCGCCGGGCCTAGGCGCCGAATTCGTCGGTCGTCTCGATTGGCAGCGCGCGGGGAAACGGCAAATCGACACGGAAATATTCCACCACATTGCGGCAAGGGAGAGGACAACAGGGTGACCCAACCAGGCCATAGCGAAGCACCCAAGGAAGCATCAGTGTCGGTTGTCGCGCAGCATGCCGCGACGCTGAAAGCCCTGCCGTTCTCGGACACAAGCGACTTCGACGATGCCAAGCGCGGCTATCTCGGCACGCTGGAGAACGCGCGGATTACCTCGGCGCAGGGGAGGGTGGTCTGGAGCCTCGAGCCATACGGCTTTCTTTCCGACGCGGAGGCTCCGCCGACGGTTGACCCAAGTCTGTGGCGGCAGTCGCGGCTCAACATGAACCACGGCATTTTCGAAGTGGTGCCCGGCGTCTACCAGGTGCGGGGGCTCGATATCGCCAATATGACGCTGATCGAGGGCGAGCGCGGCGTGATCGTGGTGGATACGCTCACCTCGATCGAAGGCGCGCGGGCGGCGATGGAGCTCTATTTCGAACACCGCGGACGCCGGCCGGTGGCGGCTGTCATCTTCACCCACACCCATACCGATCATTGGGGTGGCGCGCGCGGCGTGCTTGATGACGAGGCGCTGGCGGGCAGCAGCATTCCGATCATCGCGCCCAATCTTTTCATGGAGCATGCGGTTTCGGAAAACATCATCGCCGGCCCCGCCATGCTGCGGCGCGCGCAATATCAATTCGGGCCATTCCTGGCGAAGGGGCCGCGCGGGCAAGTCGATTGCGGACTTGGCAAGTCGATGGCGGCTGGCTCGGTGGCGCTGCTACGTCCGACCGATCTCATCATGGCGACCGGCGACAAGCGCACCATCGACGGGCTCGAATTCGAATTCCAGATGGCGCCGAACAGCGAGGCGCCGGCGGAAATGCATTTCTTCATCCCGCGCTACAAGCTGCTGAATCTCGCGGAGAACTGCACGCATAATTTCCACAACCTGCTGCCGTTCCGTGGCGCCGACGTGCGCGACGCGCTCGCCTGGTCGAAATATCTGGGCGAGGCCCTGCAGATGTGGGGCGGCAAGGCCGACGCGATGTGCGGCCAGCACCATTGGCCGGTCTGGGGCGCGGACCGTATCGACACCATGATCCGCCGGCAGCGCGATCTCTATAAATTCGCGCATGACCAGACCATCCGCCTGATGAATCATGGGCTCACGGCCACCGAAATCGCTGAGACGATTCGATTGCCGGCGAGCCTCGATGGCGCCTGGCACGCGCGCGGCTACTACGGCCATATCCGGCATAATGTGAAGGCGATCTACCAAAAGTATCTCGGCTGGTATGACGCCAATCCCGTCAATCTCGATCCGCTCCCGCCGGTCGAGGCCGGCAAAAAATATGTCGAATACATGGGCGGCGCCGATGCGATCCTTGAGCGTGCGGCCAAGGATTTTGCGAAGGGCGAATTTCGCTTCGTCGCGCAAGCCGTGAGTCATTTGGTTTTCGCCGATCCCGATAATCAATCAGCCCGCGCGCTGCTCGCCGATACCTTCGAGCAGCTCGGCTATTGCGCGGAGAGCGCGACCTGGCGCAACGCCTATCTGTTCGGTGCGCAGGAATTGCGGCAGGGCATGCCGAAGGCGCCGCCGCGTCCGCCGATGCCGCGTGAGACGCTGGCCGCGTTGCGCACCGAGCAGCTGTGGGACGTGTTGGGAGTCCGGCTCAATGGCCCCAAGGCCGAAGGCAAGCACATCGTCCTCAACTGGAGTTTTGCAGACACCAACGAGACGTTTGTGCTGACGCTGGAAAACTGCGCGCTGACTTATGTCGCGGGCGCGCAGGCAGCCACGGCGGACGCCAGTTTTACGCTTCCGCGTGGTACGCTCGACGAGGTGATCGCGAAGCAGACGAGTTTTCCGGAAGCCGTGGCGAGCGGCAAGATCAAATTCACCGGCAATGCGATGCGGCTTGCCGAGTTGATGGCGCTGATGGATGAATTTCCGCGGATGTTTGAGATCGTCGAGCCGAAGCGGGTGGCGGTGACCTAAGGAAAACGGGCGGGCTACGGAAGTGATTTGCCCGACGGGCAAATCAGTGAATTGACTGTCCAGCCCCATTTGCAAAAATATTTCCCTTCCCGCCTGACCCAAATCACTTCTATATCCCCCGCCGTCCCGTCCCACAGAGGGGCGCTCGCGCGATCGTCACGGACGCGGGGCGGGATGCGGTGGACGCGGGCGGCGCGCTTGACGAATCGTGCTGACGCGGACGGCGAAGTCGTGTGGTCCTGACGC
>Ga0209331_1000693_pt1 | contig 11832 bp, 10 predicted proteins | sample JacPinW_OM3H0_M3_FD_187971 | JGI IMG/M metagenome (GOLD analysis project Ga0209331, IMG submission 187971) | Forest soil microbial communities from Algoma, Ontario, Canada - Jack Pine, Ontario site 1_JW_OM3H0_M3 (SPAdes) (version 2) | ecosystem: Environmental > Terrestrial > Soil > Boreal... | reverse complement strand
CTTCGTCGGAGACGTCGAGCAGATCGATGCTCTTCTGCAAGCCGCCGCTGTGCACGCCTTGCGCGGTGACATCGATCGGGTTGCGCGTCGCGCCGTAGGACGGCAATAGTTTGCTGATTTCCGCCTGGATCGGCGCCGATAATTCCGGCACCTGCAGGCCCTGCATCGAGACCGTGTCCGCGCCCCAGATGCCGGCGCCACCCGATACCGTGAGAACCGCAACGCGATCGCCTTTGGGCATTGGGTTGGTGGTCAGGACGGCCGCCGTCGTGACGGCTTCGTCGAGATCGTTGGAGACGATAAAGCCGTATTTCGCAAACACGGCGTCATAGGCCGAGGACCAGCCGGCCATGCTGGCGGTATGCGAGGCCGCCGCGCGCTCGCCCGCGCCGGAGCGGCCGACTTTTGTGACGATGACGGGCTTGCCGATTTCGGCCGCACGGCGTGCGGCGTTGAGGAATTTCTCGACGTCGCGAATACCCTCGATAAACAAGAGGATCACGTCGGTCGAGGAATCCTGCACCAAATATTCAAAAAATTCGCCGGCGCCCAAATCGGACTCATTGCCGGCGCTGATGACGTAGCTGAGCGCTATCCCTAACGCCTTGGCGCGGTGATAGATCGCAAAGCCGATGCCGCCGCTTTGCGCGACGATGCCGATCCGCCGCTTGGTCGCGATCAGCCGCGGCGCGTCCGGCTTGACGTCGACGGTCGGGCTGAAGGTCGCGGCGACGCGCTGGACTTCGCTGTAAAATCCTTCCGCATTGGGACCGGAAATCCGCATGCCGGTCTTTTTGGCAAGCGCGGCGATGGCATCCTGCATGGCGGCGCTGTCGCCGCCCTCTTCGGCAAATCCCGACGAGATGATGACCGCGTTCTTGACGCCGACCGCGGCGCATTGCTCAAGCGCGCCGAGAACCGCGCGCGCCGGAATGATGACGATGGCGAGATCGATCGGCTGCCCGACATCAGCGATCGACGGATAGCATTTCAGGCCGTCGATATCGCCGTAATTGGGATTGATCGGATAAATGCTCCCCGGAAATCCGTTCTTGCGCAGCATCGACAAAAGCCGGCCCGGGATCTTCTCCAGATCGCGCGATGCACCGATCAGCGCGATACTGTCGGGCGAAAAGAAGGTGTCGAGCGGATGCGGCATTCGGGAGGATCCTTTTTAGTATTTAGCGCGCGATCTTGTTGGCTTGAGATGTTTCTTTCCGTCATGGCCGGGCTCGTCCGGGCCATCCACGTCTTTCTTACTGCCCTTAAGACGTGGATGCCCGGGACAAGCCCGGGCATGACGAGCTAAGCGGTGGCGATGCTCACGCCACGAGACGGAATGTGACGCCGCCTAGCAGAAATGAATCGCCCGACACCGCGTGGCCTTTTGCTTTGGCGGCATCACGTACGGATGCGATGTCGCCGACCCGAAACGTCAGACCGCTCATGATATCGCTCGCGCCCTTGACGAAGCGGAAGCCGCAATTGGGCAGCGCCAGCTCGGGCTCGCCGGTTTTGCTTTTGCTCACGGGAATTCCGATGATCTTGCCCCAGTGCTCTGCAAGAGCCCCCGGCTCCGGGCTTTGCATCTCGACGCCGATCAAAGCCTGCGTCACGTCCTTGCGGATCGATTTCTGCCATTCCGGTCCGGCCGGCGGATAGGGGCCGAGAATATCGTCGCTGCCGTCGGTGTGATTGAATTCGATGAATGCCGCGCGGCAATCGCGCGGATGCAGCTGCACGCCGTGATAGGGCGCATGATCGATGACATTGGCGACGCGCACGCCCATTTCCCTGGCATGCTCTCCGCGTTGGTCGGGATCGTCGCAGCAGAAGATCGCCATGTAGCCGCCGCGGCCGCCGGTCTTGTCGAGAAAGCGCCCCGCCGCGGTGCCCTGCTGTAACGGCGCTACCACTTCCAGCAGAATAGTGTCGACCGGCAGCAGCGCGTTCTCCAGGCCATATTTGGCGACGTTGCCGTCGCGATAGCAGACGCGCAACCCCATGATGCCGGCAATATCGCTGATGACAGGCTCGAGCTGCGGCGCCACCAGACAGATTTGCCGCAGCCTGATATAGCCGGCCATCTCAATGACCTCGGTCATTTCAATGACCCTGAAAGACGGGTTTACGTTTTTCGACGAACGCCTTCGCGGCTTCCTTGTGGTCGGCGGTTTCGCCGGAGCGCGAATGATGGATCGCCTCGGCGTCGAAACAGGCTTCCAGCGACAGGTGCTCGGCGTTGTTGATGTTGCGCTTGATGTAGCCCAGGGTCACCGACGGTCCCTGCGCCAGCGACATCGCAAGCTCATGCGCCGCCGCCTCGACCTCGGCGTCGGGAACGACGCGCGTCACGATGCCGAGCGCGAGCGCTTCCTGCGCCGACAGCACCGGCGACGTCAGATAAAGCTCGCGCGCTTTCGCGCTGCCGAGCAGATGGGTCAGGAAGTAAGTGCCGCCGTAGTCGCCTGATAACCCGACCTTGGCGAAGGCGGTGGTGATCTTGACGGAGGCAGAGGCGACGCGGAGATCGCAGGCCAGCGCGATCGAAAGCCCGGCGCCCGCAGCCGCGCCATCGACCTGCGCCACCACCGGCTTCGGCATCTCGTGGAGAATGCGCGAGACCTCCATGCCGCGGCGAAGATTGGCCATCTTGGCTTCGAACGGCAGCGGCGCCCGCCCCTCCGCCATCGATTTCACGTCGCCGCCGACACAGAACGTGCCGCCGGCACCCTTGAGAAGAACGGCACGGACCTCGTGGTCCTCAGCCGCGCGCCGCGCCGCTTCGACCAGGCCCCGCGTCATGTCCGGATTGAGCGCGTTGCGCCGATCGGGACGGTTCATGGTGATGGTGAGCAGCCCGGAATCGAGTTTTTGCAGGACCATGTCGTTCATGAGTTGTTGCCTTTGTTGTTTAGCGTCATTGCGAGCGAAGCGAAGCAATCCAGAGTCCGTCATTCCGGGATGGTCCGAAGGACCACACCTCAGATGCGCAATTGCACATCGGGAATCTCGAGATTCCGGGTTCGATGCTTCGCATCGCCCCGGAATGACTTCGTCATTTCTTCACCAGCGGGCAGCGCGACTGTTCGAGCGACTGGAACGCCTCATTGCCGGGAATGGTCGCGAGCAGCTTGTAGTCATCCCAGCGGGCTTTGGATTCCGACGGCTTCTTGACCTCGAACAGATACATGTCGTGCACCATGCGGCCGTCTTCGCGAATCCGCCCCTGCTTGGCGAACATGTCGTTGATCGGCGTGTCCTTCATGAGTTTGATGACGGCCGGTGCGTCGGTAGTCCCCGCGGCCTTCACGGCTTTCAGATAGTGCGTGACCGACGAATAGACGCCCGCCTGCGCCGAGGTCGGCACCCTCTTGACGCGCTCCATGAAGCGCTTGGAAAAAGCGCGGGTGTCGTCGTTGAGGTCCCAATAGAACGCTTCGGCGAGCAACAGCCCCTGCGCGGTCTCAAGGCCCACGCTGTCGATATCGGTCACGAATGCGAGCAGCGTCGACAGTTTCTGACCGCCGCTCTTTGTCAGTCCGAATTCGGCCGCCTGCTTGATCGCGTTGATGGTGTCGCCGCCGGCATTGGCGAGCCCCACCACCTTGGCCTTCGAGCTTTGCGCCTGCAGCAGGTATGACGAGAAATCCGAGGTATTGAGCGGGTGCCTGACGCTGCCCAGCACCTTGCCGCCGGACTTCAGCACGACGTTGGTGGTGTCCTTTTCCAGATCCTGCCCGAAAGCGTAGTCGGCGGTGAGGAAGAACCAGCTATCGAGGCCCTGCTTGACGGTGGCAAGACCGGTGACGTTGGCCTGCGCGAAGGTGTCGAACACATAATGCACGGTATAGGGACCGCAGGCTTCGTTGCTCAGCCGGATCGAGCCGGGACCGTTGAACATCACGATCTTGTTGCGCGCTTTCGCGATCTCGCCGGCGGCGAGCGCGGTCGCGGACGCCGCCACGTCGAAAATCATCTCGACGCCCTGATTGTCCAACATGTCGCGGGCGATGTTCGCGGCAAGATCGGCCTTGTTGAGATGATCCGCAGCGATGATCTCGATCTTGCGGCCCAGCACCTCGCCGCCGAAATCTTCCGCCGCCATCTTCGCGGCGGTCTCGCTGCCGGGGCCGGTAATGTCGGCGTAGAGCCCGGACATATCGAGGATGCCGCCGAGCTTCAGGGGAGGCTTGCTTTGCGCCAGGGCCGCGGTGGTCGTGGCAGCCACCAGCACCGAAGCGAGAATGCCGGAAAGAACTCGTTTCATTAAAACCTCCCTCTCGACATGCCGCATTGCTTTGCGGCCTTTATTTCCGTTGCCGCAATCATGCCGTAAGCGATGGGCAGCGGCAAGCCGCGGCGGGACGGGTTCATCATGCGATCCCCTTGCAGTCAGCGCATTTTTCGCAAAGCGGAATGATCGATGCCCGAGCGCTGATGCGCTCGAAGCCGCTAGCTGCTAAACTCAGAACCCCCTTTCCCGGAACGTGGTGGAGCGCTAACCTTATTCCTCGGGGTCTTCGAACAGCAGCGAATAATAGGCCGGCGCCCATTGATCCTCGCGCGGCGCGCGAATTATCGTGACACCAAGTGAACGCAGGAAGCCGTGTCCCTCATCAGTGTCAGCGCGAGCGCGGGCGCGAAAACAGATGGTGCAGGCCGACGCGATTTTGCTCGAACACGGCACCGGCATATTCGGGCGCCGGCGCTCGGACCGCGACCGCCGTGCGTGCGCCGACGCAATACCGCCCTCGTATTCAGCGGAATACACTATTGGAATTTCGAAAGTGGTGTTGCACCAGAGACACGCGGCGTGCATAAAATTACTCGCCTTACCGCGCCCTGTTGCAGATGCGAGCATGCGAGGTCTACGGTTCAGCCGACGCAACAGTCGGTAGCCTTCGAGGGGGGCCAATGAAGCCATTTCGCGGTGACAGGGGATTTGTCGACGGACTTTCGTTCCTATGCCGACCGTGGTTGCGTGCGCTGCAAGCGACGGCGATAACGTTGCTGCTGGTACTTCCGATCGGCGCCAGCACAGCAAACGCGGCGGCTCCTGCATCGGGTGCTCACGTCTATCTTCTCCGCGGCGTGCTCAATATCTTTTCCTTAGGCTTGGATGAAATCGCGGCCAAGCTGCAGCAGCAGGGCATCACCGTCACCGTAGCCAACTACCTCTCCTGGGCGTCACTCGCAGACGAAGCCGCGGCGGAATACAGGAGTGGGCGGGTGCGGACCATCATTCTGGTCGGGCACTCCTCTGGTGCGACGGCGCTGCCCGATATGGTGGCGCGCCTTGATCAACTGGGTGCCCCCGTTAAATTGGCGATCGGCCTGGATTCGGTCTTCCGCACCAGCCTTGCAGGCCGCGTTGGACGCTATATCAACTTCTACGTTGCCAACGGCGCCGGCACACCTGTCGCGAAGACCAAGCAATTCCGCGGTGAGCTGGAAAATGTCGACGTCGGGAAAATAGGTATGGGGCACCTCACAATCGACAAGAACCTGATCATGCAGCAGAAGGTGATCAGCGCCATCGACGCCGTCGTGTTTAACCGGTCGACAACGGCGTCTGCGGCACCGAAGCCGCAGCAGCCTGTAGCAACCGCGGTGAGGCACGGTTCAGGCGCGGCAAGCGCCGCGAGCGCACGCAATTAAGCTCCCGTTCGGTCGCGCTGCGCAAGTTGCGCCGCAAATTCTGCCAAATTCCTCCGCAATAAGCCTGTTGGCGCAGGGGTGTTCATCGACTAGCGTCTATTACCCGGCGTGGCTGTAGGTCGAAGGGTGCAAGCGGAAAGCGCATGATCAATCCGACGCGGGTAGTAACCATTGTGGTCGGGGCGATGCTTTCCGCCTGCATCCTCTCGACCCGTCTGGATCCGGCGCTGGCGGGCCCGATCGCCACATCGAGCGATGCCGCCGCGGGAACGGCCGCGGCGGTTGCAGCGCCGGAGGCCAGGGAGTTTGCGACGCAGCCGCAGGGGCGCGCCTACCTGTTCCGTGGCGCGCTCGGTCCGATCTTTTCCCTCGGGATGGACCGCCTGACCAAACGCCTCGAACAGGCCGGTATCAAGGCTGATGTCTACGAATTCACGATTTGCCCGCTTATTGCCGCGCGGGCCATTCGCGATTACCGCGACGATCCGGCTCCGATCACCCTCATCGGCCACTCGATGGGCGGGCTTTGTGCCCTGAAGTTCGCGGAGATGCTGCAGGACGAAGGCATTCCGGTAAACCTGGTCGTCACGATCGATCCGGCTCACGTCAGCCCAACAGTGCCGCTCAATGTCGAGCGCTACATCAACATTTTCCTGTCGAACAGCGTGTTGGGTGGCGGCGACGTGGTGGCGAAACAAGGTTATCAGGGCCACTACGCAAGCTTCGATCTCTCGGAGCACGATGAGGTCACGCACATCAATATCGATAAGATGGATTCCATCCACGAACAATTGGTCACCGCGGTTGTACAGCTCGCCACCACGCCCGCGAAGACCGAAGGCGAGCCGGTACCGCTTCGCTATGTCGTTCCCCCCAACGCTCCAGTCGAGCTGTGGGACAGTGGCACGCCGCTGTTCGCCCGATCGGGCGATACGTTGCAAACGCTTGCGGCGCTTCACCACGTGCCGCTGTGGTCGCTGACCCAGATCAATCAGTTGTCAGACAATGCACCGCTGACGGTTGGCCAGCGCGTGATCGTTCCACGCCATCTCGCACCGTTCGTCGCGATTTCCGCGCAGTCGCCCCCGAGGGCGGCAACCCGCAGCGTGCCGAAACGGCGCTAATTAGCGGGGCGGCAAAAACGGAACGAGCATTGGAACGCGCCGGCAATAAGGTCCATAAGCGTCCGCGCCGAGCTCATTGGTGAGGAAGCCTTCTTCCATGCGGGCCTTCTGCCACATGCCCAGGGAGATCAGCACCGCACCGAGCATCGCGGTCACTGTTCCAACCGCAATACCCGTTGCCAGCATTCCCGCGATCAGCCCGGTATAGATCGGGTGGCGTACAAGCCCGTAGGGACCGGTGTCAATGACCCTATGGCCTTCCTTGCGCGTGATCGCATTCGACCAAAAACGTCCGAGATGAATTCGCGCCCACCACGTGAACGAGATCCCCGCCAAGGTCAGGGCCGCAAGCGCGTAGGTGCCGCCGTTGCCAAATTGCCAGAGCGGTTTCTCTCCCAACACCTGCGCGGTCCAGGGCGTAAACAGGATGGCGCCTGCGAGAATAGGAATGCGGTAGGCCCGCGAGTCCCAGGTCATCACGTGTTTTTGCGTTCGACCGGACCAGAATGACGCCACGACCCAACTGATGAGCCATGCAATCCAGATGAGCGCCAGCAATTGGCTGGGCCACGTGGCGGTCCATCCACTCCAGACGAAAGCTAGCAATTGGCCGGGATCATGAAGCATATTGCGAATAATATGATGCGGTTACGTCAAATGCCATAGCCGCGTCTCGTCTGAGACCGTCGAAACGCAGGGTTGAGGGCTGGACTAGATCCGTGGTGATTGGCGCTGGCGCCAAGCAGATCAGCAATGGTCTCCCGCAACGCGGGCTCGACAGGCTGGGGTGCATAGCCCAGTTCGCGCTGCGCTTTTTCGATCGATAACGCCGTCGCCCGCAACGCAATTCGAACACCTTCGGCCGTGCCGGAGGGAGGTCGCCGCGTCACGTGATCGGCGATGAACTCCAACATTGTTGTGGCCGCTTCCGCCAGACGGCCGGGAACTGGAATGAGCGGACCGCGGCGGCCGCTGATCGCAGCCACAAGCCCAAGAACCTTCTTCAACGGGATACTTTCGCCGCCGAGAATGTAGCGATGTCCGACCTGCCCGCGTTCCATGGCAAGGATCAGACCGGCTGCGACGTCGCGTACATCGACGAGGTTCACGATGAAATCAAGATAAAATTGAAGACGTCCGCCAAGAAAGTGCCGGAGCATCGCCGTTGGTGGTGTGAGATTGTGGTCATGAGGCCCGATGGGCATTGTGGGGCAACCAACTACCACCGGGAAACCAGATGCCGCAGCCTGCATTGCGAGCCGTTCCGCGAGCATCTTCGAGCGCGTATATGGACCCGGCATGTCGTCGGCCGGCAGCAGAGCATCATCCGCAACGGTATCTTCTGATGGAGAGGAGCGGAAAAGAATGGATTCGGTCGAGCAGTGCAGGAACCGTGCGATGCCGCGCTGGCGCGCAGCCGCAATGACTACCTCTGTGCCGAGGTAGTTGACGGTGTGAAAATCGTCTTTCCGCGGCATCCACATACCGGGCAGGCCGGCAAGGTGATAAACCTGATCGACACCGTCCAGCGCATCATCCACTAGATCAGGATCGAGCACCGAACCTTTGACATACTGCACTTCCGGCAAGGCGCAGGTCGGCGGCTTAAGATCGAGAACCCGCACCTGTCGATCGCGCGCGACGAGCGCCGAAACCAGGTGCTGTCCGATGAAGCCGCTTCCGCCAGTGACAAGTACCCGTGTCATGCGTGTGGGCGCGGCTCCGCCTGACGTTTCTCGGCGTATTGCGAAGAGCTGCGCGGCGCTGTTTGTGGAACTTGTTGGATAACAACGGCAAGATCGTGCCGAAAGCCAAGCGCGATGAACAGCTTCGCCATCACAAACATCGGTCCGAGCAGCAGGTGAGTAGGATTGTCCATCAGCGCCGGCTGTCGACGTTCGAACACCCGGTGCCCGACCACTTGCGACGCGACGCCGATGACGATCAACACGGCCGTGATCGACCACATACCGGCAGAAGTCGTATAATTCACGATCATCGCCGCAGCTGAAAGCAACAAGACAGCGGCGCCAAGGATCGCGGTTCCAAGGGCAGCGTCGAGCAGGAACCAGTAGATCAGCACGGGCACAACCGCGATGGTTGCCGCGCTGGTTTGGACACCAAATGCGGCGACGGACCACGAACTGAGGGGGAGAACTGCGGCTAGGAACAAAAATACGATGCCAATTACGTGCATCGCGCAATTCCAGGGATCACGGTGATATTCGACGTAATCCGTAAGCTGCCGCCGGAAATATGAGTTCATGCGGCGCTCGCTGCCGCTTTCGCGTACGGGAACGCCTCAGCGCCGATGCTCATAAAAGTTAGGCACTTCCGCTTCATCACCTAGCCCCCGATAGAGACACGGTGCTACTTAAACTTGGGATCAGGCCAGAAGTCAAAGGGCGGCTGGGTGTTGTTCTTTGCAGACCGGCCGCAGGAGGATGTCGCCAACATATTGGAAGTATCCGGACATAGAGCAGCGCGATGAAATCGGTGACAAGAACGGCAGGACATTGCGGCAGATTTTTTGGCGCGGTGTTGGCGTGCGGCCTCATGCTTGTTGCCGACGCAGCCAGTCCGGCTGACGCCGCGGGATGCGGCTTCGAACCGCAGGGCGAGGGCCGCGTCGCCGAGATCCTCGATGCGCGGAGCTTTCGCCTGGCTGACGGCCGCGAGGTCCGCCTCGCCGGCATCGAGCCGGTCGCGACCGAAAAAGCCAACCGCACATCAGCGCTATCGGCGATCATTGCAGGGCGCGAGGTCACGTTATCAGGTGAAGACGACGCGCCCGACCGTTACGGCCGTCAGCCCGCCTTCGTGTTTCTCGCTTCCTCCGAAACTCCGGTGCAGGGCCTCTTGCTGGCGCAAGGCGAGGCGCTGGTCTCGGCCACCGTGACAAACAAGGATTGTGCTCTGATCCTGACTGCCGCGGAGGCTGCGGCGCGCCAGGCAAAACAGGGAACCTGGGCCAGTCCCGCCGCCATAAAAAACGCGGAAAGTCCGGGCGATATTTTGGCCGGGATCGGGCGCTTTACGGTGGTCGAGGGCAAGGTTTTGTCCGTCCGGCAGGCCGGGGCAACAACTTACCTGAATTTCGGGCGGAACTGGACACGGGACTTTGCTGTGACTATTTCAAGGCGCATGGTTCCAGCTGTCGAGGCTGCCGGAATTGTCCTCAAGTCCCTCGAGAACCGACGGATCCGTGTCCGTGGCTGGGTCGAGGCGCGTGGTGGGCCGCGAATCGACGTACTCCGGGTGGGGCAGATTGAGTTGCTGGGTGCGAATTAGCTCGACGGACAAAATACGAGTAGCTGCTGTGGCAGGGTTTGCGGGACGGCGCGAGATTTGGATGAGCCGCCGCCTTTGGGCTGCGCCCGTCTTGCTGTGCGCAGTTTTTGCACTTGCCGCCTGCGGCGATATCGGCCGGTTCCAGACCCCGTCCCCGACGGCAAGCTCCACGAAGCCGGTGCGCACGGTCGCGCAGACGCCTGCCGCCGAGCGCGAGCATGAGCGAATTCTCTCGTCCTATGGCGGCGCCTATGACGATCCGAAGCTAGAGGCCCTGATCGGCAAGACCGTCGATCGGCTGGTGGCGGCATCCGATCGTCCCGATCAGGCCTACAAGGTGACGATCCTCAATTCGGGCGCGGTGAATGCGTTCGCGCTTCCGACCGGACAGCTTTACGTGACGCGCGGCCTGATCGCGCTGGCGAGCGACACCTCGGAATTGTCCTCGGTGCTGAGCCACGAGATGGCGCATGTGCTGGCAAAACACGCATCGATCCGCGAGGACCAGGCCCGCCAGGCCGCCGTCGTCACCCGCGTCGTCACCGACATGAGCAACGATCCCGATTTGACCGCGCTTGCGCTCGCGAAAACCAAGCTGACGATGGCAAGCTTTTCACGCGCCCAGGAGTTCGAGGCCGACGGCATCGGCGTCGGCATTGCGGCGCGCGCCCATTTCGATCCCTACGGCGCGGCGCGGTTCCTGACTTCGATGGAGCGCAATGCCGAGATGAAGGCAGGAAAGACCTCGCTCGATCCGCGCGCGCAGGATTTTCTGTCGTCGCACCCGGCAACGCCGGAGCGGGTACAGAACGCGCAGAACTCGGCCCGCCAGTACACCTCGCCGGAGGGCGGCGAACGCGATCGCGAAACCTATCTCGCCGCCATCGACAACATCGTCTACGGCGAGGATCCGAGCGAGGGCTTCGTTCGCGGCCGGCGCTTCCTGCATCCCAAGCTCGGCTTCACCTTCGCGGCACCCGAAACCTTCACGCTGGACAATACTGCCCAGGCCGTGATCGGCGTGCGCGAGGGCGGCACGCAGGCGATGCGCTTCGATGTCGTGCGGGTGCCGGCGGAACAGACGCTCGGCGACTATCTCAATTCCGGCTGGATGGAAAATGTCGACAAGGCCTCGACCGAGGATCTGACGATCAACGGCTTCCCGGCGGCATCGGCGACCGCGCGCGGCGATCAATGGCAATTCCGGGTCTATGCGCTGCGTTTCGGCAGCGACGTCTACCGCTTCATTTTCGCCGCCAAGCAAAAGACCACCGAGAGCGACCGCAACGCGCGCGAAACGGTGCATTCCTTCCGCCGGTTGACGCTGGAGGAGATCCAGGCCGCGCGGCCGCTGCGCATCAAGGTCATTACCGTGCAACCCGGCGATACCGTGGAATCGCTGTCGCACCGCATGGCCGGGGTCGACCGTCCGGCGGAACGCTTTCGCATCCTGAACGGGCTGGACGCCCACGCCCAGGTCAAGGTGCGCGACCGCGTCAAGATCGTGGTGGATTGACGCGAAGCGTCATTCCGGGATGGACCGAAGGTCCAGACCCGGAATCTCGAGATTCCGGGTTCGACGCTGCGCGCCGCCCCGGAATGACAAATAAGCAAAAAGCCCGGTCTTTCGGACCGGGCTTTTGATTGTTTGGGTTCGCGAGACTGCTTACGCCGCTTCATCCGCGACGGCGGTATCGTCACCATCGGCGTCGGCATCTGCTTCACCGTCGGCCTCGACTTCGGTCTCGGCCTTGGC
>Ga0209331_1000692_pt1 | contig 11836 bp, 11 predicted proteins | sample JacPinW_OM3H0_M3_FD_187971 | JGI IMG/M metagenome (GOLD analysis project Ga0209331, IMG submission 187971) | Forest soil microbial communities from Algoma, Ontario, Canada - Jack Pine, Ontario site 1_JW_OM3H0_M3 (SPAdes) (version 2) | ecosystem: Environmental > Terrestrial > Soil > Boreal... | reverse complement strand
ACCCCGACCAGCCGGCCGGGGAGCGCGCGCTGATGCGCCGACCTCGTTGCGATGTAGGCCGCATGCGGCCCGCCGTAGCCCATGGGCACGCCGAAGCGCTGGGTGGAGCCAACGGCGATATCGGCGCCGAGCTCGCCGGGCGGAGTAATCAGCGTGAGCGCCAGGGGATCGGCCGCCATGACCGCCAGCGCGCCGGCGGAATGCAGAGCCGCGATCGCCGGCCGGAAGTCCCGGATGTCGCCGCAGCATCCGGGATACTGCAACAGCGCTCCGAACACCGCGTTCGCATCGAGCTCGGTCAACGGATCGCCTGTCACGATCCGCCAGCCCAGCGGCTCGGCGCGGGTGCGCAGTACCGCGAGCGTTTGCGGGTGGCAGTCGCGATCGACGAAGAAAGCTTGCGCCTGCGAGCGCGCAACGCGCCGCGCCATGGCCATGCTTTCGGCCGCGGCGGTCGCCTCGTCGAGCAGCGACGCGTTGGCGATCTCGAGCCCGGTGAGGTCCGCGATCATGGTCTGGAAGTTGAGCAAGGCTTCCAGGCGGCCTTGGCTGATCTCGGATTGATACGGCGTGTAGGCCGTGTACCACGCCGAATTTTCCAGGATGTTGCGCGCGATCACGGCAGGCGTGATCGTGCCATAATAGCCTTGGCCGATCATCGAGATCAGCACCTTGTTCTTGCGCGCAATCGCGCGCAGCTTCTGCAAAGCCTCGCGTTCCGACAGCGCCGCGCCGAGATCGAGCGGGTCACGCTGCCGAATGCTCTGCGGCACCGTCTCCGCAATCAATGTGTCGAGGGTTGCGGCTCCGATCGCCGCAAGCATGTGCGGCAGATCGGCGGCGGATACCCCGATGTGGCGCGCGGCAAATTCATTCTCTCCGAGCACGTCGACCAAGCTCACATCTCGCGCCATCGCGTCCACCTTGCTTGCTGGATCGTCATGGCCGGGCTTGGCCCGGCCATCCACGTTTTGGTCGCGGCGCGAAGACGTGGATGCCCGGAACAAGTCCGGGCATGACGGTGTGTGCTCACCCGATCAGCTCCTGATACGCATCCTCGTTCATCAGCGTCTCGATCTCGGCAGCGTCCTTGATCCGCAGCTTGAACAGCCAGCCCTTTCCCATGGGATCGGAATTGACCAGGCTCGGCTCTTTCACGATCTCAGCGTTGCCTGCGATCACCTCGCCGCTGATCGGGGCATAGACGTCGGACGCAGCCTTCACCGATTCAACCACGGCCGCAGCGGCGCCGCGCTCGACCGCGCGTCCCGCCTCCGGCACTTCCACGAACACGAGGTCGCCCAGCTGCTCCTGCGCGTAGGGCGTGATCCCGACGGTGGCAATGTCGCCCTCGATGCGGAGCCACTCGTGATCCTTGGTGAATTTGAGCATCTCGCCATTGCTCCATTTTCACATGTCGCGCTTGTAATTAAGCCTGACGAAAGGAAGCGCGCTCACCTCGACCGGAACGCGGTTGCCGCGGACATCCGCAAACAGCACGGTCCCGGGCGCGGTGGCTGAACGCGCCACATACCCCATGGCGACGGGCGCATTGACGCTCGGGCCGAAGCCGCCGGAGGTCACCCGTCCCAGCGGCGTCTCGCCCTGCGCGTCGGGATAGAGTGTGCTGCCGCCGCGCACGGGGGTGCGCCCCTGCGAACGCAGCCCCACGCGCCGGCGGGCGCTGCCGGTCGCGAGCTCATGCAGGATCACGTCGCTGCCGGGAAAGCCGCCCGCGCGCGTCCCGCCCGCGCGCCGGCTTTTCTGGATCGCCCATTCCAGGCTCGCCTCGACCGGAGTGGTGCCCGCATCGAGATCGGAGCCATAAAGACACAGGCCCGCTTCGAGGCGCAGGCTGTCGCGCGCCCCGAGCCCGACCGGGGCCACACGGCTGTCGCCCAGGAGCTTGCGTGCAAACGCTTCCGCTTGCGCCGCCGGAATGCTGATCTCGAATCCGTCCTCGCCCGTGTAGCCCGAGCGCGACACCACGCAGTCGGCGCCTAGGATCTTTTCTCGCCGCACATCCATGAAGCGCATGCTGCGGAGCGCGGGAGCTAATCCGGCCAGCACGGCCTCCGCCGCTGGGCCTTGCAGCGCGACGAGCGCGCGATCCTCCCGGCGCTCGATAGTGCAGCGCCCGGACAGCGCCGCCCGCAGGTGCGCCTCGTCCGCATCCTTGCGCGCGGCATTGACCACAAGCAGCAGGTGATCGCCGAGATTGGCAATCATGCAGTCGTCGAGGATGCCGCCGGCGGAATTGGTGAAGAAACCATAGCGCTGGCGCCCCGGCTCGAGACCCAGCACGTCGATGGGCATCAGCGCTTCAAGCGCAACCGCTGCGTCTTCAAGGCTGCGGCGGGGATGAAGCGCCAGCTGGCCCATGTGCGAGACGTCGAACAGGCCTGCGGCGGCGCGGGTGTGCAGGTGCTCCTTGAGGACGCCGGCCGGGAACTGCACCGGCATCTCGTAGCCGGCGAACGGGACGAAGCGTGCGCCGAGCTTCGCGTGCAGCGGATAGAGCGGGGTGCGCTGCAGGGGTCGGCTGGCGGCGGGGGAAGGCTGAAGCGACATGCGGGCACCCTGCAAGATCGACCTTTAGTCGACCTCTGGTGCCCCCTCTGTATTTTTGCCTGAGAACGTTATCCCGTCGGCGGGCGCGTCAAACGCCTCTTTCCAGAGTCTTCTGCGCTATCGCCTGGTCCATCTGCCTGAGAGTTTCCGGGGCGGTTGCTCCTTCGGCGCCGGCCACGCGGCCGATCTCTCCCGCAGCGATAGCATCGCCACTCTAGGCGACCCCGCCGCAAAACACCAGCGCTGTTGTGTGGCGGCGGTAACAGGGCGACCCAGTGGGTCGCCCCTACGAAGATTCTCTCTCGTTCGTAGGGGCGAGGCATTGCCTCGCCCTCTTTGAGCATGCGGCGGCGCCGCTGCGGTATCGCCGCACTGCTGCGTATCGTTGCATCGCAACGGTGACTCACCCCGTCCACAATGGCCGGAACTGGGTGGCGACCAGCGCATCGTAATCCACGGCTTGGTCTAGCAGTCCGGTGGCTTGCGCGAAGCGATTGAGTCCCGTGATCGCAGCCGGCGAGATCGTCGCATCGTAAAACGGCAGATCGCGTGCGACCACGCCGGCTATCAGTTCCGCCTCGGCCGGAGGGAAGAGAGCGCGCCCCACCTTGGTGGCGAGCCCGACATCCGACTTGAGCGCGCGCTGCGCATTGACCACTGCACGCACAGCCGCAGCCGCCGTCTCAGGATTGTGCTCGATCACGCGCGCGCTCGTGGCCAGCACCGGCATGGTGTAGTGGAACGCGGCGGCGGGGCCGAGCCCGCGGCGCACGTCGAGCACGATCTTGCCGACGCCGCGGCGCAGGGCATTCTCGGCGCCCATGGCATTCGCCCAGAAGCCATCCAGTTGCCCCCCTTCCAGCGCGTTGGCGGCGGCGACCCCGGACGAGACCCCCGGCGCCTCCGTGCCGGGGACCCCGACGATGCGGACCTGGTCGCGGTCGAGGTCAAGGCCCGCATCGATCAGCAGGCGCTTGAGGCCTTCGTTGACCAGTGGGGCCGCGCCGATTGTTCGGCCCTTCACCGCGTTCACATCTCCCGGCGTCGCCGCAAGGTCCGCCCGCATGACCAGCAGCCAGTACATGCCCTGCGAGAGTGCCGCGAGGAATTTCGCGCCCCGCCCCTGTGGAAACGCGCGGAACGTCACATGCGCCGGCCCGGCGACGAAATCGACGCGACCGTCGCGCAGCGCTTCATAGGCCTTGTAGTTCGGGAAAATGAGCTCGTGCGAAGCTGCCAGTCCTTCTTTGGCGAAGAAGCCGAGCGCGATGGCGGCAATCGCCGGAAAATACGAGTTGGAGACGAGGTCGGGGACCGCAACTCTGACGGCGGTCACGAACCCTTCCCCACGAACCCCGGCGCGTAGACATCGCCCACGCTCACCGGGTTCTTGAGCGTGAACACGCTCTTGACCACGTCGATGGTCTCGGCCATCCGCGCCGGATCGACCATTCCGAGCTCGCGGCCGGGGACCTGCGCCAGCTCGGCCACTGCTTGCGTTTCGCCCTTTGCCACCGCGACCTCAACGGTCGGGTGATATTTGTGCATGATGGTCCCGGCCTCCTCGGGATTGGCAAAAGCGTCCCGCATGCCGTGGATGGTCGCCGCGACAAAGCGCCGGATGACATCGGCCTTGGTGGCAATGGTGGTGTCGGTCGCGACGATGCCGTTGCCGTAGAAGCTCGCCCCGGCATCGGCAAACGCGAAACGCACGAGCTTCGCCGGGGCGGCCTGCAGGCGCAGGAGCGGCTCGCCGACGGTGAACTGGCCGACGCAGGGCACGCGGTTGCTGGCGAGGAGTCCCGGCAGCGCGTCGCTGCCCGCGACAATCCATTTGACCTTGCTCGCATCGAAGCCGGCCGCCTTGGCGTAGACCGGAAACATGTCCACGGTCGCGCCCCCGGCGGGGTTCGCGATGGACGCGCCTTCGAGATCCCTGGGTTGCTTGAAGCCCGAATCTTCCCGGCAGAACACCGCCTGCGGCGGCTTGGCATAGACGATGGCGACGAGCTTGACCGGGATTTGATCGTTGCCCCGCGCCAGCACCAGCGAGCCCGCGTCGGCAAAGCCGACGACTGCGTTGTTGGCCCCCACCTGGCGGATGGCATCGACCGAGCCCTGGCCGCGCACGATCTTCACCTCGAGATCGGCGGCCTTGTAGTAGCCCTTCTCGAGGGCAACATAGAAATACGCGTGACGGCCGTTGAACCCGAAATCGGTGATGAGGGTGACGTTCTCCATTGCCCGTGCGTGCGCACCGGCCAGGAGCACACCGCCAACCGTCAACGATCCGCACACTGCGGCGCGTAATCCAGAGGTCATCCTATCAATCCTTTCGAGCAACAAATTCACGCTCGCACGCATGTAGGGGCGGGTTTTAAACCCGCTCGTACATGCTAACCCTTCCGTAGGGGCGACGCATTGCGTCGCCCTCTTGCCGCCTCGTGCATGCCCCACGAGGGCGAGGCAATGCCTCGCCCCTACGAACGACGAGACTTTTGGGCGGCGAGTATACAAGCGCGGATTCGCTTTGGTATACAAAACCGCATGAGATGGCTGTTTGCACCGTGATGCCGGACTCGTTCCGGGCATCCTCGTCTTTTTTGTCGCAGTCAAGATATGACCACCACGCAAGTGCAACGCGATAGCTTGGGAACCGACGCCTCCTCCCCGCACGGCTTCGACCGCCTTGATCCGCGCGCGGCGCGGCACGCCATCCGCTCGGGCGCCTACCGCGGCTACACCGCCGGGATCGCGCCGGGGCGCGTGCAGGCCAATGTCTGCATCCTGCCCCGCTCCATGGCCGAGGACTTCCTGCTCTACTGTCAGCGCAATCCCAAGCCCTGCCCGTTGCTGGCGCGCTCCGATCCCGGCGATCCGCATCTTCCTACGCTGGCCGAGGATCTCGACATCCGCACCGATATCGCGCGCTATCACGTGTTCGAGCACGGCGAGCTCGTCAAGGAGGTCACCGACATCGGCGCGTACTGGCGCGACGATCTCGTCACCTTTGCGCTGGGCTGCTCCTTCTCGTTCGAGGAGGCGCTCGTCCAGGCCGGCCTGCGGCTGCGGTTTCTGGAGCGCAACAACGTGGCGGCGGTCTACCAGACAACCATCGACACGGTTCCGGCGGGGCCGTTCCGCGGCCCGCTCATGGTCACCATGCGCGCGTTCAAGCCGGCCGATGCCATTCGCGCTGTGCAGATCACATCGCGCTTTCCCAACGTGCATGGGGCGCCCATTCATATCGGGGCGCCCGAGGCGATCGGCGTCGATCTGAGCAAGCGCTACCAGAACGTCGGGGACCCCGAAGTTGGCGATGACGAGCTCCCCGTGTTCTGGGCCTGCGGGCTCACGCCCCAGCTCGCGGTCAAGAATGCCAGGCCGCCGCTGTGCATTACGCACGCGCCCTCGTGCATGCTGATCACCGACCTGCGCAACTCCACCCTCGCCATCCTGTGACAGCACGAGGGACTTGGCCGCGTGTCCGGGGCGCAGTGCAGCATGAGCAGCGCAAATCGTTCGCTGCCCTGTATGCACACTGTTGATCGCGCTGCTCATGATGCGCTGCAGACCCGGGACCATCCAGATCTCCGGCGCTTGCGGTGGTCCCGGATCAGCGGCGCACCGCTTCGCGCACGAGCGTTCGCGGCACAGGCACCACTTGTGTATGCGCTCGCGCTGCGCCGCATCCGGGACACGGGGTGTCATCTCAATGCATCCTAGCGTGCTGAACTCCGCCGGCCTGCGCTGGCTTGCCAATGCGCGCGTGGCGCGCGCGCAGCCCTATCGCGATGGTGTGCGCGAAAATATCCTGAGCCTTGCCGCCTTCGATCAGGCCAAGCGCGAGATCACGTCCTGGCCCGGCTACAATCCGACCCCGCTGCGCCGGCTTTCCAGGCTCGCCGCCCGCGCGGGGCTGCGCGAGATCCTTTACAAGGACGAAGCCGAGCGGTTCGGCATTCTCAGCTTCAAGGCGCTGGGCGGCGCGTATGCCGTGTTCAAGGTGCTGCGGCGGCACATCCTCGCGACGAACCAGGTCACCATCGCCGCGCGCGATCTCGCCTCCGGCCGCTGCTCCGATCTTACTTCCCGCGTGACCGTCACCTGCGCGACCGACGGCAATCACGGCCGCTCGGTGGCGTGGGGCGCCCGCACCTTCGGCTGCGCCTGCGTCATCTACATGCCTGACGTGGTGAGCGCGGGCCGTTCCCGCGCAATCGAAGGGTACAGCGCGCAGGTGCGCCGCGTCCCCGGCACGTTCGACGACGCCGTGCGCAAGGCTGCGTCGGACGCGGCGGCGCAGGGCTGGCATGTCGTGTCCGATACGTCCGCCGACGGCAGCTTCGAGGCGCCGCGCGACGTGATGCAGGGCTACTCGCTCATAGCGGACGAGGCCCTCTCGCAGTGTGCCGGCATTCCCTCGCACGTGTTCGTGCAGGGCGGCGTGGGCGGCCTCGCAGCGGCGACGTGCGCATATCTCTGGGAGCGCTGCGGCGCGCAGCGCCCGCGCCTCATCGTGGTCGAGCCGCACGCGGCGGACTGCATCCTGCGCAGCGTGCGCGCGGGCCGCCCGACCGCGGCACAGGGCGCGCTCGAGAGCATCATGGGCGGGCTCGCGTGCGGCGAGGTCTCCCCGCTTGCCTGGAAGATTCTCGACACCGGCGCTGACACCTGCGTCAGCATCGATGACGCGGCTGCCGCCGATTGCGTGCGCCTCCTGGCCGAGGGTCGCTGCGGCGATGATCCGATCGTCGCCGGCGAATCGGGGGTTGCCGGGCTGGCCGCGCTGTTGCTCGCCTGCGCCGATCCAAAAGCGTGCGTGGAGTTGGGCCTCGGCGGCGAAAGCCGCGTTCTTGTCATAGGAACGGAGGGCGCCACCGATCCCGACACCTGGCGCGCCATCGTCGGCCGCCACCCCGCCGACGTCATCCACAGCGCCGTGCCGTGATATTGATACATGGACGCTAATCATGCTCTCGGTCGTCATCGTCCGCGTATGCGGACGATCCAGTAAGCACGGAAGGTCGGATTTGGGCACGGCTTTGTCCCGAACTGCCCGCGCTGGATTACTGGATGCCCCGCCTGAAGCGGGGCATGACAACCGAGAGGATGACGATTGAAGCTTGAGTTAACGCGCATGTGGTTGGGGTGAGGGGCAAAACATGAGCAGCATGTCGCACGTCGGCATTCCTGACCTGGCCACCACGGTTTGCGCCGAGATCGATGCGGCGCGCGAGGAGCTCGTCGCGCTGTGCGGTGAGTTCGTCGCCGCGGAAAGCGTCAATCCCCCGGGGCGCACCGCGGAAGTCGCCGAGGTCTTGCGCCGCTATCTCGCGGCAAACGGCATGCCGAGCGAGATCGTCAAGGCCGACGACGAGGCGCCGAACGTCATCGCGCAGATTGCCGGCGCATCCGGCGGACGGCACGTCGTGCTCAACGCGCACATGGACACCATGGAAGCGGGCGACGAAAGCGCCTGGAGCGTGCCGGTGCTCCGCCTCACCCGGCGCGACGGACGTCTCTACGGCCTGGGCCTGGGCAATATGAAGGGCGCGCTCGCGGCCATGTGCGTGGCGAGCGCGGTGCTGCATCGCCACCGCAACGCGTCGCACGGGCGGCTGAGCATGACCGCTGTCTCCGACGAGGTCATGTTCGGCGATCGCGGCACGGTGTTTCTGCTGCGCGAGCGGCCTGATCTCGACGGCGATTTTCTCATCAGCGGCGAGGGACCGGGCTTCATGGGCTTCGCCGTGGCCGAGAAGGGGCTCCTCTGGCTCGACATCGAGGCGCGTGCGCCCGGCGGGCATGCCTCGCGCGCGCTGCGCGGCGAGACCGCCGTCATGCGGCTCGCCAGCTTGCTGGCGCGCCTCGATGCCATGAACGACACCTACGCCATCTTGCCGCCCGAGCTTGAGGGCGTGAGCGGCGGGGAAGGCAATCTGGGCCTGCGCCTCTCGCTCAACGCCGGGACCATCGCGGCGGGCACGGTGCGGAGCCAGGTGGCGAGGCGCGCCCGCGCCGAGATCGACATTCGGCTCCCGCCGGGAATCACCGCGCAGGAATGCGAGGCCTTGATCCGGAAAGAGGCCGGCGACGGAAATACCGACGGCAGCATCGTCATCAAAGTCGTCAAGTCCTGGGACGCCAACTGGACCGCGCTCGACAACCCGCTGGTGGTTGCGCTGGCGGAGGCTGCGCAGGTGGTGCGCGGAGCGAGGCCCGCGTTCGTCGTGCGCCTGCCGGGCAGCGATGCGCGGCGCTGGCGCGACCTCGGCGTTCCCGCCGTCTGCTACGGCCCGCAGCCCACGCTCTCTGCCGGCATCGACGACTACGTCAACGAGCAGGATGTGATCGACTGCGCCAAGATCTACGCCCGCACCGCCCTCGCGCTGATGCGGCGGTAATGCCGGCGTGCCGTTGCCGGGCAGCAGTGTTATTGCGTCAAGGACCTCGTGCTTTGAACCGTCATCCTGAGGCGCTCGGCGCGCTCTTGTGCGCGCCGAGCCTCGAAGGATGGCAGCCCCGACCTGCGTTGGATGGCCGGCAGAGGTGCAGCGGGCCACCGCGGCTCATGCTGCATCCGCAAATGGGACCGTGATCATCTGGATGCGGTCGTAAGCAACGACAGGCCGTTTGTTCAATCCCTCACCGGCGTGCAACGAGACCAGTCCGCGGTGCTCGAGCGATTTCAGCGTTCTCGATAGATTGGACACACTGCGTCCCGTCCGACCGGCAAGCTCCGTGATACTTTGCGGCGGACGCCGCCTAATCTCCTGCAGCAACGGCCAATTGTCATCGATCAGCTTGCCGATACTTTGCGCCGAATTGAACCAGATCTTCGGTTCGCCCGACTTACTTTTTACACCTTTCGCCTATGGCGATGGTGCGGGCCTTGAAGGCGCCCATCGAGATAATTCCGATGCGTAAGACTTTCATCGAATGATCCCTCGGGCATCGAGTAACGCGTTCAATTCTGCCCAAAAATCCTCGAGCAATTGGAGCGCATTGACATAACGATACGGGCGCGTGGTACCCAGGCGGTGTCGATGATCCGCTTCCCTGCTCGCGCCGGCCGGCCCGCGAGACGAACGCACACCATGGCATTGTCGAAGCCGACCAGTCGTGTGCGATTTAAGCCACCGAAATGTCCGCTTGAGAGTCCGCAAAGATAGAGGCTGTCTGCGCACGCGGTGAGGTTGCGGGGGATCCTAACGCGGCATTTGTCGTGACATTGTCCGGCAATATGTGCTAAAGGAGGCAACATGGCTCAACGTGCCAACCGGACGGAAAAACTCGATCTTCGGCTGAGCCGCGCTGCGAAGCAGACCTTGCGGGCAGCTGCGCTCGCCGAACGCAAATCGGTCAGCGAATTCGTCCTCGACACCGCGCTAAGGGAGGCGGAGGAGCGGCTTGCGGATCGGCGCGTGTTCACCCTTGATGCAAAGAGATGGGGTGCGTTTGTTGCCGCACTTGATGCGCCGCCTCGCCGTAATCCGCGCCTTGAAAGATTGTTTCGCGAACCCTCCGTATTCGATGCAAAAAGCGGATCGTGACGGATTCGCTTCGCATCGAAAAGCTGCATCGCACCCACGCTGTCGAACAGTTCACCTGCGGCCAGCCGGAACTTGATCGTTTCCTCATCCGACATGCGCTGCGCGCTCAGCAGGCAAATTCATCGCAGACTTACGTAGCCGTAACCGACAACGATGTTATCGGTTTCTACACGATCGTCGCGGGTGAGGTGCATCACGCTGCTGCCCCCGAGCGAGTCGCAAAAGGCATGCCTCGACATCCGATTCCGCTGCTCGTGCTTGCGCGCCTTGCTGTTCATACCAAGGCACAAGGCCGCGGCGTGGGTTCCGGGCTGCTGCTCGATGCGCTTGGGCGCACGCTCCAGGTCTCAGACGTGATAGGCGTGCGCGCGCTTGCCGTTCACGCCAAGGACGACCGGGCTGTCACGTTCTATCGGCATTTCGGCTTTATTCCGTCGCCAACGGACGCGCGCCACCTGTTTATGATCATCAAGGACGTCCGGCTCGCGGCAGGCGAAAAAGGCTGATCCTGAGGCCGTCCAGCCGTTAGAATTTCGGGTTCGTGTCTCAGTTTGACGAGACACGACCGAATTTTGATTGAAAGCTGTCTTGCCGGGCAGCAAGTCCTGAATATTTACCCTGCGCGCCTTGCCCTGGTGCGTGCCGCGGTGGAGCGGCCGGCGGTGCCCTTGGTGTGCGGGTGTGCGCCGCCTTGCGGGCGGCGGCGGAGCGGTTGGAGCTGGTGCGGTGTGCCGCCGCGCGCTTGGCATGGCGGGAGAGCGCCGCGCGCGAGGCCGTGCTGCGCGGCTCGCGCTCGAGCACCCGCTTTACCGCGCGCGCGACACGCGGGCGCGGGTGCGTCTTGCGTTTGTGCTGGCCCGCCTCATAGGCGCATTCGGCGCGCCTGCGGGTGCTCTCTTTGACCCGCCCCTTCTTCGGCGGAGGAAGCGCAACGCCCGCGCGCCTCGCCTCGGAGAGGCCGATCGCAATCGCCTGCTCCGGCGATCGCGCGCCGTGCTCGCCGCGGCGGATCTTGCGGATCTCCTCATGCACGAATTCGCCCGCCTGGGTGCTCGGCGCCTTGCCCGCGCGCTTGTTCTTCCGGGCCTTCTCGACGATGCGCTTCTCCAGCATGGCTGTTCCTCCTGCGGTACGTGATCGTTCGCGCGATCGTTCACGCGCCCTGCCCGAGAGCCGCGGCTCCGTGGCACGGGCGTCCCGCCCCAAGGTCGCACACAGGATAAACGCGCGCGCAAACAAATAGATCCGAGCACCAGAGACGGAGCTATGAGGAATATCTCGCTCCTCGAAGCCACCATCTCATGCAGCGGCTCGCCTTACGGGCCGGGCGCGCTCGATGCGCTGGCGGCGCTTCCCAGAATGCAGGGCCTCCCAGAGGTCGTTGCGACGCTGCACGTTCAGCCAGAAATCTGCGCTGTTGCCAAAGATGCGCGCTAACATCAGGGCAGTATCGGCGGTTATCGAGCGCCGATCGTTGCACAATTTATTGACATGCTTGCGGGCAACCCCCATGGCCTGCGCCAAGTCGCCTTGCGTCAGACCCAGCGGCTCCAGGAATTCGTCAACCAGGATTTCGCCTATGCTCGTCGGTTTATGCTCTGTCGTCAGCATGCTTACCTCACCATTGGCTGTGATCGTATCAGGTCACCTACCACGCAACGACTATCGACCTTCCGTAGGGGCGACGCATTGCGTCGCCCGGGGCGAGG
>Ga0209331_1000691_pt1 | contig 11856 bp, 10 predicted proteins | sample JacPinW_OM3H0_M3_FD_187971 | JGI IMG/M metagenome (GOLD analysis project Ga0209331, IMG submission 187971) | Forest soil microbial communities from Algoma, Ontario, Canada - Jack Pine, Ontario site 1_JW_OM3H0_M3 (SPAdes) (version 2) | ecosystem: Environmental > Terrestrial > Soil > Boreal... | reverse complement strand
CGAGCGGCTCGCCGTCGTGGAATTTCACGCCGGGCCGCAGCTTGATCACGACCTCCTTGCCGTCAGCCGAGGTCTCGTGCGAAAGCGCAAGCTGCGGCACCACGTTGAGCTTCTCGTCGATGTCGAAGAGCTTGTCGCAGAAAGAGGCAAATACGATGCGGCCGACATAGGTGCGCGCGAGCGTCGGATCGAGAATGTCAGGATCTTCCGCAAGCCCGATGCGCAGCGTGCTCTGCGCACAGGCTGCTCCTGCAAGAAATACTGTGCAGGCAGTTGCGACAGCCGCAAGAGTCTTCATCCCGTTGCTCCCTGGTTGCCCACCTCTGATCATGCCGGCCGCGGTCCCGCGGTTCCATCCATCGCTGGTGCGATCGGCACACGGTCTTTGCAAAAAGCCTGCACGAGTCGCTCAACGCCGGGCGCAAAGCCGCTGTCATGGGGAATTACCGTACGCGCGGGCGAAAGCTCCAGCGTGCGGTGGCACGCGGTGGGGTGACTGCCGGCGTGCGGGATGAGCAATGGCGGTTCGGTTCGGCAGCGCGCGATCACATGGGGACAACGGGTGTGAAAATGACACCCCGCGGGAGGCGCAATGAGGCTCGGCAGCTCGCCTGACAGTACGATGCGCTCGCGCTTTGCGCGCGGCTTCGGCACAGGGATCGCCGAGAGCAATGCGCGGGTATAGGGATGCCGTGGCTGCGCGAACAAGTCTTCGGCCGCACCGATCTCCACGATCCGGCCGAGATACATCACGGCGACGCGCTGCGCCATGTGTTTCACCACCGCGAGATCGTGCGAAATGAAAAGGTAGGCGAGACCGAGCCGTCGCTGGAGATCACGCAACAGATTGAGGACTTGCGACCGGATTGACACGTCGAGGGCTGAGACCGGCTCGTCGCAAACAACGAGCTTCGGCTCGGCCGCAAGCGCGCGCGCAATCGCAATGCGCTGGCGCTGCCCGCCGGAGAACTCGTGCGGATAGCGGCGCAGGGAGCGCCGGTCGAGGCCGACGAGATCAAGCAGCTCCAGCACCCGTTGCGGCCTTCGCCCGGCCGGCCCGATGCCATGGAGCGCGAGCGGCTCGGCGAGCATCTGGCCGGCCGTCATGCGCGGATTGAGCGACGCATAAGGATCCTGGAACACGAGTTGCGCGTGCCGGCGGAACGCGCGCAGGCCGTGCGCATCAAGCTTCGACAGATCCCTGCCTTGGAACGAGACCCGGCCTGCAGTCGGCTCCAGGAGCCGCAGCACAAGCCGCCCGACGGTCGATTTTCCGCAACCGGATTCACCGACCAAAGCAAGCGTCTCGCCCGGGTCGATCGAAAAGGTCACGCCGTCCACCGCTTTTGCAAGCGAGCGGACGCGCCCGGTGACTGAGCGCCGCGCAATAAAATGCTTGGCGAGCCCGTCGGCTTCGATGAGCGGACCACTCATGACGACAACTGTTCGAGCGGGGCGAAGAAGCAGCGCGACCAGCGATTGCCAGGTAGCGTTACCACGGGCGGCCGCTCGGTGCAGCAGCGCGCATCGGCAAAAGGACAGCGCGCGGCAAAACTGCATCCCGTGGGCGGCGCCGTCATGTCGGGCACCATCCCCTCGATGGTCGCAAGCGCCTCGCTGCCATGCTCGAACCGCGGGATCGAGCCCAGGAGACCCACGGTGTAGGGATGTTCGGGACGTTCAAACAGCGCGTCGACTGGCGCGCGTTCGACGATTTCGCCCGCATACATGACGGCGACCTCGTCGCAGATTTCAGCCACCACGCCGAGATCGTGGGTAATGAAAATGATGGCGGCGGCGGTTGTTGCCTTGAGCTCCGCCAACAGGTCGAGGATTTGCGCCTGAATCGTCACATCGAGGGCGGTGGTCGGCTCGTCGGCGATCAGGAGCTGCGGATCGCAGGCAAGCGCCATTGCAATCATGGCACGCTGGCGCAGGCCGCCTGAGAGCTTGTGCGGATATTCGTCCACCCGTTGCTCGGGCGACGGCATGTGCACGCGGCGAAGCATCTCGATGGCGCGCTCGCGCGCCGCGGCGCGTGTCCCGCCTCGGTGCCGCGCGATCGTCTCAATGATCTGCTCACCGACCGAATAACTCGGATTGAGCGACGTCATCGGCTCCTGAAAGATCATGGCGATGCGATCGCCACGCAGATCGGACAATTCGGACGGAGCGATGTGCAGGAGATCGAGCCCATCCAGGCGCACCGCGCCGAAAATGTCGCACGTTCGCTTCGGCAGGAGACCCATGATTGCAAGCGAGGTCACCGTCTTGCCGCAGCCGGATTCCCCGACAATGCCCAGCGTTGTTCCCCTGTCCAGCGTCAGGTCCACCTGGTCGACCGCGTGGGTGACACGTCCGTCGTCCCCGCTGAAGGTTACGCGCAATCCTTCGATCTCCAGCAGGCTCATGTTTCGCTTTCGGCAGCGACGGCCCTGGCAATTTCGGCTTCGATGATCCGGCGGTCGAATACTCCCGCCGGATCGCGACGGCTGGGCAGGAACTTGCGCATGTGAACGAAATATTGCCGGCTCACCGCTTCAAGCCGCGCGAGCTCGGCGAGCGGGTCGGCGTGATCGTCGACGCGCAAGTCAAGCTCCGCCCATTCCTCCTCGCCGTGGATGCGGAGCGCAGACGATTGCTTGCCGCGCTTGTCCCCTCCAGCCGCTTCCCCTGCTGCCATCGCGCTGATGAGCCGGCGCGCAAACGGCAAGCTGTCATTCGCAACGTAGGCTGCCGCGGTCGCTTCGAGCACGCGCGGACCCACCAGCATGTTCCCGGCGAGCGAGAAATTGTCGCCAGCGAGATGCCCGCACCAGCTCACACAGGCTGCCCCGGTGTGAGCGGCGCTATGTCCCCAAGCATCCATCACATGGACCTGACGGTGATCGCGTCCCTCGTCATGGGCAATCAGGCGATCAATGACCTCCGCGATGGATAACCCTGCGCGCAGCAGATGCAGCCCATCCATACCGTACAAGACGTTGACCAGCGCTTGGGTGGCAATCGCACCCACCCCTGAGGCAATGTGCGGCACGAGCGCGCCGACCGCGAAGAATTTGGTCGCGACCGCAATGCCCAGCCTTCCGGTCCCCTCGTCCCGCGCAATGATCGACCACGTCATTGCGCGACATAACCTCTCTGTCGCAGGCGGCGCAAGCTTAGAAACAAGTCACCACTGCTCCCATGAGTGCCAATCCCGCCAAACTCCAATATGATGGGCCTATCGATCTTGCAGCAGGGCGGGCATGTGGAGCCCGCGCATCCGGGATGAGGCCACCATGAACGAGAGATATCTCAAGACCGGCATTTTCCTTGCTCCGTTTCATGCGCTCGCCGAAAACCCGTTGCTGGCGCTCGATCGCGATATGGAGCTTCTGGTTCACCTCGATCGGCTCAATTACCACGAAGCCTGGATCGGCGAGCACCATTCGGGCGGGTTCGAGATCATCGCTTGCCCGGAAATGTTCATTGCGGCTGCCGCCGAGCGCACGCGTCACATCCGCCTCGGCACCGGCGTGGCTTCGCTCCCCTACCACAATCCCTTCACGCTCGCCGGACGCATGATGCAGCTCGATTACATGACGCGCGGCCGCGCCATGTTCGGCGTCGGGCCAGGATCGCTCGTCTATGATGCAGTGAAGATGGGACTCAAGCCTGAGGACCAGAGGCGCAAGCTCGACGAGTCGCTCGATGTCATCATGGAGTTGATGCAGGGGCGCATGGTGACGAAGAAGACCGACTGGTTCGACCTGCATGAGGCACGCCTGCAACTCAAGAGCTACTCCCAGCCCATGATGGAAATGGCGGTTGCATCCTCACGCTCGCCGGTCGGAGCGCTGGCGGCCGGCAGGCATGGCATTGGCATGCTTTCGATCGGCGGCACGTCGGATGAGGCGCTCAAGGCGCACGCCAGCAATTGGAGCGTCTACGAGGAGAGCGCCCGGACAAACGGTAAGGAGCCTGATCGCCGCAAATGGCGGATCGTCACCTTCGCCCATGTGGCGCAAACGCGCGAGCAGGCGCGCGCGGATGTCGAGTTCGGGCTGAAAGACTTCAACCGCTATTTCAGCGAGGTGGCGACGTTTCCGATCATCCCGCCCGACATCACCAGCGATCCGGCCGAGTATTTGGTCTCCTCGGGACTGGCGTGCATCGGCACGCCGGACGACTGCGTGCGCCACTTCGAGCGGCTGTGGAAGGGATCGAACGGCGGCTTCGGCGGCGTCCTCCTGCTGGCGCACAACTGGGCGGACTGGCCCGCGACCCAGCGCAGTTATGAGCTGATGGCGCGCTACGTGCACCCGCACTTTCAGCGCAACTCCAATGAATTGCGCGAATGGAGCTATGAGGACGCCAGCGCCAAATATGCAAGCGCGGGCGCCCAATCGAAGGCCGCGGTCCAGGCCGCGATCGAGAACTACCAGCGGCGCACGGGCTGAGCCAGTAGCGCAGCTGCCGTGGTGATATGCGCACATCTGTGCGGCAAACGCGGTGCGTTCCGCTCTCCCTTGTGGGGACTTGTGGGGAGGGGCTAGCGCTGGGTCTATCGTTGGTTCACGCGGGTCGTGCACAAGAGGCCGTCTCGCGATCCTACTCCCCTCCCCTGCTAGGACGCGTTTCCGCTCGCCAATGTCTGCGATCCGGGGCGTTGCGGAAGCGTTTCGGATGGCCTGACTTCTTCTCGTTTTGACCCGGTCCTAATAACCAACTGTCCAAGTCACCGCGGACGACTGGTCGGTATTGGGGATGGCCCATTAAACCCGAGCCAGTCGAAAATCGGCGTGCGTACATAGGCCCTCGCGCCGAGAACCTGGTATTGCGAGCTGTTCTGGGTAAATCCCTCAAGCCCAAAATTCCATCCGCCGGGCGCCACAACATCGTAGCCGGCGCGAACGCCCCAGAACGTCTGCGGTGAGCCGTAGAAAATAGTGTCCGCGATCTGTCCCACTTGCACCGGGATGTCGAGCGTGTGCGAGAAGCTGAAGTCGCTCGTGACGGTCGCCGCGACGAATGGCGTCATTTGATAGCCACCCCGGTATACGTTCGCGAGCAGCATGGCTTGCCCGCCGGCTCTCCAGGATCTTATTTGCTCGTCGCCCCATGCAAAACCTGAACTGTCGACGAAGCCGCCGATGCGATCTCGCCAGTACCCAACGTTGCCGCTCACATCGAGCTTGACGACGTAGCCATTTGCCCAAGTGGCCGGCAGCGGGCCCTTGGTAATGCGCGAAGGCCGGCTCACGGCTAGCGCGTCGAATAATGTGAAGACGTGCCCCAGGCTCACCCCCGACATGAAGCCGTGGCTGCTGTAGCTACCGGTCGCGGGCGTTACATTGTCGGTCCAGTCGCCATGGCCCCAGCTGCCGGCTATGCCGCCAGCGAAATAGGTGTCGCGCACGCGATAACGGAAAAACGCCGCCGTCGTATACACGTCTCGATTGGCAGATCCCGAATTCCCGAATGCACCCGCAAGCGGATCGACATCGAACGTCGTTCGCAGGGAGTCGTAGCGGAAGAGCCCGCCGACCGAGATGGTCTGGTAGGCCGAAGGATTGAAGGACTTTGTGTAGTAAGCGCCGCCGCCGCCGCCCACATCAGTGGTGTGGCCGGACACAGTCTGGCCTCCGATTGTTCCGGTTGCGCTGGTGAACGACGTTCCGCGGTCGCGCGTTCTGGTTACGTCTGCGAATGGATCCTCCCATAATCCCTGATTATCGCTCCCCGTCGGCTTGGCACCTTGATATTCCAGTTCATCCCAGAGGGTCCATTGGCCTTCAAACATCAAAGTTCTTCTGCGGTTTGCATTCTTTTGCCCTGTCATGCCTGACGGGGTGAACGCAGTACCTTGGCCCGGTGGCAGGCACACTTGCTGCACCGATTGGCTTTGGCTCTGGCACGCCATATGATCGGGCCGATTACTGAAGAGCGGACTGCTGGAATTTTGAACAGTTATTGGTGAGAAGCCCGCCGGGCACATGCATGCTCCTTGCGCCTGGGCCGGCGAGCTGGCGGTGACGAGAAGCCATGGGCCAATAATTGCGACGCTCAATATTGTGGCAGGCGCACGCCATGCCCTGCCCACGCGCAGTGATAGAGACACGGTTTACCCCCCCCTGTGGGAACAGTGGAAGCGAACCACAGGCACGCCGTCGAGTCTATGACGACGGCGCCACAGCTTTTAATAGTTATTAATCGCGCCATTTTCACTGGCCGCGTGTGATGGAAAAGATACACGAGACTGCTTCGTCGTTGAGACACGTTAGATCACGCTCAGGGGGCCGACCAACCATCCGGCAGTAATGTCCGAGCTTTCCGCGATTGGGCAAGCTCGCCAAGGTGACATTCAAGCTCGGGCCGACGCAACTCACGAGCGATGACCATAAGGTCATCCAGCACGCCCTTGCCAAGGCGAGAGACTAGGCAAGCAGTCGGTCATGAACTGGCGAGTATCCTTGCAAAGGGATGTCTGAGAGGTAGCCATGCGGCGACAGCGCCGCATGTGCCGCTAGGGCTCCTTGCTTAGTCCGATCATGGCATTCAAAAGGCACGCCGATCCTGTTCCGGTAGGTGAAGCGGGGACAGTTTATTGCTCTCGTCGGTGGAGTGGCGATGAGATACCTTGCGGCGGTGCACGAGTCTGCGTTTTAGTTCTGACCCGCGAAAAAGGGGGCGTCGTAAATGGAAAATAAGGAACAGGGCATGCCCTTGATTCCCGATAGCGCCGTCTTCCTGAAAAGGATCGAAGCCCTTCCGCTCGTTACGTATCAGGCAGGCGAGAACGTGCTCAACGCCGGTTCGAGAACGGGCCGGTTGCTGATCCTCAAGAAGGGCGCGGTCGTGATCGTCAAAGAGAACATCGAGATCGCCAAGGTGGCGGAGCCCGGCGCAGTGTTCGGTGAGCTCTCCACGTTGCTAGATCAGCCGCATACAGCGGACGTACGTGCCTTGGAGACCTCGCAGTTTCACGTCGCCGATGCGGCTGCTCTCCTTCTGCAAGACCCGCTTGTGCTTCTGTACGTTGCCACGGTTCTGGCACGCCGTCTCGACGCCGCCACCCAGGCCCTCATTGAACTGAAGAGCCGGGTTCAGGCCGGTCAGCCACGCAGTGAGATCGGCGAAGCGATCGATAAGATGGAAGGGGTGCTGTACCGGTACTTCCGTCTATTCGAATAAAAGGCTTTCAAAGCGGACGCACGGCACAGGGCCGCCGAGCCGGAAGGTTCGCATTCACGGACAGTCTTGGAGGGTAACCGGACCATCCTGCTGCGGACATGCATCGGAGTACTCTCTGGGAAGGCGAGAAACGAGGCATCATCCGGCGAGCTGCGCGCAAATCCGCTCCGCAATCGCGGCGAGACGTACGGGGTCAGCGGCCAGAGGATCGCCGGCGCGAAAGCGATCCCAGCTCATAAGAAGATTGTCCTGCGCCCGTCGTGGCAGAATATGGACGTGAACATGTGATACCGTCTGCCCAGCAACTGCACCGTTTGCCTGCACAATATTCATTGCGATTGGCTGCAGGGCTTTATTCACCGCCCCAGCAAGCTTGGCTACTGTGGCACCGACGGCCGCAAAATCCTCTGAAGACATCTCGAATATCGTGACGAAATGGGCCCGCGGGATCACCAAGCAATGGCCTTCATTGACGGGATGGATGTCCATGAAGGCGAACGTTGTCGCGTCACGGTACAGCTCCACACACGGCGAGGTTCCGGCCACGATCCGGCAGAAGATGCACTCCGCAACAGCCATGGTGTCCTCCTGATGAGGGTCAACGTGATCGGGCTATCGTCGGCTGTTGGCCGGTTCTCGCACGGGGCTCAAAAGCGAGATGTCCGCATTCACGCAGAGTATTAGAGGGTAAGCGGACCGTTATCGGACATCATGGCGTAATCACAGACCGCGCGGCTAAAGCGTGGTACCATCTTAGCATACGAAATGAGAATTGAGCATGCTTGCCTGCTCTCTCTGGTTTATGTCTGCTCCTGGCACGAAGTGAGCGTGCCGCCACTCCGAGCAAATCTCACTTCTTGTGCGGCGTGCCGATGTACGGAAATTCCTTGAGAATGTCGGTGTGCGGTCGCAAACCGCTGGGAGGGCATTCGCCCTTGGTGAGGAACGCGAGGCGGTAATCGATCACGTCGTCAGTGAAGACGCGGCCGTTGGGATACTTCGCAGGTTTCGAAGGATCGAAACTCAGCACGTCGGGCAGTGTGCGCTCCTTGTCGATCGCGGCAATAGCTTCTTCGCGCGAGTAATTTCCTGTGTGGCCCATCAGATGCACGAACTGATCGAGCCAGCGCTTGCGATCATTCACCGGCTCGCTGGCGTTGTATTCCAGCTTCGTGTCATCGGTGTTGAAAAAGCTGCTGACACTCGGATGGCCGGCGCGATCGACGTGGACCAGCTTGCCGTCCTGCCGCACGCTGCATCGTCCCCAGATGTGTATTTCGGGCTTCGGGGCTAGTTCGCTCGTCGGCAGTTCGACCACCGTCGAGAAGACATTGGCTTCGGTATTCGAATCCACGCCAGTCCACGGTGACTTGCCGCTCAAGTGAGGCTCGGTGAAATTCCGCTTGCCCCTGATGTCGAACAGATTCTTGATGCCGTCGAAATCGAAAAAGAAAGCGTCGCTGCGACTGCCCGCGAAGAACGTGTAGTCGCCCGCCTTGACGAGGTTAGGCTTGGGTCCGAATGAGACTTCTGCATCGGCGACTATCTTCTTCCCGACTGCTTCGACCGAGCGCGACTCCGCGCCTTTGGCCAGAAACACGTTGAAAGTCTGCTTGCCGTTTTGCGGCTTCGAAAACACGTAGCTAAGCGCGACGTCCGTCAGCAAATCACCGTCGTTGTCAATGTTGAGCCGGTAGATGGCGTCGGGATGGAGCGCGTCAGCATTTGGATTGGCATTGAGGATGATCACGGTTCTCGACGGGTCGGTGGGCGACTGGAACGCGTAGAGATCGCACAGGTCGAATCTTTGGTCGCCGAGCGGCGGGCCGAGGCTTAGCCCGGTAAAGTGGTTCGACATTTTTTCCTCCTTTTGAAATCGAGAGTGGGAGCTGTCGTTCGGCAGGATAGTAACAAACCGTAGATTAAATGTCGCTCCGCTATTGGCACTACCCGGAAGTGGCTGCGATAACAGCGATTTTTCGCACTTGGGGGTGGAGCGGACATGGCAAAAGGCCTCGGGCGCCCATTTATGAGGTCACACCCCTTGCTGTATTGCGAGTGTCCCCAAGCCGAGCCGGCAAAGTGAGTGGCACGTTGTACAATCGGCATATCCAAAGTCCTTTGTAGCACCTCCGTAACCAGACTTTTGTTTGCGCTCTCGGACGCGGTCGCGCCATCCCATTCCCGGAGACGACCAGGCACATTCTCCGGCGGCGCGTGCTTGCGCTGGAACTCCTACTCACTCTGGCGCTTTAGCCCGCTCGTTCATCGCCCGGAGCCGTGCGGTCATCAGCCGCATTTCGCGGCGCCTCACCCCAAGTGCCCATGGTGTGCGTTTTGTCCAGATCCAGATTCCCCCTATCTACTTTCGTGCCAGCGATCAAATCATAGTTATTTGGCGCGATAGCCTCGAGACCGGCCTTGCTGTCGGGATTATTGAGCGCGCAGGCGAACCGTTGATCGTCGCGCCATGCCCACTCGCCGTGTTTCAGCCGCGCATATACCAGACCCGTTTCATAATCGGCGAAATTAATGATTGGAATCCAGCGCGCGCATCGCTTCAAAAATTCGACGTTACCTTCCGGTGCCGAGTTCTTATCGACATAAACTTCCTCGGGCTTCTTAGCGCGAATATTTATTTTCCTGAACTTTTCGATATCGAGCATGCTTTTAATATCCAGGATGGTCATTTCTCCATTCCAGCCAAATGCCACAGTCCGTGGAGGGCGGCCTTCAGGGATGCTATTATCGAGAAACTCGTAGTGGACTCGCTTTCCGGCGGCAAGCGCCCAGGTGAAAAATAACTCGGGCATGCCGGTATAGGCTTCAACATTATGAGCCAGGAGATCCTCGACGGCCTTGTACCTGCCGACTTTCAGTCCTCGCGTCCAAGCGCGCTCGACGGTCATTTCCGGTGGCGTAATTATGAAAAACATATAAACCAGATCGCCAAACCGCGTTAGCAGTCGACTGGACCCCTTGCCTTCCAACTCTGGCACAAAACTATCAAAACGGAAGCGGTCGATCAGCAGGTGTGACATCTCTCCTCTGGCAGCTCTAGCTGCCATACGGTGGTCGAGCTTTTGATCGATGATTTCGATCTCATGCCCTGTCAGCATTGCGGCATGTTTGTAGGCGGGGCCTAACGACCCGTAGTCCAGAAGAAACTTTCGCCAAATGTCGGGACTGATCAGCGCAAACTCTTCCCAACGAAAATTAAGTTTCCCCGCCAGGATTCGCTGCAGAGGCCGCATCGTGCTTTTGCCGGCCGCTGACGCACCCTTGACGTTCATAACGACGGGCTCCTCTTGCCGCGCCAGTCGCCGATAACCTTCGCGTGAAACCGCTTCTTGAAAAAATGGAACGATGGCGTTGCCAATAGCTTCGCTGCCGTATTCATTGCAGACGAATGTGACGGTAAGTTCCCTGAGCAGCGCGTTATCGCCCCGAACCCGACCGTGCCGATTCATGACCCCCGTTGCGATCCTGTTCAATGCGTCAAAACAGGCTTCGTCCAAGCGGTCGTTTGCCGTTTCCGTTTTTTTCCGCCATTCAGAAACAATCCGTCGGTCGCGCTCTGCGGCAGTCTCGATTGGAAAGCGCGGTCGTTTTTTTGCTTTGCCTAAGGCGAATAGTCGGCGGCGCCACCGGCTTCCTCTATCTTCGACTGCCGGCCTCGGGGCGGCGAACGCTTTTGCCAGCTCCCACTCGATCATAACAGAAGCTGCGCTTCGCAACTGCTCGAAAACTCGTGCTAATTCCGCTCGATGGGGCGCAATATATCGATTTAGAATGGTCGAAGTGATTTCACGAAAGTTTCGGCCCAAGTCCTCGTAGTCCCTACCGTCCGGGACCGAAAGACTTGTAGTCACGTGAATAAGCAATTCGTGGACAATCAATCGCTCGGGGCGAAACGCGACAAGCTCATGCGCAGGCAGACCACAGTAGTCGCTCAGCTCGTGCGCTTTCGCAATGCTGGTTGAAACGTTCTCGTTCTTGAACATTGTCGAGAGAGGCAAATACTCTCGCGGCAACTGCGATTCCAAACCCGGATTCCAAGCTCCATACTCAGCGGGCATGGTTCGATACTCATAGCACCGAGTTACCGCTGGTTTTGACCCAGCACGGACCTCGGCCGGTTGATCGGTTGCATAATGCCAATCATACCCGCTCGTCGACCCGACTCCCTCGCGCTGTTTGCAGCCCGGTCCGCGAACGCGGAACGGGACCTTCCGAAGTACATCAGTTCCCAGATGGCATGACCGGCAAAGTGCTCCCCGGGCACGTCCTTCTCGAGCTTCTCAACCGTGACCTTCCCCGTGAAGCGGTGATAGGCCGCATCGAAGCCGATCAGCTTGGCGATGATGCGTTTGAGGAACGGCGACCGGTCGGTGAAGATGGCCTGCAAGATGGTCTTCTGCCGCCCGAAGGTCACGAGATAACGCGTGTGGCCATCCCGATAGGTATAGCGAGCTTATCGAACGTCCGGCCATCGGGTAGCGTGATGTTGATGGTGACCCGCAGTGAGAGTGGACCGTTGGGGCTGACATTGGGCTTGGTATAGAAGACCACAACGATCGTCGCGCCATCCTCCAGATTTGCATCGAAATACCACCATTCATAGCGGCCCTTTTCCGTGCCGATACGTTGGACATTCTCGAATGGCGCGACTTTTGACGG
>Ga0209331_1000690_pt1 | contig 11872 bp, 14 predicted proteins | sample JacPinW_OM3H0_M3_FD_187971 | JGI IMG/M metagenome (GOLD analysis project Ga0209331, IMG submission 187971) | Forest soil microbial communities from Algoma, Ontario, Canada - Jack Pine, Ontario site 1_JW_OM3H0_M3 (SPAdes) (version 2) | ecosystem: Environmental > Terrestrial > Soil > Boreal... | reverse complement strand
CAGTTGTGGCGCCAGCCGCAGTGCTGCGTAGCTATGTACGGACGGGATAACCGCTGAAAGCATCTAAGCGGGAAACCCACCTCGAAACGAGTTCTCCCTTAAGAGCCGTGGTAGACCACCACGTTGATAGGCCGGGTGTGTAAGCGCGGCGACGCGTTCAGCTTACCGGTACTAATCGCTCGTGTGAGCTTGATCGTCTCTCATCTTCAATACCTATCAGGATCAGAAACCAGGAATCAGATTCCTGGCCCTGAGACTTGCTAGAACGTCCAGCTTGCTTCGAAATCGAGGGTAGTGATCTGAGCCCATGCCTGATTACTGATCCTCGATTTCCCGTCCTTCGCCGGCCTGGTGGTATTAGCGGGGAGCCCGTACCCGATCCCATCCCGAACTCGGCCGTTAAACTCCCCTGCGCCGATGGTACTAAGTCTCAAGGCTTGGAAGAGTAGGTCGCTGCCAGGCCTGCCAAGGACGGATACCTCTTCACCTTGCGAATAAAGCCGCGCAGGTCACCTGCGCGGCTTTTTATTTGCTCGCGGCTGCATCCGATCGCGACCGTAAGCGTCTTTCGATCACGGCTCGCCTGTCGTGAGGCCTATGCGGTCGTTCAACGCGTAGCCGGCGCCGCGCACGGTCCGGATGGGATCGGCTGCATCGCCGCGATTGAGCGCCCGGCGCAGCCTGCCGATATGGACGTCCACTGTGCGCTCGTCGATATACTTGTCGCGCCCCCAGACGCCGTCGAGCAGCTGATCGCGCGAGAACACCCGACCCGGCCGTTCCATCAGATATTCCAGCAGCCGATATTCCGTCGGGCCAAGATCGACAGCATGGCCTGCGCGCGACACGCGCCTTCGCTCCCGGTCCATTTCGATGTCGCCGAAGGAAAGCACTTCCGTGACCTTCTCCGGCGCCGCGCGCCGCAGAAGCGCATTGACCCGCGCGATCAGCTCCGGCACCGAGAACGGTTTTACGATGTAGTCGTCCGCCCCGGTCGCAAGCCCGCGGATGCGCTCGCTCTCCTCGCCGCGCGCGGTGAGCATGATGATGGGCATGTGACGCGTCTGCGCCCGTGCGCGCAGGCGGCGGCAGATCTCGATGCCGGATACGCCGGGAAGCATCCAGTCCAGGATGAGCAGATCGGGCGGACTCTCCCGCAGCTTGACCTCGGCCTCGTCCCCGCGGGTCGCGGTGTCAACCGCGTAGCGCGCCGCCTCGAGATTATAACGCAACATCAGCGTCAACGCCGCCTCGTCCTCGACGATCAGGATGCGCGGCATCATCTCACCGCTCCTCTTATTGCTTCTCCGCGAGCATGGATGCGAAGCTGGTCGTATCGCCTTTGGGCCGCTGCTCGGCGAGCGCGCGACCCTCGATGATGTAGTACACGGTCTCGGCGATGTTGGTCGCGTGATCCCCCATTCGCTCGATGTTCTTGGCGCAAAACATCAGGTGAATGCAGTAGGTGATGTTGCGGGCATCCTCCATCATATAGGTGAGGAGCTCGCGGAACAGCGACGTGCACAGGGCATCGACTTCCTCGTCGCCGTTCCACACCGTAAGCGCCAGGTCGAGGTCGCGCCGGCTATAGCTGTCCAGCACCTCCCGCATCCGCCCCAGCACAAGCTCGCCCATGCGCTCGACGCCAAGCATCAGGTTTTCGGGATGCACGTCGGCCGCTAGCGGCAATATCCGTTTACCGATGTTCTTGGCGAGATCGCCCACCCTTTCCAGGTCGTTGGAGATGCGCACCGCACCGATGATCTCCCGCAGATCGATCGCCATCGGCTGCCTGCGCGCGATGGTGAGCACGGCTTTTTCCTCGATCGCGTGCTGCAGCGAGTCGATTTCCGGATCGACCGCAATAGCGCGTTGCCCGAGATCCGAATCGTGGTTGGCGAGCGCATCGAGTGAATCGGCAATCTGCTTGAGGACGCGCGCGCCCATCTCCTCGACCATCCGGGTGAGCTCGCGCAGATCGACATCGAAGGCCTTGGTGGTGTGGTCGGTCATGGGAAGATGGTCCCTGGCCAGGTCTGTCATCATCCGAACCTTCCCGTAATATAGTCCTGCGTTCGCCGGTCGCGCGGCGCGGTGAAGATTTTGCTGGTGGTATCAAACTCGACCAGCTCGCCCAGATACATGAACGCGGTGAAATCCGAGACGCGCGCGGCCTGCTGCATGTTGTGAGTGACAATTGCGATGGTGTAGTCGTCCTTGAGCTCGTCGATCAGCTCCTCGATCTTGGCGGTCGAGATCGGGTCGAGCGCCGAGCAGGGCTCGTCGAACAGGATCACCTCGGGTTTGACCGCGACGGTGCGTGCGATGCATAGCCGCTGCTGCTGGCCGCCTGACAGGCTCAGCCCATTGGCGTTGAGCTTGTCCTTGACCTCCTCCCACAGCGCCGCGCGCCGCAGCGAGCTCTCGACCCGTCTGTCGAGCTCTGATTTGGCTGTGCGCTCATACAGCCGCACGCCGAAGGCGATGTTCTCGTAGATCGACATTGGGAACGGGGTGGGTTTCTGAAACACCATTCCGACCCGGGCACGCAACAGATTGAGATCCTGCTTCGGCGAAAGGATGTCCTCGCCATCGAACAGGACTTCGCCGACGGCCCGTTGGTTGGGGTAAAGATCGTACATGCGGTTGAGGACGCGCAGCAGAGTCGATTTTCCGCAGCCCGAAGGCCCGATGAACGCGGTGACCTTGCCCTGGTAGAGCGGAAGCGAGATTTGCTTGAGTGCCTTGGCTTCCCCGTAGAAGAAGTCCAGCGATTGAATGGAAATTTTTTCCGTCAGTTCGGCGAAATCGGAACCGACGTGGGAAACGGACGGCGTGGTAACGGAAGCAAGGTTCATGACTCTGTTCTCGTCGCTGCAAGCGCGCGGGCAGTGATGCTCAATGCGAGCACGGCAAGGGTGATGATCAGCGCGCCCGTCCAGGCGAGCTTCTGCCAGTCGCTGTAAGGGGACAGCGCGAACTGGAAGATGACCACGGGCAGGCTCGATATGGGCGCATTGAGGTCGAGGCTCCAGAACTGATTGTTGAGCGCCGTGAAGAGAAGCGGAGCGGTCTCGCCGCTGATGCGCGCTACTGACAGCAGCACGCCGGTGAGCATGCCGGCGCGTGCGGCGCGATAGCAGACCCGGCGGATGACCACGGCGCGCGGGGTGCCGAGCGAGGTGGCCGCCTCGCGCAACGGGTTCGGCACCAGCAGCAGCATATCCTCGGTCGTGCGCACCACGACCGGAATGACGATCACAGCAAGGGCAACCGCGCCCGCGAGCCCGGAGAAATGCCCCATCGGGGCCACCATGACCTCGTAGATGAAGAGGCCTACGACGATCGACGGCGCGCTGAGCAGAATATCGTTGATGAAGCGTACGAAGAAGGTCAGCCGGTCATAGCGGCCGTATTCCGCCATGTAGGTGCCGGCCAGTATGCCGATAGGTGTGCCGATCAGAACCGCGAGGACAGTGAGGATGAGGCTGCCCACAATGGGGTTGAGGAGACCGCCGGCGGCCCCGGGGGGCGGCGTCATCTCCGTGAACACCGCGACCGACAACCCGTTGAAACCTTCCCAAAGCAGCGTACCCAGGATGAGCACAAGCCAACCCAGGCCGATCACGGTCGCCGCCAGGGAAAGACCCATCGCAATCTGGTTGCGCCGACGCCGGGCAGCATAGAGCTTGTTCATGGCGCTACCCGACCCGGCGTTCGATCCGCATCAGCATGTAGCGCGCGGCTGCAAGCACGATGAAGGTGATGACGAACAGAATGAGACCGAGCGCAATCAACGATGAGGTATACAGATCGCCGACGGCTTCGGTGAACTCGTTTGCAATGGTCGCCGAGATGGTAGTGCCCGGCGCCAGGATCGAAGCCGATATGCGATGCGCGTTGCCGATGACGAATGTCACCGCCATGGTCTCGCCCAGCGCGCGGCCCAGGCCGAGCATGACACCGCCGATGACGCCGACGCGGGTGTAGGGCACCACCACATGGCGCACCACCTCCCAGGTGGTGCATCCGACGCCATAGGCCGCCTCCTTGAGCACTGGGGGGACCGCATCGAACACATCGCGGGAGATCGACGTGATGAACGGCAGAACCATGATGGCGAGGATCAAACCTGCGGTCAGCACGCCGATCCCATAGGGCGGTCCCTCGAAGAGCGACGAGAGCACGGGCACCGGACCAAAGACGGTGATGAGGAACGGCTGGAGTGTCTGCTGCAGGAAGGGCGCGAACACGAATAGTCCCCAGATCCCGTAGATGATGCTGGGAATCCCGGCGAGCAGCTCGATGGCGATCCCGATGGGCCGGCGAAGCCATATCGGGCAACGCTCGGTGAGAAAGACCGCGATCAGAAGTCCAAGCGGCACCGCGATGGCCATCGCAATGACCGAGGTGACCAGAGTGCCGTAAATCGGCGCGAGCGCTCCGAATCTTTCGGTCACCGGGTTCCAGCGTTCCTCGACCAGAAAGTTGAGCCCGAACGCTCGCAGCGCCGGGAGCGACCCGTCAATAAGAGAGACGATGACCGCCCCCAACAGGACGAGTACGGTGATCGCAGCGGCCCGCGTGAGAATGCGAAATGCGACATCGCCCATGCGTAGCCGGTCGAGCGCCTTGGCGCGCGATGACGAAGTGGTGGGAATGGATTGCGCGGGCAAGGCTACGTCGGCCATGAGCTGACTACTGTCGGGGCTAGGATGATCCAAAACGCGAGATTGCGGAAGAACAGAAAGGCGCCCGACGGCGCCTTTCTCGTCACGTGCCGTCGACGTCAGTGCGCCATCGCAAAGATCGGTTTTCCGCTGGCATCCTTGATCTGTTCTGCCCAGACCTTTCGGATTTGTGTGACCACATTCGCGGGCATCGGCACGTAGTCAAGCTCCTCGGCCATCTTGCCGCCATTGGTATAGGTCCAGTCGAAGAACTTCAGGGCCTCGGCCGCGGCTGCGGGATCCTTCGGCTGCTTATGGATGAGGATGAAGGTTGCCGCGCTGATCGGCCAGCTCGCGGCACCTGCCTCATTCGTGAGGACGAGGCCGAAGCCGGGGGCGCTCTGCCAGTTCGCACTGCTTGCCGCCGCCGTGAAGGCTTCGATTGTCGGGCTGACCGCCTTGCCGTCCTTGTTGGTCAGCTTGGTATAGGTCAGCTTGTTTTGCTTGGCGTACGCATACTCGACGTAGCCGACGGATCCCTTGGTCTGCGCCACGTTGTTGGCGACACCTTCGTTGCCCTTGGCACCAATGCCCACCGGCCACTCCACAGAAGTGTTGGACCCGACTTTCGACTTCCAATCCGCATGCATCTTGCCGAGATAGTCGGTGAACACGAAGGTGGTGCCGGAGCCGTCCGAGCGATGTACCACCACGATGGCTTGCGACGGCAGTTTGACCCCTGCGTTGAGCTTCTGGATTGACGGGTCGTTCCAGCTCTTGATCTCGCCGAGGAAGATCTTGGCCAAGGTCGGGCCGTCGAGGGTAACATCGCCGGCCTTGATGCCGTCGAGATTGACGACCGCTACGACCCCGCCCATCACTGTCGGGAACTGCACCAGCCCGTTCTTGTCGAGGTCCTCTCCTTTGAGCGGCATGTCGCTTGCACCGAAGGTCACCGTGTTGGCTTGGATTTGCTTGATGCCGCCCCCCGAACCGATCGATTGGTAGTTCAGGCCTACTCCGGTCTGCTTCTTGTAGGCATCCGCCCACTTCGCGTAGATGGGATACGGAAAGGTGGCGCCTGCGCCCGAGATGTCGAGGGCAGCTGCGGCCATCAAGCCGGCAGCAACGAACAATCCAGCCAGTGCAATCGTGTGAAGGGGTCTCAAGACGTCTCTCCTGTGGTTGGACGTGCCGGTTCACGCACTCGCGAGCGGATGCATGACCCGGCCTTATGCTGTGAGTTCTCTTTGCCTAGGAACCGCGCTCGGGATATGGGGAGTCCGGTCGAATGGCCCAATGCGAGGTCGGTGAGATTGTTAGTCCCGCCGTGTCATTGACTTATGACGCTTGGATGACAGTTGGATGACAATCTCCCTGCCGGACGAGCGCCCATTCGCTGCCCGCATGAAACCCGCGCACAAATGGCTCATGTGGCTCGGGATAACCGCCTCCGCTGATGTGGTCTCCTACGTTTGGCTCGATCGACCGATCGCGCTCTGGGCCCACGAGCATTTGCACCAGTACGACCTCTTTGCGAAGCTCACTTACATTCCCGAAATCATCAGCCCGGTCGTCATCCTTGCTTTTGCGGCCATAGGGCTTTGGGCCCTGAGCGGGCGTGCGCTATCGAAATTCCAGACGGTTGCGGTACTCGCGGCCGCCAGTTTGGCGGTGGCCGCAGGCGTGAAGGATCAGCTCAAGCTCGTTTTCGGTCGCACTTGGCCGGAGACGTGGGTGCGCGACAACCCGTCCTTCATTCGCGACGGCGTCTACGGCTTCAACCCGTTCCACGGCGGGCCGGGTTTCGCGGCCTTTCCCTCCGGACATACCACCGCCATCTGCGCGGTGATGTCAGTGCTCTGGATATGCTATCCGAGGTATCGGGCGCTCTGTGGCATCTGCATGGCTGCCGTTGCCCTCGGCCTCGTCGGTGCCGACTTCCACTTTCTTGGAGATGTTATTGCCGGAGCGTTCCTCGGCGTCTCCACGGGCTGGCTCACGGTCGTGCTGTGGGAGCGGGGGCAGCATCATTTGCGGCCGGCTATGACACCGGATTTCCCCGGCGAATCAGATCGAAATCTCGCGCCCGATTTCCACTACTTGGTCCCGCGCAAGGCGAAAGAAGTCGGTCCCGTGAACTGAATTGCAATGCAGATTGTGGCCGAGGGCCTGGCCTGTGTCAGAGGGGGGCGGGAGGTCTTTCGCAACCTGCACTTCGCAGTGGACAGGGGCGAGATGCTGGCCATCACGGGCCCGAACGGGGCCGGCAAATCATCCCTTCTCCGCGTCGTGGCCGGGCTCGTCCGCCCAAGCGAGGGCAGGCTCATTCTCCACGGCGGCGACGCGGAACTCTCCATAGGAGAACAGGCCCACTATGTCGGCCACCAGGATGCCTTCAAACCATCGCTCACGGTCCAAGAGAACCTCGTCTTCTGGAGCGATTTTCTCGGAGGTGGCGGAGAGGTCGCGACCTCGCTCGCGTGTGTAGGGCTCTACGCCCTCGCGCATCTGCCTGCACGCTACCTCTCGGCGGGACAGCGGCGGCGGCTCTCGCTCGCCCGCCTGCTTGCTGTGGAGCGTCCCCTGTGGCTCCTCGACGAGCCGGGCTCCGCGCTTGACGCCGCAGGTCAGCGCCTGCTTGCGGACATCATGGTGGCCCATGTCGGCAAAGGGGGAATCATCCTGGCAGCCGTCCACGGCCCCCTGCCGCAAGCCGCGAGGGAATTGAAGCTCGCAGGCGCGGGCGCATTGGCCGGAGACGGGCGAGGCGCCCCGGAGAAGGCTCGCCTGTGAGCCCGTTATCTGCACTCCTTCTGCGCGATCTGCGCTTGGCCGTGCGCCTCGGAGGCGGCGCGCTCATCGGCGTGCTCTTCTTCCTGATCGTGGTAACGCTTGTACCATTTGCCGTCGGCCCAGATCTCGCCCTGCTCACGCGGATCGGACCGGCCATGCTGTGGCTCGGAGCCCTGCTCGCGAGCCTGCTCGGACTCGACCGGCTCCTGGCCTCGGATCACGAAGATGGTTCCCTCGATCTTCTCCTCACGGGCCGCATGCCGCTCGAGCTTGCGCTCGCCGTGAAGGCGTTCGCGCACTGGCTCACCACGGGCGTACCGCTCGTGCTTGCAGCACCGGTGCTCGGAGTTCTGCTCAACCTCGATCCCAGCTCGACCGCGGCAGTGGCCATCACCCTGCTCGTCGGCACCCCGGCGCTCACCTTTATCGGCCTGATCGGTGCTGCGCTCACCGTGGCATTGCGGCGTGGCGGGCTTCTGCTGGCCGTCCTGATATTGCCTCTGAACATTCCCGTCCTCATTTTCGGCGTGGCGGCATCGAGCGCGGCAACGGCCGGTACCGTGCCGTTTCGCGGGCCATTGCTCATTCTCTGTGCTCTCTCGCTGATGAGCCTTGTGCTGGGACCGGTTGCCGCGGCGATTACTCTGCGGCAGGGGCTGGACTGAGCCCAACGCGAACCCTATGCGTACGCTAATGAGCTTGATCGACCTCGCCACTCCGTCGCGTTTCGTCGCGCTGAGCGCCCGGCTGATGCCGGCGCTGGTCGCCCTGACAGCTGTGGCCTTCCTGATTGGTGGCATTCAGGCCTATCTCGCGCCCGATGATTATCAGCAGGGGGCAACGGTGAAGATCATGTTCATTCACGTGCCCACAGCGTGGCTGGGGATTTTTGCGTGGGTGGTGATGAGCGCGGCCGCGCTGGGTACGCTCGTCTGGCGCCATCCCCTTGCTGATGTTGCCGCCAAGGCGGCGGCGCCGATCGGGGCCGCTTTCACGCTCATTTGCTTGCTTACGGGCTCGCTTTGGGGCCGGCCTATGTGGGGCACCTACTGGGTCTGGGATGCGCGCCTCACCTCGGTGCTCGTGCTCTTTCTGCTCTATCTGGGTGTGATTGCGCTGCGGCACACCATCGACGACCCGACGCTTGCTGCACGCACGGTGGCCGTGTTTACGCTCGTGGGGGCGATCAATATTCCCATCATCAAGTTCTCGGTCGAGTGGTGGAACACGTTGCACCAAGGACCCTCGGTTTTTCGGCTCGGCGGATCCGCGATCGATCCCAGTATTCTCCTGCCTTTGATGAGCATGCTCGCGGCATTCACCCTGTTGTTTCTCACCCTGCATCTTGCCGCCATGCGCAACGAGATCCTGCGCCGGCGGCTGCGCACCATGCTGCTGATGAAGGCGGACGCCGCAGCCCGAGCCTGAGCATGGATCTGGGTCCGTATGCGGGTTTCATCGTGACCGCCTATGCGGCCGCCATCGTGATCGTCGGGGGAGTGGTGGCTTGGGTAGTCCTCGATCGCCGCCATCTCGTGCGCGTGATCGCGGAAATGGAAGGGCAGGGCGCCAGCAGTCGCTCGGAACGCAAAGTCGAGGAGACGCAGTGACCGTCACGGACAAGCCGGCGGAGGAAAAGAGCGCGGTGATGCGCAGGCGGATCTTGGTGCTGGTTCCGCTCGTAGCCTTTCTCGCGCTGGCGGGGCTCTTCATGCTGCGGCTGAGTGCGGGTGATCCCTCCCGCATTCCCTCCGTGCTCATCGGGCGTGCCGCGCCGGCGACGAATCTTCCGCCGCTGCCCGGGCTCACGCGCGCAGGCCAGGAGGTGCCTGGCCTCGACAGCGCGGCGTTTGCGGGCGAAGTCACGCTGCTCAATGTGTGGGCTTCATGGTGCGTGCCCTGCCGCGATGAGGCGGCGCTTCTGATGGTGCTTGCCGCAGACCGCCGCATCCGCATAGCCGGCATGAATTACAAGGACCAGCCGGATAACGCGATTCGCTTTCTCGCGCGGTATGGCAACCCTTTCGTCGCGAACGGTGTGGATGCCAATGGCCGCGCAGCGATCGAATGGGGCGTCTACGGGGTGCCCGAGAGCTTCGTTGTCGGTCGCGACGGCTGCATCGCATATAAGTTGATCGGCCCGATCACTCCGGAGAACCTGGACAACACGCTCAAGCCTGAGATCGAGAAGGCGCTGGCAGCGCCGGCTCCATCATAGGATCAAACGAAATAGAATCTTCGTAGGGGCGAGGCATGCCTCGCCCCTACGAGCGATCGCGACCGGGGTCGCGCCGCACCACATCCGGAACAGCGTCCAATTCTTCCTGCGGCTTGGGCTCGGGCGCGGCATATCGGGACATCAGCGGAAACTGCAGCGCCGCGAACACGAAGGTCAGCGGCAAGACGCCGAATACCTTGAAGCTCACCCAGAAATCCGTCGTCTGCGTGCGCCAGACGATCTCGTTGAGCACCGCAAGTGCGAAGAAGAACATGGCCCAGCGCCATGTGAGCTTGCGCCATCCCTCCTCGCTGAGATGAAATACCGAATCGAAGACGGCGCCCAGGAGCGGCTTGCCGAATGCAAGTCCGGCGAGCAGGGCGCCGCCGAACAGGACATAGATGATCGTGGGCTTGAGCTTGATGAACAATTCGTCGTGCAGCACCAGCGTCAGCGACCCGAAGACGAGCACGACCACGGCGGTGACGAGGGGCATGAGCGGCAGGTGCCGCGTCAGCGCATAGGAGACCGCAAGCGCTATCACGACCGCAATCATGAACACCGCGGTTGCCACGAAGATCCCGGTGCGCTCCCCTGAGGCCGCCGCCACCGGCAGGAGCGGCCTGAGCAAGGGGAGGAACAAACCCGGCCGGGCATTCGCAACAAAGAACAGCAGCAGGGGCCCGATATCGAGCACCACCTTGAGAGTCGGATTGAGCGTACGCTTGTTGGGTTTCATGCAATCCCTGCAATTGCGTCGGCAAATTCCTTGGCGGAGAACGGCGCGAGATCCTCGATGCCTTCTCCCACTCCGATATAGTGCACAGGCAACCCGTACTTGCCCGCGATCGCAACGAGAATACCGCCGCGCGCCGTGCTGTCGAGCTTGGTCATGACGAGGCCGGTCACGCCAGCTACGTCGCGGAATATCTCGACTTGCGAGAGGGCGTTCTGTCCGACCGAAGCATCCAGGACGAGCAGGACCGCGTGCGGGGCGGAGCGGTCGACCTTCTTGATGACGCGCACGACCTTTTCCAGCTCGTCCATGAGCACCGCTTTGTTCTGCAGCCGGCCGGCGGTATCAATGAGCAGCAGATCGATTTTGCCCCGCGCCTCCGTGAGCGCATCGAACGCGAGGCCAGCGGGATCCGCGCCTGGACTGCGCGCCAGCACCGAGGCCCCGGCCCGAGCGCCCCATATCTTCAACTGGTCGATGGCGGCGGCGCGGAAGGTATCTCCCGCAGCCAGCATCACCGAATAGCCCTGCGCGCGCGCCTGGGCCGCAAGCTTGCCGATGGTTGTCGTTTTGCCGGAACCGTTGACCCCAACCACGAGGACCACGAATGGCTTCTCGTGCCCTATGGCAAGCGGCTCGGCCACGGGAGCAAGCACCTTCTCGACTTCACCGGACAGGACCTGCTTCACCTCGTCGGCGGTGACCGTCTTGTCGTAGCGCCCCTCTCCCACCGCGGCGGCGATCCTTGCGGCGCAATCGACCCCGAGATCGGCGCGGATCAATACCTCCTCGATTTCATCGAGCATGCCCTGGTCGAGCTTGCGCTTGGCAACGAGGTCCGTGATGGCGCCGCCGATCGAGGCGGAGGTGCGCTTGAGGCCGCCGCGAACACGCTGCCACCAACTCTGCTGCTCGACCGCGCTGTCGTTCATGCGGGCACCCGTGATAGCGGTTTCGTCATGACCCCGGAAGAGATGGTAGCGCGAGTGCTTTATCGCGACGCCCTGATGCTCGTCATCGACAAGCCTCCCGGATTCGCGGTCCACCAGGGCCCCAAAGGAGCGCGGGGCGGCGAAAGCCTGGAGGATCATTTCGGCGCGCTGCGGTTCGGGCTGCCGCGCGCGCCGGCGCTGGCACACCGCCTGGACCGCGATACCTCGGGGTGCCTGGTGCTCGGCCGCCACCGCAAGGCTCTGGCGGAGCTTGGCCGATTGTTCAAGGGTGGTCGGATCGGAAAGACCTACTGGGCCGTGGTGGAGGGTGGTCCCGCCGAGGACGAGGGCCGCATCGACGCCCCGCTGGGGCGCAAGGATGCCACGCGCGGCTGGTGGATGCAGCACGATCCGCAAGGCCAGCCGGCAGTGACGACATGGAAGGTGCTGGGCCGCAGCTTAATCGCATCGGACGATAGGGGGTTGGGGTCACAATTGACTTGGCTCGCGCTCGAGCCGC
>Ga0209331_1000688_pt1 | contig 11887 bp, 10 predicted proteins | sample JacPinW_OM3H0_M3_FD_187971 | JGI IMG/M metagenome (GOLD analysis project Ga0209331, IMG submission 187971) | Forest soil microbial communities from Algoma, Ontario, Canada - Jack Pine, Ontario site 1_JW_OM3H0_M3 (SPAdes) (version 2) | ecosystem: Environmental > Terrestrial > Soil > Boreal... | reverse complement strand
GTGGCGACGCAGGATCCGGTGCTGCGCAAGCGCTTCACCGGCCAGCCCGAGCACGTCATCAATTATTTCTTCTTCGTCGCCGAGGAAGTGCGCGAGATCATGGCCGCGCTCGGCTACCGCACCTTCAACGAGATGGTGGGCCAGACCCAGATGCTCGACCAGTCCACCCTGGTGGCGCATTGGAAGGCCAAGGGACTCGACTTCTCGAAACTGTTCGTCCGCCAGAAGGAACTGCCTGGGCAAAAGATTTATCACTCCCAGGACCAGAACCATCATCTGGAAGCCGTGCTCGACCGCACCCTGATCGAAAAGGCGCAAGCCGCGATCGACCGCGGCGCGCCGGTCAGGATCGAGACCGAGATCAACAATACCGACCGCAGCGCCGGCGCGATGCTGTCCGGCACGGTTGCGAAAATCTACGGCCACGCCGGCCTGCCGCACGACACCATCCAGGTCAGCTTCAAGGGCACCGCGGGTCAGGCATTCGGCGCGTGGCTGGCGCGCGGCATCACCTTCGATCTCGAAGGCGAAGGCAACGACTATGTCGGCAAGGGCCTGTCCGGCGGCCGCATCATCGTCAAGCCGCCGCGCAATTCCGGCATCGTGCCGGAAGACTCCATCATCGTCGGCAACACCGTGATGTATGGCGCGATCGAGGGCGAATGCTATTTCCGCGGCATCGCCGGCGAACGTTTCGCGGTGCGTAACTCCGGCGCGATCGCCGTGGTCGAAGGCGCCGGCGATCACTGCTGCGAATACATGACCGGCGGCATCGTCGTGGTGCTCGGCAAGACCGGGCGCAACTTCGCGGCCGGCATGTCCGGCGGCGTCGCCTATGTGCTGGACGAGGCCGGCGACTTCCCGAAACTCTGCAACATGGCGATGGTCGAGCTCGAGCCTGTACTGTCGGAAGAGATGATCAACGAGAACGCCTATCACGCCACGGGCGATCTCGAAGCCCCTGGCAGGGTCGATGTGTTCGCCGATCTCTTGAATTCCGATATCGAGCGGCTGCACATCCTGATCACGCGCCACGCCAAATTTACGGGCTCCAGGCGTGCCGACGACATTCTCGCCAACTGGAAGATGTGGCTGCCGAAATTCCGCAAGGTGATGCCGGTGGAATACCGCCGCGCGCTGAAGGAATTGAAGGCCAATGCCGACGCCGAGCCGAAGATCGCGATCGGGGCGTGATTTCATCAAGCGTCATTCCGGGGCGCGCGAAGCGCGAACCCGGAATCTCGCAAGGCAACATCGAGATTCCGGGTCTGCGCCATCAGGCGCATCCCGGAATGACGGGGTAACAAGGATTGCGTCATTCTGAGGTGCGAGCCGTCTTCGGCGAGATCAGAAGGATGACGGAGGAAAAAAGGTTTCGTCATTCCGGGGCGCGCGAAGCGCGAACCCGGAATCCCGCAAGGTAACATCGAGATTCCGGGTCTGCGCCATCAGGCGCATCCCGGAATGACCAGATAAAGGTTCAGAGGCACTAGCTTTAATGGGCAAGATTACAGGTTTTCTGGAGATCGAGCGGCACGATCGCAAGTATGCGCCGGTCACCGAGCGCGTGAAGGGCTATCATGAGTTCGTCATCCCGCTGAGCGAGAAGGACACCCGCGACCAGGCCGCGCGCTGCATGAATTGCGGCATTCCCTATTGCCACGGCACCGGCTCGGTGGCGCCGGGCACGCCGGGCTGCCCGGTCAACAACCAGATTCCGGATTTCAACGATCTGGTCTATCAGGGCAATTGGGAAGAAGCCTCGCGCAATCTTCACTCGACCAACAACTTTCCGGAATTCACCGGCCGCATTTGCCCGGCGCCGTGCGAGGCCTCCTGCACGCTCAACATCGACGACAATCCCGTCACTATCAAGACCATCGAATGCGCGATCGTCGACCGCGCCTGGGACAATGGCTGGATCAACCCTGAAATCCCGGCCAGCAAAACCGGCAAGAAGGTCGCGGTGATCGGCTCGGGCCCGGCGGGCATGGCCTGCGCGCAGCAGCTCGCGCGCGCCGGCCACGACGTGCATCTGTTCGAGCGCTGGGCCAAGGCCGGCGGCTTGCTTCGCTACGGCATTCCCGATTTCAAAATGGAAAAACACGTCATCGACCGCCGCGTCGCGCAGATGGAAGCCGAGGGCGTGACGTTTCATTACGGTGCCTACGTCGGCGGCACCTCACCGGGCGCGATCGATCCGCGCGAGATGCTGAACGAATATGACGCGCTGGCGCTGACCGGCGGCGCGGAAGCCGCGCGCGACTTGCTGATCCCCGGCCGCGAATTGGCAGGCATTCACTTCGCCATGGATTTCCTGCCGCAACAGAACCGCCGCGTCTCCGAGGAGCCGCTCGGCGGCGCGCCGGATATCCTGGCCGGCGGCAAGCATGTGGTGGTGATCGGCGGCGGCGACACCGGTTCGGACTGCATCGGCACATCGTTCCGGCAGGGCGCGCTGTCGGTGACGCAGCTCGAAATCATGCCGGCGCCGCCGGAGCGCGAGAACAAGGGCGTAACCTGGCCGAACTGGCCGTTGAAGATGCGCACCTCCTCGAGCCAGGCCGAAGGCGCAAAACGTGAATACGCCGTGCTGACGCAAAAATTTTCCGGCGTCGACGGCAAGGTGACAAAACTGCATTGCGTGCAGGTCGACGACAAGTTCAAGCCGATCGCGGGATCAGAATTCGACCTCGACGCGCAACTCGTGCTGCTGGCGATGGGTTTTGTGCATCCGGTGCACGAGGGCTTGCTAAAAATGCTCGGCGTCGATCTCGACCAGCGCGGCAACGTCCGCGCCAACACCGCCGACTACCAGACCTCCCGTCCCAACGTGTTCTCCGCCGGCGACATGCGCCGCGGGCAATCGCTGGTGGTGTGGGCGATCCGCGAGGGCCGGCTGTGCGCGCGGGCGATCGATCAGTTTCTGATGGGAACGACGAATTTGCCGCGGTGAGGGTGGCGACGCATCGCACGCTCTCATACGCGGGCTTGACCCGCGTATCCATCGATCTTCGCAAGAAGCGTTTTTCGAAGGGGATGGATTGCCGGGTCAAACCCGGCAATGACGAGTAGCAGCGGAGCGACCGCGCCCTTCAATTCTGCAACCTCACGCCCAGCATCACCACCGTCGATGTTGAGCTGCCGAGCGGCACGTTTGAATCCAGAATATCCCGCCGCAGCGTGCCCTTGATCCACAAATCGCGGGTCATCTTGTAGACCAGATCGCCCTCGATCGAGTAGGTCTTGTCGCGCCGAATGTCGCCCTGGTAATCGAGCGTGCCGTAGGTGAATCTTCCGATTGCCGTGAGCCAGCGGCGGAAGTCATGATCGACCTCGAAGGTGTAGGTGTGCACCAAAACGCCCGAGGTCAAAGGCAGCGTGGTCTCGGCGATCTGGGTGTCGGAAAAGAATTTCGCCGTGGTCAACGGCGTCGCGTTCCAGACCAGCGAGGCCGAGGTGAGCAGGCCCTGCAGGCGCTCGAGCCTCGGGTCGATATAATTGCGCGCGGCGTAGCCGATCGAGATTTCGCCGGTCAACAGCCGCGAAAATTCGAAGGAGGTGCCGGCCTTGGCGTAGCCGCCGTTCGAGTCGCGCTGAAAGCCGTTGCGGTCGAATTGCTGATCATGGACGCGGCTGTCGCCCTCGATCTCGCCGAACGGCTTTAGGCCGGGCAAGAGATCGTAGCTGACCCGGCCGATGCCGCCATATTGGTTGAAGTCGCGGTCGTCATTGGAGGAGAAGGTGCCGTCGGTGAGCTTTGATTGCTGGTAGGCGGTGCGGTCGACGGTGCCGCCCGCGGCGATCTCCAGGCGATTAAAGTTCTGGTCGAAGCCGAAGGTGCCGCCGAGCGTGGTGTAGATCGGATAGCGCGCGAGCCCGGCCTGGATGTTCGGGCTGCCGGGATTGTCGGTCGCAACCAACAGCCGCGTCTGCGCGGTCAGCCGCAGATCGTGGCTGACATCGAGGCGGCCGTCGACATGGCCGATGAAATTGGGACGGTCGACGTCGGTCGGCGCCGGTGAAACCGCGCCGTCGACGATCTGCGGCATCTGATTGCCGTAGCCGGTGAACGATCCCCGCAAATCGGCAACGACTGCATGGCGCTCCCAGTCGGAGACCGCCAAAAATTCCGGCGCGACGACATAGAACGGCGAACCGTGCGGCTCAGGCAGCCGCCCGGGATTGGTGTCGTAGCCGCCCGACACTTCGACGGCCGATTTGACGAGGAAGCCGCCGACATAATCGCCGACCGCGCCGAACGGATCGTCATCGATCTTGAGCCGCTTGCGCGGCGGCTGGCCCACTACAGTGCCCGCCATCGAAGGCGGAATCGGCGCCCTGTTGGCGGTCTCCGACGGCGGGACCGCTAGCCGCTCGCGCCCGGTCGAAACCAAAGGCGCGGCCGGAGTCGACGGCGCAGGCGTGCCGGGACCGGGCGGCGGTTTCGGTTTTGCCTGGCCCGGATAAAACTTTTGTTTTTTGCGCGTGCGGTTGAGCGAGTCGAAGCCGGAGCCGGAGGCGCCGTTGGCGGCGGGCAAACCATAGGTCGGGATCTGGCCGATCCGCGATGGCGCCGGGTTATCCCTGTCCTTGTCGCGAAGTTTTAGGTCGTTGGCGGGATCGGTGGGGTCGGCGGTGGGATCGCCGATCTTGTCACCGGTCTTGCGCAGCGGCGAATTCTGCGCCGTCAGGAAGCCGTCGCGCTGCGGGCGGAACAGATCGGGGGTGAGGGTCTGCGCCTGGGCCGATGTCCTCGCGAACGCGATCAGCGCAAGGCATGACAAGACAGCGCGTAAGGCGATCACGCGCCTGCGGCGGCCCCTTGCTGGCCCCTCCATCACGATAAAAATACCCCAACGAATTCATACGCTTGCCGACCACCTTCCACACACGCGTGAACGCGCTGGCAGAAAACGTCGTTAATGGAGTTAAAACAATTATGGTTAATGAGCCGTTGAGAGCCGCGCGGGCGCGTCGCGTCGAAAAATCGGCCGTGCTAAGGAGGGGGCCCGGGGCCGCAAGCGACGCCCCTCCCCTTTCGGAACGAGACATGCCCAAGCCGAAGCCGCTGATGACAAAATCATCCGGGACCGATCACGCCAATGAAGCCGTCCAATCGGCATTGCGGACGCTCGACGCCGGCGTCAGCGGCGTCAGCGCAATCGCGGCGGCGCTCGAGGGCCCGCTCGGCCTGGCGTTTACTGAAACGGTCGATCTGATCCGAGGGGCAAAAGGCCGCGTGATCGTCACCGGGCTCGGCAAATCGGGCCATGTGGCGCGCAAGATCGCAGCGACCCTGGCCTCGACCGGCACCCCGGCGTTCTTCGTGCATGCGGCCGAGGCCAGTCACGGCGATCTCGGCATGATCACGCCGGACGACGTCATCATCGCACTGTCATGGTCCGGCGAGCAGCCGGAAATGAAGAACCTCGTCAATTATTCGAAGCGTTTTGCCATTCCGATGATTGCGGTGACCTCGAATGCCGCCTCGCCGCTCGGCGAAGCCGCGCAGATCGTGCTGGAGTTGCCGAAGGCGCGCGAAGCCTGTCCGCACAATCTGGCGCCGACCACTTCATCGTTGATGCAGGCCGCGATCGGCGACGCGCTCGCGATTGCGCTGCTCGAAGGCCGCGGTTTTACCGCGGTGGAATTCGCCAATTTCCATCCCGGCGGCAAGTTAGGGGCGATGCTGAAATTCGTCCGCGACATTATGCATACCGGCGATGCGATCCCCATAAAACCGCTCGGCTCGAAAATGTCGGACGCGCTGGTGGAGATGTCCTCGAAGGGATTCGGCTGCGTCTGCATCGTGGACAGTGCCGGCGATATTGCCGGCATCATCACCGACGGCGATTTGCGCCGTCAGATGCGGCCCGATTTGATGACTGCCACGGTCGATGATGTCATGACGAAAAATCCGCGGACCATCGCGCCGGGCATGCTCGCATCCGAAATCATGCGGGAGAGCGTCACCGCGTCGAAGCCTGCGGTGATGATGCTGATCGTCGCCGAGGGCAATAAGCCGGTCGGCATCGTCCACGTCCATGATGTGTTGCGGGCGGGTGTGGCGTAACGCCGGACTTTTCCACGTCGTCCCGGCGTTCGCCGGGACGACGATTATGCCGCTTTCGGAAATCTCGCCGCATTTTCCTCCAGCGGCAGCGCGAGCCCGTTCGCCAGATACGACACGGTGCGATAGAAGCCGCACAGCAGGATGATCTCGAAAATCTGCGCATCGTCGTAATGCGCTGACAGCGCCTCGAACTCCGCCTCGCTCAGCGTCGCGCGGGCATGCAGCGCATCGACAGCTGCGATCATGGCGTGCTCGGCGGCCGACCAGCACGGCGCGCCGGGCTTATCCAGCACCGTGGCGCGGACCTGCTCATCGGTCAGATGCGCGGCAGCGGCGAAGGTTGTGACATGGACGCCCCATTCATACTCGCAACTGGTCAGCGCGCAGGTGCGGTCGATGACGATCTCGCGCTCGCGCAGCGACAGTGGGCCGCGGTTCAACAGGCTGCCGGCGCGGAATTTTTCCCAGGCGCGCCGATGGCTTGCCATGACGCGAAACAACATCAGCGGCGGCGCCCCGCGCATGATGCGGTCGAACTGCTCTTTGATATCAGGGGCATAAGGCTGTTCCAGCGGCGCGATGCGTGACATGACGGGCTCCTGTGCTACACTAAACGTAGCGCCACGCTACATTATGTGTAGCAAGCTGCAAGATACTAAACAGGGAGCCTCCAATGCCGAAACAGGCACCCGCCATGAAAAAGCGCGCCGTGCGAGGCTCCAGATCAGCCCGGCCGATCATGGCATTGCTCGATCTGTTGGGGCGGCGCTGGAGCTTGCGGATCGTCTGGGAACTCCGCGAGCGGCCTTTGACATCGCGCGCGCTCCGCGCCGCCTGCGATGAAGCTTCGCCTACCGTGCTGCAGGCGCGACTAACAGAATTGCGCTCGGCGGGCTTTATCGAACTCATCCCTGCCAGCGGCTACCGCCTGACGGAGATGGGGCGGGAGCTATTTCAAACCTTCCTGCCCCTGCATCGCTTCGCCGAGCGCTGGAGCAAACTTCGTCCAGACTAAGCCGCCGCCACCGTCAGGCTGGCGCCGTCGGCGTGCACGACCTTGACCCGGCTGCCGGCGGGCGCATCGGGGCCGGCGACGCGCCAGATCGTATCGTCGATCCGCACCGTGCCGGAGCCGTCGATGATCGGCTTTTCCAATGTGAAGACACGGCCGACCAACGCATCGGCGCGCTTGTTGAGGAACGGATTGCTCTTGCTCACAGCAGTATTGCTGCGCGCGACGCGCCGCCACAGCGGCACCGCGGCGGCGGCAAAAATCGCAAACATCAGGATCTGCACCTGCCAGGATGGGTTGATGGCGAATGACAACAGCCCGACCAGTAATGCCGCAAGCCCGAGCCAGAACAAGAACACGCCGGGCACAATCAACTCCAGCGCCATCAGGATGACGCCGAAAATCAGCCAGTTCCAGGTGCCCAGGGTGGCGAACATCTCGGTCATCGGTCGACCCTCAGCTCGGCGGCGGCACAGGCGGAACGGCGCCGGCATTCGGCACCGACGATCGGCGCGCGGCGGCCGCCGCGGATGCCGCGCTTTCCCCAAACGTCGCCTTGGCGATTTCGCCGATGCCGGCGAGCGATCCCAAAATGCTCATCGCCTCGATCGGCAACATGATGACCTTCTGGTTCGGCGAATCCGCCAATTGCCCGAACGCCTTGATGTATTTGTCGGCGATAAAATAGTTCAGCGCGGCCACATCGCCCTGGGCGATGGCCTGGCTGACCATCTGCGTCGCCTTGGCCTCGGCTTCGGCGGAGCGCTCGCGCGCCTCGGCGTCGCGAAAGGCGGCCTCCTTGCGGCCCTCGGCCTGCAGGATCTGGCCCTGTTTGGCGCCTTCGGCGCGAAGGATTTCCGATTGCCGCTGGCCTTCGGCCTGCAGGATGTCGGCGCGCTTGACGCGCTCGGCCTTCATCTGGCGTCCCATCGCCTCGACCAGATCGGCGGGCGGCACGATGTCCTTGATCTCGATGCGGTTGACTTTCAGGCCCCACGGCGACACCGCCGCGTCGACCACGCGCAGCAGGCGCTCGTTGATCTCGTCGCGATGCGACAGCACCTGGTCGAGGTCCATCGAACCCATCACCGAGCGGATGTTGGTCATGGTCAGGACGATGATCGCCTGTTCGAGATTGGCGACCTCATAGCTCGCTTTCGCGGCGTCGAACACCTGGAAGAACGCGACACCGTCGACCGTCACCGTGGCGTTGTCCTTGGTGATCACTTCCTGCTCGGGAATGCTGATCACCTGCTCCATCATATTGATCTTGCGCCCGATGCGGTCGAAATAGGGGACGATGATGTTCAGCCCCGGCGACAGCGTGCGGGTGTATTTTCCGAAGCGCTCGATGGTCCAGTTGTAGCCCTGCGATACCGTCTTGATGCCGGCGAACAGTGTGAAGATAACGAGCAATACCAGCGCGATAGCGAAAATATCAAAACCGGTCATAAATCCTCCCAAAGCAGGGCGCGAAAGGCGCCCGAGCGAAGTATTATTTGTCTGCAAACCGGCCGCGCCGGTTCAGTCGACGCCTCCCAAAATATAGGCCACAGATAGGTAAGGCTCAGATTGCTGGCCGCCAGATGTACGGCAACTGAACGGTGGCGGGAAATCGGTTAACCGTCATATCCAGCCCTGCAGCTCGCGCAGCACGAGTTGGCGGATCACGTCCATGCCGGGCTCGCTGTCGTTGAGGCAGGGAATCGCGACAAACTGCTCGCCGCCATTGTGCGTGAAGATCTCGGCATTCTCCTGCGCGATTTCTTCCAGCGTCTCCAGGCAATCGGCGGAGAAGCCGGGCATCACGACTGCGATGCGGCGCACGCCGTCCTTCGCCAATTTCTCCATGGTCTTGTCGGTGTAGGGCTTTAGCCACTCGTCGAAGCCGAAGCGCGACTGGAAGGTGAGCAGCAATTTTGTGGCGTCCAATCCCATGCGCTTGCGAAGCGCGTCGGTGGTAGCATGGCATTGCGCAAAATAGGGATCGCCCTTGTCGACATATTTTTGTGGCATGCCGTGGAACGAGGCCACGATCAGCTCCGGCTGGAAGGGCAAGGTTTTGAGATGCGCATGGATCGAGACCGCCAACGCCTCGATATAATCAGGGTCGTCGTAATAGGGCGGGCTCACACGCAGCGTCGGCTGCGCGCGCATGGTCGCGAGCACTCGGAACACCTCGTCGCACACGGTCGCCGACGTCGCGGCGGAATACTGCGGATAGAGCGGTACCACCAACAATCGCCCGCAGCCCTGCGCCGTCAAGGCCTCGATGCGCGAGGCGATCGAGGGATTGCCGTAGCGCATCGCCCAATCGACCACGACATGGTCATGGTCCGATATGTCAGCCGCGAGCTTTTCGGATTGCGCCCGCGTGATGGTTTTCAGCGGAGACTCGTTCTTCTCGGTATTCCAGATCTTCTGGTAATCGCGCGCCTTGCGGCCGGGGCGGACCCGCAGGATGATGCCGTTCAGCAAGAGCTTCCACAACAGCCCCTGATCTTCGATCACGCGCGGATCGGACAGAAATTCCCTCAGATAGACGCGCACGCCTTTCGCATCCGCGGTATCGGGGGTGCCGAGATTGACCAGCAGCACGCCGACGCGTTCCGGCGAAAGGTCGGATGCCGATTTTGCGCTTTCGATTGGTACGACCGTGGCCATGATGCCTATGGCTTCCCGCGTTGCACTATCCTTGTCAAGATAATGGCTGTTTCGATACTGTCCATGTGCGCATGATCCGAAAAAGATCATACGCCGGCAATGTTGCCGCGTGTCGGAGAAAACCATGACGGTCGCCGAGTGGTGCGTTTTCGGGGCGCTGATGCTCTATTTGCTGACCATCGGATCGGTCAAGTGGATCGCCTTTCGCCGTTTCGACAATTCCAAGCCGCGCGACCCCGCGTTCTATGACGACCCCATCCACTCGCGCGCGCTGGGCGCGCACCAGAACGGCATCGAGACTTTTCCGTTCTTCGCTTTTGCCGTGCTGCTGGCGGAATTTCGCGCTGGTCCGCAACGCCTGATCGATGAGCTCGCGGTATTGTTCCTGATCGTGCGGATCGCCTATGTCTTCACTTATCTGGGCAACCGGCCGACGCTGCGCTCGATCCTGTGGAGCCTCGGCTTTGCGATCAACCTCGCGATTTTCTTTATGCCGGCGATTCGCGGGTTTTGGCCGGGGTAGGCGAGACCGTCATTGCGAGGAGCGCACTCGTAGCAACCATTAAAGCGGGCCGCGTTAGGGAAGGTCCCGACGGTCTGCAGGTTGACGCCGTGCTCGCCGCCGTCAAGGCGTGGTCTGGCGACGGCGGAGTGCGAGGCGGCGGCGGAGCGACGACCATCCTTGACGGCGTCTGCGCGCGACGTCGTTTTGGAGGAAGGTCGGGACGAAGAAACGGCGCTTCGGTCGAACCAAGAAACTCTAGCAATTCAGCCGGTGTGCGGGACTGCGGTCATTGAGGCGATCGGAGGACGCTCGTGGTCCCACGGGATGCCACGGGCAACGACGGTGTTGGCGAAAATGAGCAGCTTCCTGGCACAGGCGATGAGCGCGCGCTTGTGTTCCTTTCCGGCTGCGATTAGCCGTTGGTAAAGGGCAATCAGCTGCGGATTCCAACGCAAGGACGCCGGGAGGGCGGCGGTATAAAGCGCGCGGCGCAGCCGTTGGCGCCCGCCCTCGATGTGACGGACGCCAAACTGCTCGCCGCTGTCGTCGTCATAGGGAGCAACGCCTGCGAGCGCTGCGGCTTGCTCCCGGCTGATCCGGCCGATCTCCGGCAAGCGCACCAGGATGGCGACGGCGGTGGGCAGACCGATGCCATCGACACTTTCGATCAGATCGAGCCGCTCGGCGAGATCACGATGCTCGCGGATCGCCGCCACCAGAACTTTGAGCTCGATTTTCTCGCGTTTTTCGAGCCTGGCGATATCCTCCTTCCAGGTCTGCCGGAATCGTGGGTTGCGGCAAGTCTCGAGGCGATTCTTGAGGCGCGCGATATCCTCTCCGATCTGATCGATCATGGTCAGATGCTCGGCGAACGGCAGCAGTCGAGCATCGGGCGGGGCATGGATCGTCTTGACCGCGGCGGTGCAGGCCGCGATCAGAGCGGCATCGATCTTGTCGTTCTTGGCCCGTTGCAGGTGGAACTTGGCATAAGCACGCACTTGTGCCGGCTGAAACACCACCACGACAAATCCCTTGCGCCGCAGCTCGGCGACAACAGCCTGCTCGTAGCCGCCACTCGCCTCGATGCCGATGCGTTTGACGCGATGCCGCCGCAGCCAATCCGACAACGTCTTGTAACCTTCGGGTGTATTGCCGATCTGCAGCTGCTCCGAGCTGCCATCGAGCGCGATGTCGAGCTTCCGTTTGCCGGTATCGATCCCGGCGCAGATCGTGGTACGTTTGGCCATCTTCGTCGACCCTCCCTTGTGATGCGAACCTTAAGTTCCTTCAACCATGCGGGTCCCGATGAAGTGCCGGTCGCGATCTCGCTACGCAAGACAGCCCTTAAAGGCTTCGGTGGGCAACGATCCGATCGATCGGCGGCCCAGCCTGGGCGGCCGCCCGGGCTGGGTCATTCCTCACGGAACGATGCCAGTGTAATGCTTCGCGCTAATACAAGGGTGGGCAAAGGCGCCCTTGCGCCGTGCCCACCATTAGAAAAACTGAGTATTGGAGATGGTGGGCACGCGGAGCCTGTGATCGGGCGGCGCTTCGCGCCGACCCGTTGGCTTTGCCCACCTTACTTCTCCGCCAGTTTCTTGATCGCCGCCTTTATCGACGACGCTGCGTC
>Ga0209331_1000687_pt1 | contig 11892 bp, 7 predicted proteins | sample JacPinW_OM3H0_M3_FD_187971 | JGI IMG/M metagenome (GOLD analysis project Ga0209331, IMG submission 187971) | Forest soil microbial communities from Algoma, Ontario, Canada - Jack Pine, Ontario site 1_JW_OM3H0_M3 (SPAdes) (version 2) | ecosystem: Environmental > Terrestrial > Soil > Boreal... | reverse complement strand
GGACCTTCGCCCGCTTCAACGGCGAGCCGGTGGTGGCGCTCGGCATCAAGCGCTCGAAGGGCGCCAGCGACGTGGTCGTCGCCGCGGCGGTGCAGAAGCGCATCGACGCACTGAAGATCGCCTATCCCGATGTCGATCTCAAGCTGATCGACACCTCGGTGGAATACACCAAAGGCAATTATGAGGCCGCGATCTCGACGCTGTTCGAAGGCGCCATTCTCGCCGTCATCATCGTCTTGTTGTTCTTGCGCGACATCAGAGCCACCATCATCGCCGCGATCTCGCTGCCGCTGTCGATCTTCCCGGCGTTCTGGGCGATGGACATTTTGGGATTTTCGCTGAACCTGGTCAGCTTCCTTGCCATTACGCTCTCCACCGGTATTCTGGTCGACGACGCCATCGTCGAGATCGAGAACATCGTGCGCCACATGCGGATGGGCAAGTCGCCCTATCGTGCCGCACTTGAGGCCGCAGACGAAATCGGCCTCGCCGTGATCGCGATCTCACTGACCATCATCGCAATCTTCGCACCCGCAAGCTTCATGTCCGGCATCGCCGGTCAATTCTTCAAACAGTTCGGCATCACGGTATCGGTGCAGGTGTTCTTCTCGCTGTTGGCCGCCCGCTTCGTCACCCCGGTGCTGGCCGCCTATTTCCTGAAGCATCATGCGCACGAAAACCCGGCGCCGCCGCGCTTGCTGCAAACCTACACACGGCTGGTGACGTGGTCGGTCCATCACTACTTCATCACCGTGCTGATCGGCTTCGGAATCTTCGCGGCCTCGATCTGGAGCATCACGCTGTTGCCGCAAGGCTTCCTGCCCGCGCAGGACACCGCACGCTCGCTCTTGGCGATGGAGCTGCCGCCCGGCTCGCAGCTTGCTTTCACCGAGGCGACCACCGAGGAAATCGTCGCGCGCCTGCGCAAGCGGCCGGAGGTCAAGAGCGTCTTCGTCGACGGCGGACGCGTGCCGCCGGGAACGTTCGAGGTGCGCCGCGCGGCGCTGATCATCAATTACACGCCGAAAACCGAACGCAACATCACCCAGCGCGAGCTTGAGCTGGCGATCAGCAACGAACTGGAAAGCGTTCCCGATATCCGCTTCTGGTTCCTCGACGAGAACGGTCTGCGCGCGATATCGCTGGTCGTTACCGGTGTGGACAGCAACATCGTCGCCAACGTCGCCAGCGAACTGGCGACCCAGATGAAGCGAATTCCGCTGATTGCCAACGTGATTTCCGAAACCTCGCTGGACCGGCCCGAACTTCGCATCCAGCCACGGGCGGATCTGGCGGCGCGGCTCGGCGTCTCCACCGAAAGCCTGTCGCAGACGATCCGCGTCGCCACCATCGGCGACGTCGGTCCGGCGCTTGCAAAATTCGACGCCGGCGACCGGCTGGTGCCGATCCGGGTCCAGCTCGAAGACGGCGCGCGCGGCGATCTCGCTTTGCTCGAGCAGTTGCGGGTGCCACTCGGTCAGCACGGCGAAAAGGGCGGCGTGCCGCTATCGGTGGTCGCCGATATCAAGCTCGACCAGGGGCCGACCAGCATCAACCGCTACGACCGGGAACGCCAGGCCACCGTGGCGGCCGACCTCGTCGGCTCCGCGGCGCTCGGGGACGCCACCAAGAAAATCTACGAGCTGCCTGTCATGAAAAGCCTGCCGAAAGGCGTCAAGGTCAGCCCATCGGGCGATGCCGAAAGTCTGAACGAGCTGTCGGAAGGCTTTGCCACCGCCATCACCGCGGGGCTGATGATGGTCTACGCGGTGCTGGTGCTGCTGTTCGGAACCTTCCTGCAGCCGATCACCATTCTGTTCTCGCTGCCGCTCTCAATCGGCGGCGCGATCGTGGCGCTGCTCCTGACCGGCAAGCAGCTGACCACGCCGGTGTGGATCGGAATCCTGATGCTGATGGGCATCGTGACCAAGAACGCCATCATGCTGGTGGAATTCGCGGTCGAATCGATGCGCGAAGGCAAGCCGCGCGATGTGGCGATCATCGACGCCGGCATGAAGCGCGCGCGCCCCATCGTCATGACCACGATCGCGATGGCGGCCGGCATGATGCCATCGGCGCTGGCGTTCGGCGCCGGCGGCGAATTCCGCTCGCCCATGGCGCTCGCCGTGATCGGCGGCCTGGTGTTCTCGACGGTGCTGTCGCTGGTGTTCGTGCCGGCGATGTTCATGTTGATGGACGACATCGGCACCATCTCGTGGCACTTCGGCAAGAAACTGCTCGCCTCACACGCCGAGACCGAGCCTCCGCCGGCCGGCCACAAGGGGCCGCCTACGGCTTTGCATTCGCCCGCGGCGGAGTAGTTGCCCTACATTCACACCTGTCATCATCCGCGAAAGCGGATGATCCAGTAATCACCGGCGTCAGCTATCAATCGCGAAGCCAGCGGCGTAACCAGGTTTTGGGCGACGTTCATAGAAAAATGTGTTCCGTTGCTTCAACCAACGTCCCCGACATCGCTAGCAAGAACGACTACATAGCCGTCGGGGTCACTTATCCAACACTCTCTATGGTTCGCTCGCGAGTTTACATGTGGACCTTCAATGATTGCAGCGCCAAGCGCGCGCGCCTGCGCTACCGCAGCGTCAAACGCACTCAACTGGAACCAGAGCAGAACACCAAAACCGTGGGGCGCCGCGTTTGTGTTGCAAAGGTTCGGATGTCCATGAACGTCCCACGCATGAAGCTGGAGAACTATTTCGTCATCCTTCACAATCTGTTCGTATTCATTCCCGCCATGACCGCTCTGGCAACCGAGCAACTGTTGATACCAACGGCTGCTGCGCTCCACATCTCGCACGGCGATCAACGGTTGAGCTTTCATACGGTGGACCTCGTCTGAGCTTGGAAACGGATCGACGTAAAGCGGCATTGCGAAATCGACGCTCGTTTGTCTTGATGGCTAATTATAACGAGCGGGCTACGATGTCTTGCGGCGCAGCCCGACCTACTCATTCCTCGCCACCGCCGTCAGCCGTCCCATGTTGAGCAACAAAATCCGGCCGCGCTGAAGGTCTAAAATGCCGTCCTTGCGCCAGAGCTGCAGCTGACGGTTGACGCTTTCGCGCGCGGCGCCGACGAAGACGCCGAGTTGCTCCTGCGAGATGTGCACCTCGGAGCCGAAATCGGCGGCCAGCGCGCAGAGCCTTCGCGCCAGCCGGACCGACAGCGGCTGCAGCACGGATTCCTCCATCCGCTCGCTCTGCCAGCGGATCCGCTGGCACAGAAGCTGGATGATCTTGATCGCAACGCGGGGCTCGCGTTCGAGATGCTCGAGAAAATCCTGCCGCCGCAGCACGAACAATTCGGTCGGCTCGCCCGCGGTCGCATCCGCCGTGCGGCTCTGGCCGTCGAGCACCGCGACCTCGCCGAACAGATCGCCCGGGCCCATGAAATTCAGGGTCAGCCGGCTGCCGTCGGAGGCGCCGGTTTCGATCCGAATTTGCCCGCGCCGGACGCCGAACAAGGCGTCGCCAGGATCGCCCTTCTGGAACAGCGCCTCGCCGACCCCGAGATGCTGGGTGCGGCAAAGGCTCGAGATCCGCTGCAATTCGTCGGTGCCCAGGTCCGCGAACATCGGATTCATCTTCAGGATGACCGCAAATTCGGCCGCTTTACTCATTGCAATGCCTTCCGGAGCCAAAAATAAGGATTCGGGAAATTCGCCTGCTTCGAAGTGTGTCATAAGTCACATAACTTTGCAGCACCCCCGGATAATTTTTGAGCTGCTTTGAGCCGTTTCCCCTTCCGGGATATGCTCGGTGAGAAGCCCACGCGCGGATATGGCGGCGTTCCGACGCGCTTGCCTGGTTTGGAATGTCGTCATGAGAGCACTGAAAATCGCCGGGGCCAGCATCGCTGCCGTGATCGTTGTCGCAGCATTGCTTCTCGTCATCGGGATCCCTTCCGGATTCCTGACGTCGGAGATACAGGCCCGGGTCGAACGCGAAACCGGATATAGGCTGACGATCGCAGGCTCCACCAAGATCGGCGTATGGCCACAGCTCAATGTGACCTTGAACGACGTCACGCTGGAGAACCCGAAAGACCGCGACACCTCCAATCGCCTGACGATCGGCAGCGTCCAGGCCGACATGACATTGGCGAGCGTGTGGGCGCGCCGCCCGCAGATCACCGAACTCGTGATCGTCCGCCCGGTTCTGTCCGTTCCGCTGCTGCGCGAACGCATCCGAACGCCCAATGCATCCGCCAAACCGGCGGCCTCTTCCAGCGAGCGTGACGCCAATGGGCTCGCGATCGATCGCGTGACGGTTACCGACGGGGTGATCGCGTTTTCCAACCTGCGCGACCGCGTGGAAAATCGGATCGACGGCATCAACGCCAACGCGATGATCGGCAATGACCGCAAGGTCAACGTCACCGGCAGCGCGCGCGCCAGCGAGCGTCCGCTCAAATTCGAGATCAAGGCGACGATGCCCGCCCCGCCGATGGAGCGGCAGAACATTCCGGTCGAGCTCACCTTCGACGCACCCGGCGCCTTGCAGGCGCCGCTGTCCGCCAAGGCCGAGGTCCGGCTCAACGGCTCGGTGGTCATGATCAACGGTCTGGCCGGAACGCTCGGCGACGGCGCGTTCAACGGATGGGCGTCGGTCGACGTCGCGAGCAAGCCTCTCGTCAAACTCGATCTCGATTTCCAGCGGCTTGACGTCGCGATGTCGAAAGCGCAGGCCGCATCGCCTTCGCAGGGTTCACAGGCTTCACAACCCTGGAGCAATGCATCGATCGACCTGATGGGTCTGAACTATGTCGACGCTCAGGTCAGGGTTTCCGCCGCCGAGCTCAACATTGGGGAAGCCCATTTCGCGCCGGTTGCGATCGACGCCGCGCTCGCCGGCGGCGTCATCAAAAGCGGATTTCCGAATCTCGGGGCCTATGGCGGCCAGGTAAGCGGTCAGCTCACCGTCGATGCGTCCTCGGGCAATCCGACCTATGCGCTCAGTAGCGACCTCGTCGGCGTGCGCGCGCTGCCGCTGTTGCGGGCCGCCGCCGACTTCGACAAGCTCGACGGCAAGATGCAGGCGAAAATCGCGGTGCGTTCCACCGGCTCAAGCCAGCGCGCCTTCATGTCAAATCTCAGCGGAACCGTGTTCGCCAATTTCCAGGACGGCGCTATCAAAGGCCTCAACGTCGCCCAGATGATCCGCTCGCTGACCTCAGGCACGCTGTCGGGATGGCAGGAGACCCGGGAGCAGACCACCGACCTGACGCAGCTCAGCGCCTCGTTCCGCATCGAGAAGGGTCAGGCGACCACCAGCGATCTCAATCTGGTCGGCCCGCTGGTCAAGATGACCGGGGCGGGCACGATTGATCTGGCCGCCAAGACGCTGGCGTTTCGGGTCGAGCCCAAGCTCGTGATGACGACCGAGGGCCAGGGCCGTGCTTCCGACCCGGTCGGACTCGGCATCCCCGTGGTGATCGACGGCCCATGGGCCGAGCCGCGCATCTATCCTGATATGGCAGGCGTGCTGGACAATCCCGATGCGGCCTACGCCAAACTCAAGGAGATGGGAAAGGGCCTGTTCGGGGCTGGTGGCGGCTTAAGCGGATTGGGCGGACTGGGCGGCAGCGGATCGGGCGACGGTAGCGGACAGTCCGATCAGCTTGGCAAGCTCGGCGAAACCTTAGGCAATCTGCTGCAGCAGGGACTAAGCCAGGGCCACAATGTTCCCCCGCCAGCGTCCCCCACCCCGGCCGCACCATCCGCGCCGGCGCAGAACGATCCACCCCCGCAGCCCTCACAGGACAGCCAGCCGATGAATAACGTGCTGCGGCAGTTGTTCAACCGGTGAGGTCCCGCAAACCACGCCCACTATCGCCGTGAGGGGTGGCCACACGCAATGACGTCGCCATCGACACTAGGGCTAACCGCGCCGGCTGACCTCCGGCCAGCCCCCTCCAAAATGTGCTAAACAGGCCCCGGCTGAGCGCAACGCCCGCGAGGGTGGCGCACGAGGGTCGGGATGATCGGGGTCAAGGACAAAATCTGGTTTCTGCGCGAAGGCCTGTTCGCCAAATACGTCGTCTCGCTGGTCGGTCTCGTGGTGTTCGTGCTCGCCGTCAACGGCGCGATCGAGACCTGGATCAGCTACCGGGGGACCCGGACCACGCTCACCGACGCAATGAGCGAAAAGGCCGAAGCGACCGCGCGGCGGATCGAGCAATCGATATCGGAGCTGGAGCGGCAGATCAGTTGGGTGACGCGCGCCAGCGCCGTAACGCTCGAGCAACGCCGCGCCGACTATACCCAGCTGCTGAACCAGGTACCTTCCGTCAGCCAGCTCTCCTTCCTGAACGGCAACGGCCGCGAGCAGCTGCGGCTGTCGCGCACGACGATCCTGGTCTCCGGCGGAACGGATTTTTCCCGTGACGTCAGATTCACCGAAACCGTCGCCAAAGGAGTCAGCTACGCGCCGGTATATTTCCGGGAGCAGCGCCCCTTGATGTCGATCGCGGTATCGCATTCCGGGTTCAATGCCGGCGTCACCGTCGCCGAAATCGATCTGCGCTTCCTGATGGATTTCCTGGGCGATGCGCAGGTCGGCAAGGCCGCCTTCGCCTATGTGGTCGATCCGCGCGGCCAAGTGCTGGCAAGCTCGGCAAAAGGTCCCGATGTTGGAAAGGATCTTTCGAAGCTGCCGCAGGTCGCGGCATTGGTGACGCCGGACGGCCAGGCGCTGGCGTCGGGCACCGATGCCGACGGCCATTCGGTACTGACCGTGTCGAATGCGATGCCGAAACTCGGCTGGTTCGTGTTGTTCGAGCAACCGACGGCGCTGGCGCTGGCGCCGATCCGCGATCAACTGGTGCGGATCGCATTGCTGATCGGACTGGGGCTCGCGGTCGCGATCCTTGCCGGCACCTTGCTGGCGCGGCGGATGCTGATTCCGATCACGGCGCTGCGCGCGGGGGCGCGGCGTCTGGGGGCCGGCGATTTCAGCCATCGCATCGATGTGCGAACCAAAGACGAGCTGGAAGAACTCGCCGATCAGTTCAACAGCATGGCCGGCCAGCTGCACGAAACTTATTCGGGCCTTGAATCCAAGGTGGAAGAGCGGACGCGCGACCTGGCGCGGTCGATCAATGAGCTTAAGGTTCTCGAAGAAGTCGGGCGCGCGGTCGCATCCTCGCTCGATCTCAACGCCGTGCTGCCGACCGTGGCGGCGCGGGCGCTCGAAATCACCCATGCCGATGCGGTGCTGATCTATGGCTATGACGCGACAAAGCATCAGTTCAATCTGGCCGAGGCCATCGGGATCGACAAATCGGCCGAAGGCGCGCATCTCGCGATCGACGAGGGCTCGAGCGTGCTCGGCGAGGCCGCGAGCAAAGGCGAGCCGATCGCGATCCCCGATCTTAACGAGGCGGCCGATCACCTGTTGCGGGAGGTCGCGCTATCAGCCGGATTTCATTCGGTGCTGGTGGTGCCGCTGGTCGACCAGAAGGGCATTCTGGGGTCGCTGGTGGTGCTGCGTCGAGGTGCCGGTGAATTTTCGCCTGATCTGATCGGGTTGATGCGGACGTTCGCGCATCAATCCGTGCTGGCGATGCGCAACGCGCGGCTGTTCACCGAAGTCGACCAGAAAGGCCGCGAACTGGCGTCCGCTCACTCGACCGTTCAGCAGCAGGCCGGCAAACTGCAGGAGCAGACCGACCAGTTGTTGAACTGGAACAGGTCGCTGGAAGAACGGGTCGAAAAGCAGCTCGCGGAAATCGAACGCATCCGGCGGCTGGAGCGCTTCCTGGCCCCGCAGGTCGCACAATTGATTGCATCCTCCGACGGGCACGATTCGCTCTTGGATAGCCACCGCCGCGAAGTGACCGTGGTGTTCTGCGACCTCAGAGGTTTCACCGCATTTACCGAAGCCACCGAGCCTGAAGAAGCCATGAACGTGCTGCGCGAGTATCACGCCGCCTTGGGCGAACTGATTTTCCGCTACGAGGGCACGCTCGACCGCTACGCCGGCGACGGCGTGATGATCCTGTTCAACGCGCCGATCCAGTTCGCCGATCACACCAAGCGCGCGGTCAAGATGGCGGTCGAGATGCGTGACACCATCGGCGCGTTGACCGAGAGGTGGCGCAATCGCGGACATAGTCTTGGATTCGGCGTCGGTATCGCGCTCGGCTATGCCACGCTGGGCCAGATCGGGTTCGAGCAGCGGCTCGAATACGCCGCGATCGGCAGTGTCACCAATCTTGCATCGCGGCTATGCGACGAGGCGAAAGCCGGCCAGATCGTGGTCTCCAGGCGCGTCTATGGCATGGTCGAGCAATGGGTCGAAGCCGCGGCGCTCGACGATTTAAGCCTGAAGGGCTTCAATCATCCGGTTTTGGCGGTCGAAATCCTGCGCTGGCGCGAGGAAGGCGAGGATGTCGAAGTCCCCGCGGTGCCCCGGCGGCGCAAGCGGCCATCGTGATGACACGAGGTATGAGTATCCTCGTCGGGGCCAAGTGGCTGCGATAAACCCTCCAGGAATCCTCCGGTTACACACCCGGTTCCACATTTCGTCGTGACCGTCGGCCAGGCCCTGCCAAGCCTGAGCGGATTGCATTACTACCACGGCACTACCACGGCTTGTTTCCGCCAGGTCTTGTGTGTCCTAGAACCATGAGATTCGATCAGCTGACCACGTACCCGTGGTATCTGCCAGTTCAGGAGCCCAGGAGATGGAGAGACGCCTAGCTGCCATAGTCTGCGCTGACGTCGCCGGTTACTCGCGAATGATGGGCGCCGACGAGGCAGGTACGCACGCCGCGTTCAAGGCCCATCGAAGCGCGATATATCCGATAATTCTCAATCACGGCGGTCGGGTCGTGAAGAACACCGGCGACGGCTTCCTGCTGGAGTTTCCGAGCATCGTAGGAGCGATAGAGTCTGCAATCGCGATGCAAGCGTTGATGGCAGAACGGAACAACCACCTCCCCGCAGATCGGGTCATGCAATTCCGCCTGGGCGTCCACATGGGAGATGTGATAGCCGACGAGGACGAAGTATTCGGAGACGGCGTGAACATCGCCGTCCGCCTTGAAGCGGTTGCCCTCCCCGGCGGCGTGGCCGTTTCGGAAAAGGCCTACAGTGAGGCCCGCAAGCATCTCAGCGCCACCCTTGTCCATGCCGGCAGTCACCGTCTGAAGAACATCGACGAGCTGGTAAACGTCTGGACCTGGGAGCCGGGCGGGTCCGACGTCCGCGGTCAGGAGCCCAGGAACCCATCGAACCTGCCGGCTCAATATCGAACCGCGATCGTGGGGGTGCTTCCCTTTGCGAATCTCAGTGACAGCGCCGACGAATATTTTTCTGACGGACTCACCGAGGACTTGATCCACGCGCTTTCCTTGCAATCCCTTTATCGGGTACTGAGCCGAAACTCGACTTTTTCGTTCCGAGACAAAAATCTGAGCGCCCGTCTCATCGCACGCGAGATTGACGCGACCTATTTGATCCAGGGTTCGGTACGGCGTTCCGGATCCAAAATTCGCGTCACCGCCGAACTGATAGCCCCGGAGAACGGTGAGCAATTATGGACCGGTCGATATGACAGGGACATGGGCGATCTGTTCGCGATGCAGGATGAAATCACCACCAGCCTGTCCGCTGCAATAGCGCCGCAGATATATCGTGCGGAAGCTTCCGCCCCCGCCCGGTCATCGTCCACCGAACTAACCGCATGGGATCGGTTTTTAAGGGGGCTTTCTCACTATTATCAGCAGACAAAAGCAGATTTTGAAACCTCGATTGCTCTGTTCCGGGAGGCCATTGCGCTCGATCCGGCGCTTGCAATTGCACGCGCCTATCTCGGCACGATCCTAGTGCAGGGCGTGCAGTATGGCTGGATCAGGAGTACCAGCAAATTGTGGGCCGAGGCGATGAGCCTCGCGGAAAGCAGTGTTCGGCTTGATCCTCGTTCGTCATTCGCGTTTTCTATACTGTCCTATGTGCACGCCATGGAGGGAAACTACGATGCTGCACTGGATGCCGGAAAAAGGGCGGTTGAGCTGAATCCGTACGACATGGGTGCACGCGGCATTCTTGGAATATGTCACCTCGTTATCGGCGAGCATCGACAGGCCATCGAACTGCTTTCAACCGCTGCGCAGCACGGTAACGGTGACCCCAGGTATAAATGGGCGTCGTTGAACGCGTTCAGCCACTACCTGCTGCGACAATATGATGCTTCGCTGTCGTGGGCGCGGGAAGCCTTGTATTTGAATCCCAATCATCTTCAAGTGCTCGCAATACGAGCGGCGGCGCTGGCGCAATTGGCACGAACCGAGGAAGCGGCAAAGGCGGCCGAAGTTTTGCTGAGCAGCTATCCAGGCCTGACCGTTGAACGGCATCTTCGGAATTTCCGCTGGAAGATGCAGGCTGACATCGCCCATTATCGTGACGGACTTTTGAAAGCCGGCGTGCCATCGACCAGATTGACCCTCGTCGAGTCTGTTGCAAAGCGCACGGCCTAGCCGCAACAGGCAGCAGGCCACAAGCCTTGCCTATTGCAAGGCGCCGATGTACTTCGGAAGCATGAACGCTTCGCGGCATCGTGAGATTTCGGGTGCTGTCGTCATCGACACGCGCGGTCGCTTCCTGCTTCAGCAGCGCGATGATGTTGCCGGTATCCTGCACCCGGGCAAGGTCGGCCTTTTTGGCGGCCATCGCGAAGGTGACGAAACGCATCTGGAATGCATGGTTCGGGAGCTGCACGAGGAGATCAGCTATTTCGTTTCGGCCGAGCATTTTGAACATCTGGCGAGCCTCGATGGCGTGGACATCGACGGCGACGGCGGTACCGTCCACGGTGAATTTTTCATCGCGCGCGATATTCCCGCGGATACCCTGGTGGTCACCGAAGGGTCGCTTCTGATCGTGGAGCCGGATCGGATCGGCGAAATAGAATCCAGGCTCGCGCCATCCGCACGATTTGCCATCCATGCTTTCCTGGACAGGCGAAGCTGAAGACAACAACAGGTTTTGGAAATGAAGCCTCCGAAGAAATTTGTCCCCGGCCCTCGCAACAACAGCGCCAACGGACGAGGCGCGGAGCCCGCGGCCACCGATCTCGGCGTCGGCGGCGCCTCGCTGCATCAGCTTCGCTATGTGGAAGACAAACGCGGAGATCTTTCGGCCGGCGAATTCGAGCGCGACATTCCGTTCATCCCAAAACGCTATTTTTTCATCCTGGATGTGCCGGAACCGGAGGTGCGGGGCGAACACGCCCACAAGCTTTGCCATCAATTCCTGCTCTGTATCAGAGGCTCGTGTTGCCTGCTGCTCGACGACGGACAGCATCGCAGCGAAGTCACGCTGGACCGGCCCGACGTCGGCGTTTACGTGCCGCCGATGGTATGGGGCACCCAGCACAGCTATTCCCATGACGCGGTATTGCTGGTGTTCGCGTCCCACTATTACGATCCCGACGATTACATCCGGAGCCTGGACGAGTTTTATGCACTTGCCGCGAGCAAGGGGGATGCGGGGAAATGAGTGAAGTCGAACGCGTCGTCGCTTCGCTCCACAAAAAGCCGTCATACCCCGCGCAAGCGGGGTATCCAGTACGCCGCAACCTCTCGATTCTATCATCAGCGTCTCTGGAATACTGGATCGTCCGCTGGAGCCTGTCATCGGGCGGCGCGATGCGCCGACCCGGTGGCGGACGATGACGGCTGAGACTGTGGCGCGTTCGTTTTCATCAAGACACAACTCCGCATTCCCGCGGCGCGATGCGCCCGAGTTGTGCGGGAACGATTCGCCCAGAAAACAGAGGGCGTGGGGAATGCCGGGTGCCCGTTGCACCCGCAGCCTCGCGTGTAGTGTAAAAAACACGCGAGTTAGTCACCACGGTCGCACCGGAACAC
>Ga0209331_1000685_pt1 | contig 11902 bp, 8 predicted proteins | sample JacPinW_OM3H0_M3_FD_187971 | JGI IMG/M metagenome (GOLD analysis project Ga0209331, IMG submission 187971) | Forest soil microbial communities from Algoma, Ontario, Canada - Jack Pine, Ontario site 1_JW_OM3H0_M3 (SPAdes) (version 2) | ecosystem: Environmental > Terrestrial > Soil > Boreal... | reverse complement strand
CGACTGTGCTTGCGCCGGGATCGAACGTCTATCACTACGATCACATCCATGTGGATCTGATGCGCCGCAGCAGCGGCCGCATCTGCAACCCGCATGCGATTTCGGGGGAGGAGGTGGCGGGGCGTCTAGGCGCAAGATATGCCACCAGGCGCCCAGGCGAACCGTCCGTCACCGGGTCATTGTCGGTGCATCGCGCGGCACGCCCCGCCAAGCGGCTAGCCGCACAGACTAGCAAGCCGGAACTCTCGAAGCGCGCGCTTCCCATGGCGCAGCCCGGCGCCGACGGCGACGAGTAGCCCGATTCTCTCGTTTTTCCAAAGACTTGCGCGGAGAAGCGGCGCGACTGAATGCCCACCCCTTAAATTGCCCGATCATAGTACCGATATGCTAGGCTGCGTCATCGGACACGGAGGGCAGGTTCGAAACCAGTCCCTGCACCGGCGCCCACGGGAGGAGAATTATGCTGAGCCTGCGTTTTCGTTCACTGCTTGCGGTGTGTGCCGTTGCAACCGCGTTGGCGCTGGTTGTTAGCGACGCGCAGGCACGTGCCGGGCGAGGCGGCAGCTTCGGCAGCCGTGGCTCGCAGACATTCTCTGCGCCGCCTTCGACCGCGACTTCTCCGAGCGCACGCCCGATCGAGCGCAGCATGACGCAACCCGGTCAGCCCGGCACGGTCTCGCAACGGCCATCAACATCGCCTGTTGGCGGGTTCTTCAACCGTCCGGGATTCTTGGGAGGCCTGTTCGCCGGCTTCCTTGGGGCGGGATTGCTGGGCATGCTGTTCGGGCACGGTCTCATGGGAGGGCTCGGGGGCTTCTCCTCGATCCTAGGCTTGCTTTTACAGATTGGCCTCGTGGTTATCGTGGCGCGACTGGCGTGGGCGTGGTGGCAGCGCCGCAACCAGCCTGCACTCGCAAGCGGTCCGGCATTTCGCAACGATGCGTTAGGATTCGGCCTTGGCTCTGGCGGGAGCGGCCAGCCTTCCGGCGTGCCGGCATCGCGTGCCTCAGGCACGGACGAGGTCGGCCTCACGCCTGAGGATTTTAACAGCTTCGAGCGGCTCCTTGGCAACGTACAGGCAGCTTATGGCGCTGAGGATATCGGCGGTCTGCGATCCCTCGCCACGCCGGAGATGCTTTCCTATTTCTCCGAGGACCTCGCCGCCAATGCGAGCAAGGGCGTGGTCAACCGCATCTCCGACGTGAAGCTTCTGCAGGGCGATCTTGCCGAGGCATGGCGCGAAGGCGAAACCGAATACGCAACAGTGGCGCTGCGCTACTCGCTCGACGATCAGACGGTCGAGCGCGACAGCGGGCGCGTGGTTCAGGGCGGTCCGGACGAAGCCACTGAAGTGTGGACCTTCATGCGCCACCGTGGCGGGCACTGGCTCGTTTCGGCGATCCAGCAAACCTGAGCCGCAGATATTCGTGTAGGGCGGGTTAGATTAGCGGGGGCAGCCGGCTCGCGCCCGCTCCCCAGGCGTAACCCAGCCTACACATCAATTCGATCAGTCATCGGGTGTGCCATAGCCGCCGGCGGTCGGAGGCTGGATGATGACGGCCTCGCCGGTATCGATCACCGTCTCATCGCATCCCTTGAGGCGTTCGAGGCGGCCGTCTTTTCGGCGCGCCCAGTTCTCCCCGAGCTGACCGGGCTCGCCCCCAGCGAGTCCGAATGGCCGCACCCGGCGATGCCCCGACAAGATTGTGCAATCCATTCTTTCCAGGAAGCGGATGGTCCGGCGCACGCCGTCGCCCGCGCTCCATTTGCCGCGGCCGCCCGAGCCTTTGCGGATATGAAAATCTTCGAGCAGCACCGGATATCGGAACTCGAGGATTTCCGGATCGGTGAGGCGGGTATTCGTCATATGGGTGTGCACGGCATCGGTGCCGGGGAAGCCCGGCCCTGCGGGCGAGCCCGAGCAGATAGTCTCGTAGTACTGATACTTGCTGTTGCCGAAGTTGACATTGTTCATCGTCCCCTGCGCCGCCGCGAGCGCGCCCAAGGCGCCGAACAGGCAATTCGTCACGGCCTGGGATGTCTCCACATTGCCGGCCACGACCGCCGCAGGATATTCCGGTGAGAGCATCGAGCGCCTGGGGATAATGATGTTGATCGGCCGGAGACAGCCCGCATTCATCGGAATGTCGTCGTCCACCATGACACGAAAGACATAGAGCACAGCCGCGCGCGTCACCGGCTCGGGAGCGTTGAAATTCGTGTTCTGCTGTGGCGAGGTGCCGGTGAAGTCCACCGTTGCCTGCCGCTTCTCCTTGTCGACCGTGATCTTCACCTTGATCACGGTGCCCTGATCCATCTCGTATTCGAAGGTGGAATCGTGCAGGCGGTCGATGACCCGGCGCACGCTCTCCGCCGCGTTGTCCTGCACATGCTGCATGTAGGCTTTCACCACCGGCAGCGTGAACTGCGCCACCATCTTGTGCAGCTCCTGCACACCCTTCTCGTTGGCCGCGACCTGCGCCTTGATGTCGTTGACGTTCTGGAGCGGATTGCGCGCCGGATATTTCGCGCCGTTGAGCAGATCATAGAGCGCCTGCTCGCGAAATTGCCCGGCATCGACCAGCTTGAAATTGTCGATATAGACGCCTTCCTGCTCGATGGTGGTCGCGTTCGGGGACATCGACCCGGGCGAAATGCCGCCGACATCGGCATGATGCCCGCGGGAAGCCACCCAGAAGAGGATCTCACGTTGCGCGCCGTCAAAGACCGGCGTGCACACGGTGATGTCGGGGAGATGGGTGCCGCCGTTATAAGGGGCGTTGATCACGTAAACATCCCCCGGCGCGATCGCCCCCTGATTTTCGCGAATCACGGTTTCGACCGCGCGGTCCATGGAGCCGAGATGCACGGGCATGTGCGGCGCATTGGCCACGAGCGTGCTGTCGGCGGCGAAAATCGCGCAGGAGAAGTCAAGCCTCTCCTTGATGTTCACGGAATAGGCGGTGTTCTGCAGCGAGACGCCCATCTGCTCGGCAATGGACATGAAGAGATTGTTGAACACTTCGAGCATGACCGGATCGGCCGCCGTCCCGATCGCGCTCTCGCGCTTGAGCGGAACGACGCGTTCGATCACGAGATGATTCTTGGTGGTAATCGCTGCTTCCCATCCCTCCTCGACGACGACGGTCTGGTGCGGCTCGATGATGATGGCCGGACCGCGCAAATTGTGCCCGGGCGAGAGCTGATGCCGCAGAAAGATCGAGGCGTCGCGCCACGTGCCGCCTGAGTAGAATCGGCTGCTTCGCGCGGGTGGAGGCGTCGGACCGGAAGCAAGGTCAAACACCGGCTCGCTGAACTTGGCTCCGCCCCCGATCGCCTCGATTGAAACCGCCTCGATGACCAGAGCCTTGCTCGGGTCTATGAAGCCAAAGCGCGATTTGTGTGCGGCTTCGAACGCTGCTTGCAAAGCCGCGAGTGATACCTGCTCGGTGCCTTCGCAGCCGGACTTCCTGCGGTTCGCAGCCGCGCGGGACTGTGACCCCATGCTCAACGCGGGCACCACCAGCGCCGTATCGGTGCCGGCATAGCGGATATGAGCGCGCACATGCACCGATATCGTATCTGCGGGGACGCCTTGGCCGTTCACTTCAGTGCGTGCTTCGTCTCCCAAGCGCCTCCCAATCGCTACCATTGAGGCAAGCGCCGCATCGCCGAACGGCTCCTCCACAGCCTGCTGGCGAGTCGCGCGAATATCGGCAAGGCCCATGCCGTACGCCGAAAGCAGCGATGAGAACGGATGGATCAGTACCTTGGTCATGCCGAGCGCGTCGGCCACGAGACACGCGTGCTGGCCGCCGGCTCCGCCGAAGCAATGGAGCACGTAACGGGTGACGTCGTAACCGCGCTGGATGGAAATCTTCTTGATCGCGTTCGCCATGTTTTCGACCGCAATCTTGATGAAACCGTCGGCGACGTCCTCGGCTGACCGCCCATCCCCGATTTCCTCGGCAAAGCGCGAAAAACCCTCGCGCACTGCTGAGATATCCAAAGATTGATTCTGCTCGGGGCCGAAGATTTTAGGAAAGAAGTCCGGGATGAGCTTGCCCACCATGACATTCGCGTCGGTAACGGCGAGCGGGCCCCCGCGGCGATAGCACTTCGGGCCGGGATTGGCGCCCGCACTGTCCGGACCGACGCGGAAACGCGCTCCGTCGAAATGCAGGATCGATCCGCCGCCGGCGGCTACCGTGTGGATCAACATCATCGGCGCGCGCATGCGCACCCCCGCGATCTCGGTTTCGAACGCACGCTCGAGCTCGCCGTCGAAATGCGAGACGTCGGTAGAGGTGCCGCCCATATCGAATCCAATGAGGTGCTGGAAGCCGGCCTCGCGTCCGGTTTCCGCCATGCCCACCACGCCTCCCGCCGGACCTGACAGGATTGCATCCTTGCCTTGAAACAGGTTGGCCATGGTGAGCCCGCCCGACGACATCATGAACATGAGGAGCGGGCGTTTTGCTCCATGTTCACCAGCCGCCGTGCGCTCATTGATTTGCAGATCGCTGGCTACATTTGCCACGTAGCCGCGGATGATGGGCGAGAGGTAAGCATCAACGACAGTGGTGTCGCCGCGACCCACGAGCTTGATGAGCGGCGAGATCTCGTGGCTGACCGAAACCTGCGGGAAGCCCAATTCGCGCGCGAGCGCAGCGGCGCGCCGCTCATGGTCCGGGTAGCGATAAGCGTGCATGAAGACGATGGCGACCGCGCTGAGGCCATCTGCCAGAGCGGCGGAAAGCACATCACGGAGGGAGGCGAGCTCCGGCGCTTTCTCCACCACGCCGTCGGCGCGCACGCGCTCGTCTACCTCAACCACGCGCTCGTAGAGCATCTCCGGCTTGATGATGTGCCGGGCGAAGATGTTGGGTCGCGCCTGGTAGCCGATCTTGAGCGCGTCGCGAAAACCCTTGGTGATCAACAGCAGCGTGCGCTCGCCTTTGCGCTGAAGGAGCGCGTTAGTGGCGACCGTGGTCCCCATCTTGATCGAGCCGATTGCTCCCTCCGGGATGGGCTCTCCCGGAGAAACGCCGAGAAGATCGCGAATTCCTTGTACCGCCGCGTCCCGATAGGCCCGCGGGTGCTCCGACAAAAGCTTATGGGCGACGAGGGTGTTGTCCGGCCGACGCCCGATGACATCGGTGAAAGTGCCGCCACGGTCGATCCAGAAATCCCAAGTCCCATTTGACGGCATCGTCTTCACCACGGCGCGTTGCCACTTTCGTACCCCGCATTGCGCGTAAGCGGAATGCGGGCAACGTTCGTGTGTCCCGAGCGCAGTGCAGCATGAGCCCTCGGATGGCGCGCGCCTTTCGGGCCATCCGGGGAAGGGGCTTCCCGGATTGCGAAGGCGCAATCCGGGCTACACCCCGCTGCGCGCTACGCGCAAAAACTGGCGGGCCCGGCGGGCGTTTCCCGCCGGGCCCCTAATGTATATCAGCCGGCCTGTAAGCCGGGTTCTGTAGGGCGGGAGAACTTCCCCCCGCGCGACGGCCATTCCTCTGCGACCTCGATTACTCGGGGCCTGCAGCAACCTACCCGGACGGCGTTGGATCCGGACATGGATCCCGGGACCGAGACTTGCTCGCAAGTCACCGTCCTGAACCGTCCCTATTCGGTCTTGCTCCCGGTGGGGTTTGCCGTGCCGCCTGCGTTGCCGCCGGCGCGGTGCGCTCTTACCGCACCTTTTCACCCTTACCGCCCCGGCCCAGCAATTTCCGGAAAGGGAATGACCGGTTGGAGCGGCGGTCCGTTCTCTGTGGCACTTTCCCTAGGCTTGCACCCGCCGGACGTTATCCGGCACCGCATGTCCATGGAGCCCGGACTTTCCTCCCGGGCCGACCTTTCGGCATTGGCCCGAGCGGCCGTCCGGCCGACTGATAGGGGAAAGCATGGGGAAGGGCTCGGGCGAGGTCAAGACCCGCCATCCGCTTCAGCTTGCCTGTAGAGATGCGAACCGCGCGTCACGCTCGGCGATCAGCCCTCGCAACGTTGCGGTGGTTGAGGCATCCAGCACTCCGTCCACACGCATGGGCCGGAAATGCCGCTGGAACGCCGCCACCGCGTCCCGCGTCGTCCCGTCCATATAGCCTGTTGCGGCTACGCCGTAGCCGTAACGCGCAAGCAGCCGCTGCACTTCCTCGATCGCAGGGTCCGTCTCGCCCAGCACGTAAATGGGGCCGCCTGGGACGAGGGGAACAGGTTTCACCCATAGCCCGATGCCGGAAGCCGCGAGCAGCTTCCAAGGAAATTTTTCGCCGGGATCGACTTTGCGTGCGGGAGCGACATCCGAATGTGCCAGCACGCGGTCGGCGGGTACATCATGCCGGGTGAGAATGCTGCGGCAGAGTGCCGTCACGGCCGCGATCTGCCGCCGGGGAAAGTCAGGATATCCATGCTCGTGCCCAGGATTCGCGATCTCTATCCCAATCGAGCGTGAGTTGACGTCGGCCTCCCCCGCCCACGACGAGACACCCGCATGCCAGGCGCGGCGTGACTCTGGAACGAGCTGGAGAATGCATCCGTCCTGCAGGACCACATAGTGTGCCGAGACTTCCGATTTCGGATTGCAGAGTTGGCCGATGGCAGCTTCGGTGTCGCGCGTGCCCGTGTAATGCAGTACGATCATGTCCGGCATCATGCCGTTCTTGCGCTCGCTGTGATTGGGTGACGCTCTCACCTCTGCAACGACGCAGGAATCTGGGCGCAGCTCTGAGACAAGCATGACCATACGAGTAACCGCGCGTGTTGCCGGGACGGGACGAAGACGAACGGAAGACCTTGGGCTCGATTGTGCAGACTATGAGGAAACGAGACAAGCAAAGGGGCCGGAACTTCGTTAAGAAACGGTGGATTTCCCGCTCCCTGTTGCCTTTCGACGCCAGGCAGCGGCTCGGACACACTAGCCTCGAAAGGTCGGAAACCAAACACAACCATGGGAAAGATCAACGGCCCGGACCGGGAACTACCCCGGTCCGGGCCGTCTGAGCCCGGAGCGTTACTCACGCTCTATCTACGCCGACGCTACCACTACGCTACGCCGAGACTCACAACGCTCCTTACTGGCGCGGCATTGCCGGTGCGGCGGGCCGCGGCGCCATCCCAGTCGTCGGAGAGCCTCCCGGCCGCTCCGAAGTGCGTGCGGGCGCACGATAATATTGGAAGTCCGGAGCCGCCTTGAGCTCGTCCTTGGTCCACGACACCTTCAGATTCACATGGGTCGGGTCGCTCTCGGAAGGCGTGGCGTTGTTGGCACTGCCGCCCGTACTTGGGGCGGCCGTACCATACGGCACCACGTCAAAAGCGCTCATGTCGATCGCCACATTCTTCTCGCCGATTCCAAGGAATCCTCCCACCCCCACGATGAGTCCGTCTATCTTGCCGTTCTTGTCGAACAGCATGTCGGTCACGCTGCCGACCTTGGCGTTGTCGGGGCCGAGCACATCGGTGCCCTTGAACCTCGAGAACGCCCACTTGTCCGTACCTTGAGCCTGAATGAACTTCGGGCTTTTGGTCTCGGCCGCATGGCTCTTGGCGTCGAGTGAACCTGCCGGCGGGTTGCTTTGCGCCAATGCGCCGGAAGCCAGCAATCCGCTGAGGGCCGCCGAGATCATCAGAGTTTTGAGCATTTGGACCTCCCAATCAGGGGTTCAACGGGAAGCAAGTACCTTTTCTTACAACGTGTGAGCGAACCCTGCGTTCCCGACTTTAGGATCCCCGCAGGCATGCGCGGGAGCCAACAGCTCCAGCGCTTTGCGGAGGTCTTCAGGTATTTTCAACCGTTCCTTTAAGTTTCCGCCCCCTAATAGCGCGCTTCGTTGACCCCCATGGCGTCCCATGATATCCCATCTTGTCCCACACGCGGCCAACCCGGGCCATGCGCCGATTGCGGCACCCTTTGTCGCAAGCATGACCGTCCTTCTGGGGAGGAGACCGCAACCGAGAAGGGCGGAGACGAATCAGGGGGGCGATGGACCGGTTTGTCTCCCACTTCAGCTTGCGCATCGATGCCAAGGGCCGGGTATCGATTCCAGCTCCTTTTCGTGCGGTCCTCGCCCGCGACGGTTTCGAGGGCCTCTACTGCTATCCCGCGCTCGATCGTCCCGCCCTCGATGCAGGCGGGAATGCGCTCTTGCGGGAGATCGAGAGGCTGATGGCGGGGTTCTCCGCCTATTCCGACGAGCGGGAGCAGTTCTCCCTTGCCCTGTTCGGCACCAGCGAAGTCCTCAAGGTCGATGCCGAAGGCAGGGTGCTTCTCACCGAGCCGCTGAAGAACCATGCCGGCATCAAGGACGAAGCCAGCTTCGTCGGAGTTGGCCACAAATTTCAGATCTGGGAGCCGGGACGCTTTCGCGCGGAACTCGCGGAGGCCACCGAGAAGGTCCGTGCGCTCAAGAGGCAGCTCGGCACCCGGGTAACGGCGGAAGACCCGCACGGAGCACGGGAGTGATGACGGGCAGCGACAGCAAGCTTGCTGTCGCTGGCGGACCGGCTCGTCACATTCCCGTGCTCGGCCGCACGGCGACGAGCTATCTGAACGTCCGCGATGGCGGGGTCTACATCGATGCGACCTTTGGAGCCGGCAGTTACAGCCGCGAGATCCTCGCCGCAGCCCGCGCGTCCGTCATAGCGATCGATCGTGATCCCCGTGCTGTCGCGAGCGGAGCCGCGCTCGCCCGCAATGCCGGTGGGCGCTTCGTTCTCACGCAAAGCAGATTCTCGCGCCTGGAAGCTGTCGCGCAGAGCGCCGGACATGCGAATGTGGATGGCGCAGTATTCGATCTCGGCGTCTCCTCGATGCAGCTCGATGAGGCCGCCCGCGGATTTGCCTTCCGTCAGGATGGGCCCCTCGACATGCGCATGGGGGACGATGGGCCGACCGCGGCCGAGCTCATTGCTTCCGTGGCGGAGCGGGATCTCGCACGAATCCTCGCAATCCTCGGAGAGGAGCATCACGCGCGCGCTGTCGCTCGCGCCATCGTGCGTGCGCGCCGCAGCGCGCCCATACGCACGACCCGCGCGCTCGCCGATATCGTTGCCGGCGTCGTGCACGCGCGTGCGGGCGCAATCCATCCCGCCACCCGGACGTTTCAGGCCTTGCGCATACTGGTCAACGATGAGCTCGCGGAACTCGCCGCTGGACTCGCCGCGGCAGAGCGGATCCTGCGGCCGGGCGCCAGGCTGGTGGTTGTTGCTTTCCATTCGCTGGAAGACCGCATCGTCAAATCGTTTCTCGCGCGGCGGAGCGGGCGGCCCCGCGCGTCGCGGCATTTGCCGCAGACGCGAGAGCCGCCGCCGAGCTTCACGCTTCTGTTCAAGCGCCCGCTCACTCCGGATGAGGCGGAGGTGAGGGCCAATCCGCGCGCGCGTTCGGCAAAGCTTCGTGCCGCCGAGCGCACCGCTGCTGCGCCGGCCATGGATGATCTTGGGTCGCTCGTTGCGGGCCTCCCCTCGCTTTCCGAAGTGATGGAGCGGACGCGATGATGCGTCTTCTCAGTATTTGCCTCGTCGCGGCGCTCGTCCTTGCAGCTGCGGATGTCTACAAGATCAAATTTGAGTCCACGCGGCAGTCGCAACGGCTGGCCAGGCTGCGGATGGATATCAGGCAGGAGCAGAACGCCGTTGCGGCGCTGCGCGCCCAATGGTCGAAGCTCGATAGTCCGAGCCGGATCGAGGAGCTCGCGCGGCGGCACCTTTCTTTGCGCCCCACGCAAGCGCAGCAATACGATCGCCTGGACAACCTGCCGCAACGCCCGCCCGATCTCGTGCCGGTCGAAGAATCTGATCCGATCGGGACCGTGATCGCCCACCCCGAGGTTCTCGATCGCTCGGTCACCGGCAGCGTAGGGCCGGGCAGGAGGTGATGATGGAGGCGCCGGTTGCGTTCGCGACAGCACGCCCTGCGGAACCATGGCGGCGCCGGTTCGTGCGCGAGCTATTGTATGGGAAGCAGGTGGACCGCACCACCAAGATGCGTGCGCGCCTCGGTCTCACCATTCTCATCTTCGCGTTGGGATACTCCGTCATCGCCGCTCGTCTCATCCTGTTCGCGACCGCCTCCGACTCGCACGGGGCAAGGCGACTGAGCTTCCAGGATGCCGTCGCCACCGCGCGCCCCGACATACTCGATCGCAACGGCGAGGTGCTGGCGATGGATGTGCGCACCCCCTCGCTGTTCGGGGAGCCGCATCGGATCATCGATGTCGATGAGGCGTCCGAGCTCCTCACCGCGGTGGTGACGGACATGGATGCAGCCGAGCTGCGGGAGCGGCTCGCGTCCAAGCGACGGTTCGTGTGGCTGCGCCGGGAGATCACGTCCAAGCAGCGCGAGCAGATTCATCGGCTGGGCATTCCCGGCATTGGCTTTCTCCCGGAGAACAAGCGGATCTATCCGAATGGCGCCGAGCTCTCCCACGTGATCGGCCACGTCAATATCGACAATCAGGGAATTGCCGGCATTGAGAAATGGCTGGATGGGCGCGGCCTTGCCGATCTGCACATGGCGGGGCTTGCGGCGGAGCACCTGCAAAAGCCGATCGAGCTCGCCATTGATCTGCGCGTGCAGCATGCGCTGCGCGATGAGCTCATTGCCGCCCGGCAGAAATTCAAGGCCGTGGCTGCGGCCGGGCTGGTGACCGACGTGCGCACCGGCGAGATCATCTCCATGGTCTCGGTTCCGGATTACGACCCGAATAATCCGCGCGAGGCGCTTGATCCCACCCGCATCAACCGGCTGACCACGGGCGTCTACGAGATGGGCTCGACCTTCAAGGCGCTCACCCTTGCGATGGCGCTCGACTCCGGCAAGGTCACGTTGAAATCCGCGTTCGACGCGCGGTTTCCGCTGCAGTACGGCAAGTTCACGATTCACGACTTCCACGCGCAAAGTCGCGTGCTCACCGTGCCCGAGATCTTCACCTATTCGTCGAACATCGGCACCGCCCGCATGGCGGTGAGCCTAGGGGTCGAGTACCACAAACGCTTTCTCAAGAAGATGGGCCAGCTCGATCGGTTGCGCACCGAGCTCCCGGAAAGCGCCGAGCCGCTCGTGCCCAGGCACTGGGTGGAGCTCAACACCGTGACTATCGCCTTCGGTCACGGGCTCTCGGTGGCCCCGTTGCAGGCGATGATGGCGATCGGTGCGCTGATGAACGGCGGCAATCTCATTCCGCCGACGTTCCTCAAGCGCAGCGAAGCGGAAGCGATGACGCTTGCGACCCGCGTGATCAAGCCGGAGACCAGCGAGAAGATGCGCTATCTCATGCGGCTCAACGTGGAGAAAGGCACGGCCACCCGCGCCGATGTGAAGGGCTATTACGTCGGAGGAAAGACCGGCACCTCGGACAAGGTGGTCGGCGGGCGCTACTCCAAGACCAAGGTGCTCACCAGCTTCACCGCCGTCGTTCCGGCGGATCAGCCGCGCTATACGCTCCTGATCATGCTCGATGAGCCGCAGGCGCTGCCGGAGACGCACGGTTTCACCACCTCCGGCTGGAACGCGGTGCCGGTCGGCGGCGCTGTCATCAGCCGCATCGCTCCCTTGCTGGGGATCGAGCCGCGCTGGGATCTTGCCCCCTCCGACAAGCTGATCCTCGCCAGCGCCGGGGCGCGCTGAGCCAGCTTTGTCGTTGAGAAAGGAAGCGTAGGGGCGACGCACGGCCAGCAATTGTGCCAAGTCCGGACAAGACGCTGGTCGTCAGGGTGGCCGCCACGCATGACTAGCGCTGATACCTTTTAGGACGTCAGCGCGCCTGCGCCGACGGTGAGGGCGGCGGTGTCACCGACGCCGGTTTGTGCGCCGGGGCTGCGGTCGGCCGCGGCGGAGTGGCCAAGAGTTTGTGCAGAATTTCCTGCTCGTCCGCCTGTAGCTTGGCGATATCGCCCC
>Ga0209331_1000684_pt1 | contig 11935 bp, 9 predicted proteins | sample JacPinW_OM3H0_M3_FD_187971 | JGI IMG/M metagenome (GOLD analysis project Ga0209331, IMG submission 187971) | Forest soil microbial communities from Algoma, Ontario, Canada - Jack Pine, Ontario site 1_JW_OM3H0_M3 (SPAdes) (version 2) | ecosystem: Environmental > Terrestrial > Soil > Boreal... | reverse complement strand
GGACCCCCACCCGGCTCCCCCCGATCAAGTCGGGGGTCGCCGACCTCCCCCTTTAAGGGGGAGGTATTGCGGAGCTTGCTGCACCACTGAGTCCAAATGCGATAGCGCTGCCGTCAGCGCGCGCTGGCCGCGCCGGTAATCGGGTGACCGATGCCCAGCGGCTGCGCATCGATCAGCACGAAGGCGACGCGCGCCCGCTTGCTGCTCCGGTTCGCCCAGGCATGGTTGCTGCCGCGCTGGACCATGACGTCGCCCGCCTGCATCTTCACCGTGGAATCGTCCATGTCCATCTCGATCTCGCCTTCGAGCACGATGACGTAATCGATCGTCTCGGTGCGGTGCATGCGCGGGGCGTTCCCCGGCGGAAAATCGATCACGGCGAAACGGGTGCCGTTCGCGGGCGGGGCCGTGCCGATGATGCGCGCGCCGAGGTCCTCGATGCTCTCGCCGATGGAGATGTCGGCCGGGGCGCGGTCGGTCGACCAGATAATGGTCGAGACGGTGCCCGGACTGGGATACTTGGCGTTGGTTGCCGGCCCTTGCATGATGACCTTGGCGGTCTTCTTGGCATCATGGCCGGTGACGAAACGACGGATCGGTGGATAGCTTGGCTTCTCGGTCACGATGGTCCCCTTGAGGCAGATTGCATTCACTGTACTCCGAATCTATTGGTAGGCTAACCGGGCTCGTGGCCCGGATGCGGTGCAGCGCTGATCCGCGGCGAAGGTATTTGGTGGTTGTAGGCGCGAGGCATGCCTCGCCCGTTGCGATGTGCGCCGTGGTTGCAGGGCGACGCATGCGTCGCCCCTACGAAGACTTCATGCTGCGCTGCGTCCGGGATACGTGCAAGCTCGACGCCGGTCAGGAGGAAGCCATGCTGTCAGCGACGCGATTCTCCCTCATCCTCTGGGGACTGGCACAGAGCCTCAAATACGCGGCGTGGCGGTATCCCGCCTTCCGCGCGCGTCTCAAGGAGCGCAATCTCGTCGCGCAGATCAAGGCACGCGATGAGGAGATCGGCCGCTGGTTTGCGATCCACGACGGTATGGTAACCTCGGGCGCGGGGCTGCGCGCCGATGCGGACGTCACGGTGGCATTCAAGAACGCCGCGACCGGTGCCAGTCTGCTCACGCCACCGATCAACTGGCTCGACCAGATCAACGCGCAGAAGGATTTCAAGCTCACCGTCGAGGGCGCTGAGGATCTTACCAACTGGTTCGCGCAGACGATCATGATGAGCCAGTCCGTCGGGCTCAAGATCGGCACTCGCATGCCCGACGGCAGCATGCGCTATTGCAACATGACGAACGGCGGGCCGGTGTTCATCTATGTCAAGGATGCCAAGATCATCCGCATGACGCCGATCGATCTCGCCGCGGACGATCCGCCGTCATGGACCATCGAGGCGCGCGGCCTCAAGTTTACGCCGCCGCGCAAGACGACGCTGGCACCGCACGGTCAGAACGCGAAATCGATCATCTATTCGCCCGACCGTCTCCTCCATCCCATGAAGCGCGTCGATTTCGATCCGAACGGCGAGCGCAACGTGAGCAACCGCGGCAAATCCGGATATGTGCGCATCTCCTGGGAGGAGGCGCTCGACCTCGTCGCAGGCGAGATCAAGCGGCTCAAGCGCTCCTATGGTCCCGGCGTGATGACCGTGTCGCACGGCTCGCATCACACCTGGGGCAACATCGGCTACTATCTCTCCGCCCTGTTCCGCTTTCGCAACGCGGTCGGCTACACGCAAATCCATCACAACCCCGACAGCTGGGAAGGGTGGTACTGGGGCGCGGTGCACCACTGGGGCCATACGCTGCGCGTCGGCCAATCCGAGACCTACGGGACGGTCGAGGACTGCCTCAAGCACTGCGACATGATCGTGTTCTGGGCGGCGGATCCGGAATCCACGGCCGGCTCCTACGGCGCGCAGGAAGGCACCGTGCGCCGGCAATGGCTCAAGAACCCGAAGCTCGGCATCAAGGTCGTTCACGTCGATCCTTATTACAACGCCTCGGCGCAATTCCTGCCGGGCAAATGGTTTGCGCCGCGACCCACGACTTCGGTCGCCATGGCCATGGCGATCGCCTACGTCTGGATCAAGGAGGGGCTCTACGACAAAGAGTATGTGCGCACGCACACCGTCGGTTTCGACAAGTGGAAGGCGTATCTCCTCGGCGAGGAGGACGGCACGCCGAAGACACCGGAATGGCAGGAGAAGGAGACCGGCGTTCCGGCAAAGGACGTGCGCGCGCTCGCGCGCGAGTGGGGAAGAAAGCGCGTCTACCTCGCGCCCGGCGGCTGGGGCAACGGCCACGGCGGCGCGTGCCGCAACCAGACCGGCATCCAGTGGGCGCGGGTGATGGTATGCCTCACCGCCATGCAGGGGCTGGGCAAGCCCGGCGTCAACATGGGCCACCTGCAATGGGGCTGCCCGCTCGACTTTCAGTTCTACTTCCCTGGCTACGCCGATGGCGGCATGTCGGGCGACCTCGAGAACACGTCGATGCCGGTATCGCTCTATCAGCGCATGCCGCAGCTGCCGAGCATGGCCACGCCCTATCAGCGCATCCCGCGGCTGCGCACGCCGGAAGCCATCGCCGACGGCAAGGCCGAAGGCTATCCCTGGGTGGGCAAATCGATCGAGCATCAGTTCGCGAAATTCTCCTATCCGGCGCCGGGGCATGCGCCCGTGCGCATGATGTACAAGTACGGCGGCTCCATCCTCTCCACCATGAACAACACCAATCGCTGGGTGCGGATGTACCAGTCGCCCAATCTCGAATTCGTGGTGAACCAGTCGATCTGGTTCGAGGGCGAGGCGAAATTCGCCGACGTGATCCTGCCGGCCTGCACCAATTTCGAGCGCGTCGATATCAGCGAATGGGCGGGGCTCGGCGGCTACGGGCACCACGGCCAGCAGCAGCTCAATCACCGCGTCATCATCTTCCAGGCCCCGGCGATTGCGCCGCTCGGGGAATCCAAGTCGGACTTCTGGATCTTCAACGAGCTCAGCAAGCGTCTCGGCCTCGCCAACTATTTCTCGGAAGGCGTCAACGAGATCGACTGGGTCAAGCGGCTCTTCCTCGCTTCCGACCTGCCGAAGGTGATCTCGTGGAAGAAGTTCATCCGGCGCGGCTACTACGTGGTGCCGGCGGAGAAGGAGAAGCTGCGCGCGCCGGTCTCCTTCCGCTGGTTCTGGGAGAACCGCAAGAAGGACGTGCCGGAAGCGCAGCCGCTGCCGTCCGACTACGCCGGCGAATATCTCCACGGCCTGCAGACGCAATCCGGCAAGCTCGAGTTCGAATGCAGCAGCCTCAAGCGTTTCACCGATCCGGAGCGCCCGCCGATCGTCAAATACGAGCCGTCATGGGAAGGGCCGCATTCCGGCGAGATGTATCAGCGCTATCCGCTGCAGATGCTCACCCCGCATTCGAAATACTCGTTCCACACCCAAGGCGACGGCAAGGACTCGTTCCTCCTCAACATCGAGGACCACCGGGTCAAGGTCGACGGCTACTACTACTGGATCATGCGGCTCAACGCGCAAGACGCAGCCGAGCGCGGCATCAACAAGCACGACCTCGTGAAGGTGTACAACGATCGCGGCGCGGTGATCTGCGCCGCGCTGCCGACCCAGCGGCTGCCGCGTGGCGTGTGCCACGGCTACGAGTCCTCCGCAATCTATGATCCGATGGGGGAACCTGGAAAATCGGTCGATCGGGGAGGGTGCCTCAACCTGCTCACCCCCGAGCGGACGCAGACCAGGACGACCCATTCCATCGCCGGGTCCAATGCGCTGGTTGCGGTCGAGCTGTGGGACGGCCGCAGCGAGCACATGTCGGAGACCTTCGCGCGCATGGAGAAGGACAAAGAAGTGCGCGAGTCGCTCAAGGCCGCCCAGCTCGTACCGGCGAAGTGAGATGGGAAGCAAACCCACTGTCGTCATTGCCGTCCCCGGACTTGATCCGGGGATTGACCCGGCAACAAACACTGTCGTCATTGCCGGGCTTGACCCGGCAATCCATCACTTTTCGAAGAATGATGGACCCGCGGGTCAAGCCCGCGGGTGACGGAGCGAGGATACAGAGGTTCGCCATGCAGAAATGGAACATGATCATCGACGTCGCCGAGTGCACGAACTGCCAGCTGTGCGCGCTCGCGGCCATGGATGAATACGTCGGCAATGACTGGCCGGGCTATGCCGCGCCGATGCCCAAGCACGGGCACAAGTGGATCAACATCCTGCAGAAAGAGAGGGGGCAGATGCCGATGATCGACATCGCCTATGTCCCTACCATGTGCAATCACTGCGACAATGCCCCATGCCAGGCCAAGGGCGGCGACGCCGTGCGCAAGCGCGACGACGGGATCATGCTGATCGATCCGCAAAAGGCGAAGGGACGCAAGGACCTGGTCGAAGCCTGCCCCTACGGGCACATCTGGTGGAACGAGGAGCTGCAGCTCCCGCAGATCTGGCCGTTCGATGCGCACCTGCTCGATCAGGGCTGGCAGCAGACGCGCGGCCAGCAATCGTGCCCGACCGGGGCCATGCGCGCGATCAAGATCGAGGACGAAGCGATGGCGCGCATGGCGCGCGAGGAGGGGCTCGAAGTGATGCGGCCTGAGCTCGGAACGAAGCCGCGGGTCTACTACCGCAATCTATGGCGCTATTCGAAGTGCTTCATTGGTGGCACGCTTGCAGCGGAGGGCAACGGTGTCGTGGATTGCGTCGAAGGCGCGAGCGTGCGCCTGAGCAAGGACGGTCGCACCGTCGCGGAGACGACTAGCGACAACTACGGCGATTTCAAATTCGACAAGCTCGATGAGGACTCCGGGACGTACGTCGTGGAGATCTCAGGGCCGGACCGTAGCACGCGCCGCGTCGAGGCTACCCTCGGCCACAGCATCAGCTTGGGCGAGATCCGGCTGTAGGGCTTCCCTCTCGTGTGTCCCGGATGCGGTGCAGCGCGAGCGCATACACAAGGGCTTCATGATCTCTCGAGGTGAGAAAGCGCGAAGCGGTGCGCCGCTGATCCGGGACCGCCAAAAGCTACGAGCGAGGCGCCGACGGAGCTTTGTAAGGTCCCGGGTCTGCAGGGCATCATGAGCAGCGCAAACAGGCGTGCGCAGTGGGAGCGTCATGCGACTTGCGCTGCTCATGCTGCACCGCGCCCGGGACACGCCGACATGGCAACATCCGCCGAATGTGTGGCAGTGGCGGATTGTGTTCGGTAGCTTTAATCCATGCCAGATCCTTCCACCCCGCTCGTCTTTCCTCAGCTCGGGGCGCTTTATCTGATGCTCTCGCCCTGGGCGGAGATGCTGCTGCGCGCCGGGGTAGGCCTTGCGCTCGTGCCGCACGGGCTGCGCAACACCTTCGGCCTGTTTCCCTCAACCGGAGTGCGCGCACACAATCTCACGGAATTGGCCAAGCAGCTCGACGAGGATGGCTACCGTCCCGGCAGGTTCTGGGCGCCGGCCATCTCGGTCACCCAGCTTGTCTTCGGCCCGATGCTGGCGCTGGGCCTGCTCACCCGGCTCGTCGCCGTTCCCATCGTGATTTTTCTCCTCGTCTCCAACTACGAGCGCTGGCGCGTCGGCGGGTATTTCTGGAACAAGACCGGGCTCGAATATACGTTGATGTGGACCTTGGCCGCGGTTTATTTCCTGGTGCATGGCGGTGGCCCAATCTCGCTCGACCACCTGCTGATCGGGCGCGAATGGTGATCATGCGGCTGTGTGCTGTGCTCACGGCGTTGCTCGTGCTGGCATTCCCCGCGCGGGCGCAGGATTATCCGAGCCGGTTGATCAAGCTGATCCAGGGCTTCCCGCCCGGGGGCAATGTGGAGTTCGTGGCGCGCCTTTTGGCGCACGAGATGTCGAAAAGCCTCGGGCAGGCCATCATCGTCGAGAGCAAGCCGGGGCAGGCGGGGAGCCTTGCAGCGGAAGCGGTCGCGAATGCGGAGTCCGACGGCTACACGCTCCTTCTCGTCTCCGGTGCGCATCCCGCCACCGCGGCGATCTACAAGAAGCTGAAATACGACCCGGTGGACGCCTTCGCATGGATCTCGACCGCAAGCTTCTACCCGTTCATCGTCTGTGTGCGCAGCGATGCGAAATGGGCGAGTTTCGGCGATCTCCTCGCTGCCGCGCGCGCAGCGCCGGGGAAGGTGAGCTCCGGGACTGCGGGAAACGGCTCGATCGCGCACATGACGACGGAGCTCATCGCCAGGACCGCGGGCGTGAAATTTCTCTCGGTGCCCTACCGCGGCGAGGCGATGGCGGTGACCGGGTTACTGAGCGGAGATGTGGATTTCGTACTGGCGACCGCGGCGTTGGCCATCCCCCATGTGCGCTCCGGTGTGGTCAAGGCACTTGCGGTAACCGGCAAGAGCCGGTGGAAGGATATTCCGGACGTCGCTACCGTGTCCGAACAAGGCGTGCCTGATTTCGAGGTGATTTCCTGGTCGGGAGTGGCGGCTCCTGCCAAGACCCCGCAGCCCATCATCGAGCGGCTGCATGGAGAAATCGAGAAGGCCATCAGCGTCGCCGACGTCCGCAGCAAGCTGGAAGCGGCGGGCAGCGAAGTGCGCGCGACGAGCCCCGCCGCGATGCGCGCCCTGGTCGATCGGCAAGTCAGGATGTGGAGCGAGGTCGCGCGCGAAGCCAGGATCGAGCTCGATTGAGCATCAGTTTCGTAGGGGCGAGGCATGCCTCGCCCAAAGCGCGACGCGTATGGTAATGTTCGGGGAACGTAGGGCGGATTAGCGGAGCGGAGCGAAGCGTCATCCGCCGAACAACGGCGGCGGGTTACGCCGCCCTACAGAGCTATCCGGTGGAGATTCCCCATGAACATCCATGCGACGCTGCGGAGCGATGCAGCCATTTCCCCGGCGGAGTGGGAGGCGCGCGTCGACCTCGCCGCCGTCTATCGGCTCGTGGCCCATCACGGCTGGGACGACGTCATTTATAACCACTGCTCCATGCGCGTGCCGGGAGAGCCGCGGCAGTTTCTGATGAAGCGCCATGAGCTCTTGTGGACGGAGGTCACCGCGTCGAACCTGGTGAAGGTCGATATGGATGCGGACCTCGACGAGCGCGCCGGCGTCAACCGGCCGGGATTTACGCTGCACGGTGGCGTGCTGCGCGGGCGGCCTGACGTGCATTGTGCCGTGCACGTCCACACCCGAACCGGGATGGCCATCGCCGGCCTGCAGGGCGGGTTGCGCATGCTTTCGCAGGAGGCGGTGCGCTTCTTCGACTGCGTCGGTTATCACCCGTATGAAGGCATCACGGAGGATTTCGGCGAGCGCGAGCGCATCCTTGCCCACCTTGGCGGCAACCGCGCCATGATCATGCACAACCACGGTGTCCTCACGGTCGGCAAGAGCGCGCGTGAGGCATTTGTGATGATGAAACATCTGCTCGAAGCAGCAGAGATCCAGCTCGCAATGCAGGCGACGGGCGACAAGCTCATTGAGATACCGGCCGAGGTTTGCCGCAAGACGGTGGCCCAGTACGAACGCCATGACAGCGGCCGCGGCTCGGCTGACTGGCCCGCCTATCTGCGCATGCTCGATCGCATCGATCCAAGCTACCGCACGTGAGATGTGGTGGGGTATTGTGGGCCGTCATCCCGGCCAAGCGAGCCCGGTTTAACCGGGCTCGCTCGGCCGGAATGACAGATAAACGGTAATGCACTGAAGGAGGCTCACCATGCTCGACGTGACCAGACCCTCGAGAGCGCAATCCTCGATTCCCTTCGATGCCGACCGGCTCGACCGATTGATGGACGAGGCCGGCATCGACGTCCTCTGCGTGACCTCCAAGCACAACGTGCAATATCTGCTCGGCGGCCACCGCGCCTTCTTCTTCGAGAGCATGGATGCCATGGGGCTCAGCCGGTATCTGCCGGTGCTCGTGTATCCCAAGGGAGGGCGGCAGAAGGCCGGCTATTTCGGCCATCGGATGGAGGGCTACCAGAAGGAAAACGCGCCGTTCTGGGTGGCGGAAGCGCAGACCAATTCATCCGCCAGTCTCGACGTGATGGAGAAGGCGATCGACTACATCCGTCGCTGCGGGTTCAAGACCGCAAGAATTGGCGCGGAGCTCCCGTTTCTGCCGGTCGATGCGGGCAACGCGCTGCGCAAGGGGTTCCCGGGAAGCGAGCTGGTCGATGCCGTATTCGTGCTCGAGCGGCTGCGTGCGATCAAGAGCCAGGCGGAGCTCGAGAAGCTGCGCATCGCGTCCGAAGGCGTGATCGATTCCATGCTGGCGGTGATTGCCACGCACGGACCGGGCGCTACCAAATACGAGCTGACCGAGGCCCTCCGGCGCGAGGAGACGAGCCGCGGGCTCATCTTCGACTATTGCCTCATTACCGCGGGGTCGAGTCTCAATCGCGCGCCCTCGGATGAGCGGTGGGACAAAGGCGACATCCTCTCGCTCGATTCCGGCGGCAACTATCAGGGCTATATCGGGGATCTCTGCCGCATGGCGATCCAGGGAGAGCCCGACGCCGAGCTCGAGGATCTCCTCGGCGAGATCGAGGCGATCCAGCGCGCGGCCATGAAGCCGATCAAGGCAGGCGCCGTGGGAAGCGTGATCTACGGGGCGGCCCAGCCGCTGGTGCAGCGGTCAAAGCACCACAACCACATGCATTTCCTCGCCCATGGCATGGGGCTGGTCAGCCACGAGGCGCCACGCCTCACCGCATCGGGTCCGGTCCCGTACGACGCCTATGATGCGAACCGGCCGCTCGAATCCGGCATGGTGGTTTCCGTGGAGACCACGCTGGCGCATCCGGAACGCGGCTTCATCAAGCTCGAAGATACCGTGGTGGTCACCCCGAAAGGCTTTGACATCTATGGCGAAGGCGGCCGCAGTTGGAATCGCGGCGACACTGCCGCGCACTGACGGCTGCCATCGAACCTGGAGAATCGCTGACGCCGGACGCCAAGCGTCCGGTCACGCCGGAACCGCCGTGCTCAGATGCTCAAAGCCAGCAGCGTAACAACGCCGATACCGATTATCAGTACCGCAAGAGCAATAGGATCGTAATCGAGCCAATGCCCGCCTTGCACACGCATGACGCCTCACCCTACCAACCAGCTACCCTGTGCCGCTCTTCTCCCGGCCGTCGCAGCCGGGGGAGGGCTTTCACCTGTTTAGTCGCGCTTCGAACCCTTTTGGTTCGATTTTTGCGTGCTGGAACTGGCAAAGATCCCCCAGGGGTCCTCCGGCACGCAGCTCGCCCGCTTCAACCCATGATTTATACCCTCGATTTCGAAACGCCCTGGCGGGCTTAGGCCAGGGATTTGATCAAAATTGTAGTATTTTCCCTGCAAGTCACGCCCCCTGCAAGGAAATTGCAAACTCAGGCAGCTGCAGACGCCCGCTGGCGGAGCACCGTGCCGCCCGCAATACCTACGCCAAAGACGTAGATCCAGCCCTGGGTGAAATCGAAAAGGTGCGAGTTGAACAGGCTCGAAATGATGTTCTGCACGACAATGATCAGCCCGATCCAGTGGGCGAGCGTCGTGCCCCGAAACAGGAGCAGATGCCCGATCCACATCGCGTAGAGTACGATCACGCCGACGGCTCCGAGTTGGATCGCGACGGCCAGGGTCTGGTTATGCGGGTTGGGCGAGATTGTAGCCGCAGCTCCCGTCTCGCCCACCGCGGAGCGACGGAACAACTCGCGGATGGTCCCCGTCCCGTGCCCGATAATTGGCGCTTCGGCGATGAACGAGATCGAGCGTTTCCAGAATTCGATCCGCTCGCCGGATCTGGTGCGGACATTCTCGCTCTCATATTCCCGGATTTCTTGCGGCACGAGCCTCACCTGCCCGCGCAGGAAGGGCGAGGATTGCCAGACCGCGAGCGCAATGACCATCGCCAGCAGAAGAAACACGCCCCCTTTTCTCCATCCGAATTGCCAGAACGCAAACATGAAGATGAGCACGGCTGATACGGCCAGTGCGGTCCGTCCCAGGATCACGTAGAGAAAGTTGGCGGCGAACAGCGCCGCAAGGAGAAGCAGTCCGAGCGCTGCCCATGGGCGCGAACGCCGCATCTGCCATGCGATGGGCAGCAGGATGAACAGGCAAAGCGCGAATTCTCCGCCCTGCGCCGTATAATCCTTCACCAGCACGCCGCGAAAGGACTGATATCCGCGCCACGCCAACTGCGGCCATTCGAGCAAAGCGTACGAGCCTGCAAGCACAAGCGTACAAGAGATGAGGAATGCCACAAGCACCCACGAGCTCCGCTCGCTGCGGTGAAAATGGGCAAGCACGAACGGGATGATGAGCAGCTTGTGAAAGCCTCCGAGCCCGTCGATACGGTCTGCCCATGACACGTCGGCCCACAACATGCCCGCTGCCCCCAGGAGCCACAGTGCGACCGGCAGCCCTCCCGCCGCCGTGAGGACTTCCTCGCGGATCGTCGCCAGATCGAGGGTGGGCAGCAGACAGAGCAACCAGATAGCGATGAGGATGCCGGTGGCCGAGGTGGACCACGGCAGCGACGCAACAACTCCAACGGCACACCAATCCGCCAGGTCCGTGAACGCAATGCGTGCTGCCGCGGTCCCAAGTCGTTGCGAAACGTTCTGCGATTGCGCCAAAGGAGAGCCGCTTCAGGTCATGTATTCAGGGGTAGCGCTGAACGCTTTTTGCATCATCGCGCCATTTTGCGCTAGGTCCAGCGCAGCGAGCTTAGGCCGCCAGACGTGTTCGGCTCCCGCCATGACCCGCGAGAATGCGAGGCCGACGAGGAGCGGCGGACGCAAGCACCTCCCGTGTACTCGCCCTCTGTTCGCTATCATGCAGGCAACGCAATGATCGCAATGCTCGATGCGCTGGTACGGGCGCTTTCGCAGATGGTCTCGCCGGAATTTCGCGCGATCCTGTGGAAGTCGGTGGCGTACGCGCTTGTTCTCATCGTGCTCATTGCAGTCGGCGTGGAGCGGCTCTCGGTGTGGCTGGCCTCGGTCGGAGAGAGCTGGGCCGAGGGCGTGCTGGGTGGCTCGATGCACGCGGCACTTGTCGTGCTCGCGTGGATCCTCTCCGTAGCTGCAGGAATTGGGATCGTCATCGGGTCGATATTCCTGATGCCGGCCGTCACCGCCCTGGTGGGAAGCTTCTTCGTCGATGACATCGCGCTGCAGGTGGAGCGGCGGTACTATCCGCACGAGCCCGCCGGAACACCGCTGCCGGCCGCGCGCGCTTTTCTCGAGGGTGCCAGGACGGCTTTGCTGGCGATCGTAGTGTACCTGGTGGCGGTCCCATCGCTCCTGATCGCAGGGGCCGGTGCGGTCATTTTCTTTGTCGCTACGGCTTACCTGCTCGGGCGTGAATATTTCGCGCTCGCGGCGATGCGTCACCATCCCGCGGGTTACGCCAAGGCTTTGCGCAAGCGAAACCAGGGCATGGTGTTCATCGCCGGACTGTTCATTGCAGCCTTTGTCTCGATCCCGATCGTCAGCCTCGCCACTCCATTGTTTGCGATGGCGCTGATGGTGCATGTCTACAAAATGTGTGCACCATCGCGGTAGCTTCTGCTCACGTCCCGATATGGCCCATTAATGCCGCGCCGGCTTAGGCGCGTCCGTTGTTGCGCAGGCGCAGGAGCCTTGGCGACCAGCACCCATTTCCCCCGGAGGACCTCGAACCTCGAGCATGCGCAATATGCGCTGGAGACCAAACCGCCCCGGAGAACGACTTTGGCCCGTAAGGGCTTTTCGGCGAATTGGCAAACCGGTTTGAAGAGAGGCTAGCTTTTGCTTTTGTTCGTCAGTCAACGCCGGCGTTGCGCTACCGCAGCGGTCGCCGAATGGATTGCCTAAAGGAAGACAGCCTAGTCGATCGATTCCATGAAACCAATCGGATCGGGCGGATGGAGCTTAAACCCACAGACCTCATCCTGAGGA
>Ga0209331_1000682_pt1 | contig 11939 bp, 9 predicted proteins | sample JacPinW_OM3H0_M3_FD_187971 | JGI IMG/M metagenome (GOLD analysis project Ga0209331, IMG submission 187971) | Forest soil microbial communities from Algoma, Ontario, Canada - Jack Pine, Ontario site 1_JW_OM3H0_M3 (SPAdes) (version 2) | ecosystem: Environmental > Terrestrial > Soil > Boreal... | reverse complement strand
TGGGCGCTAATTTAAGACGCATCATCAGCCTCTCGGTCGTCATCGTCCGCGCATGCGGACGATCCAGTAAGCACGGAACGTCGCATTTGGCACGGCTTTGCCCTCAATCCGCTGTCCAGGGATTACTGGGTGCCCCGCTTAAAGCGGGGCATGACGAGGGAGAGATTTGTGGCGAGGCTTAAGTTAGCGCCTATGGGGTCAAGCCCGCGGGTGACCGGGGGGCGCGTAACTCGCTCACCGGTACACGGCGCGGGGAGGCTGCGGCCTGGCGTAGCTCAGTGCGTCATAGGGCGCGGGCTGGAAGAGGAAGCCCGGATACGACGACGATGGTGAGGGCGGTGGCGATGGACGCGCGCTCCGCCGCGGGCTCGTATTGGACGCCATCTCCGGCTCGCGCTTGCGCTCCGGCGCGGGCTCAACAGTCCCGCGCTCGCTCCTGATCGCCGCGAGCGTGCGGCTGTCGAGATTGTAGACGTCGCGCCGCAACTGCAGCTTGCCCGCGCCGTCCACAAACGCGGTCTGATAGGTCAGGTGGACCCAGATCGGCACCGGCTGGATTTGGATATCCTGCTCGGCACGGCCGAACATGCCCTTGATCCTCTCCGCGCTCCAGTGCTCGCCCGGGCGCGCGATCTTGAGGAGAACCTCCGCGTACTTGGCGGGGTCCTGCACCCGCATGCAGCCGTGACTGTAAGCGCGCACTTCATCGGCGAACATGTGCTTGTCCGGCGTGTCGTGCTGATAGACCAGAAAGCGGTTAGGGAAGTTGAAGCGGACGCGCCCGAGCGCATTGTTGTCGCCGGGCGGCATGGTGATCTCGACGTCGCCGCCGTGATAGCTCACGCGCAGGCCCATGCGCTCGAGCACTGTAGGATCCTGGGCGAGCGCCGGCAGGTATTCGTTGTGCACGATCGAGGGCGGCACGTGCCAGGTCGGATTGACGGTGATGTATTTCATCGTCTCGCTCAGGAGCGGCGTCGGCATGCTGGTCTTGCCGATCACGACGCGGGTGGTCCAGACCTGCGCGCCATTGTGCATCACCCGCAGCGTGAAGTCGGGCTGGTTGACGACGACGTATGACTCGCCGAGATCACGCGGATACCAGCGCCAGCGCTCCATGTTGGCGACGACGGTTTCGATCTGTCTGGAGACGTCGATTTTTCCTGGGCCCGCCTTGCCGCGCAGCTCGGTGAGCACGGCCTTGAGCTTCTGGTAGGCCTCCTGCGGAGGGCTGGATGCGTCGAGCGCCTTGGCCGGATCGGCGGCATCGGTAACACTCGCTAGGATGGCCGCGGGCTCAGGCAGCGCTTGCGGGAGCTCGATGTTGCGGCTCACGCGCGTGTAGGCAAACCGTCCGGCCTGCACATGGCGCGCGTAGGTGAGCACCGCGCGCGTGAGCTTGAGGTCGGAGTCTGCGAGCGCATCAGGTGCAAGGCCGGCAAAACCCGGCGTGGCGTAGTCCTTCGGATCAAGCCCGTCGGTGTCGGCGCTGTGCAGGCGAGCAACGACAGACCGCGCGCGCGCGTTCTCGATGCCCTTGTCCAGCCATATCGGCGCGAAATTCCGCGCCTGATAGAACGTCTCGACGGCCGCGCGCTCCTTCCTGTTGGCAAAGATCTTGTCTGCCTTTGCCGCGAGCAGATCGCGGATCTTCTCCGCGACGGGGCGGTCGGCGGGATCAAGAGAAGAGAGGGGGTCGGGCGCCGCAGCCTGCTCGGTCGCGGCGGCCGGCTCGGCAGGGGCGGGACTGGATGCGGCCGGGTGCTCCGCGGCCGGGGAAATGGCTGCGGGAGCGGCTCGATCAGACGCTTGCTGGGCTGGGTAGCGTTCACTGAACGTCGAGGCGAGCTTCTGCTGTGCTTTCTCTTGTGCGGCGGCATAAAGCGGGCACGCAAGGATGAGGGCGAGCGCGGTGCTCGCCAGCACCGTTGCGGAACCACAATTGTGCGAAAGGCTGCTGCGTGCGCGCATGACGACGACGCCCCCCATCTGGTGAACTCAACCAGCCTGCCGGCCCGACCCGGCTGTCTTTCATGGATTGGTCGCAGCAGGGGGAAGCCTGGTTCAAGGCGGGCGCGGCTACGATTTTAGGTTGCAATCTCGCCAATAATACAACTCAAGGTAACAATTTTTCGGAATGAAGCGAAATAACCAGGCAAAATCAATGTGCGCTGGCACGCCTGTAACCGCCTGTAAACGCCTGTAACATCAGGCTGCGCCTCTTTTCGGTAAGGGCGACGCATCCCTGACCACTAAAACCGCCACATCACCACGAGAAGCACGCAGCAGAGGAGAATCGCCAACACCGTCCAGAACGGGGCGGTGTTGATCCCCTTGAGCCGGTATCTGCGGCGTGATGCGCGCATTCGTTCTCAGCTTGCGCCTCAGCCGATGCGGCGCTGTTCGACCATGGCGCGGAATTTCTTCACGTTGGCTTCGCCGGCGTAATCGGCGATGCGCTTGTAGGCTGGGTCCATACGCGCGCGGAACGGCGCCAGGTCAGGCCGGGTCACCTGCATGCCCGCGGCTTCGAGCTTCCTGATCTGATCCGCCTCGTCGTCCGCAATGAGCTTGCGCATGAGATCGCCGGCCGACGCGCTTTCTTCCCGGAAGATCGCCTGCTGCTGCGGGGTGAGCTTCTTCCAGGTGACGGCGCTCACGGTGTGGATCATGTTGTTGTAGATGTGGCGCGTGATCGCCAGATGCTTTTGTACCTCATAGAACTTGTTGAAATAGATGACGGCGATCGGGTTCTCCTCCCCGTCCACCACCTTCTGCGAAAGCGCGAGATAGAGCTCGGGGAACGCAATGGCCTGCACAACCGCGCCAAGCGCCTCCATGGAGGCCTGGATCTGCAATTCCGGGGGCGTGCGCAGTTTCAAGCCCTTGACGTCGTCGGGTGCATTGATCGGGCGCACGCTGTTGGTGACGTTGCGGAAGCCGTATTCCCAGTTGCGCAGGAGGATGAAGCCCTGTTTTTCGGCAAGCGGCGCCAGCCATTCCATCGCCGGTCCATCGAGCACGCGAAACACGTGCGCCGGGCCGTCGAATACGAAGGGCAGCATGACGGCCGCGAAGGCCGTGTCATACTTGTCGAGCTGCCCCTGCGTGGGCAGGCCCATGTCGACGGTCCCAAGCTTGATCTGCTGCGCCTGCTCGGGAGGCCCGCCCAGGACATTGTTGGGAAAGATATTGATCTTGATGGCGTCCTCGGTGCGCGCCGCAACCCGGGTCGCGAACTGCTTGGCCGCCGTATTCGCGGGATGATCCTCCTGCGCGAAATGCGCCCAGCGCAAAGTGAGTGGGGCGGCATGGAGCCGCACGCAAGGCGCTGCCAATGTCAGGGCGGCGCCGGCGCCGCCCGCCTTGAGGAATCTCCTCCTGTTCATGGTCTTCTCCTTGTATCAGGCGCATCAGACGCGAAAGCCGAAATATTTCGGCAAGAACAGCGCAAACCAGGGCACGAACGCGACGATGAGGAGTCCAATGATCACCATGATCAGATATGGCAGCATGGCACGCGAGGCGGCCTCGATGTCGCAGCGCATAATGGCACAACAGACATAGAAGCCCACACCAGCAAGCGGCATGAAACCGCCGATCCCCATGGCGATGATGAGCACCAGTGCATAATGCATCTCGCTTAGGCCAAGCTTGCCGGCGATCGGAATGAGCAGCGGGGCGAGCACATTGAGCGAGGGCAAGCCTTCGAGCAGCACCCCGACCCCGACAAGCAGCGCGATCGAGCCGAGCATGAAGATTTCGGTGCTGTTGCCGAAGGCGTGCAGGAAGGTGACGAGGCGCTGGGGCAGGTAAGCCACGGTCAGTGTCCAGGAAAAACCTGAGGCCGCGGCGAAGATAAAGAGCAGCACGCCGGAGAGAGCCGCGGTATCGGCGACGGTCTCGATAAAGCTCTTCCAGCCCATGGCGCGATAGACAACGATCGCAAGCGCGAGGCCGTACACGACCGCGAACGCGGCGACCTCTGTCGGTGTGGCAATCCCGGCCAATATCCCGCCGATCAGAATGACGGGCATCAGGAGCGGCAGCACGGCGTCGAGCGCGGCCCGACCGATCGCAGGAAACGAGGCGCGTGCGGCTGGCGGAGAGCCTGCGCGGCGGGCGCGCACATAGATCAGCGCCATCAAGCAGAACGCCATGACGGCGGCGGGGATGAGGCCGCCGATGAACATGGCCGCGAGCGACACGCTCGTGATCGATCCGACGATGAGCATGGCGATGCTCGGCGGGACCGTTTCGCCCATGATGGCGGAAGCGGCGAGCACGGCCGCGCCTTCGGCCGCTCCATGGCGCTGGCGGAGCTGCTCGCGCATAACCGTGCCAACCGCGGCAACATCCGCGGGCTTCGAACCCGAGAGGCCTGAGACGACGTACATGCTCGCAACCGTGACCTGCAGCAGGCCGCCGCGCAAATGGCCGACCAGAGCGTGGATGAAGCGCACCAGCCGCACGCCGATATCGCCCCGCTCCATGATCAGCCCGGCAAGAATGAAGAACGGCACCGCGAGGAGAATGTAATTGCCGGTGCCGTTGACCATGGTCTGGGGCAGCACCACGAAAGAACCGTCGGCCGTCCAAAGGTAGGACGCGGTTGCAAGGAGAAGGACGAAGCCAACGGGAACACCGGCCAAGATCGCTATGAAGAACAGCGCCAGTGCGACGGTGAGCGCGCCATCGCCGCCGAGGGACGGCAGCCACACGTCGCGTGCGAGCGCAACAAGAGCAATGACCACGGCGGTGACAGTCGCGACCAGGCCTGCCATTTTCCAGGATTCACGGCAAAGATTCTCAGCCGCATGCAACGCGAGGAGTGCCATCCCAAGCGGAAGCGGCAGTGCGATCAGCGCCGCGGGCGCCTGGAAGATCGGCGTGCGCTCGCCCCAGCTCGAGGCAATGAACTCGGCGGAGGCGACGCCAACCAGCGCGGTCACCAGAAGGACAATGAAATGAGAAAGCACCAGGCATGTTTGCGCCGCGGGCTTCGGGATTAGATTGAGCGCAATGCGAACAAAGGCGTGCTCGCGGCGCCGATAGGCGACCGCGCCTCCGATAAACGCGAGCACCGAGAGCGAAAGGCGCGCCACCTCGTCGGCCCATAGAAACGAGTGCTGGAAGAACGAGCGCGCAAGCACGTTGGCGAGCACGACCGCCAGCTCAGCGAGGAGAGCCGTTATGACCAGACCTTCGGCGCAGGAATCGACGAGGCGCAGGAGACTGGCGCGCGGAACCTGCACAGGTCCGGACGCGGCCGGCTGCAGTGGGGCTCCGTCCAGAGCGACTGCGCCGGTCGGCTCGAGAAGGTCAATGGAGCTGCGCGCGGTCATCGATAGCAATCTGAGGTGAAGCCTTCTCAGTTCGCAAGCGCAATCTCATCTGCGCGCAGGCAGGCAACGGAACGCGCATCGCCGAATGGGCGCAGTGCCGGAACAACTTCAGCGCATTTTGCCACCGCGTGAATACAGCGCGTGCGAAATGGGCAGCCCGACGGCGGTGAAAATGCGCTCGGCGTCTCGCCCGAGAGGAGCAGCCTATGCTTGCCGGCGCGCGCGTGAATGGAGGGCGTCGCGGCAATCAGCGCCCGCGTATAGGGATGCGCCGGCGCGCCGAACAGCTGGGCCGCCGTGCCTTCTTCTACGACCCGCCCGAGATACATGACGAGCACGCGCTCGCAGAGATGGCGCACCACGTGCAGGTCGTGGCTGATGAAAAGGAGCGCCAGGCCCAATTGCGCGCGCAGGTCCGCAAGCAGATTGAGGACCTGCGCCTGCACCGAAACATCGAGCGCGGAGACCGGCTCGTCGGCAACGACGAAATCAGGCCGGCTCGCAAGCGCGCGGGCAATAGCAATGCGCTGGCGCTGTCCGCCCGAGAACTCGTGCGGGAGCCGCTGCGCATGGGCAGGATCAAGACCGACGAGGGCAAGCAATTCGTGCACCCTGTCCTGCAGGGACGCGTTTGGACAGAGGTTGTGGATCAGAATTCCGTCGGCGATCTGCGCCCCGACCGGGCGGCGCGGGTCGAGGCTGGCGTAGGGATCCTGAAATACTATCTGCATCCGCCGGCGCAGCCGGCGCAATTGCGAGCGCGGCAGAGCTTCGAGATCCAGGCCCTCAAACAACACGCGTCCACGCGACGGCGGGATGAGCCGCAGCAGCATGCGCCCCAGCGTCGTCTTGCCACAACCGGACTCGCCGACGACGCCCACGGCTTCCCCCCGCCCAATCGCGAGATCAACCTCCTTGACCGCCATGATTTCGGCCGTACCCGCAAACAGACCGCCCCGAGCGCGAAAGCTGCGCGACAAACCTTGAGCCTGCACGAGCGGTGCGCTCATGAAATCTCACGCCATTTGATGCAGCGGGACGCGCGGCCTGCCGCAATGATCTCAAGCGGCGGCGCAGCCGCCGTGCATTGCAGACCGGCATAGCGGCAGCGCGGCGCAAACGCGCAGCCGGAAGGCAGCGCCGATGGCAGCGGCACGACACCGGGAATCGCGGCAAGGCGTCGCGCGCCTCCTTCCGGCACGCTCGCAATGAGCGCCGCCGTATAGGGGTGGCGGGGCTGATAGAGCAGTTCGCGCGCCGGGCCTTCCTCCACGATTTCGCCCGCGTACATCACGCAGACCCGGTCGGCGATCTCGGCCACGACCGCAAGGTTGTGGGTGACAAAGAGAATGCCCAAGCGCTCGCGTCGCGTCTTGAGGGCGGCAAACAGAGCCAGAATCTGGGCCTGGATCGTGACGTCGAGCGCCGTTGTGGGCTCGTCGGCAATCAGCAGGCGAGGTTCGTTCGCAATGGCAGCTGCGATCAGCGCACGCTGACGCTGCCCGCCGGAAAGCTCATGCGGGAAGGCCCGCGCGCGCCTTTGGGCATCGGGCAAGCCCACGTCACGCAGGAGAGCGATTGCCCTCTTGGTTGCGGCGGAACGGCCCAATGCGCCGTGGGCGCGGATTGCTTCCGCGATCTGATTGCCGACCCGGTGGACTGGATTGAGGCTCGCTGCGGGATCCTGAAACACCATGGCGATCTCGCCGCCGCGCAGTTTGCGCAGCTCGGCCTCGTCAAGGCGAGCAAGATCGCGCACTTGGCCGTTGCGATCGGTGAACAGCAACGTGCCGGCTGCAAGTCGTAGCGATGAAGGAAGCAGCCCCAGCAGCGCAAGCGCGGTCAGCGTCTTGCCCGATCCGCTCTCACCGACGACGGCAAGCGTCTCTCCCGGCGCAATGCGCAGCGAAACATCCCGCACCAGACGGACAGCGCCATATTCAATGCTCAGACCGTCGACACGCATCAGGGAGGGCTTCTCGGTTCCTTGCGCCGTCGCCGCAGGCTGCGCGGGTACCCGCTTCCAAAGCCATCCGGTCCCGACGTGGCCGGCATGCGGATCGAACGCGTCGCGCAAGCGGTCGCACAGCACATTGAGCGCGATGACCGCGCCGGAGAGCGCGAGGCATGGCCACAACAGCAGCCAGGGCGCCTGCTCCATGGTGCTGCGCGCGCCGCGGATCATCAGTCCCCATGATGGCGCCGGAGGGACCACACCGAGCCCAAGAAACGAGAGCCCGCTTTCGAGCACCAGCGCCGCCGCAAGCGTGAGCGAGAACTGCACCAGCAGAGTGGGCGCGACATTGGGCAGGATGGTGCGGCCCAGAATGCGGTTTGCGCGTGCGCCGAGCGCTTCCTGCGCGGTCACGAAGTCGAGCTCGCGGACGGCCAGAGTTTCGGCAAAACACACGCGCGCGAATCCCGGCGCATAGAGAAGCGCAAGCGCAACAATGAGCGTTGCAGCGCCCGGGCCCATCAATGTCACGACGAGGAGTGCAAGCAGCAAAGGCGGAAAGCACAAGATGATCTCGGCGAAGCGCAACGTGATGAGCTCGACCAGGCCGCGGAAATAGCCGCCCAGGAGACCGAGCAATGTCCCCGCGACCGCGGCCGCGGCGGCTGCAAGCGAGGCAACGAACAGCGAGGTGCGCGCTCCCCAAAGGATGCGGCTGAGCACGTCGCGTCCGTACTCGTCCTGCCCAAGCGGATGCAGCGCGGAAGGGGGCGAAAGCCGTGCCGCAACGTCCATCCCGGTCGGATCGGGAAGCGGGAGAAGCGGCACCGCAAGCGCAATCGCGATGATCGCACCCACCACGATGCCGGGGATAAGAAGCTCACGCCTTGCGCGAGCAATCATCAGACGTGCCGCACCCGCGGATCGAGCACGGCGTAAGTGAGATCGACCGCCAAATTGAGCAGCACGAACAGGATGGAGATCACGAGCACGATGCCGGTCACTTCCGGATAATCGCGCAACTCGACCGCGCGCACGAGATAGCCGGAAAGACCCGGCCAGTTGAACACGTATTCCACCAGCACGGTCCCGCCCAGGAGCGAGCCAAGATGAAGAGCGAGAACAGTGACGACGGGAAGGAGCGCGTTGCGCAGAATGTGATTGAGCACAATGCGTCCCGGCGCGATTCCCCGCGCGCGAGCGGCGCGCACATAATCGCGCGCCGCGACTTCGAGCACCGACGTGCGGGTCATGCGAAAAATGACGGCCGCAAGCCCGAGCGCAATGGTGCCGGCCGGCATGGCAAGGACCAGAAGGTGCCCGAGCGCGTCGCGCTCGAACGGCACATAACCGCCCGCCGGCACCCAGCGCAGCTTCTGGGCAAAGAGGAGGATCGCGACCGTGCCGACGACAAAGACCGGGATCGAGAGCGCGATGCCTGCCGCTGCCGAAGCCAGCCGGTCGGCGAGGCTCCCTGCATGTAGAGCGGCCAAGGTGCCGGCAGGGAGCCCGAGCAGAATCGCCAGCACCGCCGCAGCGGCGATGAGCTCCAGGGTGCGCGGGAGCCGCAGCGCGATCTCCGCTGCGACGGAGTGATCGTCAATGAGCGAGCTTCCGAGATTGCCGTGCAGGAGCGCGGCCAGATAATTCACGTACTGATCCAGCAAAGGTGCATCGAGGCCGAGCTTTTCGCGCAGCTCCGCGACGGTTGCCGGATCGGGAGCGACACCACCCTGGGAAAGCAGAAGCTCCGCGGGATCACCTGGAACAAGGTGGATGGCAAGGAACACCAGGGTCGCCACGATAAGGACCAATCCGGCGGCAACGCATATCCGGCGGACCACATAGCCGAGCATGATGTTCAGCCGGCGTTTGTCTGCTCCAAGGTAATGCCGGAGCTGAAGGTCAGAGCACCGGGGAGATTTTTGAAACCGGTGACATCTTTCGCCATGGCATATCCCTGGCTGCGCCAGGCGAGGCCAGCAATCGGCGCCTGCGTGATTGCGAGCGCCTCGATCTCTTTATAGATGGCCTTGCGTTTGGCCGGATCGAACTCGGCCCGTCCCGCTTTCAACAGCTCCTCGATTCTCGGCACTCTCACCCCGAAGCTTCGGATGTAGGAGGGCGAGAGACTGCCATCGATCAGATTGGCAAGGCCATCGGGATCGTTGTTGTCGGCCGCAGTGCCGCCCACCGCCATGTCGTATTGGCCGCGGTTTCCGAGGGTGACGCGCGTGGCCCAATCCGGCAGGTTGAGCTCGGCGCGAATGCCGATGGCCGCAAGATTCTGCTGCACCACCTCGGCCGTATCTTTGTGCATCCCGTACTGCGCCGTTGAGAGCAGGCTGCAGCTCAATCCGTTCGGGTATCCCGCATCAGCCATGAGCTTGCGCGCAAGCGCGGGATCGTAGTTCCAGCCATCCTTGAGCTCGGGATTGAAGAACTCGCTCTTCTCCGTGATGGGTAGATGGGCAAGCGGCGAGCCCCGGCCGAAGAAAGCGGCCTTGACGATATCATCGCGGCGGATCGCGTGCGCCACGGCCTGGCGCACGCGGGCGTCGTTGAACGGCGGCTTGGTCCCATTGAAGAGAAGATACATGAAGGGTCCGTCGGTCGTGTCGAGCGCAAGCTTCGGATCCTTTGAGATCGCGTCCATGGATTGCCACGGCACATATTCGATGAGGTCCACGTCGCCTGCCTGCAGCGCTGCCACGCGCAGGTTTTCATCTGCATAGACAACCGCGCGGATAGCTTTGAGCTTGGGCAGACCGGGCTTGTAATATTTGGGAAAGGCCTCGACTTCGAGGAAGACGCCGCGCTCCTGCGACTTCATCACGAACGGTCCCGCGCCGATCGGCTCGGAGAGTTGAGATTTGCGCGAAACAATCGGCAGGTGATAGCTCGCAAACCACTGCGGCAGGCTTGCCGCGGGCTCCTTCATCACGATGCGCACCGTGCGCGCGTCCGCGGTCTCTATCCGCTCGATCCCCTGCATCTCGGCACGGAAATAAGCGGTCGATTTCTCCGCACTGATCTGCTCGATGTTCCATTTCACATCGGCGCTTTCGACCGTGTCGCCGTTGTGAAAAACCGCCTCGCGCAACTTGAATATCCAGGCGGCCGGTCCATCCTGCGTCCATTGCTCGGCGAGCTCTCCGCGCAATGAACCATTGGCGTCATAGGAGAGAAGGCCGCGGTGGATCATCAGCTTGACCGTCCCGGCGGCCGTGCCGGCATTGGCCCAGGGCGCAAGACTCGGCGGATAGCTCGAGAGGCCGAACACAAGAATGCCGGGCGTGCGCGCCGCTGCGCTTGCAATGCACAGGAATGGCAGCGCGGCTGATCCGGCAACAAAGCTGCGGCGAGAGAGGGTCGGGGGCATGGCGGCTCTCCTTGGGAGGGCGTAGTTTAGCGCAGTTCCCGATCATGTTGATCGTGATGCGGCTTCGCAGTTTGCGTACCTCTCCCCAACGCAAGTCGGGCTCGCCCGACTTGCGCACTATATTGTGTACGGGCTCGGACAGAAAGGCGCGCGGGTGCTGCGCGAGTACGGGCACCTCATTAATCATCGGGTGGATTGGTCGGAGAAGAATAAACGGGCTGGCAACCTGTTTATCGCTCACACGATAGAGGTGGCCGATTTCCTGATTCGTCTTGAGCTTGCTTGCCGCAACAGCGGCGACATTGGCTTCATTGGGGAAGAAGAAATACTTGCGCTTGCTGCGGAGAGAACGCAGGTCGCGCGCGAGCCCCTGCGCTGGGAAGCGGTGAGCGTGGAGCAGGGAAGACGAGAGCTGTGGTCGGTCATTCCCGATGGGATTTTCGGACTCTCGTTTGAAGATGGCAGCGCCTCCTATTTTATGCTGAAAGTGGACCGCGGCACATTTCGATCACGCACAACCGCGCCGATCATCGCAGCATTGCGCGAAAGTTCAAAACCTATTTCGATGGGTGGCGCGCAGGGCGGCACGTCGAACAATTTGGACTCAAGCAAATGCGAGTTGCGACGGTCACCAACTCGCGGGAGCGAATGCAAAATATGATCGCTATTGTGCGCAGGATCACGGACGGCAAAGGATCGAATTTCTTCTTGTTTATCGATCAAGCAAAGCTTGGGCAGAGTAATCCACTCGAAGCGCAGTGGGTTACGGTGAAAGGAGACAGGGTGAAGTTGGGGGATTAGCCGAAGTCTGTCCCATAATGGACTCATTATGGGACAGTCGGCGGGGCTCTGGCGGCCTGGGCATGTAATGTCTCTTGATGGGGGAGGAGCGGACGCCAATGTTGCAGTGCGGTAATGCAAACTATTGACCCGGAGCCGACATGTGTAGCGGGAAATTTGTGCAGTGCACAATTGACCGTTGAACCCTATTTTGTTGGTTTCGATTTCGTGATTTGATGTCGTAAATTGCAAGCCAAATCTGGCGTGGTCCCGAGCCTCGGGGAGGCGATGCGGCGACGCGATTTCATTGCAGAAGACCTGTGATTGCCCGCTGGTGCGCGCCCCAATGGAGGGAGAGACCGATGTCGAGGTTCATTAGTTTCGTGTTCGCGGCTTGCTTACTCGCAATTTGGACCTCGACAACCGTCCCAGCCGCCAATCCCGAGTGGCCGAAATCCCTCACCTTGGGGTCCGCCTC
>Ga0209331_1000680_pt1 | contig 11942 bp, 10 predicted proteins | sample JacPinW_OM3H0_M3_FD_187971 | JGI IMG/M metagenome (GOLD analysis project Ga0209331, IMG submission 187971) | Forest soil microbial communities from Algoma, Ontario, Canada - Jack Pine, Ontario site 1_JW_OM3H0_M3 (SPAdes) (version 2) | ecosystem: Environmental > Terrestrial > Soil > Boreal... | reverse complement strand
CGGCACCTCCGGCATGGTTTCCGACCGATCCCGCGTGGTCACGCCGAGCGCGCGGATCTTTCCTGACCGCACCAGTTCGAACGAGGACGTGACGTTGTCGAACATGCCCGCCATTCTTTTATCCGTCGCACGAGTCCGGCTTGTCGAAGTCCGCATTTTAGGTACGATCCAGGTTAGATGCGCAGCAGCGCAGATGGAGGGTTGAAATGCAGGGTCGTGCGCTCATCATCGTAGCGGTACTTGCCGCGATGGCCGTTTCCAATTCAATTACCGCGGCGCCAACCGTGCCGAACCTTGACTACGAATTTTTCAAAAGCCGCGTCGAGCCGGTCTTTCTGACCAAACGGCCTGACCATGCTCGCTGCTACGCCTGTCATGTCGAGAGCAACAACGCATTTCACCTGGAGAAGCTCTCACCCGGAGCGCGCGACTGGACAGAGCAGCAGTCGCGCCGCAACTTCGAGATGGTCTCGATACTCGTCAACCCCGGCGATCCCGATACAAGCCGGCTGCTGCTTCATCCCCTCGCGCCCGAAGGCGGCGGCGATGTGTTTCACTCGGGCGGACGGCAGTTCGCCTCCAAGCGCGATCCAGCCTGGCGCACGCTCGCCGCGTGGGTTAACGGAGCGACGCTCGGTTCTCCGAAGAAGTAGCGGCGGAGCCGGGAAGGTCCGGGATAACCAGCGTGTTGATGCGCTTGGGCACTTCGCCGACCGGGACCACAGCGATCAGCTTCATTGATTGGGTGTCGATCGCCGAGACCGAGCGCAGGCCTGCGTTGGAAATGTAGACCGTCCTGCTGTCAGGTGTGAACGTGACCCAATTTGCGACCGCCGAAATCGATCCATGCCCCGGCAGCTTCAGGGACGGAAGCGCGACTTCGCCTGACAGCGTGAGGTCCGCGAGCGAATAAACATACACCGCGTTATTGGGGATGCTGGTCACCCACAGGGTCTTGCCGTCGGGTGCGACGCCTATGCCGTGCGAGGGGGACGTGGCGCGATCCCCGTCGGTCTCAAACTCGCCCTTGGCTGGCGGCAACTGGACCCGCGCCACTTCCTTGCGCGCGGCAAAGTCCACCACGGCGAATCCGTTAACGTCGGACAATTGCACGAAAATTCGTCTGGTGGCGCCATCCGGACCCGCCTCGATCGCCATCGGGCGAACGCCCTTGTCGAGCTTGACCTCCCACGCGGGTTGCCCCGTCGCGAGATCGATGACGGTAATAATTCCGGTGCGGATCGAACCGGTGACGGCGTATTTGCTGTCAGGCGTCACGTAGACGTTATGCAGCCTGCCATTCACCGGCACGCTTTTGGTCCGCGTCAAGGTTACGGGATCGACGATGTCGAGCGCGCCCGGTTCGCGGGCGATGCCGACGAGGATGCGGCCGTCCCTGGCCACCGCGATATTGTTGGGGTGTGCACTCAGCGCCACCTTCTTGACCAGCTTGCCGGTCTTGCGGTCGAAAACATCGAGCGTCGAATCGACTTCATCGCTGACATAGACCCTGGAACCGTCGGGAGAGAATGCAATCCCGTGCGCACCCTCGACGCCCTTGATCTGCTGGACCACCTTGTTGGTCGTGGGATCAATGACGTGGATGCTGTCCCCGGCGCTGTTGGTGACGTAGATGCGGGCCATGCCCGCCCAGGCCGGAATTGGTGCAAGCACCAGCAAGAGCCACACATACCCTAAGACGCGGAAGGCTTTCATGGACGCCGAGCTCCCCTTCATCTGGTGATGTCCCAAGGTACGCAGCAATTGGCCAAACGGCAAGGTGGCGACGCCGGCCCAAAACGGCGGTTATCACAGAAACTCAACAACGCGGCCTCTTAACTCTGCTGATTAACCCTTGGTCAGCCAGCACGGTCTATACATTCCGGGGATCAACAAGTTTTCAGCCATGAACACGGACGTCACTGACCAGCCGACTAACCGCCCGCGCCTGCGCGGCAGGCCCTCTGCCGCCAAAAGCTGGCTGAAAGCCATCGAGGTGACGTCGCGCATCGACGCCGATCCCAGCCGATTGTTTGCCGACGTCGTGGAGGATTGGTCGGATCGAGACCCGGACCGGCCTGCTCTGATTTCGGAAACCGAGACGTTCAGCTACCGCGCTCTGGCCGATCGAACAAACCGCTACGCGCGCTGGGCATTGTCAGCAGGAATTGAAGCCGGCGATACCGTTTGCCTTTTCATGCCGAGCCGGCCGGATTACATCGCCGCCTGGCTCGGCATCACCAAAGTCGGCGGCGTCGCGGCCCTCATCAATACCAGGCTGGTTGGGCCGTCGCTCTCTCACTGCATCAACGTCGCCGATGCCGACCATGTCATCCTCGCCGAGGAACTTGGAGATGTATTCGAAACGGCGCTGCCGTATTTGAATCGCACGCCGACAGTATGGATCCACGGCGGCCATGCCAAAGATGCAAATATCGAGGCCGCGCTGGATCGAACAGATGGCAGCCCGCTGTCGCCGGCCGAGCGACGCGGGGTCACCATCAACGACCGCGCGCTGTTGATCTACACCTCGGGCACGACCGGCCTGCCAAAGGCGGCCAGCGTCAGTCACCGGCGCATCCTGAATTGGGGCGGCTGGTTTGCCGGCTTGACGGACGCCTCGTCAGAAGACCGGCTGTACGATTGCCTGCCGGTCTATCATAGCGTCGGCGGCATTGTCGCGCCGTGCAGCATGCTGAGCGCGGGCGCATCGGTGGTGCTGTCCGACAAATTCTCCGTAAGTACCTTCTGGCGCGACATCGTGCGCTGGGATTGCACGCTGTTCCAGTATATCGGTGAACTCTGCCGCTATCTTCTGAAGGCACCGGCGTCCGAATACGAAAGCCAGCATCGGCTTCGGCTGGCTTGCGGCAATGGTCTGCGCGGCGATGTCTGGGAAGCCTTTCAGGCGCGCTTCGCCATTCCCCAAATACTTGAGTTTTACGCGGCGACCGAAGGCAATTTCTCGCTTTACAACGTCGAGGGCAAGGTTGGTGCGATCGGGCGAATCCCACCGCTCCTTGCGCATCGTTTTCCGGCGGCGATCGTTCGTCTCGATATGGACGCCGGCATGCCCGTTCGCACGGCAGACGGTCTTTGCATCGCTTGCGCCCGCGGCGAAGTCGGCGAAGCCATCGGCCGGATCGGAACGGCCGACGATGGGGGAGGCCGGTTCGAGGGCTACACCGACGCCGGCGAGACCGAAAAGAAAATCCTGCGCGATGTGCTCGCCCAAGGCGATGCCTGGTTCCGTACCGGCGATCTGATGCGGCTCGACGAAAGCGGCTATTTCCACTTTGTCGATCGGGTCGGCGATACCTTCCGCTGGAAAGGCGAAAACGTTGCTACTTCCGAAGTGAACCAGGCAATTCTGGATTGCCCGGGCGTGGTCGATGCCACGACCTATGGCGTGGAGATTTTGGGCGCCGACGGCCGCGCCGGAATGGTTGCGGTCGTGGTCGATAGTCGTTTCGACCTCGAGGAATTCCGCAATCACCTCTCGCACCGGCTGCCGGCCTATGCCTGCCCCGTCATGATCCGCTTTTGCTCGGCGCTGGATACCACCGAAACCTTCAAGCAGAAAAAGCAAGAATTGGTTCGCGATGGATTCGATCCGCGCCGCGTGACCGATCCGCTGTTTTTCAAGGATCCAAAGTCCAACACCTATCGCCCGATCGATGCAGATGCTTACGCGCGCATCCTGGAAGGTTCGATTCGGCTATAGGCCTGCATCTGTAAGGTGGAATGGCGAGTTCCGTGTCTGCGCTTAACGGTGAGCAACGTGTTTACCAACGAACGTAAAAGATCGGCCAATGGCGGGTTTATTTCAGATTTGCGCTCTATCATGGCCTCTCAAAATTTAATGACAAGGCGAGAGAATCCATGTCGATAAGGTTAAGGATTATTTCGGAGATGAAGCGGATTGCCGCCGAGCAGAAGGTCGCGCTACCGCCGCTCGATGACGATCTGTCGTTGCACGAGACGGGTTTCGATTCGCTCGGTTTCGCAATCCTGGTGGCGCGGCTCGAAGACGATCTCGGCATCGATCCGTTTACCATATCCGAGGACGCAAGCTTTCCGCTGACGATAGGCGACTTCATCAAGGCCTATGAAAATGTCCCCGCGTGAAACCTTCACGCTCCGTGACTATCTCAGTCCGGACCTGAAAGACCGCACCATTTCGGATGCGCGACAGCTCGTGTCGCTGACGAATATTCTTGGACAGACCTGCATGGGAGGCCGCCTTGGTGCACTCGCCGGGCGATCGGTCCTGCTTGCAGTTGCGGATCAACTGCTATCCGCCATCGCGACGACGGAGATTGACGGCGTCGCGCGGCGAATGCTGCTGTGTCCACCCGATTTCAGCCCCGATCACATTCAAACCCTGATCGAAGAGGCCGATATCGATGCCGTGGTCACCGACCACCCGGCACGTTGGACGGATGCGGGAGTGTACCTGGTGGTGGCGGCCCGGGCGCCTGCAACCGCGACCGGAAAGAAGGTCAAATTCGGGCGGGCGACGGAATGGTTGATGCTGACGTCGGGCACCTCAGGCGTGCCGAAAATCGTCGGCCATACCCTGGAGGGACTGACCGGCGCGATTGTCGCAGACGGCCCGGCGCGTGGCGCTCCGCCGGTTTGGGCAACCTTCTATGATATAAGGCGCTACGGCGGCCTTCAGATATTCCTGCGCGCCATCCTCAGTGGCGGTTCGATGGTGCTGTCAGAGCCGGGAGAACCGGTCGCCGATTATGTCGCGCGCCTGAATGCGAGAGGCGTCACGCACATCTCGGGCACGCCGTCGCATTGGCGCAAACTGCTGATGAGCGGGTCGGCCGTTGGCTTTTCTCCACGTTACGTTCGCTTGTCGGGCGAGATTGCCGACCAGGCCGTATTGGATGGCTTGAGCCGGGCCTTTCCTGCAGCCTCGATCGGGCACGCTTATGCGTCGACGGAAGCAGGCGTCGGCTTTGCCGTGAACGATGGCCTTGAGGGTTTTCCCGCGCCCATGGTCGGGCAGGGCCGCGATGGCGTCGAAATGAAAGTCGAGGACGGATCGCTGCGGATCCGCTCGACGCGGACGGCGCATGCCTATATCGGCCGAAACCCGGCTGCGCTGACCGACAGCGATGGGTTCGTCGATACCGGCGACATGGTCGAGCTGCGGGGAGACCGGTATCACTTCGTTGGCCGGCGCGGCGGCATCATCAATATTGGCGGCCTCAAGGTGCATCCCGAGGAAATCGAAGCCGTGATCAACCGGCAGGCCGAGGTGCGCATGTCACGCGCCAGATCGCGCCGCAGCCCGATCACCGGCGCCATCGTGGTGGCCGACGTCATTCTGGCTGATGGCTGCGACGCGCGCCGCAGCGATGATATCCGCGCCAAAATTCTGGCTGATTGCAGGGTGTCGCTGGCGTCTCACAAGGTGCCGGCCGTGATCAGGTTCGTCTCATCGCTCGAGATCACGGCGGCGGGAAAGCTGGCGCGGCACGATGCATAACGTTGTGGTGACCGGAGGAAGTCGCGGCATCGGCCTCGCCATCTCCAGGAGGATTGCCACGGCCGGCTATAATGTGATCGCGGTGGCGCGGCGCGAAAGCGGCGACTTGAACGAAGTCATCCGCGACGTCAAGGAAGGCGCCGGTGGCCTTCACTTCAAAGCGTTCGATCTGAGCGAGATCGACGCGATCCCGTCCTTTGTCAAATCATTGCGCGACGAATTCGGTGCGATTTATGGCCTGGTCAACAATGCCGGGATCGGAACCGAGGGGCTGCTCGCCACCATGCACAACAGCGAGATCGAAGCGTTGCTGCGTCTCAACATCCTGTCCCCGATCATTCTGACAAAATATGTTGTGCGGCAGATGATGGCCGATGGCGCCGGCCGTATCATCAACATGTCCTCGATCATCGCAACGACGGGCTATAACGGCCTGTCGGTCTACGGCGCGACCAAGGCCGCGGCGACCGGCTTTACCCGCTCACTCGCGCGCGAGGTGGGCAAGCTCGGAATCACCGTGAACGCGATCGCGCCAGGCTTCGTGGATACTGAATTGACGCAGAGCCTCTCGGAAGATCAGCGCAAACGTATCGCCGGCCGCAGCGCATTGCGCCGGCTGCCGGAGCCTGACGATGTCGCCCGCATGGTGGAATACCTGTTGGGAGAGGGCGGCCGCAACGTCACCGGCAGCGTGTTGACCATCGACGCCGGCAACACGGCCTGAGCTGCCGTCATCCCGCTCGCAAAACTCAAATTTGACGACCTGCATTTTCATGATGTGTGACAACATGCGCCCGCAAACAGCGCTCTCTTGTCAAAGACGCCACCTTAGGGGTCTGCCCCTGAGGATCAGGCAATCGCAACTCGGTCTTTCTCCGTAGTTACCCGGGGATGCCAGTTAACATTCGAGTAGCGCGTGCGGCGTATCGTTGGCCGAGGGAGAAGTCCTATGCCCAGCGGCATTTGAAGACAGTTTGTCATTAATCGATCGGTGGCAGTCAGCTACTTCTCGGTCGTATCGGAACTGTTGTCGCTGAAGCCCGCAAGCAAATGTGAAGCACGCCGCTTCGTGATCAAGTCGCTCGCGTCGAGTAGCGATCGGGAGCAACTGGACGCTTCCCATGACGGCCGGTCACACAAGACAAATTCCAAGCCCCGAGGCTGCAACCAATGAGCTGAGAAATGCACAAAACGAAGTCGCCCGGAAGAGCCCTTTCAAATATCGCTTTGTCCTGCAAAGGTTCGTGATTGCCATGGAAAATACCTTCGTCTGGCTTCTTAAATTGAGCTGTAACAGGCTTCTTCTCGCTGTGATGGTGGTTGGTTCTGCCGGCATCAGCGCAGCCCGGTCGGACGACCTTGTTTTGCAGGGGTCGACCACGTTTGCTACAAAATTCGCTCAACCTTATGCGAGGGAAGTGGAAGCTCAAACCGGCCACCACCTCGAAATCATTCCCAACAAATCGAACCTCGGACTGCTGGCCCTGTTGGAGCACAGGGCTGACCTTGCAATGATTTCGACGGCCCTTGAGAACGAGGTGGAAATCGTGCGCAAGTCCGATCCCGGCCTTCCGTTCGAGAGATTGCAGGCGTTTGAAGTCGACCGGGTTCACGTCGCGCTGGTGATTCATCCGGACAATCCGGTTCGGCACGCGCGGCTTCAGGACATTGCGAAAATTCTGACTGGCGAGATATTCAACTGGAAGCAACTGGGCGGCCCGGACCTGCCGATCCGGCTCGTAGCCGTTCGTAATGGCGGCGGTACGATCGCTTCGATCGAAGCAAGGCTGCTCGGCGCGGCGCACATTTCGGCTCCCGATGCGATCAGGGTTCAGGTGGGCACACAGGTTATAAGAGTGGTAGCGCAGGAACCAGGAGCTATCGGCATCACTCAGGCGGCCATCGTCAAGTCGAGCTCCGCGATAGAACTGATTACTGACGAACGGATCGAGCAGATCTTGAACTTGGTCAGTCTGGGTGACCCATCGCCTGGCGCTAAAGCTGCCATAGAGGCGTTTCGCCGCATCGCCCATCAAGGCATTTAGGGGAACGCCGTGCTGTCACGACTTTGGGCGTCGATCCGCTATAGCATCGCGGCCAAGCTTTATCTTGTCAGCGGCATTTCCGTTATCGCCGTAGCAGTCCTTGCGACAGCATCGGTTCACTTCGCCGGCCAAACCAGGTTTGCCGCCCAGGAGCTCTATCGCGAAGGGGTTGTTGGAATTCAGACCGTGACCCAGCTTGAGGTTTTGTTCGAGCAGCATCGCGCCCTGATAACAGCGGCGCCCGCCGAACTCGACCGTCATCGCCTTCAGAACACCAGGCAAGCGGTCGAGGCGGTGAATAGTCTGATAGACAAGAGCGTCCACGCCGAACCATCGGCAAGCGATGCGCCTGAGCGAAAAGTATTAACGGAGATAGCCGTCCATGTCCCCAAATTGAGGGAAGCCGGGGATAGAGTTTTGATGTTCGCCGGAAACTTCGCTCAGGACAGAGCGCTTGAGGTAAGTCAGGGCGACTACGCTGAAGCAGCTGACGCCATCCGCAGAAACCTGCAGGCGTGGTCTCAGGCACAAATCCGAGCTGTCGATCGCGAAGTCGACCGGCTTTCCAAAGCTTCGAGCGATCTGATCTTGTGGGTGATCGCATCCGCGTTCCTCGCGTTTGTACTGATCGGGCCGGTGTCCTTATGGACCAAACATCGCATTCTCAGTCGTCTCGGCAACATCACAGCGGTCATGCATCGACTGTGCAGCGATGAACTTTTTGTCGACATCCCCTATACCGAAGCTCTCGACGAAATGGGCGACATCGCCCGAACGATCGAGGTGTTTAAAGGCAACGCCATAGCGCTTGGCTTGACCCATCTCCAGTTGGATGCAGCTCTAAACAATATGGTTCAGGGCCTCTGCATGTTTGATGCGGAGCATCGGTTGGTGCTGTGTAATGATCGCTACCTGGAAATGTTCGGGGTATCTCGCGAAAGCGTCGTTCCGGGCATAGGAGTTCTTGGGTTGTTGCAACGAGTTGAATCCGCGGGCGACTTCGCCGCGGGCGCGGCCGAGAAAATGCACCAGGATTACCGCGCGCGGGTATTTAGCAACGGTACGGATTCTTATCAGCAAGAGTTTCCGGACGGTCGGACCATTGCTGTCTCGCGACGCGAATTGCCGGGCGGGGGCTGGGTGGACACGCACGAGGATATTACCGAGCGGAGGAGAGCCGAAAAGCAAATCGCCTACATGGCTGAGTACGACGCCCTCACGGATCTGCCGAACCGGAATCTGTTTCAACGCACGCTGACGGAAGCGCTAAATGAGTCAGCCAAGACGCATGAACTGGCACTTTTTTGCCTCGATCTCGATGGCTTCAAAGGCGTGAATGATATGTTCGGCCATCCCGTCGGCGACGAACTGCTTAGGCAAGCCGCGAGGAGGCTGGAGGGATGCGTCGGCGACCAGGCAATGGTGGCCCGGCTGGGAGGCGATGAGTTTGCAATCCTGCAGTGTGGGCGACAGCAACCGAATGGCGCGAATGCGTTAGCACTCATCGTGACCGAAGCCTTGAACGCGCCGTATGATCTCGGCGGCAACCAGGCTGTCGTGGGGGCAAGTATCGGGATCGCCGTTTCTCCCGGCGACGCAACCACGTCAGATGAGATTTTGAAGTGCGCCGATATGGCCCTCTACGGCGCCAAACGCGACGGCCGCGGCACCTGCCGTTTCTTTGAGCCTCAGATGAACGCCCGGGTTAAGGCACGCCGCCGGCTGGAGGTGGATTTGCGCGCCGCGATAGCCGAAAAGCAGTTCGAGATGTTCTATCAGCCGATCCTTTCCGTCATTAGCAACGAGGTCATCGCATTCGAAGCTCTCATCCGCTGGCGGCATCCCGAGCGCGGAATGGTTTCGCCGGGAGAGTTTATTCCTGTAGCGGAGGAAACCGGCCTGATCATTCCCCTGGGTGAATGGATCCTGCGACAGGTTTGCGCCGATGCACTGAGCTGGCCGCTGAATATCCGGGTCGCCGTAAACCTTTCACCGGTTCAATTTAGAAGTCTCGACCTGGTTCAGACCGTGTTCAGTGCTTTGGCTACCACCCATCTCGCGCCCGGAAGGCTTGAGCTGGAAATCACTGAAACGGCGTTGCTTCAAGACAATGAGGCCGTTCTCGAAAAATTGCATCAGCTGAAGAGCTATGGTCTCCAGATTTCCATGGATGATTTTGGCACGGGATATTCAAGTCTGAGCTATCTGCGAAGTTTTCCATTCGACAAAATCAAAATCGATCAGAGCTTCGTTCGCGAGCTAGGCAAACGAGAGGACTCACTGGCGATCATACGCGCAGTGATCAGTTTGGGAAAAAACCTGGGAATGACAATCATCGCCGAAGGCGTCGAGACCGACGATCAGCTCGGCCTGCTAAGACAGGAACGTTGCGATGAAGTACAGGGGTTCCTGTTCAGCCCAGCCGTACGCTTGGAAGAAACGCTTAAATTTTTGCCCAAGGTCCGGCATGCGAACAAAAGCGTGGCGTAATAGCAATGACCTAAATTCAGCCTCGAAGACAAAAGATAGCCTTAATCGAGGGCACTATTTGATTGCTCGCGGCGCTTACGCCCAGGAGAGTGCAGACGAGCGCAGGATGTTATGGGCGCAACTCTTGGATTGATCCGGATCAACTCGGGTTGATTGAGGATTGTGCTCTACAGTGACGTTGATTGGTTCTCGCGCGTCTCAACGTACCAAGCGAAGGAGCTGTCCATGATTCCTTCAAAGATGCGCCCAGTGCCCGCCGAATTTCCGCGCAAAAGAGATATGACCGCCGACGGCGGCGCCCATGGCCCGATGTCACAGCAACATGCTGATGACGCTCACGGTCATGAGATGCACCCGCAAAAATTGGTGCAGTTGGTCGGCTGTCATGATCCAAATGCGGGAAAGCACGAAGAAGCAGCGTATCGTCTGCACTAATTGGCAAAGACCCGGCTGCTCATTTTCTCAGTCTGGGCAGGTCAATGCGCCCAACGCTCAATGCCCCTGGCGAGCGTATATTTCATAGAACGTGATAATGATTTCGAACGCTATCAGGAATACCACAATGAGCTCCAGTCTCAGGGAGCGTTTTGTATCGATGATATCGGCCAGCGTGCTTGCTGTGTCTGCAATGACCGCCAGCTTCCTGTTCAGTGTCTCGGCTCGTTCGCTGAGCTCATATTCGTCTTCCAGGCGAGCATAGAGCCTCTCAAGGTCGGGCCGATCCCAAAGAACGTCCGGCTTCTCTCCGACCGCTACCCGGCCCGACAGGCGATGCTGAACGAGCAAGGCGTTCCCCATAAGCTTGAGAAGATCGGTCCTGTTCCTTGAGGTCTTCCCGAAGGTTGCGAGTTCGCGGGCGAAAGGCTCGATGGTATCAAATACGTTTGTGACCTCCCTTTCGTCATGCCCGAGCACGACGCTCTTGGCTAACGCGTCGGATACGACCAGAAGCCTTTCCAGAGAGAATTCCCTCACCAAAATAGGTCCGCCGACCGGGATCGGTTCTTCGGCTTCTTTTGCAACTTGAATTTTCGCCCACTCTTCTTCGGGAGGGGTTATCTTGCCAAAGGTGCGAACTCGCAGTCTCTCAAGAAAATCCGCCTCTTCTTCGGCCGATAGGCCGATGAACACCACAACGCCATACCGAAACACTACCGCTAATCCACTTGACCCGACTTGCACTGCCAAGGGGGCGCTCGATAAGACCTGACCTTCGAATCCAGCCGTATTGATACGGTCGCCGATCAGAAGGGCGTGCGCCGTTATTTGCTGGGCGGTTGGATTTGAATTCACCATCCCTTACAATATCAAACTATAAAGGATTTTTCGATGACGCGGGGTAGCAGGCTCATAGCCCTAAGGTTCCAGCTCGAAATCCTGCCTCATCAACCAGACGCGAGGCGCCCCCGCCGACAACCGTTGAGGTCGCCAATTGTCTGGCTTTGTTTCGGAAGGTTGTTGAAAGACGGATCACATAAGGCCGGGTATCAGCAACCGCACGCGCTCAATGGTCGGCTGCTCTCGGGCGTCCCCTTCGCGCGGCGGCCGGTCCGCCTGGGCAACGGCGAAACGATCGACGCCGAGAATGAGCGACACCGCATAGCAGTCGCGCTCCTCCTTGATGGCGCAGAAGCTCAACCGATTTGGATCGTGGAAATTCGCGAACCGATCGTTGGCATTGACGACTGCGCGCGGTTTCAGGCGATTTGCATAGGCGGGAATGTTCGCATAAATGAATTCGTTCACCGCGTCGGGAAAATACATTTGTCCGGTGAGCACGCTGCGATCATCGAGGAACACCTTGAAGTGAATGTGCGTGGCGCGGCCCACATACCAGCCCGGATAGATGGTTTCGAAACTGACCGCGCCTTCGCTGTCGGTGAATTGCGTTCCGCGGAGGAATT
>Ga0209331_1000679_pt1 | contig 11949 bp, 11 predicted proteins | sample JacPinW_OM3H0_M3_FD_187971 | JGI IMG/M metagenome (GOLD analysis project Ga0209331, IMG submission 187971) | Forest soil microbial communities from Algoma, Ontario, Canada - Jack Pine, Ontario site 1_JW_OM3H0_M3 (SPAdes) (version 2) | ecosystem: Environmental > Terrestrial > Soil > Boreal... | reverse complement strand
TGCCGCTCGATCTCAGAAACTGCCGCCGACGGGCCGTCGATGTTCAAAAGCACGAAATGCGCTTTTCTGTTCTTGTTCATCCGATAGGTGAGGGAGCGTACGCCCCAGTTTTCCATCTTCACGACCTTGCCGCCGAGTTGCTCGACGATGCCGGTCATCTGGGTGGTCAGTTCCTCGACCTGCTGGGTGCTCGCATCCTGGCGCGCGAGAAAAACATGCTCATAAAGAGGCATGGGTGTCCTTTCCTAGTGTTGGCGCGGTTCCCGGCGGCAAGCCCTTCGAGACCTTCGGAAAGGACTCGACGATAAGCTCAGAAGGCGGAAGCACGGGACGACGGGCCGACTGGCCCTGCCGCATCAATGTCGCCGAAAAGGTGAAATTGCTGGGACCGTCCGTTCAGCTCCCGGCCGGGATCCACGGATGGCGCGCTTTATACGGATTTTGACCCCGATGGCAAGGGAAAGCCGCCCTATCGGTCCGCCCAAACGGCGGGGAACCGGCTTCGGCTTGACATAACCGGCTCCAGCGGTGTCTTTCGGCCCGATTTAGCAGTTTTGCGGCGGCGCCAAGGGGTATTGATGACGGCAGCATTCACTTTTCCGGGACAGGGGTCTCAGGCGGTCGGCATGGGCAAGGCCATGGCGGAGGCGTTCCCGCTCGCCCGCGCCGTGTTTGAGGAGGTCGACGCGGCGCTCGGCGAGAAGCTGACGACCATCATCTGGGAGGGACCGGCCGAGGCCCTCCAGCTCACCGAAAATGCCCAGCCGGCCTTGATGGCGGTCTCGCTTGCGGCGCTGCGGGTGCTTCAGACCGAGGCCGGCTTCTCGGTCGGGCGCGACGCCGCGTTCGTGGCGGGCCATTCGCTCGGCGAATATTCCGCGCTGGCCGCGGCCGGCGGCTTGAGCATCTCTGATACCGCGCGACTATTGCGCACCCGTGGCCTTGCCATGCAGAAGGCGGTGCCGGTCGGCGTCGGCGCGATGGCCGCTCTGCTGGGTCTCGATTACGAGACCGCGGTTGCGGTTGCGAATGAGGCGGCACAGGGCCAGGTCTGCCAGGCTGCCAACGACAATGGCGGCGGACAGGTCGTGGTCTCCGGCGACAAAGCGGCCGTCGAGCGCGCGCTCGAGATCGCCACGACCAAGGGGGCCAAACGCGCTATGTTGCTGCCGGTGTCGGCGCCGTTCCACTGCGCGCTAATGCAGCCCGCGGCTGATGTGATGGCGAAAGCGCTTGCCGACGTCACCATCAACCGGCCGACTTCGCCCTTGGTGTCGAACGTACTGGCCGCGCCGATCACCGATCCGGACGAAATCCGCCGCCGCCTGATCGAACAGGTCACGGGAACCGTACGCTGGCGCGAATCAGTTTCTTATATGGCAAGCCACGGCGTCACGCGGTTTTTCGAAATCGGCGCCGGCAAGGTGTTGAGCGGGCTGGTCAAGCGCATCGCCGACGGCGCGGTCGGGATTTCGGTCGGCAGCCCAAACGATTTGGCTGCCGCGAAAGCAGCGCTCGCTGCCGCACAGACGGCTTGAGCCGGGGGAGACGATGATGTTCGATCTGACAGGCAGGACGGCGCTCGTCACCGGCGCGACCGGCGGCATCGGTGGCGCGATCGCGCTAGCGCTGCATTCGCAAGGCGCTACCGTCGCGATCTCCGGCACGCGGCGTGAGGTGCTGGATACGCTTGCCGGCAAGCTCGGCGACAGGGTGCGTGTGCTGCCCTGCAATCTTTCCGACGCCGCTGAGGTCGAGGCATTGGTGCCGTCGGCTGAAAAAGCCATGGGTCAGGTCGACATTCTCGTCGCCAATGCCGGCATCACCAGGGACAATCTGTTCGTGCAATTGCGCGACGAGGACTGGGACGAGGTCATCAAGGTCAATTTGACGGCGACGTTCCGCCTGGCCCGGGCCGCGACCAAATTGATGATGCGCAAGCGCTTCGGCCGCATCATCGCGATCACGTCTGTGGTCGGCGTCACCGGCAATCCGGGCCAGGGCAATTACACCGCTTCGAAGGCGGGGCTGATCGGCATGATCAAGACGCTGGGCGCCGAATACGCCAAGCGCAACGTGACCGCCAACTGCATCGCCCCCGGCTTCATCGCAACGCCGATGACCGATGCGCTCAACGAAAAGCAACGCGAAACGATACTTGCGAAGGTTCCTGCAGCGCGGCTGGGGACCGCGGAAGAAATCGCTGCGGCGGCGGTCTATCTGAGCTCAAACGAAGCGGCTTACGTCACCGGGCAGACGATTCATGTCAACGGTGGAATGGCCATGATTTGAGCCGGTTATTGGTACCCTTTGCGGGGCCAATGGCGGTTTCCGGCGGCTGATCGAGGCTTATAGTCAAGGCTTGGGAAGTATGATAACCGAACCACCAACGGATGGGCAAAGAACGCCATTGCAGGATTTTGAAACCCTGTATATTGGGCGGATGCCGAGCCTGCCGTCGTTCGCCGGGCCTTTGTCGGCTATGAGTTGGCAGAATCAAGACTTGGCCAAATCAAGACTATGCGCGGTTGCGAAGGAAGGTTTAACGACCAGGATGGCTCGTATCGTCTTGGTGACGGTCTTTTGGGGACGGGTCTAATGGGAACAAGCACGAGGTTGAACGATGAGTGAGATTGGCGAGCGGGTTAAGAAGATCGTGGTCGAACACCTTGGTGTTGAACCCGAAAAAGTGGTCGACAACGCAAGCTTCATTGATGACCTCGGCGCCGACAGTCTCGATACGGTCGAGCTCGTGATGGCGTTTGAAGAAGAATTTGGTTGCGAAATTCCAGACGATGCTGCGGAGACGATTTTAACCGTCGGCGACGCCACAAAATTTCTCGAGAAGAACGCTAAAAGCTGACGCCCCCGCGCGGTAATGACGAAGCCGGAGGGGCCGTGGTCGTGCGGTCCACCGGTTTCTTATTGTGGGCCGCGGCCAGCGGGCTGGAGTGGTGGATATGAGGCGGGTCGTCGTCACAGGCCTCGGCATGGTTTCGCCACTTGGCTGTGGCGTCGAACCGACCTGGAAGCGCATCCTCAATGGCGAGAGCGGCGCCAGGAAGATCGATACGTTCGACGTCTCCGATCTGACCAGCCGGATCGCCTGCCTCGTTCCGCGCGGCGACGGCTCTGGCGGCAGCTTCAATCCCGACCAGTGGATGGAGCCGAAGGATCAGCGCAAGGTCGACGATTTCATCATTTTCGCGATGTGTGCGGCGAAGCAGGCGCTCGATGACGCGAATTGGCACCCCTCCAGCGAAGAGGACTGTTGCGCGACCGGCACCATGATCGGCTCGGGAATCGGCGGGCTGTCCGGCATTGCCGACACCGCGCTGCTCTTGAAAGAACGCGGTCCGCGCAAGGTCTCCCCATTCTTCATTCCCGGGCGTCTGATCAATCTTGCTTCGGGTTATGTGTCGATCGAGCACGGCCTCAAGGGTCCCAACCACGCCGTGGTGACCGCGTGTTCGACCGGCGCACACGCGATCGGCGATGCGAGCCGGCTGATTGCGCTCGGCGATGCCGACGTGATGGTGGCGGGCGGAACGGAATCCCCGATTTGCCGATTGGCGATGGCGGGATTTTGCGCGTCGCGCGCGTTGTCGACCGGCTTCAACGAGACCCCGGAAAAAGCCTCGCGTCCGTACGATCGGGACCGTGACGGCTTCGTCATGGGGGAAGGCGCAGGCGTCGTGGTGCTCGAGGAGTACCAGCACGCCAAAGCCCGCGGCGCCAAGATCTATGCGGAGGTGATCGGCTACGGCCTGTCCGGCGATGCCTATCATATCACCTCGCCGTCGCCGGACGGCGACGGCGCATTCCGCAGCATGAGCGCCGCGCTGAAGCGCGCAGGGCTCACTACGTCCGATATCGACTACATCAATGCGCACGGAACATCGACGCAGGTCGGCGACGAGATCGAGCTCGGTGCGGTAGAGCGGCTGTTGGGCAACGCCGCTTCCAGGGTGTCGATGTCGTCGACCAAATCCTCAACCGGACATCTGCTTGGCGCCGCCGGCGCGGTCGAGGCGATTTTCTCGATCCTGGCGATTCGCGACAACGTCGCCCCGCCGACCATCAATCTCGAGCATCCATCGGTCGAAACGGCGATCGATCTTGTGCCGCAAACGGCACGCAAACGTGAGATCAACGTCGTGCTATCAAATTCCTTCGGTTTCGGAGGCACAAACGCATCCGTGATCATGCAGCGCGTGGCCAACTAACGCGGCCCAAACAAGAAGACTCCACCGTTTCGCCGTATTCGGTGATAAATCCTGGATTTGGGCGTAAACTACCGGTTACGGAGAGAATGTCGCGTGGCCACGATTGAACCGACAGGAATTTAGGTTGCATCGATGAGTGAGAGGCCGCCCATTTCACCACGCAGCCCGCGCGCCGCGCTGGAGCCCGAACAGGTCCCGCCGCCACCAAAACGGTCGGAGCGCGCCCGCAATCCCTTCGTCGTGGTCGGCAATGCCATCATTACCCTTTTGCTGGTGTCGATGATCGGCGCCGGTGCGGCATATTACTACGGCAGGCAGAAGATCGAGGCGCCGGGGCCGTTGCAGGAGGACAAGGTCGTCAACATTCCGGCGCGGGCGGGCATGACCGATATTGCCGATACCCTGCAGCGTGAAGGCGTGATCGACAATAATCGCTGGGCGTTCATCGGAGCCGTGTTCGCGCTGAAGGCGCGCTCCGAACTCAAGCCCGGCGAATATGCGTTTCAAAAGAACGCCAGTCTGCGCGACGTGATCGGCACCATCGTCGAAGGCAAGGTGGTCCAGCACGCGGTCACGATTCCCGAAGGCCTGACCTCGGAGCAGATCGTGGCCCGGTTGTCCGACAACGACATTTTTTCAGGTTCGGTGAAGGAAATCCCGCGCGAGGGCACGATGCTGCCGGAAACCTACAAGTTCCCGCGCGGCACCACGCGCGACCAGGTGATTGCGCGGATGCAGCAGGCGCAGAAGCGCGTGCTGGCGGAAATCTGGGAACGCCGCAGTCCGGACCTTCCGATCAAGACGCCGGAGCAATTGGTGACTTTGGCCTCAATCGTCGAGAAGGAAACCGGCAAGGCGGACGAGCGCAGCCGGGTCGCCGCGGTGTTCGTCAATCGGCTGCGGCAAAAGATCAAGCTGCAGTCGGATCCCACCATCATCTACGGGTTGGTCGGCGGCAAGGGAACGCTGGGGCGGCCGATCAAGCGGTCCGAGATCCAGCAGCCGTCACCCTACAACACTTATGTGGTCGACGGGCTGCCGCCCGGGCCGATCGCCAATCCCGGACGGGCCTCGCTGGAAGCGGCCGCCAGCCCGGCGCGCACCCGTGATCTGTTCTTTGTCGCCGATGGCACCGGTGGCCACGCCTTTAGCGACACTTACGACCAGCATCAGAAGAACGTCGCCAAGCTGCGCACGATCGAAAAACAAATTCAGAACGACACTGTCGAACCTGCCGACGATCCGCCGCCGGCCGCGGCGGCGGCGCCGGCTGACGCCAACCCGACAGCGGCGACGACCGCGAAACCGGCGGCGCCGAAGCGGCCCGCGCGCAGCCCCGCGGCCCCCCGGCAAGGTGCGGCGCAATCGACGGTGGCACCTCCAGTGGTCCAGCAATAGCGCCGGCAAGCGGCTGTTAACCAGTGATTTTGCGCGCATCTGTTCGCAAAACCGTTATCCACTTTTAGGGAATAGGCGCTAAAGTCGCTCAGGTCGTTTCCTTGCGAATCTCAAAGCTTTGCGAACCTCAAAGTTTTAACTGTCGGAGAAATTCACGCGATGGCGCTGTCGAGCATGACCGGTTTTGCCCGAAGCCATGGCGCCAGCGGACCGTTCGCGTTCGAATGGGAATTGAAGTCGGTCAACGCCAAAGGGTTTGATCTGCGCATGCGGCTGCCGCCGGGATGGGACGAGCTCGAGGCGCTGGCCAAGAAGCGTGCCGGCGAGATGCTGTCGCGGGGCACGGTCTACGCCAATTTGAACGTGAAGCGCGCTAACGCCGCAGCGACGGTCCGCATCAACGAAGAGGTGCTGAACTCGATCGTGAAGGTCGCCGGCCAGCTCGCCGGCAAGATCGACGCGGTGGCGCCGAGCATCGACGGACTGCTGTCGATCAAAGGCGTCATCGAGGTGGTCGAGCCGGAGAGCAGTGAGGAGGAAGACAAGGCGGCGAAGGCCGCCGCCGCCGCAGCCTTCGAAGAGGCGCTGCAGAACCTCGTCGCGATGCGACGGCGCGAGGGTATGACGCTTGGGCAAATTCTGATCCAGCGAATGGACGAGATCGAGCGCCTGGCGAAGAAGGCGGAGGCCGCCCCGGGCCGCAAGCCCGAGGCGATCAAGGCGCGGCTTGCCGAGCAGGTCGCCGCCTTGCTGGAGACCTCCGATCGCTTCGATCCCGACCGCCTCAATCAGGAAGCGCTGCTGATCGCGGCAAAGGCCGATATACGCGAAGAACTCGACCGCATCGCGTCGCACATTTCGCAGGCCCGCGAGATGATCGGCAAGGGCGGACCGATCGGGCGTCGGCTCGATTTCCTGGCGCAGGAGTTCAACCGCGAGGTCAATACCTGCTGCTCCAAGTCGAACGATCTCGAATTGACCAATACCGGGCTCGAAATGAAAAACGTGGTCGAGCAATTCCGCGAGCAGGTTCAGAACCTGGAGTGACAGATGACGGCTGGCGGCCAGGGTTTTGACGGGGTTGAGCGGCGCGGACTGATGTTCGTGCTGTCGTCGCCGTCGGGCGCGGGAAAGACCACGCTGTCGCGCATGCTGGTGGCGGAGACGCCGGCGCTGCAAATGTCGGTGTCGGCGACGACGCGGCCAAAACGGCCTGGCGAGACCGAGGGCAGGGACTATTACTTCGTCGACCAGGCCCGGTTTGACGCGATGGTCGCGGGTGGCGAGCTACTCGAATGGGCCAACGTGTTCGATAATCGCTATGGCACGCCGCGCGCGCCGGTCGAGGCCGCGCTCGCGGCAGGCAAGGACGTGCTGTTCGATATCGACTGGCAGGGCACCCAGCAACTGCGCAGCCGATCGCCCAACGACGTCGTCAGCGTGTTCATCCTGCCACCGTCGGTGACCGCGCTCGAACAGCGTCTGCACACCCGTGCACAGGATTCCGATGAAGTGATTCGCGGCCGCATGCGGAAGGCCGGCGACGAAATGAGCCATTTCGATGCCTACGACTATATCATCGTCAACGACAATATCGGGATCGCCTTCGAGGCGGTCAAATCGATCCTGCGCGCCGAGCAGCTCAAGCGTGAGCGGCAAGTCGGGCTTTCGGGATTCGTGCGCGAGCTGCAGCGGCAATTGGAAAAATAGACCCTCAGCGTGGGGGGCGCCGCGACAGTTGCGCAAAAAACTCCGTAATCCTCTCGTCCCGGTCGTCGGCGTCATAGACGGCGCGAGAAAAATCCGGACGGCGCGCGTCAACCTGGACCTGTGCTGCCCGTCGCGGGCTGAACTTGAAAACGACGCTTCCGATAATGCCCGCGATCGCCAGCGCTCCCATCAACGCGGCCAATTGCATCGGCATCGAATAAGCTAAAGCCTCCGATGACAGGTTAGCCGTCGCGATTTGGGCGACGGTGGGGGAAGGCGGCTGGGTGGGCGCGGTCGAATTTTCGTCGCTAGCGGGATCGGATTTGTCTGGAGCTGGGATGACCTGCGAAATTGGCTCTGACCCGTCGGGCCAACGCGAAGCGACGATCGATCGCTGCGTCTGCGCGGCTGGCGCGCCGTTCTCCCAGATCGCGGTATTCGCGGGCATCGCCGGCGCGGGCGCATTGCTTTGGTTCGGTTGCTCGAGCGTTGACTGCGCGGGCAGCTCGGCGCGAGCGTTGGCGACCGAAGGCTGCATCGCTGGTTCTGCCGTTTGCAGATCCGGCTGCGCCTCCGGCGTCGCGGCTTGCGACGAATTCGGCGAGGCCGTTCGCGAAAGCTTGCCGCGCTCCTCCCCGAGATACCAGCAGTGACGCTTGGTGGGATGATCGATGTAATAGTACCAGTGGCCGCCCTGCGGCGTGTGCGCCTTCGGACCGGCAAGGCACTCCTCGGCCGCACGCGCCGTGCTGCATGACATTGTTGCGAGAGCGGCGGCAGCGAGGAAGCTCGCGAACACAGCTGACAAGAATTTCGTGTTACGCTTGAACATGGGCGTCTCCGGTGATGCTACGAGGCACCGCGCACCGCAAATTTCCGCGAAAATCTGGGTCGCAATGCGCCGCAATTCCGGACAGCATGAGGCTTAATTCGGGCTGGCTTTGCGGCCGCGAGGCCCACTAAAGCGTTTTCAAGCGAAGTGGAAACCGGTTCGCGTCAAGAAAACGCGTCAAATCAAGAATCTAGCCGGTAAAACAATAATGGTCGGCGTTACTGCTTTGACGCGGTCCAGCGCCCGACACATCCGTCGGACCGCTTGAAACTTCCGGAGCCGCTGCGGCCGGAGACATGGCCGGAACTGATGACGGTGACGCCGTTGTAATTGCCGACGGAGCTGGTGGCCCCGCCCGGGCTGATGCTTCCGCTGAGGCCTTCGCCGATGATCTTGCTGCTGCTCACGACGACCGCTGTCGTGCTGCTGCCGGAACAGGTCGTGCCGACGGAAACGACGACCCACGCACCGTCGAAATTGCCGCCCCCGCCACCCCCGCCACCGCCGCCGCTTCGTCGTGAGGTGGATCGTCGCGGCTCGTCCGCCTCGGGCTTGCTTCGCCGGGCCGGCCGCTCGGGTTCAACCGATCGCGAACCGGACAGCGATTTTTCGTCATTGCCGATGCTGCCGCCGGCGCTGCCCGATTGCGCCAGCGCCGTGCCCTGGCCGACCATGACGGCGAGCGAGGCAGCGAGAAAAGTGATCTTACTGCGATGTCGAATGGCGTTTTGCATGGATAACCGGTTTCCAATGACTGGAGTTTTAAATTCAGCGGCCGGAGCCGTCGGCACAGACGGCTCCGATAATGCGGCAAGAGTTGCCAGTTCTGCCGCATTCGTCAAGCGCGGCATCCTTGGCCTTTTGCACGCTGTCACGCTGAACCAGCGACCAGGATTTTCCTGAAAATGCGAAAGCCCCGCAACTCCTTCCGTAGAAGCTCAGTTCGATGGCGCATTTGCTCGCTCCGCATTTGGCGCGCGCATCCTCGACGGCCGCCTTGCGCGATGCGTGATTCCAGGAAATCCCCCATTTGTCGTTGTCCGGGCCGTAGACGATCGATCCCCACGGCTTCAGATCGTCCATGCTTCGCAGCCGCATCAGCACCCCCTCGGTTGCTTCGCCGGTCGGTGCCATGCTGGTTTTTTCCTGAAACTTGCTGATCGCGAGCTTCATGCCGTCCTTGCCGTCCGGCATCTCCGGATCGAAATTGTGCGCGTAGAGGCGCTCGCTCAATTCCCGCAGCAGCGCGGCATCCTTGATCGGCACAAAGTCGGGGTCGGGGCGCAGCGGATCGGCGGGCCCCGGTGGCTGCGACGGCGCGGTCGCAACCCGTGGTCCCGTCGGCGCTGTCGGGGCCGTGAAATAAAACGAGCCGTCGATCGGCGACGACGACACCCAGGGCTGTTGCGCGCCGGCGGTCTCTCGTTTCACGGCGAGGCCGACCTGGTTGAAGGTTTGGAAGATGTCGAGCCCTGCCTGCCGGATGGTCATTGCCAAGGCCTTGGTATAGGGGCTGTGGCCGTCGCTGCCGTCCTGGGCGACGCTGCCGGGCTGCGTCGCATAGGAGATCAGCGTGCCTTCCGGCGCCCGCATCTGGGCAAGACCGCCATCGGACGAGCGCAAGCCGCGGGCGCCAAACGGATTGTTGCGGCAGGCATCGAGGATCACGAGGTTGAGCCGCGTGCCGGAGCCCTGCATCTGGCGCAGCACGAGGTTGATGTCCACCATCTGGAAATCGACGTCGGCCTCGCGCGTCGGATTGGCATTGACCGGCACCAGATAGTTCGAGCCAGAGACCTGGACGCCGTGGCCGGCATAGTAAAACAGCGCGACGTCGGCGCCCTGAATTTGCCGCCCGAAGTCCTGGATGGCCTTGTCCAGTGCCGACTTGTCGAGATCGAGCTGGGCGCGGCCGCCGATCAGGGTAAAGCCGAGGCCGCCCAGCGTGTCGGCCATCAGCATCGCATCGTTGCGGGGATTGTCGAGCCGGGTGACGTTTTGATAGGCGGAATTGCCGACGATGAGCGCGACGCGTTTCTCGGCGGCGGCGGGAAGGGCGCAAAGCAGCGCAGCAAGAGCCGTCAGCGCTGCCAGCGTGCAGCGATGTCCTGACCGGTTGAAGAACGGTCGGTGCACCAGGATATGTCCCCCGCCAAGAGAGCGGGCGCACATTACCAGCCCCAGGAAGCTTCGAACAGCGCCGAAGCACTTTAGCCCTAAGCGGGGGTTACTCGCTCGCGAGCACGTCGCTGAACAGCACGTAGCGGGTGCCGTCGAAACGTACCAGCCGCATCTGCTTGATCGGGCGCAGATCCGTCGGGCTGGTTTTCAAGCGGATGCCGGGCAACAGCAGCGGCAACTCCATATCGAGATGCGAAGCCTGCGCCATGACGTTTTCGCGCGTCAGATTGTCGCCGCACTGCTTTAGCAGTTGAACCACCGCGAAACCGATATTGTAGCCGTACGGCGCGTAATAGTCGCTCTTGTCGACGCGCGGGTTGTACTTGTCCATCCACACGTTCCAGGCTTGCATCGCCGGATCGTCGCGCCATTGCGGATCAGCCGGGTCCTTCTGATAAGCCGCGGAGATGATGCCCTTGGCGGCTTCGAAGCCGGCCGGCCTGATCGCGCCCGCAATCGAGGAGCCGACGCTGACCACGATTTCCTGCGGGTGCCAGCCAATATCATAAGCCTTGCGAATGGCTTGGGCCGCGAATTTCGGGACGGTGACGATGAAGAACACGTTGGCGCCGGACGCCCTCAGCGAAACCACCTGGGAATCGATGGTCGGATCGGAGGTGTTGTAGGTCTGCGACGACACGATCATCGTCTGCGCCTTGTCGCCGAGCCCGCGCTTGAAGCCTAAGAGATAATCCCGGCCGAGGTCGTCATTCTGCGACAGGATGCCGATTCTGGCGTCGGGTTTTGCCGAGAGAATGTACCTGGCATAGATCTCGCCCTCCGAGGCATAATGCGGTGTCCAGCTCATGGTCCATGGATAATGCTCGGGATCATTGAAGACGGTTGCGCCCGAACCGATGAAGAGATGCGGCACCCTTTGCTGGTTGATGTATTTCACCACCGCCATGTTGGGCGCGGTGCCCACGGGGTTGACCAGGAACAGCACCTCGTCGCTTTCGATCAGGCGCCTGATCTGCTCGACCGTCTTGGGTGGGCTGTAAGCGTCGTCCAGGCTGATAAAATTGATCTTGCGGCCGTTCACGCCGCCGCGCTCGTTGATCATCGTGAAATACGCGGTCGCGGAGATCGCACCCGCCGAATAGGCCGACGCCGGGCCGCTATAGGGCGTCGTGGTGCCGATCTTGATTTCGGTGTCGGTGACGCCGGGACCATATTGCTTTTGCGCCAGCGCCGGAGTTGCGAAAAAGGCTGTCGCGACCGAGGCGGTCGCGACCAGCGCAAGCACGGCCAAAGTGCCCGCTGTTGAACCAATCCTCCCAGCCATCGGTATCCTCCCTGTTCAAGCGAGGCTTACATGGCACTCTGCCCCTGTTGGCGGGGCTTGCAAGATGCTCTGCCTCAGTTCTTCAGCACGATGCGGCCCACCACCTTTCCGGCCCGCAATTCGTCGATCCATTTCTGGACGTCTCCCATCGGCTCCTCTCGCATCGGGGTCGGCTTGATCTTGCCCGAGCGGGCGAGCGCCATCAGTTCATGCGCCTCAGCCAGCGTCCCGACCATAAAACCCTCGATGGTCATGCGCTTGTAGATCCATTGCACCATCGGCAGGCTGAAATTGCCGCCCATCAGTCCTGACACCAC
>Ga0209331_1000676_pt1 | contig 12004 bp, 10 predicted proteins | sample JacPinW_OM3H0_M3_FD_187971 | JGI IMG/M metagenome (GOLD analysis project Ga0209331, IMG submission 187971) | Forest soil microbial communities from Algoma, Ontario, Canada - Jack Pine, Ontario site 1_JW_OM3H0_M3 (SPAdes) (version 2) | ecosystem: Environmental > Terrestrial > Soil > Boreal... | reverse complement strand
GTGATTGAACCAATCGTGAGTCTGAAACTGAATCCAAGCGGCCGCGAGGAGATTGAGAATTGCGGCCGGCACAAATCCGTCGGATTCGCCTTGTTTAGTCGGACGCGCAAGCAGTCGATTGCTGATGAGGCGCGGGCTGGGATCGAGCATTGCGCCATCTCGCAGTGGATCGACTTCGCTCAGCGGAATGTTGCGACCGAACCGCGCTCCAGGATTGCTCAGCGTGAAGTCAGGACCGCCGAGGCTCGCGTTGCCCATTGTCGGCTTGGTAAGGTCGTTGTACTGGCCGTCTTCCTCGCGCTCGCTGAGATAGCGGACCTCGGGCGGCACCAATGGTCGCAGTCCGCTCGGGTTGGTCACTGGGATATCGGAGGTGTTGTGGAGGTTCTTCGCGCGCAGCACCTCGCGCAATGCGCCCAGATTTGCGATCGCCAGAAAGGTGGGCAACCTGTGCCAGACCACGAACAGGTTGAGAAACTGAAACGATTTGACATACAGAACCATCAACAGCGATTTCGGATCGTTCTCGCTTATAATGAGTCGTATGACGAGGCATGTGGCGACCGCGATCGTCATCAGGATCCCGAGCAAGCGGGCTCCGATGCTGGCTTTGGCAGCCAGGACGAAGGCACCGAAGAACATTAAAAAGGCGAGCAGATGGAGGACGCCACGCTGAACACGCACCCATTTTAAATTGTCGGTCAGTGCCCACGCCAGGATAACGTCCAATCCCCACCACGCGGCCAGAAAGAAATCCGGCCCCGGGTGATCCACGATGCATGCGGGATGCTCGGCCACTGCCGCGCGATCACCGAACATGGCCTCGATGCTGCCGCCGCAGCTGCCCGCATAAGCCCAGTAGATGTGAACGATCAGCGCTAGATAGGCGAAACTCCAAAAAGCGCGCCAGTAGTTGTTGGAGGCATCGCTGCGAGAGAAGATGTGGAAGCACAAAGCCGGTGTCAGGAGAAAGATGCCCCCCCAGATCGTGAATATCACGAGATAATAGAAACTGTCGGCCGCAGGCTGCAACCTTTGCAACAAAAAGGCGGCGACATGGGTGATCGCCATCACCACAACGAAGGTGGCAAATGCGAACCAGAGTATCGACGCTGGTGAACCGTGAAACTCGTCGGTTTTATTGATCATTGTAGGTCCACAGGGATACCGCCCCCGACTTGGCCCGGCCGTTTCCGATGAGGCGGATGATGGCACTACCCGCACGTGAGTCAGCGCAAGGCCGAAAATCGTTAATAGACCAGGTGTCGATAGACCACGTTTGGTTTGTGGGCCCGACGATAAAGAAAAAAGGAGGTTTCGATAGGGTATGAACAAGAATTGCCGACCCACTATCGTGATGCGCCCAATCGCATACGCAATGTTTTGACTTCGGAGGTTCAAACGAAACCGCGCCCATTGTTCTGGAACTCCGGTGTTCTGGAACTCCGGGCTGGAGAAGTTCCCGTCGAGGTCGAATTTACCCCGCGAACACCTCACCCACCGGTACCACCGAGCGGTTAATTGATGCCTTAGTCTCTGGCTACGTGCACCTATTGTCAATCATTAACTTGTGTCCCGTTGGCTGAATTATCTGCTGCGCGCGACCCGAGCAAAGCGCGTTCAAATAGGCGCCAATGATCGACGCATTGATGCGGCGTTTCGCGAAACTATTGGTCATGAGCGCATGTGCCGTGGGTTGCTGCGGATACAGGTGATGCAATCCCACGACGCAGATTTCTCTCTCATATGGACAGAGACGCTGATATTCTGTTCAGGTACTCTAGCCGCATACCTCAGTATTTCGATCAACCAGAGGGATCAGCGGGGCCAGAACATGCTTCGGCGCTCAGTGCAACGGCAACAACTCCCAAGGCATGCGGTCCGGTACAACGCACTCGCGGCGCACGCCTCACCGATTATCTGTGTTCGATGAGCTCGCCGAAGTCGTCAACGGCGGCACACAACCTCCAAATTTTATACCCTTGATCGTTGCAAGCCCCGTAACGGGATCAATTTCCCGCTGTAAATGCTGTGGTGATTCCGTAATAATCATTTCAAGTGTGGGCCGTACGTGGGCTGCGACGAGGTGTCCGCCGTAAGCGGTCCCATCGCGCTTCCCGACCACTACATGGACATGAAGGGCCGGGTTCCCGGCCGGGTCGAGGGAAATGTCGCCTAATAGCGAGACTAACTCAACCTGCTCCGAAATCAAATTCGGCACATATTTTTTTGGTCCCAGTCGAAGTAGCCCAGTGTCACATCTGAGAACGCGCCAATCCCCGAAACGCTGCTGCCGGCTAGCTTTTGCTCGCTGGCAAACGCGAGCAAGTTCTGAATTACCTCGTCACCGATGTCGTAGATCAGCGCGTAGGTTCTGCCGAATTTATCGTCCAGTAGATCCCATTTCATAATTACTCTCCTGTAGCGCTACCCCGAACAAACATATTCAGGCGGAAATTCAATTTGGATGCAAGACTGCAGATCACCCAGTCGTCTCGGGCCTGCCAGTCGGAACGTGTTCAACCGGCTCGCAGCCAATCCGATAAAGGCTTTCCACAGTATATGAGCCGCGGGGTTGCTTATGGAACACCAAAATCTTCGCTGATGGGAACCCTCCACCAGCCGATCAACGACTTGCTTGATTTTGCCGAAGAGGACAAACTCGTTTTCGCAAGGGGCAAGCACGCGGAATGGGTGACGCTATGACCATTTCTCAACCGGGCTGGAATACTAAGCCAAGCGCCCAGTGGTGCGAAGAATACCTCGGGGGGAGTGCGGCCCAAGAGGCGAAAATTGTGAGACGGCTAGCTACCCAGATTATGGAGGTCCAGTATCTCTCGCAGAAGAGCGGGAAGGCGCCGTTCGTCCTCCGCGGCTTCCATGCCAAGTTGCACGCCGGCGTTACTAACGCCGAATTCCGCGTCAGTGATCGGCTGCCTTCGGACTTTCAAGTAGGCTTTCTCCAACCCGGCGCTACTTACCCGGCAACTGTGCGATTCTCGAACGCCAATGGTTCGATTCAGGTCGACAAAAAGCCCGATATGCGGGGGGTCGCTCTCCGGGTCCATGTCAGCGCTAACGAGGTACACGACTTTCTGATGACGAACGGGCCAACTTCGCACGCCCGAAACGCCCCGCAATTCATCGCGTTCGCTAGGGCGATGGCCGGGAGTAAACTACTCCTCGCACCCCGTCTGCTGTTTGGGATTGGACCGCTCGAGACGGTCCGAATATTTAGCAACATCACCAGGGCCACTGCGCGCCCGGTACAGAGTGTCGCCATGGAGCGCTACTGGAGTCGTGCTCCGATTCTTTGCGGCACCAGCCCGGTCAAATTCATGCTTGTGCCCACGTCGGGCTCGGACCCACTGCCCGACTATGACCTTGAAGACCCAGACTATCTCCGCGCCGAAATCACAAAAAGGTTGAGTGCTGGCCCGGTCGTCTTCGATTTCAAATTCCAACGATACGTTAACTCAGCCACGACTCCGATAGAAGACGGCTCGGTCGAGTGGACGGAGAGGATCTCACATCCATTGGCAGTTGCACAACTGCTGATCCCGCAGCAAGACCTCACTACGGCCGCAGCCGCAACAACCGCCCAACAGGTCGATAACCTCGACTTCAACCCTTGGCATACGACCTCCGAATTCCGACCTTTAGGTAACCTGAACCGCGCACGGCATATGGTGTACACGGCCAGCGCCGACCTCCGGTTTGGATACCGTTTCTACCGCCCAGCTAACAGACGGAACGCGATTTTCGGAAAATTAACCCGACTGTTTTTCCTGACGCTCAATCAATGGATCCCGTGGCACAAGCTACCCGAGGCACTCGCCTCAATGAATTTACTGGCGATTCGCCAGAACATGCGTGTGCATAACATTTTTGATACTGAAGAGCATCCTGACCTGCCGGTTCTCCAGCCGACACCGAGGCCTCACCCCAGTACAGGCGCTAACCCCATCCGCTTTCATAGCGCGGCGCTAGGGCCTGGACCATTTCTCGCGGCGCCAGCGCTGGACCCGGCTTCGCCGCAGCCAAACCCGGTCGAACCCAAGGTGCTCACGTGGAGGATGCCGGACATCACCTATAATGATCTCGCTGACCCTCATATGGGCAGCGTGGATGCACGGTTTGGGCGGAACGTGCCTCTGGATCGGGCCGTGCCGAAACAGCACCTTCTTCTCGATCCAAGCCCCCGACTGATCAGCCGGGTTCTGCTAGCCCGCGACTATTTCAAGCCGGCTAGGACGTTAAACATCCTAGCCGGGGCCTGGATCCAGTTTATGACTCACGGCTGGTTCGACCACCTAAGAAACCCCCTCGGACATAGTGATATCCAAATTCCACTTAGTCCGGATGATCCGTGGGACGACCCCACGCGTACAATGCGCATCAACTCTACCCGGCAGGCCACACCCAGCCGCTCTAGCCCGCCCCGACCACCAACGTTCACGAATACAGAGACCGCTTGGTGGGACGCTTCGCAGATCTATGGCAGCCGTCAAGTGATCACGAATACCTTACGGTCTTGGAGAGACGGCAAGCTCAAAATCGGCGACGACGGTTTTCTCCTAGAAGACCCTAAGCTGCCGGGCATCGATCTAACCGGGTTTAACAATAACTGGTGGCTCGGCCTGAGCCTGCTACACACAATCTTCTTCAAAGAGCATAATGCTATTTGTGACGCGCTTCGACGAGAGTATCCGACTTGGACCGATGAAGAACTCTTCCAGAAGGCCCGAATTATCAATGCGGCCCTCATCGGAAAGATTCACACGGTTGAATGGACGCCGGCAATCTTAGTGAATCCAATTCTTGAGAAGTCAATGAATATCGTGTGGTATGGCGCGCCAAACGATTGGCTGACTAGGTTCGGGATTTGGTTGATGGAGAATGAGACTATGCGTGGGGTACCTGGCTCGCTGCCGAATCACCACGCGGCTGCATACTCTAACACTGAAGAGTTCGTCGCTGTTTACAAGATGCACCCTTTACTTCCGGACGACTTCGATTTTTACGACCATACCAATGACCGCTTTTGCGGCCACAAGACACTCACCGAGATTCAGGGGCGTTACACCCGGGACGTGTTAAAGGCATTCTCGACCGAAGACCTACTATACTCGTTGGGCGTAGCTCCGCCCGGGGCGATCTCCCTGCACAACTACCCCAATTCACTCCGACGTCTGGAGCACTTGGTCGAGGGCGGCGTAAAGGCGGTTCTGGACGTGGCCACGATCGATATCGTTCGGGAACGGGAGCGAGGAGTGCCACGCTACAACGATTTCCGTGAAATGTTGCACATGCCGCGAATCAAATCGTGGAACAAGCTTTGCGCGAACTCACGCTGGGCTCAAGAGCTACGCCAAATTTACGGCAACATCGATAAAGTGGACACAATGGTGGGAATGTTCGCGGAGACACCTCCAAAGGGGTTCGGCTTTAGCGACACCACCTTCCACATCTTCATCCTGACGGCCACCCGGCGTATTCAGAGTGACCGCTTTTTCACCGTTGATTACACACCCGAGGTTTATACCCCGCTTGGCCTTCGTTGGGTTGAGAACAACGGGATGAAAACAGTGTTGATGCGACACTACCCTGATCTGAGTCCGTTTTTGATGCGGGTCACCAACGCGTTTAAACCATGGCACCGTGCTTGCGCGGGTACCACGGCGTGATATGGACCGACGCACAAATTTCGCGCTGAATTCCGACGGATTAAACCATTTCAGGTGCCTTGGGACCCCTCCAAAGTTTAACAACCCGGGTTTGGAAAGGTCTATCTATCGCCTCACGTATGATTGGCGGATAGATGCGAATGGCTTGAATTAGCCGCATCGCGCGTTTGCGTTGGGCAGCGTTGGTCCGGGTCGGGCCTACTCGACATTCGTCAACACGCGCTTCTGCTTCCGCCGCTGCGGAAATGGGTTCGCTGTGAGCTGGAAGGGCTAACTGCCCCCTCTGCAATATTCTTTATTAGTTAGTTGCGCTTTCATATCACATTCGATCAAATCTAACACTTGGTGACCTCCTCGGACGGCGGTGTTCCGGAACACTACGCATTATAAGCACAATTTCCCGTTTCCCCAAGGCGACAGCCTAATGGCCCTTATGGGTCCACGTCGCCGATCATGCAGGCAAAGCAAGACATGATGAGCGGCTCAAATTCAATGGTGGATGATATTTGCCGTGCTTGATCTTCGACCAAAGAGTTGCAACCAGAGGAAACATCAGCGGCGCAGTTCGGAAGATCATTGCACCTTGACTGCTGCTGGGTCCAGATTATCGTTGATAAGATAGCATTTGAAGCTTCCAAGAGAGCACATTGACATGCGATCCCTTTTTGCGCGTCTGCATCGCCGATATGGCTCGCGGATTTCGGGGACGGAGCGAAAGCTCCAGGTGCGGGGGTACATCAGCAACCTGCAGCGACGATTTCCAATCGAAGATTGGCTTGCATCCAGCACTGCTCGGCCTCCTCGATCGCGGCCGAAATTGGTCGTGATAGGGGCAGGGTTTGGCGGTCTCGCGGGAGGGCGCGTTCACACTATATGGGATCGGTCGGGCCGGGGCGACGGGCAATTCCTATCCTCCCACCGCCAGGAGAAGTTGTACGCGGAGATGCAACACGCGTTCGACCGGATGTGCAGGGAAGCGAGATCGCTGCAGGATCCCTACAGGCCCTGGCGTAGTGCAGAGGCAGAGCGGCGTGACAACCGGTCGCTTTTAGACTGGATAGAGTCCTTGCAGTGTTCCCGCCTCGCTAAAAATGCCATCGAAGCTCAATTTGCAAACGACAACGGAGCATCTGCAGCACGACAGAGCTTTCTTGCTAACCTCGCGCTGGTCGCCGGGGCGGCTTCGAAAGATCACCCCGATGGCTTTTTCAAGTTTACGGAAAACGTCCGGTGCGAGGACGGTAATCAGGCCCTGGCGGAAAAGCTGGCCGAGAGCGTCCAGGCGCAAGGAGGTGTAGTCGAACTGCGCGATCGCGTCACGAGGATCGAGCTGCGTGACAGCAAAGTCGTCGTCACCGCGGCCACGCCGTGGCCTCATACACGCCGATTACGCCGTGCTCGCCGTCCCACCCAGTGCCTGGAGATATATAGCGATCGATCCGCCGATCAGTCCAAGCTATCTCATGTCGATGGGCACAGTCGTGAAATATCTTATTCAGTCGAATGAGCGCTTCTGGATAGAGCAACAACTCGCGCCGAGCAGCGTATCAGATCGAATTGGAGTCACGTGGGAAGCGACAGACAATCAGATGCGGGGCCGCAACCAGAACATCCGTCTCAGTCTCTTTGCAGGGGGCGAGCCGGCCAGGAGAGCACTCAGGCTGTTGGCGAACGGCGGCCTGGATGCGGTTCATGCGTTCTATGATCGCGGCCTCCGGCGCATCTACAGTACCTATCCTTCGGCTCGCATCCCGAACCCGCGTTTCGTAGCCTGGCCAATAGAGCGCTGGACCTGGGGCGGTTATTCCTGTCCAGCTCCAGGCGAAGTATGTCATGTTGCTCGTTTCCTGAACGGACCTTATTGCCGCCGGCTGTTCTTTGCCGGTGAGCACGTCTGCTTGCCATTTTTCGGATACATGGAGGGAGCGTTGGAGTCCGGCGCCATGGTAGCCAACAAGATTTTAAGCACATGAGCGGACCGATATGGATGTGGTAGCCCTATGGGTCGCGATAAATAAGCATTACCGGGACCGATTAAGGTCCGCTCTCATCGGTGCGAATCGGCGCGGCGTCAGACCCACCATCGGCGTGCAATGCGGACCCACCGCCGCGGCCGATAAACCATTCGTCGACAACTCGAAAATGCCACCCAGTGTGGGTCCAAGTTGGGCGCCGATGTGGGCGCAATCTTCGAGGCCGATTTACAGCCGAGACCCAGCGTGAGCTTGTCGAAAGCTTTGCCAACCGGCTATGCGCGGTACGTTCTCTCAGGCCCCAAGCGGCGCGACGATCATCAAAAAATACCGCCGCGCTGATGGGAGGACAATATGGCTGACACTGAGATCAGCTTGTGGGGGCATCCTAAGCTTGACATTCGCGGCCCGCGTTCGCCCGGCAGATGAGATGGATCTTTCGGACGAACGACGGCGTAAATCCGACAATCACCACCTACGCCCGCGCGATCGAGCCGGACAGCCCGCTTGTGCTGCGTCCACCCTCGACAACCACCGGCATCAGTCGTTCGCTGCGGGCCTCCTCGCGTCGGCGAACGGCTTCTGCCTCGAGCAGCCGGCCCACCCCGGTCGCTTGGGTCTTGTGTTGCACCGCCTCCGCGGGAGTGATGCCGTCGAGATCGGCGTTGGGAGCAAACACCCAGTCCCTAGCGGCGGTGTCGCTCCCGAGGGCGACGTTGGCTTGCACCAGCAGATCCCGTAGCGCTCGTGCCATGACTGGATCGAGCGGACTTAACAGATTTCTCCGGCACTCTACCGGCACCTTGAACCCGATGATCGCGCCGCAGGCGAAGGCAGCCAGAGCGACCAACGGAACATCTCCGAATGAAGCTGAGACGCCCTCGAGTTTCTCCGTAAGTGCAAGCTGGATGGATTGAGCCGCGGCTGCCGCAAGCCCAACGGCGACGCCGAGGACGACGGCTTCACGCACGCGTTCAGACGGGCCGATGCGCCGCACGTCGCCTCGGAGCGAGGTCGCGAGCACGGCGGCCGCGGTGGCGCCGACCAGCATCCAGGGAAATGCGGTCGCGATCCTGATCGGCAAAAAACTCCACCCCTCCACAGCTGAATCCGGCGTGGTGCCGGCGAGGAACGCTTCGAGGCCGTGCACTATCGCCACCGGCGACTGCCAAGCCTGCGGGAACTGATCCGAAATGACCGTGGCAGCGATGATTACGGCCCACGTCACCAGTCCGGCCCTCATGGCAATCGGGATCAGACATCTGGCAGAGCTCTCATGCCAGGCTTTCTCCTCGATCTGGGTGGCGCGTCCTTTGAGTGCGATGAAGACAGCGCTCCCGTACATGAGGGCGGCGGCGATTGCTGGGGACAGCGCACCAATGACCGTGTCGGACACGTCTGTGCCCGTGCTCCAGCCCATCGCCCAGCGACCGACGTCCATGCTCACCCAAAACACCATCGTTACCATTGCGACGAGGAGAGCGGCTGGAACCACAACATCGAGCAGGCGGCGGCCGCCGGTCTTCGGGATTCGAAAACCGAGTTCCTCTAGGATCTGATCGATGTCGCCTTCGCGATCCGCCTGTTGCAAGAGGCCCCAACTCATATAGGCGTAGACGCGTTTGAGTAGGCTGTCGACCGAGGTCAGGAGATTTTCCTCGGTATCACTGTCACTCGGATTGCTGAGCACCGCCCCGACGTCCTGCCTTAGCGCGCGGTAGCTCATCAGGATGGCTTTGAAATCCTCCTCGAACGGCGCGAACGCCGCCCTTTTCAGCGGATGTGTGGCGCCCGCACCCATCTGCCGCAGCGATACCATGAGGACTGCCGTGCGAGCCCAGCGATAACGCAGCGTTCCGGTCGGAGCTTTGAGATTTTCCTGCAGCCGTTCTCTGGTGGCTGGGTTCTCGACGAGACTGAGCTGGCTCGGAGGCGGGTCGTAGCGCGCATCCTCGAGCACGCCTATCGTCCGTTGGATCCCGTCCGGCACTAGGAACCAGGCGTGCACCCAGCGCCGCAGCCATTCCTCGACGCCGTTAAGCCATTTCACCGAAGCGGGGGCGGTGCCGACACCGGTCAGAACGAGCGCAATTAGCAGCGCCCATGCCTTTGGCGGAAAGTCTTTGAACCCTACATTGCCCAGGGCTCCGATCACGGTGGGGCCGGGAGCCACGAGCAGCCCGTACAGCCCAATCAACCCGGCGACGTACGCCCAACGCGCCTTTCCATAGGTCGACCGCAGGAATAGGTAGCGCAGAGGATCGACCGTGCGTGGCAAGTTTTCTCGCTGCGGGAACGACGGTTCGTCAAAGCGCTGCCAAGCATAGGCCATCACGACCAAAAGGCCGATCAGGAAGAAGATGGACCCGAACTGCTCCACGTTAAGCACTCCTACTGCGGCTGCTCCTTAGGAGCTGCCGATGGAAGCGCGTTGTCGCTCCGGCCCTCACATTCGCGCTTCGATCTGTGCAACTGTTTCGTCGATCACCACCTGGCGGGTTAGTCGGCAGTGCATCGTCTCTGTCGCGTCGAACCTGCCAATCTCGAACAGCTTGTTCGCTGGCGCGCCGCCGCCGCACCATCGGAAATAGCGGCACTCGCGTTGGCAAGCCTCCACGCCGCGCTGGATCTCAGCACTGATGGTGCGGTAGAGCGGGTCATGCGCGAGGTCAGGGAGGCCGTGCGTCGCGACGTGGCCAAAGCCAAAGCCCTCGAAACGCATATGACGCATGCCCAGGAGTTCGGGCGAGAAGGTCGACATTGTGCCGTCATGGCCCACGCTAATGATGGCGAAGGGCAGGTTCTGCTCGTCGCGCGCGGGCTCGTCCGAGAGGAGGAGCGCGATGGTGCTTTCGAGCTCACGCACCTTCAGCTGTCCCGGTGCCGCCCAGACCAGCTCGAAAAAGCGTCTGATGAACTGCCTGAACTTTGCCTCCATACCGTGTCTGGCGAGCGAGGACGTAGTATTAACACCTTCGATTTCCTCGATGTTGAAACCGACCTCCTTGATGTCGTTTCCGACATAGAAGTCGAACAGCCGGTCTGGATGGTCGAGCGCGGCTTCGGTCAACACTGTGATTACATGAAACGGCAGCTCCTGGTCCTGCAGCAGGTGGACAGCGCGCATCACCCTGTCGAGCGTTCCATGGCCGCGGCGCGTGCGTCGATGCGCATCGTTGAGGTCCGCCGGACCGTCGATGCTCAGCCCGACCTTTGTTCCCGATCGCGCGAAGAAGCGCGCCCAATCCTGATTGAGCAGCAGGCCGTTGGTTTGGAAGACATGCTCGAGCTGCACGTGGGCGGGGCGCCGCGCCGCCATTAATGCGAGCGCGTCCTCGTACCAAGCGAGCGGAACAGTGAGCGGTTCTCCGCCATGCCAGGCGACCTCGAGCTTGCCATCGAGGTGCGCGCTCTCGAAAACGCGCTTGCACACGAGATCGAGCGTCGCGAGGCTCATCCGCGCCCGTGCCGTGCGATCGGGAAGGTAGCAGTATGAGCAGTTTATGTTGCAGAACGGTGTCGGCTGCAAAACAAGCAGCCGCAACCGCGGCTCTGCGGGGTCAACGCCGATGCCGCTGGACGCGGCCACGGCCAGTCCTTACGGGCGGCGATTTCGCCACTGCACGATCTTCACCTCCGGCGGCAGGTCGCGCAGAAGCCTCGGTTCAAGGAGGCGGATCCGCTCGACGATGGCCGAGACCCGCGCCGATAGCTCCTGGTCCCCAGCGCTCGGCTCGATCGCGGGCCGACTCGCACGCGCATCGCAGGCCAAAGCACACGCGACCACCGAGACGAGGGTAACGACCGCCACTCCTTGAAGCGGGGCCGGAAGAACAAAGTTAGGGTACATCGCTGGCACTCCCCGGTGATTTCAGAGTCCGGAGCCACAGCCCACAACCTATGCGAGAGTACTCCCGTGGCTGTCCCTGTCAAGCAAGTTAGGATGCGACGGCTCGCTGCTTTCGCGGCGATTAACCATAGCCCAACTCAAAATTAGTGTGCTAACGCTAACCGAACATAACAAAACAACATCAAACAAACGTTTTGTTTTTTAAACGTGACTAGGGCCTGTAGCTGCAGCCGCTCGCGCCTTAGCCGTCAAGCGAGCGCCTCAATGAGCTCCAGCCTGGACTGCTGTTGATCAGATTCGGGTTGATGACGCCCGTGAAGGGCGGCGTCGGGACGGGTTGTCCTTTCCAAAAATTCCATCAGCGGTGGAGTAGGCAGTGGTTGTACGAAACCTTGCGGCTGTTCAACGGCTACCGGGTTCGGCGATCGATGTCGAGGAAGGTGGAGGCCACGCCTGCCCTTGATATTGCAAAGGTTCCAATGTGCGCCTGGTAG
>Ga0209331_1000675_pt1 | contig 12037 bp, 10 predicted proteins | sample JacPinW_OM3H0_M3_FD_187971 | JGI IMG/M metagenome (GOLD analysis project Ga0209331, IMG submission 187971) | Forest soil microbial communities from Algoma, Ontario, Canada - Jack Pine, Ontario site 1_JW_OM3H0_M3 (SPAdes) (version 2) | ecosystem: Environmental > Terrestrial > Soil > Boreal... | reverse complement strand
GCCTGTGGTCAGAATGGCGGACCAGATCGGATGATCCGTCAGTGGCATGCGCCATCTCGGCTTGGCGGTTAAGGGATCGATGGCGTCGACGTGCCCAATTGCCGAATTCGGCTGTGCCGGCGTTGGCCGATTCTCGATGAACTGGTAGCGCTGCCCGGGGACGCGATCCTTGACCGGAAGGTGCTTGTAGATGCCGCCTCGATGCATGGTCGGGGCGTAGAGCAGCCCGGTCTCCGGGTTGAAGGAGGCATGCGGCCAATTCTTGCCGCCGCGCGTCGACGGCCACATCTCGACTTCCTCGCCGGCACGCACCTTCTTGGCGACCTCGGTCTCGACCGGACGACCGGTCTCCTTGTCGATGCGGCTCGCCCAAGTGGTCGTCTCATATGCATTGGCCGACACCAGTTCGCCATTTGTGCGGTCGAGAACATAGAGGAAGGCATTCCGGTTGAGCTGCATGATTACCTTGCGTTTGGCGCCCGCAACGTCGATGTCGGCAATGATCAGCTCCCAACAGGCATCAAAGTCGAAAGGATCGTTGGGCGTGAATTGATAGTGCCATACCATCTCGCCGGTCTTCGGCCGCAGCGCCAGCACCGATGACGTGTAGAGATTGTCGCCGGGTCGGGTTTGCGACGCCCAGGGCGCCGGATTGCCGGTCCCCCAATAGACGAGATCGAGCTCGGGATCGTAGGAGCCGGTGATCCAGCTCGATCCTCCGCCGATCTCCCAGGCGTTGGTGTCTTGCGGCCAAGTCTCGTTCCCCTTCTCGCCGCGCGCAGGAATGGTATATCGGCGCCAAAGCTGCTTGCCGGTCTGTGGATCCCAGCCGTCGATGAAGCCCCGGATCCCATATTCGGCGCCCGAGATGCCTGTGATCAGAACACCATTCGCGATCAATGGCGCGCCCGTCATCGAGTAGCCTTCTTTCCATTCGGCCGCCTTCGACTTCCAAATTTCCTTTCCGGACTTTGCCTCATAAGCGACGACATGGGCATCGAGCGTGGTGCGGAATACCTTGCCTTCATAGATCGCGGCGCCCTTGTTGGAGACGCCGCAACACACGACGCGGGGGGTCTCCGGCGGCCACTCGAGAGTCTGCTTCCAGATTTGCTGTCCGGTAGCGACGCTGATTGCGACCGTGGCCTTGGCATTGGTCACGTACATCATGCCGTCGTAGATGATCGGCTGGGCCTGCTCGCCCCAATTGTTGTCGAGACTGAGACTCCAGACCGGCACCAGTCGCTTGACCGTCTGCTTGTCGATCTGCTTGAGCGGGCTGTAGCGGTGCTGGTGGTATCCCATCCCGTAGGTGAGGATGTTATCGGTCGAGCCGCCATTGCCGTCCTGCTTGAGGTCATCCAATGTCTGCGCGGAGGAGCTGGCGCACAGCAGGAAGATAATGCTTGCCGCCGATGCAATGGCCTTCATAAGTGAACCTCCCAAGTTTCGACTTCAGCGCCTTGAAGGCGTGTTTACATCGTCAACGCAATGATCTGGACGCGGTTTAGCACCTCGCGATTCGAACGGTACCTTGCAATTATCTACGCGCTGTTCGTCCGCGGACTTTCCACTTAGCCGCTCTTTCCCGGTCCGCGCAGCCTCTGCCCAGAATTGTTTCGGTTTGATTTCTTGGCACGACGCGCTGCCGATTGCAGCGGCCGCCCAGCCGTAGGAGCACAGCAAAATCGCGACGACTCGGCCCAAGGCTGAGCGCATTGTGGACACCACGCAGGATCTGCCTTTGCGCCGCTTGGAGCTTGGCTCCATGCCGTGCGCCGGTCAAGGCCGACTCTATGCTGCACGAGCGCAGCGGGACGTGCGCCCAGACCTTTCGCAACTGATATCGACTGTGGCATCATTTCGCGATGTGTTCCGCGCTGCGTTTCGCATCGATTGCCATCATCGTGCTTGCGGCCGCCACTGCGCAGGCTGACCGCATTCGCGTTGCGGTGCAGAAAACCGGCACGCTCGCGTGGGAAATCGATGTCATCAAGAGACACGGAATTGATCGCAAGCTTGGGCTCGCAATCGAGACCGTCGAGCTCGCAACGACAGAAGCCGGAAAAGTAGCGCTCAAGGGCGGCTCGGCCGATATCATGCTCTCCGACTGGCTGTGGGTCGCTCGGGAGCGCTCGCTCGGCGACACGCTCGTGTTTTATCCTGCTTCGAGCGCGCTCGGGGCCGTCATGGCACCTGCCCAGTCATCGATCCGCAGCGTCCTCGACCTCAAGAAGAAAAAGCTCGCCGTCGCAGGCGGTCCACTCGACAAAAGCTGGTTGCTGCTCCAGGCATTCGCGCGGCGCGCGAGCGTCGATCTCAGAAAGGAAGCCACCATTGTCTATGGTGCGCCGCCGTTGTTGTCCCAGAAGGCATTGCAGGGAGAGACTGACGCGACCCTGACGTATTGGAATTTTTGCGCTGATCTCGAGAACAGAGGCTTCAGTCGGGCGATTGCCATGGAAAGCATTGTGCGCGACCTCGGGGCAAAGGGGCCGATCGCGATTATCGGTTATGCCTTCGATGGTGACTGGGCCAAGCGTAATCGCTCAACCATAGACCGCTTTCTTGCGGCAACACACGAGGCAAAGGAACTTTTGGCCTCGTCCGAAACGGAATGGCAGCGGCTCGCGTCGACTCTTCGCATCAACGATGCAAACGCCCTCGCGAATTACCGGCAGCGCTATAGCGAGGGCATTGTCCGGCGTTCGCCTATTGAGGAAGAGGCGGACGCGCATGCCTTGTATCTGGTCCTAGCCGATACCGGCGGCACGCAGCTCGTTGGCCCCGCGCGGGAGCTGCCGACCGGCACCTTCTATCGGCCGAGCGCGGAGTAAACAGCTTTGGGCTGGAGGTTGCTCTCGCTTGGATTGCTGATTGCAGCTTGGTACGCCGGATCCCTATTTGCGGGCGAGCGCCTCCTTCCGGCCCCGCAGGTAGTGGCGCTGGCTATGCTCGATGAAGCGCGCTCGGGCGCACTCGCGCTGAATCTGGGGGTAACGCTCGCGCGCGTCGCCGCCGCGTTCATCATTGCCATGGCGCTCGGTTCAGCGCTCGGCCTTATCATGGGCCGCTCGCGGGTTAGCGATCGCCTCGGGGATCCTTGGCTCATCGTGCTCCTCAACCTGCCCGCCCTGGTGATCATCGTGCTTGCTTACATCTGGGCGGGGCTCACCGAAACCGCTGCCGTCTCCGCCGTGGCGCTCAACAAGCTCCCGATCGCAACCGTGACGGTGCGCGAAGGTGCGCGCTCCCTCGACACCGCCCTTGATGAGATGGCGCAGGTTTTCCGCATGCGCGCTTGGACGCGCATACGTCATGTCATGCTGCCTCAGCTTGCGCCTTATCTCGCCGCCGCCGCCCGCTCGGGCCTGTCGCTGGTCTGGAAAATTGTGCTCATCGTGGAGCTCCTCGGCCGACCCAATGGAGTCGGTTTCGAGATCGGGGTCGCCTTCCAGCTGTTCGACGTCACGCGAATTCTGGCTTATGCTCTTGCATTCGTCGCGGTCATGCTCGCCGTGGAAACGCTTCTGGTTCAGCCGCTTGAACGACATATCGCCCGCTGGCGCCAGCGACCGGCTTGACGTCGACATCAAGAGAAAATGCTATCGCTCTGCTGCCGGAGGAAGTCTCCACGTATTGGATGAGCTGGCATTCGGCCTGAAGAGCGGGGAGGTGGCCGCGCTGGTTGGACCCTCGGGCTGCGGCAAGACCACGCTCCTGCGGATCATTGCAGGGCTCGATCGCGACTTTGAGGGCAGGGTCACCTTTCCGTCCCACGGCAGGCTCGGCGTAGTGTTCCAGGAACCGCGGCTTCTGGCGTGGCGCACAGTCGAGCAGAACGTCCGACTCGTCGCCCCGCATGCAAGCGATGCCGATCTTGCTGCGTTGTTCGAAATGCTTGAGCTGCCAGTGCACCGCAATCACTATCCCGGCGAGCTCTCGCTCGGGCTGGCGCGCCGGGTCGCACTGGCGCGCGCGTTTGCAGTCAACCCTGATCTGCTGTTGCTGGATGAGCCTTTCGTGTCCCTTGATGCCGAGCTTGCCTTGCGGCTGCGCGATCAATTGGCAGAGCTCGTGAACCGGCGGTCGCCTATGACGCTGCTGGTCTCGCACAATCTCGATGAAGCCATCGGGCTGGCGGATCGGTTGCTTTTTCTTTCTGCCAGCCCTGCGCGCGTCCTTGCCGAAATTCCGGTCGCCTCCCCGCGGGGAGCGCACAACCCGGAGAAAATTGCAGCGCTCCGCGCGGAAATCGCCCGACGACTCAACCCCCCGGCAAGCAACGACCGCAGCTGAATTCAGTATGTGACCACGCTCCTGATGCTCTTGCCCTCGTGCATCAGGTCGAACCCCTTGTTGATGTCGGACAGCGGCATGATGTGCGTAATCATGGGATCGATCTCGATCTTGCCCTCCATGTACCAGTCGACAATTTTTGGCACGTCCGTGCGACCGCGGGCGCCGCCGAAAGCAGTGCCCTTCCAGATACGGCCGGTGACGAGCTGGAAAGGACGAGTTGCGATTTCCGCACCAGCGGGGGCGACGCCGATGATGATGGATTGTCCCCAGCCGCGATGGCTGGCCTCCAACGCCTGACGCATGACCGTCACGTTGCCGGTGCAATCGAACGTGTAGTCGGCCCCGCCGATCTGATCGGCGCCGTGCTTTGTCATGTTGACGAGGTGCGCGACGAGGTCGCCACCGATCTCCTTCGGATTGACGAAATGCGTCATGCCGAACCGTTCACCCCATTCCCTTTTGCCATTGTTGGTGTCGACCCCGATGATCATGTCGGCGCCGGCAAGCCGCAGCCCCTGGATCACGTTGAGGCCGATGCCGCCCAGGCCGAAAACGACGCATTTCGAGCCGGGCTCCACTTTGGCAGTGTTGAGGACGGCCCCAATGCCGGTGGTGACGCCGCAACCGATATAGCACACCTTGTCGAAGGGAGCGTCCTCGCGGATCTTGGCAACCGCAATCTCCGGAAGCACCGTGAAATTCGAGAATGTGGAAGTGCCCATGTAGTGGTGCAGCTTCTTGCGGTCGAGGGAGAAGCGCGAAGTGCCATCGGGCATGACGCCTTGTCCCTGGGTGGCGCGGATAGCCGTGCACAGGTTCGTCTTGCGCGAGAGGCACGAAGGGCATTGCCGGCATTCCGGCGTGTAGAGCGGAATGACGTGGTCGTCCTTTTTCACGCTCGTTACGCCAGGCCCTACATCAACGACAATTCCCGCCCCCTCATGACCCAGAATGGCAGGAAAGAGCCCTTCGGGGTCCGCGCCGGACAGCGTGAACTCGTCGGTATGGCAGATCCCGGTGGCCTTCACCTCGACCAGAACCTCCCCGGCCTTCGGGCCGTCGAGGTCGACTTCGGCGATCTGGAGCGGTTTCGCCTTCTCGAATGCAACAGCAGCACGGGTTTTCATGGCGGTTTTCCTCCTCGTCCGCAAACCTGTAATATCGAAGAGCGCGGCCGCTCAATGGTCGTTTGAAGCCTGCGGCAAGAACTGTCTCAGGGGAGCATGACGGGTCGTGAGCGGCGCAGCAATAGCTCCGTTGGCCAAGTCTGGGAGGACATTCCATGGCACAGATCTCCATTCATCCCGCAGTAGACAATGGTGTGAAGTCGGGCTCGCCGAGCTTTGCGGGGGGCACGCTGCAATGCAAATGCGCGAGCAACCCCGTCGCGGTGAGTATCACTGGTCAGTGCGCCTATAACCACGTGTGCGGATGCACCAAATGCTGGAAGCCCGCGGGTGCGCTGTTCTCGCAGGTCGCCGTGGTGCCGCGCGACAAGCTGCGCGTGAGCCAGAATGCGGAGAAGCTCACCGTCGTCGATCCGAACGCAGCCATTCAGCGCCATGCCTGTGGTCAATGCGGTGTTCACATGTACGGCCGCATCGAGAACACGAAACATCCGTTTTACGGGTTCGACTTCATCCACACCGAGCTCTCAAAAGACCAAGGTTGGGCGCCACCCGAATTCGCGGCGTTTGTGTCGTCCGTTATCGAGTCCGGTACCCCTCCCGGCGAGATGCCGGCGGTCCGGGGTCGGTTGCAGGAGCTCCGCCTCGAACCCTATGACTGCCTGTCACCGGCGCTGATGGATGCCATTGCAACTCACGTCGCGAAGCAATCGGGCGTCCTTCGGACCTGATCAAACCAGAGGTCCGCGAAGAGCCGCGCATGCCCAGCATCAAGGAAAAGGTTGCACTCACCTCGATCCTGGCATCGGGAGGCCTGACGCTGGCGAAGGGCCTGATCGGTTTCGCCACCGGATCGCTCGCCATCCTCTCGGAAGCCGCGCATTCGCTTCTCGATCTTGCCGCGACGGTGATGACGTATTTTGCGGTGCGCATCTCGGGCAAGCCCGCCGACGAGGAGCACCACTACGGTCACGGCAAGGTCGAGAGCATCTCGGCACTCGCCGAGACCGCGCTCCTGTTTCTCCTCTCCGGGATCGTGACCTGGGAGGCGGCAGGGCGTCTCATCGGTGGCCAGCCCCACGCGGTCGCGGCGACCCCGTGGGCCTTTCTCGTCATGATTGCATCGATCGTGATCGATTTCTTTCGTGCGCGCATCCTCTATCGCGTGGCCGCGGAGACTTCGAGCGAAGCGCTGGAAGCTGACGCGCTGCACTTCGGCTCGGACATGTGGTCATCGGCCGCCGTGCTTGCCGGCCTCGGCGCGGTCGCGTTGGGCTATCCGTCGGCGGACTCGGCGGCAGCAATCGTCGTTGCAATTTTCATCTGCATTGCCGGGTGGCGGCTCGGCCGGCGCACGATCGAGACCCTCACCGATACGGCCCCCGCGGGCGCAGCGAACAAGATCACCGCGGCCCTGACGCGCGTTCCCGGCGTAGTCGCGATCGAACGGTTGCGTACGCGCCAGTCGGGCGGAGTGCTGTTTGTCGATCTCGTGGTGGCGGTGAGCCGGACTCTGCCGATCGACCGGGTAGCCGCGGTGAAGGATCGCATCATAGCGGCGGTGCGGGAGGGAAGCCCGTCGGCGGAAGTGACGGTCACCACCGAGCCGCGCGCGCTCGATGATGAGACCGTGCTCGAACGCGTGATGGTGATCGCGCGCAGCCGCGGTCTCGGCGTGCATCACGTCACCGCCCATACCATCGCGGAACGGCTCTCGGTCGCCCTTGATCTCGAGCTCGACGGCGGTCTCACCCTAGGGGCCGCCCATGACATCGCGAGCGGATTGGAGGAAGCCATCCGCGAGGAATTGGGACCGGATGTGGAGGTGGAAACGCACATCGAGCCGATGCAGCCGGATCGCGAGCGCGGTCGGGAGGCGCCGCCGGAACGGGTCGCGGCAGTCCGCAACGCGCTCACCAAGATTGCCGCCAACATCGCCCTGGTCGGCGAGATTCACGACGTTCGGGTGCGTGAAACGGACTCAGGCGAGATCGTGAATTTCCACTGCGTAGTGGATGATGGGGTCAAGGTGGCGGATGTTCACGACAAGGTCGATGAGCTGGAGCGGACCTTGCGCCTTCGTTTTCCCTCCATCACGCGCACGATCGGCCATGCCGAGCCCGGCGACCTCCGCCACGACGCAGCGCGGAAAGCCGCTACGTAGTTCCGCTCAGAGGCGGCGTGTCCCGGATGCGGTGCAGCGCGAGCGCATACACCAGCGCCTCCACAATCTGCGGACGCTGAGACGCGAAGCGGTGCGCCGCTGATCCGGGACCGCCACGAACTTGGTGCGGGAAAGCATCAGGAGCTTTTCTGCGGTCCCGGTTCTGCAGCGCATCATGAGCAGCGCGCTCAGACTGTTTGCAGACGGAAGCGATTGTATATGCGCCGCTCATGCTGCACTGCGCCCGGGACACGAGCGGTTTCGTGTCCCGGACGAGCGAGCCGGGCTTGCCCCACAGTGTATCCGGCGGGTCGGACGGAACAAGCGGGCTGCTCCGCTACCGCTTAAGCTGATGGCGTGCGAGATTCCGGGAGATAGATTTTACTGGACATGTAACGGGACTCATATATAAAGGGATATCCTTCAGGAGTGTCTCCAAAGCCCGGCCGGACTACCGCGCCGGGTTTTATTCTTGCGCGGTCAGAGGAGGTTTGTAGGGCACCGATCTTCGATGAGGGGCCCTACAGACCAGATGGAAGCTGGCGAGCGCTTTCGTGGACCGGCGTGATTTTGTCGGTTCAACTTGTGGCTGAAAAATCGTTGTAAATTTTCCTGGTTGTTTACAATGAGCGCCGATTCGCGCCCCCATAGGTTGTGCTTGCGATGCGCATGCGAGGGCAACTCGCATTAGGCGCCCCTTTGGCCAAACGAACCCGAGAGAGCGCGCAAACTGAGCACGGCATTTTGGCCAAACGAACCCAAGGGGCACACAGAGTCGCCGGCCCTTCGCAGTGGCTACGCTTTGCGTTGCCGGGGTCCTGCACAGCGCAGTCCGAACAGGGGCGAGGCAGTGCCTCGCCCCTACGAAACGTAACGCCGCCTTGTCGAGGTCCGCGTGACCGCGAGAATTGGTGACGCAGTGCTCCTAGAACGTGCCCGGAAGGGCATGAATCTCCATGATCTCTATGGAGGACTGCGGAATGCCCAGATGCGGATGATCTTCGAACATCTTTGATGCCGCCTCGTGGGATTCCGCCTGCACGACTGCATAGAGCATGATCTCGTTTCGGCCGGCGGCGCTGCCCTGCGCCGTAACCCGCCGCGTTTTGCCGACGCCGGCTCCCTTGTCGGCGAAAATGCCGGCGTGCTTGCCCATCCATTTTTGCCAATCACTTTGCATCTGTGATTCGGCGGCCTTTCTCTTCTCCGGGTCGGTCTTCTTCCAGTCGTCGATCACCGAAGCGGGTGCCAGGTAAGTTACAAGATATCGTTTCATATGATGCTACCTCCTCATCCCGGCGTCATACCGTACGACTCCCCGAATCGACAGTGACGACCGTCGCAGGTCGAGCATCCCCAGACTGCATAGCTACGGGATCAGGACCGCCGCGCCCTGCAGCCGGCCTTCGCGCAGATCGGAAAGCGCAGCGTTTGCGTCTGCGAGCACGTAGCGCGCAACTTGCGTCTCCACACCGGCTTGCGGGGCGATCGACAGGAACTCCACGGCATCTCTCCGGGTGAGATTGGCAACCGAGACCACGTGGCGCTCCTCCCAGAGCAGGCGATAGGGAAAGCTTGGAATATCCGACATGTGAATGCCCCCGCACACGACGCGGCCGCCCTTGCGCACCGCCGCCAGCGCCAGCGGAACAAGCGCACCCACCGGAGCAAAGATGATGGCGGCATCGAGCGGCTCCGGCGGGAGCTCGTCCGAGCCACCCGCCCATGTCGCGCCGAGCGATTTTGCAAATGCCTGCGCGGCGGTGTCGCCGCTGCGGGTGAAGGCATAAACCCGGCGGCCTTGCCACTCCGCAACTTGGCAGAGGATATGCGCGGCGGCACCAAATCCGTAGAGCCCGAGCGCCCGGAGCGTGATCCCCTCCCCTGCCATGCGGTAACTGCGCCAGCCGATCAGCCCCGCACAGAGGAGCGGCGCCGCCTCCGCATCGTCCATCTGCTCCGGCAGCGGAAAACAGTAGCGTGCATCGGCGATTGTGTGAGTGGCATAGCCGCCGTCGCGGGTATAGCCCGTGAACAGCGGGCGGTCGCACAGGTTCTCCCGACCTGCCGAGCAATATGCACAGATGCCACACGTGAAACCCAGCCATGGCACTCCTACGCGGTCGCCCACTGCAAAGCCCGCAACTCCACTGCCGACCGCGGCGATGCGCCCCACGATCTCATGGCCCGGAACAATGGGAAGCTTCGGGTTCGGCAACTCGCCGTCGACCACATGCAGGTCGGTGCGGCATACGCCGCACGCGGCAATCTCCACCAGGATCTCGCCCCCCTTAGGCTCAGGCGTCGGCTGCTCCCGCATGATGAGCGGCGTGCGTGTTTGCTCCAACACCATTGCCCGCATGATCGTCCTGATTTAATCGAGGGCTACCATTGCGGCAATCCGCACTACGATGCCAACCTCATTACCGCCAACTTCATCTCTCACGTCGGTGCGTGCAGTCACGTGGTGGCCTCGGGCACGGTCTTCAGCGCGTAGAACTCAACCGGTTCGACACGGCCCTTGACCGGCGCCTGCTGCAGGTTATGGCCGACGAGGTTGAGGCCGGCGGCTTGCGCCGCACGTCGCGATAGGATGAGCGTGCAGTCGTAGTCCTTGGTCAGGCTCTCCAGCCGCGCCGTGGTGTTCACTGTGTCGCCGATGGCTGTGACGATCTGCGAGCCTGGCGGCCCCATCGCGCCGACGATGGCCTCACCGAAATGAATGCCAATGCCGATGCGCAGCGGCTCTTTCAGGTCGGCCTTGAGCTGCGCATTGAGCTGATCGAGGCGCGTCAACATTTCGCCTGCCCCACGCAACGCCTGCGCTGCGCCAATCGCGGGTTCCGGCACATCGAGCCCATAGAGTGCCATCAGCCCATCGCCGGTAAAATTCGAATAGTGGCCACCGGTGGCAATGAGCGCCTTGGTCATCTCGTTGAAGAACTGATTGAGGATGAACAGAACATCGTAGGGCATCCTCGCCTCGCCGAGCGTAGTTGAGCCGCGCAGGTCGATGAACACGACCGTGATCTGGCGTTCGCTGCCCTCCATGCCGCCGCGCACGAGGCCATCGGCGGCGCTGGAGTCGGCAGCAAGCAGTGGCGTCACCGAAATATCGGCCGTAGGCCGTATCTGGCAAGCGAGCCGCACACCCGCCGTCGCCCCGATGCGCGCAAGCGCTGCGGCTTCCAGTCCAGCCGGTTCGGGCAGTTCCGCTTGCCCACTGACCACGCGGATGCGGCAGGTGGTACAGCGCGCCCGGCCCCCGCATACCGAAGCGTGCGGGATGCCATTGGCGCGCAGGGTCTCGAGCACCGTCGCGCCGGGCAACATCCTCATGATTCGTCCACCGGCATGGGTCAACTGAGGGGGCCGATCCATGCGGTAGACAAAGCCGCGCACGCCACGACCGGCAAATGGCAGTAAAACAAGACCGGCATAGATGGCGAGCCCGACCAACGCCATGTGCCAGACTTGGGCGACCGTCTCCGGCGTTTCGTGCGCGTTTTCTTGGATGGTCGCGAGGAAGCCTGGATTTTGCGCATCGCGCAGGATCTGGTTTCCGCCGGAGACGTAACCGGCAAGCGCGAGAGCCGGAATCAATACGCCGAGCATCCCCAAGATCGGCAGCCAGGCCGGATACAATCGCTTGGTACGCAGCCAAAAATGAAGGCCGATGCAGGCGTGCGCCCATAGTGTCAGCACCGCGGCAAACTGCAGATAGACGAACCACGGCGTGACGACCCAGTGAAGCGTCAGGACCGAATGATAGTCGCTCGATGTGCCGAGGAAACGGTCGGCGATCTTCGTGCCGGTCACGTGCAGCATGAGCAACGGCGGTATCGACAGACCGAGGCTAAGCTGCGCCAATTCCCAGAGCGACAGCCGCAGATAGCGGCGGATGTAGATCGACCACAGCGCGTTGAGAACGTGAACTGCGAGCGCCGTGGCGAGCACGTAGGTTCCAGTTTCGGTCCTCCAGAACCTCATGAGGCGGTCCAGCACCGGTTCGGCGACCGGCAACGATACGATTAGGGAAATATGGCTCACGAGGTGGCAGAGTACGAACGAGAGCAGCACCAGCGCGCTGATGAGCCGGGCGCGCGCGCGAATGAAGCGTGCGAATGCGACCAGACGTGCAGCGCGAGCAGATTGTCGCGCCGCGACACGGTTGGATGAGGGCGTTAGCGTCATGGTTCGGACAACGATCTCACGCGACCGTGGAATAGTGCGGGAAATTTCCAGTGCCAGCCGAAGGCCCTGAACTTGCCCGCTTCGACAGTCCGCGACGCGCTAGCGAAGGACCGACCGGCGAACGGGGCGGGGATCGTGAGCAGCAGCCAGTGTTGGTGAAGCATGCTGGGCCTCTCGGAGAAACAGCCGGATCACCCCTGGCCCGAGAGAGACTTCAGTTCCGTGGGCGGTGCGCCCTTGCCCGCGAGGT
>Ga0209331_1000673_pt1 | contig 12080 bp, 10 predicted proteins | sample JacPinW_OM3H0_M3_FD_187971 | JGI IMG/M metagenome (GOLD analysis project Ga0209331, IMG submission 187971) | Forest soil microbial communities from Algoma, Ontario, Canada - Jack Pine, Ontario site 1_JW_OM3H0_M3 (SPAdes) (version 2) | ecosystem: Environmental > Terrestrial > Soil > Boreal... | reverse complement strand
GCCAAGGCAGCAGTGGTTAGCGCAGCGGTAATGAGAACGGCGGCCGCAATGCTGCCGGCGCTGAAAAGAGCTCCTTGCCCACGACGCGGTGCGACATTGGCGCAGGCAGCAGGCTTCATGGCTTCACCAGCCCAACGCTAATCCTTCCCGCCCCGCAATCGTTCCCGCATTGCCCGCCGGCCGGACAAGTTTGAGCGATTGAATGGATAGCTCTATCCGAAAAGCGGGAGTGACCTGAATCTTGCCACCCATGCAATCTGCGAATCACCCCATCCGGCGCTATTCGGCAGCCTCGACAAGCAGCCGAGGCGCCAGGACGCTCGTTTTTAGAAAATCGGAAAGCGCGTCCAGCTCCTCCGGCCGAAGCGGGCTGTACGGCGGATACGGCGCACCCGCCGGAACCCCGATGAGGTTCATCGCTGCCTTCATGACCGGCGCCAGCCCGCGGTGCATCCATTTGGAGGGGAAGAGGGCAAATTGCAGCTGCAACTGCGCGGCGCCCGCGTAGTCGCCATCCGCAAAAGCATCGATGATGTGGCGCGCGATCTCGGCAGCAGGCGGCGGCATGGTCGCGCCCGAACCGCCAAGCAGAAGGGTGATGAGCAGCATCTGCATGGTCGTAAAGTATCGCGCAAGTCCCGTGCGATCGATTTCGACAATCAAGCGAGAGACGCGCGCAAGGTCACGGGAGCTTTCCTTGATGAATAGAACCTGTGGCAGCTTCGCCAATGCAATCGTGTCCGGAATGGAGACGTCGGCACCCGGTCCGGGATTGAGATAGAGCGTGATAGGAAGCCGCGTCTCGCGCGCGACTGCCTCGAAAAAAGCAACGAGATCCTCCCTTGTCGGGGGACCGGCAAAAGGCCGCTGGGGCGCGAGCAGCTGAATTGCCGCGGCATCAAGATCTTCGGCCAAGTGTGCGAGCTCGACCGCCACCTTCATCGCCGGATGGGACACGCCGACCATCACCGGGACCCTGCCGGCCACGAGCTCGACCGTGGCCCGGATCAGGGCTTTGCGCTCTTCGAGGCCGAGATATGCGTATTCCTGCGTTTCCACCCCGGCTGCGACGACCATGGTGGGGCGGCAAGCATCGACGATGTAGTCGATTTGGTGGCGCAGCTTTGCCTCGTCCACCTTCAACTCAGAAGTAAAGGGTGTCAGCGGCGCGACGATGAGGCCCGGATTTTGCATTTCTCGCCTTCAACCTTCGACGAGTTTCCAACCGTCAGGCGTGAGCCGTTGCTGCGGCAGGAAACGTCCCTTGTAGCCCATCTTGCGCGAGCCCTGCACCCAATAGCCGAGATAGACGTAGGAAAGGCGCATCTGGCGAGCTCGCGCAATGTGATCCAGAATCATATACGTGCCGAGCGAGCGCGCGGCTTCATCCGAATGGAAGAAGGAGTAGACCATCGAGAGTCCATCGCTGAGCACGTCCGTCAATGCGACCGCGAGCAATGGGCCTGCGCTACGTCCGTTGCTGCTGCTGTCAGGCTCGCTGCGCCGATATTCGATCATGCGCGTCTCGACGTGGCTGTCTTCGACCATCATGGCGTAATCCAGCACAGTCATGTCCGCCATCCCGCCATCGCGGTGACGGGAATCAAGGTAAGAGCGAAATACTGCGTACTGCTCCGAAGTAGGCACCGCGGTTCGCATTTCGCCGATCAAATCGCCGTTGCGGTCGAGGATGCGCCGCATGCTGCGGGTGGGACGAAAATCCGCCGCGACCACCCGGACTGAAACGCACGCACGACAGGTTTCGCACGCAGGCCGATAGGCAATCGATTGGCTGCGTCGAAATCCGCCGTGGGTGAGAAGGTCGTTCAATTCCCCGGCCCGCTCGCCGACAAGGTGGGTGAACACCTTGCGTTCTTCTTGACCTGGAAGGTAAGGGCAGGGCGAAGGAGCGGTGAGATAGAACTGGGGGGTGTTGCGTGAGTGCTGGGTCACGGCGGTCTCAACCCGGGCAGATGGAGCTGCCGGCGAATCCTAGAATCGCCCGCTCAGCCCGTTTCGTCAAATCCATTCCTGACATCAACGGTTCCAGGGCGGCTGGTGTAGCGCCTGTGCGCGCTTGTTGTTGTTTATCACGGTGGTACCGACCAGAATGTCGTGCAGCAGCCGTCTTCTATGATTGAAAAACGCGATCAGCAGGATGAACGGGGTCAGGAACGAGACCGTGAGCCAAAAGACGATTGCGTGCACTGCACCCAGGACGAAATAGGCCGGCGCCCCGTACCAGGTGCGCATTTCGATATCCATGATACGCATGCCAATGGTTGCGGAAGCCGGGCCCCCGAAGGTAAAGCCATAATAAGCGATCCCCCAGAGCGCAGCCGCGGGCGATAGCAGCCCGAACAGGGCCCAGCCCAATCCCAGCGTCAGGAGGCCAAATATGAAAACGAAGATCGCTGCGAACAGGACCGGGACTGTGATGATGGTGATGTCAATGAGGAATGCGATGCAACGCCGTGCAAGCACGCCTTCGAACAACTCCGGATTGACAATAGGGTCGTAGGCGTGCGGTTTGAGCTCGATTGAAACGCCGATTTTTCTGGGGCCGCTGTCGGTCATGGCCGATATCCTTGTTCTGGCGAATCGAGAGTAAATCGTGCTCGGCGAGGACGTACGCGTATTGTGATTGCGCACCCGCCCGCCATCCCGCAGGGGATTTGCCCCGGGATTATTGCTCGTCCCGCATGTCACGATTATGGATTGGGTAGCATCCCGCCCGAGAATATTCCATACCGGGCAGATGATGCGACGATGATGCGATCATGCCATGAACGTCACAATCGCCGATATCGAGAGGGCGCGACGCACCATCGCCGGGCAGGTGCTGCGCACCCCCATGCTGCCGGCCCCACGGCTTTCGGCACTCACCGGCGCTGAAATATTCGTCAAATACGAGAATCTGCAGGTCACCAACTCGTTCAAGGAACGCGGAGCGTTCAACAAGCTCGCTTCCTTGAGCGAGGCGCAGCGCTCGCATGGGGTGATCGCCATGTCTGCCGGCAACCATGCGCAGGCGGTTGCCTACCATGCGGCGCGTCTGGGGATTCCTGCCACCATCGTGATGCCGGTGACGACACCGTTCGTGAAGGTTGAGGCGACGCAGGCCCACGATGCCGAGGTCGTTCTCGACGGTGAGACGATCGTCGAGGCGCAAATGCGGGCCGAGGCATTGGCGCGCGAGCGCGAGCTCACTCCGGTCCATCCTTACGACGACCCCGAGGTGATCGCAGGCCAGGGCACGATCGCGCTCGAGATGCTCGAAGATGTGCCCGGCCTCGAGGTGCTGGCCATTCCGGTCGGCGGCGGAGGACTTATAGCAGGAAATGCAGTCGCGGCGCGCGCGGTGAAATCCTCAATCGAGATCATCGGAGCGGAAGCCGCGCTCTACCCCTCGTTCTGGAATGCGCTGGGCGGGGAGGATCGCCCATGCGGCGGACCAACCCTGGCGGAGGGGATTGCGGTGAAGAACGTTGGGGCGGCCGCTCTGCCGATTGTGCGCGACTTGGTATCGAAGATTGTGCTCGTTGATGAAGCGCATCTTGAACGCGCCGTCAACGCTTACCTGACATTGCAAAAGACCATGGCAGAAGGAGCAGGCGCCGCGGGATTGGCGGCAATGCTTGTCAAGCCCGACATGTTCCGCGGACGTAAGGTCGGACTGATTCTCTCCGGCGGCAATATCGATCCGCGCATTCTTGCCTCCATCATGGTGCGCGAGCTCGAGCGCGAGGATCGCATTGTCTCGTTTCGGCTGACCATTCCTGATCGTCCCGGCGTGCTTGGGCAGATCGCGACCCGCCTTGGTGAGCTCGGTGCCAACATTCTGGCCGTCGACCATCGCCGCCTTTTTCTTGATATCCCTGCCAAAGGCGCCAAGCTCGACGTGACCATGGAGACGCGCGACCAGGCGCATGGCGAGGAGATCTTTGAAGCCCTGGAGGCTGAAGGTTTCCATCCCGTATGGATCGACACGGCGACCGCAATAGAGTAGCGCCGCTCGCGCATGATTTGGTGAAGAGGCCAGCGCCTTGCGCGAGAAGGAATTACGCATCGCCCTTGTCTGCTTCGGCGGGATCTCGCTTGCCGTCTACATGCACGGCATCAGCAAGGAGCTGCTCAAGCTCGTGCGTGCCTCCAGCACGCTGCACGCAGTCAAGGATCGCTCGCGGCGGCTGCAAGCCTCTTACCCAGAGCCGGATGAGGCGGAATACGACACCGAGGAAGTCTATTTCGACCTGCTTCGGGACATCGGCCGCGGCCTCGAATTACGCGTAATCGTTGATGTCATTGCGGGAGCCTCGGCGGGGGGCATTAACGGCGCAATGCTTGCGCGGGCGTTGAGCCACGACCTGCGCATGGGTTCGTTGCGCGACCTGTGGATTGAAAATGCCGACGTCAACGCCTTGCTCGCTTCGGAAGCGCGCGCGGGGACCTGGAGCAAGTGGTTCCTGCAGCCCTTGATCTGGGCCGCGGCCGCCACCGGATGGATTGCATCCATTCGGGACATGGAGGTACGGCGAAAGCTGTCGTTGTTCGTGCGCTCGCGCTGGTTCAAGCCGCCGCTGGATGGACGGGTCATGGCCGGCCTGATGTACGACGCGGTCACCTCCATGCGGCCGGCGCATGATCCACCAGCGTTTCTTCTTCCATCCGGCCAATCGCTCGATCTGCTTGTGACGGTGACCGACTATTACGGTCATCAACAACTCGTGCAAATTCACGATCCGCCGCTCATTCACGAGCTGGAGCACCGGCAGGTTCTGCACTTTTGCTACCGGCGGCATGCGAACGGCGAGATTGAAAGCGACCTCGACCTGGACAACGCAGCCGGACTCGCTTTTGCCGCACGCGCAACCGCCTCCTTCCCAGGCGCCTTTCCGCCGGCTCGGATCGTTGAGATGGATGAAGTCGTGGCGCAAAGGAAAGCCGCCTGGCCACGCCGCGCCGAATTTATAAAGAACTGCTTTGCGGAGCACATTCGTGCAGGCATCGATCCGGCAACGGTGCCGTTCATTGACGGGTCCGTGCTCAATAACAGGCCATTCCAGGAAGCGATCGCAGCCATTCACGGACGCCCAGCATATCGTGAAGTTGATCGGCGGCTCATCTACATCGATCCCCATCCACCTGCCGCGGTTTTCGAAGCCACGCAGCGAATGCCAGGCTTCTTTGCCACTTTGCGAGGGGCATTGTCCGACATCCCGAGCTCACAGCCGGTCGCCGAGGACCTCGAACGTGTGCTGGATTTCAATGAGCAGGTGCGACGGCTGCGCGCGATCAATGACAGCGCACGGCCTCACATCAGCGAGCTGGTCGCAAGGGTTTTGAGCACGACGTTCGATCGCCGCTTTTCCAGCGAGGATCTGGGCACCTGGCGCGAGCGGATCAATTCGCGTGTAGCGATGGATGCGGGCTTTGCCTATCAGGCCTATGTCCGTCTCAAGCTCGCTTCGGTGCGCGCCTTCGGGGCCCAATTGATCGTCAAACTGCGCGGCATGCCCGCGCAATCGCCGTTAGCGCGTTTCGTGGCCGGCATCATCGATGCGTGGGCGCTGCGCAAAGGCATCGTCTACCGCGGCGCCGAGCGCGCAGTCCTTGAATTCGATTCCCGGGATTCTGCCCCATCCTGGGTGAGTTATCTTCTGGTTTTCGATCTGAAATACCGCGTGCGCCGGCTGCGTTTCATGATCGAAGGCCAAAACCGCCTCTATCAGCTGATCGGGCAGGAGGGTTTTGCGGGTTTCGATCCTTTGCTCGTCGATCGCCTCAAGCGTGAGTTCTACGATCGGCTCGACAAGCTCAGGCAGCGGGAGAGGGTGGAGTTTTATAGCACTGAGGTCCGGGCGCTGGTCGCTGACATCTTCCCTGCCGAGCCTTCACCAGAGCAGGCAAAGGAGATCGAGCTCCAGGCCAACGCCTTCGTAGAGCGGCATGTGGAGAAGCTCGATATCCTGATTGCCCGGCTCGGACGAGAAATCGCGCTCGACTCCCATACCCGCGACCTTGATGATCTGCTTGCGTCGCTAAACCCGGCGCAATGGCACGGTGACGCACACCGCGAAGTTCTGGTCAACTATCTCGGTTTTCCGTTCTGGGACGTTCTTACCTTTCCGATCACGAGCGCACAGGATATTGGTGAGCTTCGAGAGATCCTTATCGACCGCATCAGCCCGCAGGACGCCCGTACCTTGAAAGGATTCGATCGCGTCGAAGCCCTCAAAGGCATTGGGTTTGGCCATTTTGCCGCGTTTCTCTCGCGCAGCTACCGCGAGAACGATTATCTTCTCGGCCGTTTGCACGCCCTCGATCGCCTCATCGATATCGTGGCAGACACCGCGGGAGCGGAAATCAAGAAGCTCAAGATCGACCTTCTTGCCGTCAAGAAACACGGATTTCGTCGAATCCTCGACAGTGAGGAAAAACATCTCACCCAGAGCAAGGCGCTGATCACGGCGTTACGCCGGTGTATCGACAATATCAGCCAACCTTGACGTCGTTCCAGAATCCGAGTCGGTGGTCAACCTGTTTCATCGATGCGAGCGGGGCTTCATACGACCACGCTGCCCGTTCATGGCGGGCACCGTCGATCACAACGTCGTAGAACTGGACCCCATGTGGACAGGCCCGATCCGAGTCGGTCTTTTCGGCTTTTTGCAGCCATTCCATGCGCACAGCCGACCTGGGGAAATAGTGGTATCCGCCGGCTTCAACAATGTCATCGCTCTCGGCGATGACGCGATCGTCCAGACTTGCCTTCATGTTCGGTCCTCCACGAACGAATTTGTACGCAATGTAAGCAAGCAACCGGCCATATGCCATGAGCGGCCGGCATGGAGCGCGAACGTTTGGGCAGGCGCAGTGCTCGACCAGGACCTCACAGACCCCGTCAAATGTGAGGTCAATAGAGCGTTAACTTCGCGCAGCTGCGCCCGAGAGGCGCTCGAATCTTGCCAAGTGTGGCAGTGCGGTCACAGCCAGGAGGCGGTTTCGAGTTTATTGATGCCGGGTTGATTTACTGGTGACTGGAGCGCGCTCCATGAGCTTCGGCCTTCTCTCGCCATCCCATCGTGTCCTCGTTGGCGCTCTCCTAGCCTCCTTCATCGCCGCCACGATCAGTTGTGATCACGCGCAGGCGCGCGCTCGAAATCACAAGAAGCACCACGCCAGCCATCGCGTGATTCACGGCCCGGATTATCGTCCGCCCTACGCCGCGATTGTGGTGGATGCCAATTCGGGCGAGGTCCTGAACGAGGCGAGCCCAGACGAGCCGCGTCATCCGGCCTCTCTCACCAAGATCATGACGCTTTATATGCTGTTCGAGCAGATCGATGCCGGGAAGCTCAAGCTCGACACGCCGCTGCACGTCTCGGCCGAGGCCGCCATGCAGCCACCCACCAAATTGGGCCTGAAATCCAATCAGATGTTGACGGTGGAAGATGCGATAAAGGGGATGGTGACCAGGTCTGCAAACGACGCCGCTCGGGTCGTCGGCGAAGCGATCGGCGGTACTGAACAGGAATTCGCAACACTTATGACCGAAAAGGCCAAGGCACTCGGCATGGCCAACACGACATACGTCAATGCTTCCGGGTTGCCCGCGGACGAGCAGATCACCACGGCGCGCGATCAGGCGATTTTAGGCCGGTCAATTCAGGGTCGCTTTCCCGAGCTTTTCCGTTACTTTTCAACGCTGAACTTTCGCTATCATGGCGTGGACATACACAATCACAACAGCCTGCTCGGACACGTGAGGGGAGTCGACGGAATCAAGACCGGCTATACCGAAGCCTCCGGTTACAACCTGGTGACCTCAGTTCGCCGCGAGGGCCGGCACATCGTTGCAGTGGTGCTGGGCGGCCGGTCGAATGCGGCGCGCGATACCCGCATGCGCGAGCTGATCGAGGAGCACATTGGACGCGCCTCGACTGGGCGTACTGCGCCGGCAACCACGGAAGTTGCGCGCGAGGAAGGCGCGCCTGTTGCAATTGCGCCGGTCCCGGTCCCGGCGCCGCGGCCGCAAGCAACGCCTGGCGAGGCCGCTGAAAACGCCCTGGCGAGCGCGAAAACGGAACTGATCGAAGATACCAAGCCTGTTGCAATTTCACGCGCCCGATCGGGGAGGTCGAGGCACGCGGCGAAGCAGAGTTCCGATGCTGCCCAGCGTGCCCGCGCCGGCACGACGTTCAACGGGTTCAATTTCTTCTCGGTGCGATAACCAAACTCAGCGTTGTCTGATCATCTTGGCAGCGCGCGGGGCGAAATAGCTCAGAACGCCGCAGGCGCCCGCGCGCTTAAATGCGATCAGGCTTTCCATCATGGCCTTGTCGCCATCGAGCCAGCCGTGTCCGGCGGCCGCCATGATCATCGAATATTCGCCTGATACCTGGTAGGCGAAGGTTGGCATCTCAAACGCCTCGCGCACCCTTTGTATAATGTCGAGATAGGGCATGCCGGGCTTGACCATGACCATGTCGGCGCCTTCCAGGATGTCGAGCTCGACTTCGCGCAGCGCCTCGTCCGTGTTGCAAGGATCCATCTGGTAGGTGCGTTTATCGCCGGTCAGCGTGGCCGAGGAACCGACCGCATCACGGAAAGGACCGTAGAACGCGGACGCATATTTCGCGGCGTAGGCCATAATTGATACGTCGACAAAACCGCTCTGATCGAGCGCGGCGCGGATTGCACCCACCCGCCCGTCCATCATGTCGGAGGGCGCGATGATGTCGCAGCCGGCCTGTGCTTCGACCAGCGCCTGCTTGACCAGGACTGCAACCGTCTCGTCGTTGATGATCATGCCATCACGCAGCAGGCCGTCGTGGCCGTGGCTGGTATATGGGTCGAGCGCCACGTCGCACAGGATCCCGATCTCTGGCACTTCCTTCTTGATGGCCCGTATAGCCCGGCACACCAGGCTGTCCGGATTAAGCGCTTCGCTGCCCTCCTCATCACGCAGCGCCGGATCCGTATAGGGAAACAGCGCGATGCATGGGATGGTGAGTTTCACTCCACGCTCCGCATCACGCACGGCCTCGTCGATCGAAAGGCGCTCGACCCCCGGCATTGAGGGAACCGGCAGGCGCTTGTTTGATCCATCCACCAAGAACAGCGGCCAGATCAAATCGCCGGTATCGAAGGTGTTCTCCCGGACAAGACGGCGCGTCCACTCGGCCTTGCGGTTACGCCGCGGACGGCTGGCAAGCTCCAGGCGCGTGGTCGGCTTTCTCTCGACCGGAGCAATCCGCGCTTCAATGGGTCGGCCATATTTGATTGCCATGGGACGTCTCCATGATCGCCAGCGGCGGCGCTGCACTCAGGCAATACCGGATCGAGGCGCTATATTCCCGGACAAGTCGCATATATTCGAACTACGGTGTCAAGTCAGGGACACGATGATGGATTTCGAGCTTTCCGAAGAGCAAAGGGCCATTCAGGACACCGCGCGGGCGTTTGCCCGTGACGAGATGATGCCGTTTGCGCGGGAATGGGACGAAGAGGAATTCTTTCCCGTGGAGACGCTGCGCCGCGCGGCCGCGCTCGGTTTCGGCGGGATCTACGCCGGCGCCGACGTCGGCGGCTCCGCGCTTTCACGCCTCGACGCCGCACTCATTTTTGAGGAATTGGCCAAGGGCTGCACCTCAACCGCAGCCTATATTTCCATTCACAATATGGTGGTGTCGATGATCGACACCTATGGAAGCACCGAGCTGCGGCTGCGCTTTCTGCCCGATCTCTGCAGTATGGCCCGCCTCGCCAGCTACTGCTTGACGGAGCCCGACTCCGGTTCGGACGCCGCCAGCCTGAAGACGCGTGCCGCGCGCCAGCACGACCACTACGTCCTCGACGGCAGTAAGGCTTTCATCTCGGGCGCGGGCGCATCCCACGTTTATCTGGTGATGGCTAGAACAGGGGAGGGCGGGCCACGCGGAATCTCGTGTTTTCTGGTCGAGAACGGCACACCCGGCCTCTCGTTCGGCGCCCAGGAGAAAAAGCTCGGTTGGCACTCCCAGCCGACCGCAATGGTGCTGTTCGATCAATGCCAGGTGCCGGTCGGCAATCGCGTCGGAGCCGAAGGCCAGGGTTTCAAGATCGCCATGAGCGGTCTTGACGGCGGACGGCTCAACATCGCCGCCTGTTCGCTCGGGGGCGCGCAGTTTTGCCTCGAGCGCACCATCGCCTACATGAAAGAGAGGAAGCAATTCGGGACCAGGCTCGCCGATTTGCAGGCACTGGGCTTTCGCATCGCCGATTATGCGACCAACCTCGAAGCAGCACGCCTGATGCTCCATCGTGCGGCGGCGGCAGTCGACCGGCGCGAGCCCGCTGCCACGCGGCTTGCCGCCATGGCTAAACGGCTTGCCACCGATACGGGTTTCCATGTGGTGGACGGCTGTCTTCAGCTTCATGGCGGCTATGGCTATCTGCGCGATCATCCGATCGAGCGCGTGCTGCGCGATCTTCGCGTCCACCAGATTCTGGAAGGCACGAACGAGGTGATGCGATTGATCATCAGCAGGGATATATTGGGCAATTGAATCCAGTAAGGAGCGAATGATGATGGTGATCCCTCCGGGACCGCGCGGAAGCATCGGGCGGGAGCAGAGCTCGCTTGTATCGAAACAGCCGCACAAACATTCCTCGAGGAGGATACATTCCCGATCGACTGTCCCTATTCCTGGGACAGCATCATGCACCGAGAGTTGGCGTAGCCGGCAAATCTGAATCCGCCTCCTGAGCCCGACGCTCATCGATGGCAGAGCCGGACATCTTGTTCGAGCGAAAGGGCGTGGCGGGCCAAGTCACGCTCAACCGGCCGCATGCGCTCAATGCCGTGTCCCACGCCATGGTGCGAGCGCTCGCGCAGCAACTTGGCGAATGGGAAACCGATCTCGCCGTTACGCGGGTGATCGTGACCGCGCGGGGAGGACGCGCGTTTTCGGCAGGGGGCGATCTGCGCGATCTCTATGATCTTGGCCGTGCCGGACGCTATGAGGAAGCACTCGGGTTTTTCCGCGATGAATACAGGCTCAACAGCCGCATCAAACATTACCGCAAGCCGTATGTTGCGTTGATCGACGGCATTGTCATGGGCGGGGGCGCCGGTATCTCCATTCACGGCTCGCATCGCGTAGCCGGCGAGAGGTTCGTGTTTGGCATGCCTGAAGTCGGCATTGGGTTCTTTCCGGATATTGGGGCTACCTGGTTCTTGCCCCGCCTGCCGGGGCGGCTCGGGGCTTATTGCGCCCTCACCGGAGAGCGGCTCAATGCCGCCGACGCCACCACCGCCGGCGTAGCGACGCACAGGGTTGCGTCAAGCCGCTTCCCCGAACTGATCGAAGCATTATGCGGGAACGTTCCGGTGGATGCCGTGCTCGGCGCATTTTCCGAACCATTAAGCAAGGCCGCCACCGCAGCCCAAATCGCCATCGATCGCCTGTTCAATCATGAACGGGTGGAGGACGTTCTGGCGGCGCTCGATGCCGAGGCGGCGGGAGCCGGAACGGATGCCGCCTTCGCCTCCAGGATGGCCGCCCTGATCCGCCTCAAGTCACCAACGAGCCTCAAGATCGCGTTGGCGCAGATGCGCCGGGGACCTGCGCTCGACTTCAACGAGTGCATGCGCACCGAATTTCGAATAGTGTGCCGTGTCATGCGCGGACAAGATTTTTACGAGGGCGTAAGAGCCGTGATCATCGACAAGGATCAGGCGCCGCGCTGGAATCCCGCCACGCTCGAAGCGGTCGTTCCGGCACAGGTTGAGCAATACTTTGCGCCGCTCGCGAGCGAACTCGATCTGCCATGACTCAATTCGACGAGACCCACCGCAATGAGCGGCGAACGCTCGAGCCCGTGCATGCCGATGAGGCCGAAGGCGAAGACAGGCAATGGGGTTCCTGGCTCGTCCTGTTCTTGCGCGTGATGGCAGTCGTCTCGCTTTGCAAGGGCCTCTACCATTGGGCGGTCATCTGCGGAATCAAGGCGCCGTTTCCTTCTGGTTTTGACGCGTATGCGCTGCCCTATCAGGTGGCGACCGTCTTCTTCGCCGTCATTGATCTCGTGGCAGG
>Ga0209331_1000672_pt1 | contig 12083 bp, 10 predicted proteins | sample JacPinW_OM3H0_M3_FD_187971 | JGI IMG/M metagenome (GOLD analysis project Ga0209331, IMG submission 187971) | Forest soil microbial communities from Algoma, Ontario, Canada - Jack Pine, Ontario site 1_JW_OM3H0_M3 (SPAdes) (version 2) | ecosystem: Environmental > Terrestrial > Soil > Boreal... | reverse complement strand
ACACTCATTTTTCACTTTTCACTATCATCGCTGTGGGCCGCCCGGTTACGTCCGATCTACCGACGCCAAATCGTTCACAAGTCGCACTGCTAAAACGACCGCCACGTTGGATCGGCCTGCCGCTTGTCGGGAAGAGGCTGCTCGACGCAACATAGAGATTTTCGACTTCACGGTCCTGCGACAAGTTGGACGCCGGACCTGACGGACCGGATCGACGTTGGGAAAAAGTGGAGGGGAAGGAACTTTGATTCCGGCGCCTTCCCCTGCTGAAATTCAACTTGTGATCAATTGCTCGCCTGTGCTGACGAGATGGTTATGTCCATGAGATGGTGTATCAGCAAAGCCGTCCGCCCGCAACGGCGCTATTGGAGGGCGCGCGTGCGGACGAAGTCGCCCCGGAGCACCGTCATGCGAATGAATGATGACGGAGTTCGTTCGGGCGTCCTAGGCTGCTGAGCAGCGAAAAATCGTTCTGCGCCAAGGACATTTGTCGTGGTTAAACAGAGAATCTGTGGCCGCGAACGGAACAGTGCTGCGCAGAAAGGCAGCTCCGGGCGCCTCAGCGCCACGGCTCACCGATCAAGGAGCGCACCGTGGATGAGAAGAACAACAGAGTGGAGTCGTAGCCCAAAGAAAAGACTCCGAGACAGATAAAGGCAGAGCTTGCTCGACTGGGAATCTGCACGCAAAGGAGTACCCCACTTGCAAAACCTTTTTAGAAGCACGCTGAAAAATTTTGTTCCGCCGGACCGTCGATACCGCCTTCGCAAAACGCTTGGTCTCACTGAGCACTGGTGCCGAGTAGTGATGAATCGGGAGGTCAAGAAGTTTATCGAATCCCTCGATTGCTCTCGATTGGATGTGCTCGAAATCAGCGGCAAACGCGAGGATGCATTCAATTTCCGCTCTTATCGTGTAGCCGACTATCCTGAATACGACGTTTGTGCTGGCCCGCTCGCTTCAGAAAGCTTCGACCTGGTGATTGCCGAGCAAGTGTTTGAGCACATCAAGCACCCGAATCGAGCTGCAGTTCATGTATTTCAGATGCTGAGGCCAGGCGGAGTTTTTGTAATTACTACTCCGTTTCTGGTGAAAGTTCACCCGGCTCCGCTGGATTGTTTCCGGTGGACTCAGGATGGGATCCGGATTCTATTAGAAACTGCTGGATTTTCGGTGTTGAAGACCGGTTCCTGGGGCAATCGGCAGTGTCTGATGACAGACCTCAAACCAGACATGCGATGGGCCTACTATATTCCGGTCGTCCACAGCTTGAAGAATGATCCTCAATTGCCGATTTCAGTTTGGGCCTTTGGAAGGAAGCCTTGATTGCACCGAGCTCGCAACTGGATCATGATGGGTCGGTGATACTGGTCCAAGACACGGATCATCTGGTTACAGCCCTAGAACGAGCGTGAACAGACGAGTTCGAATCTTGCCCTCCGACCATTCATTTTTCAGCCTTTTTCTGATTGCTGCGCCCGCCCAGGTCAACCGGCGATTTGGTGAACGAGGCGTGCTGCGCCCCGTAGCCGGGTGATCGGCACACCGGCAAAAATTGGGCTGCATTCGGCGAGGCGAACGATTTGAGGAGCCGCTCGCGGCAGGAGGGCGCATGCGCCAAGAGTTCTGGTTCCATCACCCGTTTCGCGTGCGCTATTCCGAGGTGGACGCACAGGCGGTTATCCGAACAGAAATTCGAGTTCTCCTTCGCCAACGCCCACGCCGAATTCCGAGCCGCTCTCTTCCAGATACCACTTGGTTGCATTCAAGCCCAAATCCATTTCGAAATACACTGACCGAGCCAGGTTCGTTAAGCCCTGCGTGAACAGGTCAAAATGCGAAATAGGAAATGAGCCGTTCTGCGATCTCCTAGCGATCATCGCCCTTACAACATCATCGAGATCGTGAATGAACGGATCCACTTGAGCGCCAGCGGTCTCGAATAACCCATCCCGTTCAGAGACTCGACGAATTGTGCCATGGAATTGGCGCCGCGATCGGAAGGTTGATCAAGCAGCTTGAGCTGAAACTGACCGGTGTGCGGTCCTCACCGGATGCTTATGAAACAACCCGCGCTCACGGCGTCTCCGCAGCCCCGGCCAGCTCCAACGCCGCGAGCGCAACCAGCAAAACACGCTGATCAAAGGGGTCCCTCAACGCCGATTGACACTCAGCGCCGTGGACATTCGGACATTCGGATACACGATAAAAAAGCGATATCGCCGCTACAACAGCAACGAGAATTCCTCGCGGTGCCTGAATAGGTCTTGCTGCACTGGATGAAAGCTGGTGACGACGTCATAGCCGTCGCCAACCCGGACCACCCGCTTCGAATCGTCGCGGACTCTGATCACAATCGTCATACGAATGAATGATGACCGGGTCCATTCGGCCGCCCTAGCCTTTGAGCAGCGTAATTCGCTCAGCGTCGAGGACATTCCGAAAGAATCACCGGCGCGGCGCGAGACCCGACAGGCCCCTTCGCACGGCGGCGGCATCACCAGCTATTTGGTGGCGGCCGGAGGCGCCATCGGCTTTGCCTTGAGAACCGCCTCCTGTCTGTTCCTTCTACCAGTTGAAGGCCGGCCGGAGCGAGTAGGCCAACAAGAGAGGCTTCCACAATGAGGCCGAGTCCTGAGGGAAGATCGAATGGAACTGTTGCAACTCAACCGAGCCCATAGCGCCCGGAGTCCGGGACATCGCCCGTTCATTTCGGTGGCCATTCCAACCTTCCGACGTCCGGATATGGTGCGCCGTGCTGTCGAAAGCGTACTGCATCAGGAGTTTTCCGACTGGGAACTGGTGATCAGCGATGACGAAGGACCCGAGGGAGCGAGTTGGGCCATCCTGTCTGAATATGCGCGCATGGAGCCCCGCATCCGAGTCGTCGAGAACAGGCGAGGTAAGGGCCAGGTCGAGAATACCAACAATGCGATGCTCGCGTGCGCTGGCAACTGGATCAAGTTGCTGCATGACGACGACTGGCTCGCGCAAGGAGCGCTCAAGACATTCGCGCAGGTGGCGAGCGCGCATCCCGCCGCCGCGTTCCTGACCTGTGCATCAAATATGGTTGAGGAAGGCCGGATACATTATCGGCGTGGAGGTCAGGTTGCGGTCTATTCAGGTCAACAGTGCTTGACCGACCTCTATTTGGTGGGCACGACGCGGGTGCTTGGGATCATCCCGTCGACCCTGTTGATCAATAGCAACGTCATCGAGGCCGGTTGCCTCATGCGAAACTACAAGTCGATCTCGTGGGGGGTAGACCAATTGTTCTTCGTTGATCTGGCCCGTCATGGCGACATGGTGGCCATAGACGATGGTCTGATCTTTTACGACGCGACGAACCACCCGAGCATCACGGCTTCCAAATGTTTCCACCAGATTGACCAGGAAACCCTCGATCTCAAGCGCCTCACTTGGAGCCTTATCGAGGACAACAAAAGGCTTCCAAGTCCCGAGACGGTGGTGCGCGCACTGCGGGTTGCTCGCCTGCGCGGCAGATTCCACCACCAGTCCTGGGGAGCGACGATCCGCGATGCCATGCAGATTTTGCGCCCGTCCGTCATAAGGGCAGCCAAAGAGGCCATCCTGGTCCGTGCGCTTGGAGCCCCTGTCCGAGACCGGGTCCACGCCAATGGCTCCGGCGGGCCAGCTCTTGAATGACGCCGTATTCAAGCGGCGGCTACTGACGGTGACAATTCCAAAGCACTATCTCATGTTGTGGACCTAGACACAGGGGCCGCCTGTCGTCTCAATGCCGCCAAAGCTATCTGGAGAGGGTGCTGGTCTGATCGGTCCGATCGAGGCGCGTTACAAAGTCGAACACGGGGCCACCCGGTTGGCCCCAATTGCTTGACCATATGATTTGCGATCCGTCGGGAGACGGCGAGGCGTGCGTCTCGCTCCAATAGTTGTGGGGCACGTTTCGTGTATGCGCGATGCGTCGAAATTCGCCGCTGCCGTCGATCCGCAGAGCGATCACTTCCTGGGCGAAGGGGGCAACGTTCGATCGCTGCGCTATCTCGGCGGGGTCGCCGCCATAACTCAGGAATACCCAACCGGGTCGGTGAATTGCTCGCGTTGACGCGTGTTGGGCCTCACCATACGGAGCAAGGGCGGTAACGACCCCGTCTTCCAGCCGCCGCTTAATCACTTGATATATGTCAGGATCAGATTTGCTGATTCCCACGTATACCTCGCGTCCATCGGAATCGACGGTCATGTCGCCATGACTTGGCCGATGATGCTCGGTCCAGCTCTGCACCAGATCGCCCTCGACAGTAAAAATGAATGCTTGATCCTTGCCATCTACCCACCGGCTGCACCTGATGTAATTGCCTAGAGCTGATATTTCGCACACACCATCGCGCCCAGGCAGTTTCCCCACGTTGATGTCCGGAAACTTCTGTCGACTCGCGAGATCATAGGCGAATGCGACGACGGCGCCGTCTGCCCTCGTGGCGCGCACGGCGATGCGTCGACCATCCCGGGAGGGGTTACCCTTCGATGGCCCGAACTGAAACCTGCTATAGCCTTCGCCTATGAAGACCACCTCTTCGGCGTTGGTTCGCGGTGTCCAGAGCGAGATCTTGCGCCCGATCACACAGATCATCCGGTCGGGGTCTTGCGGGTGCCATTCGCATTCGTCTTCGCGTTGCCGACGGAATAGTGGAGCGTATGTCTGCCCATCGAGAAAGCATAGTCCGTTACAGCCGTTGGCGATCAGAAGCAAACTCTGGTCCGCGTTCCAGGCCTGCGCGCTCGAATATCGATGGGTGCAGTAGGCGCGCTGACAGGCCACGCCCGCGCCCATCGGACCCGGGGTCGTAACTCGGACCAACGTCATGCCGGAGACTGGGTCTATGGCTGGCACCAGATAGTCAGGCAGCTTCATGCTGCTGGCTGGGACGAACCGGGCATTTGCGAGCGTCTCTGCCGCGGCCATCTCCGCCAACGTAAGCAAGGCTAAGGCGGCGCAGGCCAAGGCAATTCGACCATGGTTGCATAGAAGCGTCATGTGACACCGTCCCACACTGGGGGCATGTGGCTGTCTTCCTCTGAGCCGGCTGCGAGGCCGCCGTCATTTTCGAAGTTAGCCGGATGCTGGCTCCTACAACTAGAGTTTGTTGCAATGGCACTTTCTAAAGGCTGGTTATGAATGCGCATCCTCCGAATGAATGAGACCCTTCGTGAAAATCCATCCTCTCTCGACTGGGAATCGTCGCCGCGGAACCGGAGTTTTCGTCTACGCAGAAAAGACGCGCGAGCGAACGGCCCGAGCGTGATGTTCGGCGCCGAAGCCCGAGTGTTTCGCTCGCTGCAACTGGTCGGGTTGCGAGCCACTCGCGCGCAAAGGCCGCGACGCAAATGAGCTTTCGGTCTTTCCTCGCTAGCCAGTGAGGGTCTGCGCAAGTCTCGCGCCTCGACGATTTGAAAGCAGTGTCAGTTCAAGCGGAGAAGCGACGTAAGAAGTCTCAGCGCGATTCCGAACAGTTCATTCAGAGAAGAGATCCGAGCTTGCCGCACGCGCGCTTGCGAAAAACTTTTTCCAGCAAACTGCTAGCCTTCTCAACCGCAACCAATCGTCACGAGGCTTTGTCGTCAATCCGCCCGCGCGCAAAGCGGACATTGAGTTATCTAAAGGTTTATCAGCCTAAATCTTTCGTTTGCACCGGTGCTGAGCAATATTGCACATCCCCAACTTCGTGCCCGGCTCGTATGTAATTGTTATCACTGGAATCATTCGTGAAGTAAGTTAGCGGAACACTTTGCGTTGCTGAAACACTCGCAAAGTTTCAGCACAACAAACCCTTGGTTTTGCCCAATAAGGCGCCAAACTCCCGCCTTAAACATTAACCAACGTTAACCCAAGGCGCTCGATCGAAACGTGGCGCTGGTTGTTTACTGACATTCGCAAGGGCATTGGGGGCTCCATCAACGCACAGAACAGGGGAATAATTTGGCAACATTACACTACGCCGCGGGCGGTGGTATCGATTCACAAGGCAACTTCGCTCCAGCTCAAGCAGGGTTCAATCTCGCCGACGTCACGTACGTCGACCAATTGAATGCACTGCCCAACGGCGTGCAGGGCTTGGTCTGGCTCGATCAGTACAATGGCGTCACTCAGGATTTTATCGACCAAGTGACGCCGTTCATTGGTAATCCAAACCTGTACGGCTTCTACCTTGTGGATGAGCCCGATCCAACGGGACAGTGGGGCGTGCAGGCGAGCGCAGCGGACCTGAAGGCTGAATCCGACTGGATTCACAGCCACGTTCCGGGCGCGAAGACGTTCACCGTCTTGATGAATATGGGGACTTCGGACAATCCGGACTATACCAACACCTACACGCCGGAAAACACCCACATCGACCTGTTCGGTCTCAATTGGTATCCGGTGTGGTCGGACCACCTCACCGTCGACTACAGCACCATCGACAAGTACGTCGCTGCCGCCACAGCCGCCGGGATTCCGGTAGATCAGATCGTTCCGGTCTATCAGGCGTTCGGAGGCGGCAACTGGGCTACCGAAACCGGCAGCCAAATCGTGATGCCGACTGCCGCTCAGGAGCAGCAAATGATTGACCATTGGGCGAGCCTTGTTCCCAACCCGGCGTTCGACTATGCGTATACTTGGGGTTCGCAGAATGGCGATGTCGCGCTCGAGAGTTCGCCAGCGCTGCAGCAGGTCTTCCTGCAGCACAATACGAGCGGGAGCACGACACCGGCTGACGGCACGAGCGGGAGCACACCGCCGATTGCCGACACGAGCGGGAGCACAACACCGGTCGCCGGTACGGGCGGGAGCGCAACGACGGGCTCGCCTTCGGCGGGCGGTTCGTCGAGCGACCCGACGACATCTCCGACCTCGGATCACGGCGGTTCCTGGCAGCACAACGGTGGTCTCGATTTCTCGCAACTTTTCGCGGGCAAGTTCTCTTCGGATGGGCATCACCTTGCATCCACCGCACCCACGACGTCCGCTCCGACTACGGATGTGAGCACCGTGGCGGATACGACGTCGAGCACTGCCACCGATGCGACTTACGTCGATCTGGGTAGTAAGGGGTATCACTTCGATCAGACCGATCATCACGCCGCGTGGCACTGGTGAGTTCGGGGATCGGATAGCGTATCCACGCAAGACACACGCGCGGCACGCCGCGCGTGTGAAGGAGATCTGGGGATGCTCGCGGCGGCCGTCGCCGCGAGGGGAGTGCCGTCTCGCGCACTGCGGGATGTTGTAATGCATGAGCGCAATCACGCTCATTTTCGTCGCATGCAATTTTTCTTTTCCCGCTTATGCCGCCCGACCATGGGCCGGCCAGGATGTCCACATGTACGCTTCAGCTAAACCGCCCGCGCTTGCGGACGCGTTCCGCCAGATACGTCCCGCCCTGCTTGCCGCCGCTGGGCTATCCGTGTTCATAAATCTGCTGGTGTTCGTATCGCCGCTCTACACCATGCAAATCTACGATCGCGTGCTGACGAGCCGAAACGCAATGACTCTGTTGCTGCTTTCGCTGATCGCGCTCGGGCTGTTTGTCAGCTACGCGGCACTCGAGCACTTTCGCAGTCGTGTTCTTGTGCAAACCGGGATACGCTTCGACCAGCTCCTCTCAGGAGAGGCGTTCGAAACAGCGCTTGCGCAAGCGCTGCGCAGCAGCTCACATCATGTTCAGCTGCTGCGCGATGTCGACACACTGCGCGATGTCCTTTCGGGCGGCGTGATAACGTCGCTGATGGATGTGCCGTGGACTCCGATCTTTCTCGGGATGTGTTTCCTTCTTCATCCGTTAATCGGCGTCGTCGCCCTTGTGGGTGCGTTAGCCATCCTTGCCGTTGCCTTTCTCAACGAACGCACCACCAAAGCGCCGCTGATCGCAGCTTCATTCAAGAGTCTTCATGCTTTGGACCGGTTGACATCCTCGCTTCGCAACGCGGAAGCGATCCGTGGGCTCGGAATGGGATCTGCTGTGCGTTCCGCCTGGAGCGTCACGCATGGCGAAGCACTCGTTGAAGGCGCCAAGGCCGGAGAGCGCGGCGGCTCGCTGCTCGCAATCTCCAAGTTTCTACGGATGGCAATTCAAGTGGCCATCATGGGCGTAGGCGCCTACCTCGCGATTCATCAGGAGATTTCGGGGGGCGTTCTGTTCGCCGCCTCTTTGATTATGGGACGTGCGCTTGCCCCGGTGGAGGCGGCTGTCTCGCAATGGAGGGCGCTCGTTTCGGCGCGCACATCTTTCTCCCGCCTCGACGATGCCTTTCGGACGCGGGCGACAGAAAGGCGGCCGATGCGATTGCCGCCGCTAACAGGCGAAATCTCTGTCGAAGCTTTGACCGTCATCGTACCGGGATCGCAGCTACCGGCGATTGCCGAGGTCAGTTTCCGGCTGGCACCTGGCGAAGTTGTTGCGGTCGTCGGTCAGTCCGGCTCCGGCAAATCGTCCCTGGCGCGCGCCCTGGTTGGAGCGTGGCCGGCCGCACAGGGTTGCGTGCGCATTGACGGAAATGACATACGGCACTTCGACTCCAACTTCCTTGGTCAAAGCCTAGGTTACCTGCCGCAGGATGTTGAACTGTTCGCCGGCACCGTCCGTGACAACATCGCCCGCTTTCGTGACGGAGCCTCGGATGAACAGGTCGTCGAAGCGGCGCACCTGGCCTCGGCGCATGCCATGATCCAGCGGCTCCCGCAGGGCTACGACACCGTCATAGGGGAAAACGGAGCTGGTCTTTCCGGTGGCCAGCGACAACGCATCGGATTGGCCCGTGCGCTTTTTGGCAGGCCCGTCTTCGTCGTACTCGATGAGCCAAATGCCAATCTGGATGGCGATGGCGATCGCGCTCTGGCTGATGCCATCCAAATGCTCCGGAAACGGCAGGTGACGATCGTGATCATCAATCACAGACCCAATCTCCTTTCATTGGTCGATAAGATTGTTTTCATGCATGAGGGACGCGTCGGGCGCGCTGGTACGCGCGACGAACTTCTTCCTTTGCTCGTTGGCGATACCGTTTCGCCCATGCGCCGCGAAGCGCGTGTCGGAGCGGAGTATCACCATGCTGATGGCGGCCCGCGCCACGCGCGTTTTTCGAATCCTGCGCGGCCCATCCATGCGACGAGACAATGATGAACAAAATCAGGCTGCGGAAGATGGAGACAGCTCTTCAAAACGAATTGGCGCGCTTCGTCACGCGTTCGAGCAATGGCGGTAAGGCGCTTGGCACGCATCTGGTCGTGCAACAGCTCGTTGAGCTCAAGGCACGGTCGTTGGCTTGGCTTTCGAAGGCATGGCTTTCGATCTTGTCGAACGGAAACGCAGGGTGCGGGAATGGCACCCCGTCGGGCGATTGGCGCACACCTGCGAGACAGGGCTTTGGCGTTGCGTTCCTGACCTTCGGTGTGTTTGGCGGTTGGGCTTGCCTGGCGTCTATTGACGGCGCAGTCATAGCCGCGGGCTCGATCGTCGTCGAGAGCGACCGAAAGACGGTTCAGCACCTTGAAGGCGGCATTGTCAAAGACCTGATGGTGACGGGCACCGCTCATGTCGAACAGGGTCAGGTGCTGTTGCGCCTCGATTCAAACCAGGAACGGGCACGGGAGGAGATGGCCCGTTCGGCCGTGTATTCGGCAATTGCGGAGGAAGCGCGCCTGCAGGTGGAAGCTGAAGGGAGCGACAAGATTACATTTCCGTCCGAACTCACGCAGAAGATCTCCGACCCCTCCGCGCAACGCGCCATGGGCGACCAAAAGCGGCGGTTCGAGGAACGCCGCGCTGCGCGAAAGATCGAGATATCGATCCTTGAGGAACGAATCGGGCAGTCGCAGCGCCAGATCCAGGGAAACACCGCCCAAAGCAAGGGCGCACGCGCGCAACTCGACAGTATCACGCAGGAATACACGAAGCTCAAACCGCTCGCCGACCAAGGGATTGTTCCGTTCGCGCGGGTGGCCACGCTGGAGCGTTCCAAGGCCGATATCGAGGGGCGGATGGGCGCATACGACGCCGACATTGCGCGCTTCGGACGGACCATCGACGAAGCGCGGCTACAGATCGACCAGGTTGGACAGAAAGTTCTGGAGGAGGCCACCGCCAAGCTTGCCGACACCCGCGCCCAACTCTCCGATGCGCGCGAAAAGTGGCGCGTGGCCGCCGAGGTTCTCGGTCGAATGGAAGTGCGCGCACCTCGCTCCGGACGTATCGTGAATCTGAAGGTCCACACGATCGGTGCCGTGGTCCGACCGGGCGACGTCTTGATGGAGATCGTGCCGGACAACGACGTCCTGGTGGTTGCCGCGAAGGTATCCTCTCTTGATATCAATCACGTACAAATTGGCTTGCCTACGGAAGTGCGGCTTCCCTCGTTTAAGGCCCGCTCGACTCCAATCGCCGTCGGCGAGGTTCTTTCGATTGCGGCTGATGCGCTTCGCGACGAGGCCACGCATCAGCCTTATTACGAAGTCAAAGTTTCAGTGCAGGTGACGCAATTTCCCGAAAAAGTCCGTGAAAAGCTCAAGCCGGGCATGGTGGCCGACGTCCTGATCTCGACCGGCGAACGCACCGTTCTTGCCTATCTGACGCAGCCGATGACGGATGCGATACGGCGCGGCATGCGGGAGGATTGAGGAAGCCAACCGGGGCCGCGACCTGCCGAGGCCTCGCTGGCGGAACTCAGCACCACGGTCGTTGCCGCAACGCCATGCAATGCAGAAGTTGGAGCCGAAGGGCAACTGCGCATGCGGCGTAGCGACGCATGCGCGGCGCCGGGTATCCGTTCGTACGGTATCTCGGGCCTTCTGCGAGGAATTCCGATCAGCATCGAGGCTTGGCAGCTCGCGATGTCGTTCGAATGCAGGATGTCGAGATTTCCATGGGAGGCGATAAACGGTCTTGAATTCGGCGCAGGTGACTCATGGCGCGGACCTATCTGCAATCAGAATTGGTGGACCGGCAGAACGATACCTGTAAATGGTCAACAGTCGCCGACTACACCTTGGATAGTGATGGTCCTCTCTTTCGTCCGTATCAACGGATGGGTTCCAATTTCGCGACTGTTTGTATTGTCGACCATCTGAGAGACATTGCGGAGCAATATCCCAATAAGCTCGCGGTCAGTGATGGCGTCAATCGACTGACTTACTCCGACCTGTTCTCGGCTGTTGAAAACTTGTCCCGCCGGATCGCCACCGCCGTTGCCGACGGACAGGCGGTCGGGATCCTTCTCGCCAACTCGGTTTGGTACCCCGTAGCGATGCTGGCGAGCATGGCGGCCGGACGGCCTTCGGTTCCGTTCAACACGAGAGATCCGGGTTCGCGGATTGGAGAGATTGCGGTTGTCGCGCGGCTCTCCGCCGTCATCGGCGCGGGCAGGGTCCACCACGCCGGATTGCCGCAGAAGGTCCAATGGATCGATGTGGCCGCTGGCGTCGTGGCGACGGAGTCGCCGCCGCCCGCATCACACCTGTCCGATGTCGTCTCCGTCGATGCGCCCGCCATCGTGCTCTATACCTCGGGCAGCACCGGACGCCCCAAAGGCATCGTCAACAGCCAGCGCAGCCTGTTGCGGCGGGTCCAGCAATATGTCGATGCCTGCCATATCAATGCGGAAGACGTTGTCCTGCCCTTGACCGGGCCGGCCACCATCGCCGGCTGCCGCGAGATTTTCGCCGCCCTTCTGACCGGCGCCACGCTGCATCTCCTCGAGGTCGAGGCGGTCGGGCTGCGCGCCGTTCGCAGCCGGATGCAGGCCGAAGGCGTGACGATCACCTATGTGGTGCCGACGTTGCTTCGCGCGCTCATGGCCGACGACCCCGCCGACGCCTTCAGGTCGCTCAGGGTTGTTCGGATCGGAGGCGAGAAGGTGGCGTGGACCGACATCGCCCTGTTACGCAAGGCCGTTTCCAACGCCTGCCTGGTGCAGGTCGGCTACTCCTCAACGGAGTCGAGCGGCTCCCAATGGTTCTTGCCGCGAAGCCTGTCAGAGCGTGGCGCCTCGGTCCCGGCCGGTTGGTTGCTTCCGGGGATCGCGTTCGCGATCGTCGACGAGGAGCGACGTTCCGTTGAACCGGGCGA
>Ga0209331_1000671_pt1 | contig 12096 bp, 12 predicted proteins | sample JacPinW_OM3H0_M3_FD_187971 | JGI IMG/M metagenome (GOLD analysis project Ga0209331, IMG submission 187971) | Forest soil microbial communities from Algoma, Ontario, Canada - Jack Pine, Ontario site 1_JW_OM3H0_M3 (SPAdes) (version 2) | ecosystem: Environmental > Terrestrial > Soil > Boreal... | reverse complement strand
AAGTCGCGCACCATCATGGGATAGGGATGCGCCCCCGCGACCGTCCCGATACAATAGAACGTGTCGGCCACATTGGTCACCCAATCCCGCAGCGCCTCGTTCATGGCGTCCTTGAGCGTCTGGGATCCGGAAGTCACCGGCCGCACCTCGGCGCCGAGCGCTTGCATCCGCTGCACGTTCGGCTTTTGCCGCTCGACGTCGACCACGCCCATATAGACGATGCAGGAGAGCCCGAATTTCGCGCACAGCGTCGCGGTGGCAACGCCGTGCATGCCGGCGCCGGTTTCGGCAATGACGCGTTGCTTGCCCATGCGGCGCGCCAGCAGGATCTGCCCGAGCACATTGTTGACCTTGTGCGCGCCGGTGTGGTTGAGGTCCTCGCGCTTGAAATAGATCTTTGCGCCGCGAAGATGCTCGCTCAGGCGTTGCGCGAAATAAAGCGGCGAGGGCCGGCCGATATAATGCTTGAGGTGAAGCTCCATCTCGCGTCCAAAGGCGGGGTCGTTTTGCGCCTGCGCGTAATGAGCTTCGAGCTCGAGGATGAGCGGCATCAAGGTCTCGGCGACGAACCGCCCGCCGTAGAGGCCAAAATGGCCGCGCTCGTCGGGGCCCGTTCGGAACGAATTGAGCTTGGCCGGGATGCTCACGTGCTGCTCATCGCGTTCGTGCGCGCAGCCGAGCTTTCTGCCGCGCGCGCCGCCCGGATGAAGGCGCGGATTTTGTCCGGGTCTTTCTCGCCCGGGGCGCGCTCGATGCCGGAGGAGACATCGACACCGGCAGCGCGGGTGATGCGCAAGGCCTCGCTGACGTTCTCCGCGTCAAGGCCGCCCGAGAGCATGAACGGCAGGTCGGTATCGACATGCTCGAGCAGCCGCCAATCGAAGCGCTTGCCCAGTCCGCCCGGCCGCGTGGCCGCGTGGGGCGGGCGCGCATCAAAGACGAGACGGTCCGCCGACGCCGCGTAGCCGGCAATGGCAGAGAGATCGCCGCGCTCGGCAATGGGCAGCGCTTTCATGACCGGTAACCGGAAACGCTCGCGCACCGTGCGCACCCGCGCCGGCGTTTCCGCTCCGTGCAGCTGCAGGAGGTCGGGTTCGAGGGCTTCGACGATGGCAGCAAGCTCCTGATCGCTCGCATCGACGCAGAGCGCGACCTTGAGGGCGCTGCCTCGCACGCGTTCGCCGAGCGCGCGGGCGGCTTCCAGTCCGAGATGGCGCGGCGAAGGCGGGAAGAAGACGAAGCCGACCATGTCGGCACCGCACTCGATCGCCACGTCGAGTGTCTCCGGTGATTTGAGACCACAGATTTTCACAAGCAGATTCATGTAACTGCCGATCCTGGCACCGCCTCACGCTGCGGAGGGCGGAATGCGCAGCGCCGCGGCGTAGCGGGCGGGTCCCGGCTGCACCATCGGCGTTCCCGTGCGCTCCTTGAGCTCTTCGAGCTCGGCATGCAGCGCGCGCGCCTGACCTTGGGCGAACCGTGCGGCGCGCCGCCATCTGCTTTGCCGCATCCAGGCGGCAACGCCGCCGATGACGACGCCGGCCAAGAGCGCAGCGAGCAGCAAGGCGAATAGCGGGACGGCAAGCGCGAAAGCGGGATGCGATGCATCAAACGGATCGAACGACACAATCACGCTTTGTCGATTGGCCACGGCGAACGCGACGAGCAAGACCGCGAGCGGCACCAGGATAAGCGCCGTGATCAGTTTACGCAGCATCAGGCTTGCTCACGCGGCCGGAGCGCCCCGGTTGAGACGCTCGCGCATTTCCTTGCCGGTCTTGAAGAACGGCACGGATTTCCTGTCGACGGAGACGTGCGCGCCGGTGCGCGGATTGCGTCCGGTGCGAGCGGGACGGTGCTTGACCGAGAACGCGCCGAAGCCGCGCAACTCGACGCGGTCGCCACCCGCCATGGCGGCGGTGATCTCGCCGAGAATGGCGTTGACGATATTCTCCACGTCGCGCTGGTAGAGATGCGGATTTTGCGACGAGATGCGCTGGACCAGCTCGGATTTGATCATCGGCGTGCCACAACCTTCGCCGCAACCCCATACCACAAAGCGCACTATTAATTCGCAGCGAGAGGGTGCCAAAGCGCCAACAGCCCGTCAAGGTTGAGTCGCTCGACCGCCTGCACCGTGCCCCAATCCTCGATGCGGCGCGCGAACGAGCGCAGGCCGATGGCGTCGAGCGTGACAACCGCCGCCGTGTGCAGGAACGGCAAGTCGCTCAGCCGATCGCGCAACCGGTAGTCTCGCACCGGCGTGCTCGGATCGATCTTCTTCTCCTTCGACAGCCATTCGAGTGCGGTGCGCTCGTCGCCAAGCTCGTCCACCAGCTTGAGCGAGACGCCCTGGCGTCCGGTGAAGACGCGCCCGTCCGCGACGCGCTCGAGGTCCGCATCGTCCAGGTTCCGTCTCGTCTTCACCAAGTTGCGAAACCAGGCATAGGAGTCCGAAACGATGGCTGCGATGGCTGCGCGTGCCTCGGGCGAGGTCGGCTCGAAACCGTTCGGCGCGGCTTTGAGCGGGCTCGATTTGATCTCTTCGACCTTGATGCCGAGCTTTTCCAGGAGCTCGCCGACATTGGGATACTGGAAGATCACCCCGATCGAGCCCACCAGCGAGGTCTCCTGGGCGACGATGTGATCGCCGGCAATTGCGGTGATATAACCGCCGGAAGCGGCAAGGCCGTCGACCACGACCACGACCGGCTTGTGCTCCCGCAGACGCATGAGCGAATCGTAGAGCTGTTCCGATCCGGAGGTGGTGCCGCCGGGGGTGTTGAGGTGCACGATCACGGCCGGCGCGTGCGACTTCTCGAGCCGCGCCAACGCCTCCACGCGATCCTGATCGGTTCGAATGAGACCGGCGATGGAGACGCGCGCGATCGCCGGTGTCCCCGCCCCTGCCAGGAAACCGGTCCCCGGGAGGTGCAAGGCAGCCGCGATCGCAACCAGCGCGGCGATTGCGATCGCGACCGCGAGCACACGCCAGAAGGTCAGTTTGCGCCGCATCCGGCGGCGGTCGACGATGGTGTCGGCATCAAGCGACATGATCGTTATTCTTCCTTCTCGTCAGGCTTGTCGGTTACGCGCTTGAGCGCGGTGCCCAGGATGTCGCCAAGGGTCGCCCCGGAATCGGTCGAGCCATACTGGGCAATCGCCTCTTTCTCTTCTGCCACTTCGAGCGCCTTGATCGAGACCTGGACCTTTTGGGTGCGGCGATCGATCTGGATCACCCGCGCATCGACCTTCTGGCCGACGGCAAAGCGCTCGGGCCGCTGCTCGCCGCGATCGCGCGCGAGCTCCGAGCGCTTGATGAAGGTGGTGAGATCGCTGCCGACGATCTTGACGTCGAGGCCGCTCTCCTTCACCTCGGTGACTTCGCAGGTCACCACCGAGCCTTTCTTGATGTCGCCCGCGGTCTCCATGGGATCGCCTTCGAGCTGCTTGACCCCGAGCGAAATGCGCTCCTTCTCGACGTCGACATCGAGAACCTTGGCCTGGACCTTGTCGCCTTTCTTGTAATCGTCGATCACCTGCTCGCCCGGCCGTTTCCAGTCGAGGTCCGAGAGGTGCACCATCCCGTCCACGTCGCCGTCGAGCCCGAGGAACAGCCCGAACTCGGTCTTGTTCTTGACTTCGCCTTCGACGATTGCGCCCGGGGGATATTTCTCCACGAAGGCTTCCCATGGATTTTGCATGGTCTGCTTGAGGCCGAGCGAGATGCGGCGCTTGACCGGATCGACTTCAAGCACCTGCACTTCGACCTCCTGGGAGGTCGAGACGATCTTGCCGGGATGCACGTTCTTCTTGGTCCACGACATCTCCGAGACATGGATGAGCCCCTCGATGCCGGGCTCGAGCTCGACGAAGGCGCCGTAATCCGTGATGTTGGTGACGCGTCCGGTATAGCGCGTGCCGACGGGATATTTGGCCTCGATGTCGTGCCAGGGATCGTCCTGGAGCTGCTTCATGCCGAGCGAGATGCGGTGCGTCTCGTGATTGATCTTGATGATCTTCACTTTGACCTGCTGGCCGATATTGAGCACCTCGGTCGGATGATTGACCCGCCGCCAGGCAATATCGGTGACGTGCAGGAGGCCGTCGATGCCGCCGAGATCCACGAACGCGCCATAGTCGGTGATGTTCTTCACCACGCCATCGATGACCTGGCCTTCTTCGAGGTTCTGCACCAGCTCCTGGCGCTGCTCGGCGCGGGTCTCTTCCAGCACCGTGCGGCGCGAGACGACGATATTGCCGCGCCGGCGATCCATCTTGAGGATCTGAAACGGCTGCGGCTGGTTCATCAGCGGGGAGACATCGCGGATCGGCCGGATGTCCACCTGGCTGCGCGGGAGAAACGCCACCGCGCCGTCGAGGTCGACGGTAAAGCCGCCCTTGACCTGATTGAAAATGACGCCGTGCACCTTCTCGCCGCTGGTGAACGCCTTTTCGAGCTTGCCCCAGCTCTCCTCGCGGCGCGCCTTGTCGCGCGACAGCACCGCCTCGCCGAGCGCATTCTCGACCCGCTCGAGATAGACCTCGACGGTGTCGCCGATCTTGATGTCCGGCTGCCGGCCCGGGCCTGCGAATTCGCGCAGCGCAACGCGCCCTTCGGTCTTGGCACCGACGTCGATCACCGCAAGATCCTTCTCGATCCCCACCACGATGCCTTTCACCACCGATCCTTCCTGCGGGGAGCCTTGGTCGAAGGACTCTTCAAGCATCTTTTCGAAATCTTCGCGCGTGGGGGCGGCGGCGGCGGACGAAGCGGAACTGGTGGCGATGGCCATGAATACTCCTGGAATCGAGCGGCAGTCTGCCGGCTAATCTCGGTTGCATCTGCGGGTTAAGATCGCGCGGAACCTCGGCCGGAGTGGCAACTCGCGCGGTCCGGGCGACGGCCCAGCAATGGAACGATGATCCGGTGCGCCCCGAAACGAGGCCGCGCAGCAGGCTTATCCTCCGGAGACGAAAGCGCGGTCAGCCGCGCTTCCGGCCTGCTCGGACGGCTTCGACGATGTCGACGGCGGCCCGGAATGCGGCGTCTATATCCAAATGCGTCGTGTCGAGCAAGTGCGCGTCGGGCGCGGGGCGAAGCGGCGCGATCGCGCGGGCGCTGTCGCGCTCGTCGCGGGCGCGGATGTCTTCCATGATCTCGCCCAGATTGACGGCTTCGCCCGCGCTTGCCAATTCCGCGGCACGCCGGCGCGCGCGCGTTTCCGGCGTGGCGGTGACGAAGATTTTCACCTCGGCCTGCGGAAAGATCACGGTACCGATGTCGCGGCCGTCGAGAACGGCGCCCGGGCCGCCGCGGCCGAAATCGCGCTGGAACGCAAGCACCGCCGCGCGCAGTTGCGGCATGGCCGCAACGTGGGAAGCCGCCTCGCCAACGCCATGACGCTTGAGCGCTGCGTCGTCAAATTTTGCCGGGTCGAGCGCTTTGGCGATGGCGACTGCCGCCTCCACATCGTCGAGGCGGAGAGCGCGCTCGAGCATCGCCTTGGCCACCGCGCGATAGATGAGGCCGGTGTCGAGATGGCGCAGGGCGTAATGGGCGGCAAGCTTCTTGGCGAGCGTGCCCTTGCCGGAGGCTGCCGGCCCGTCGATGGCGATGATCATTGCGGCGTGGATGAGATGGAGCTCTTACCTACAAATGGCAGATGACTTCGGGCACGGCGCAGAGGCCGCTCTTCGGTGAAAATGTTGCGCCAGCGAAACTCCGCCGGGCTCGCGAAGGAAAGATACTCCCGCATCGCAGGATCGGCCGAGGTTGTGGTGAACCATGGTTCCTCGAGCCGTCGCGAAGACTGCGCGCTCCGTACCGGAACGGCTCCAAGCCGGTATTGCTTGGCCAGATACTCAGCGATTGCGCCGACCAGCGCATCAAGGCGTGCGTTGCCTGAGAGCCCAGGCTCGGCCTCGATCGAGGCATAGCGGGCGCGCGCATCAGGCGCCATCAGGAAGCTGTCAATGAATTCCGCTAATGTCGCATCCTGAGGCTCGCCGGAACAAATCCGCTCAACTGCCTCGGCGAGGGTATTTGGGCGCATCAGCGGCTCCATCAAGTTTCATATGCGCAAGGAGAAACCGTTGTTTCTCCGCTGCGGCAGCACTCATCGGAAAATAACGCGCGAGAACCGCGATTGCTTCATCAATCGTCCGAACACCCAGAACGCGCATCAGATTTAATATGTCCAGCCGTTCCTGATCTCCCCGAAGCGGATCGGAAACGCGAATAGCCTTGAGCTTCAACGCGAGCAGATAAGGCACATATACAACGAGACCTGGAGGAGTGTTGTCTCTCGGGAATGTGCCAAACTCCAGATGATCGGCAGCGCGATCGGCGAGTGTACTCAAATGAAAGGATACGACGTCATTAAACCAGTCCGCAGACCATCCATTCGCGGCCGCTATCCGCTCCACCACAGCACGCAACCAATTTGGCCAGGGATGATCAAGTCGAGCCACATCCACGTCTTCGGTCGTGTAACGAAAGTTACTTGCCAGGACCAGGGCTGACCCGCCGTAAACGGCAATTTCCAATCTCATCCCAGCGGCCGCAGCAGCGCGACCAATTTCGTCAAACGCGGCGAGCAACCGATCGCGATCGAATGAAGTCGCCATCACCGTGGCGGCGCGATCGGAGGAGGTCGCAGTTGTTCGCACCTCGCGCGCACCAACATGGACCCCCACCCCCAACCCCTCCCCACAAGGGGGAGGGGAGTCCGGCCACAGCACGCGGCCCTTATGTGCCCCATCACCGCAACCGCTACTACGTGAGGTCGGCGCCGAGGCTGCGCATCAGGGGCACGAAATCAGGAAAGCTCGTGGCGATGAAGGCGGCGTCATCGATGCCGACCGGCCGTTGCGCCGCAAGCCCCATGACGAGAAAGGCCATGGCGATGCGGTGATCCATGTGGGTGACGACCTCACCGCCGCCTTGCGGACGGGGGCTCCCGTGCACGATCAGGTCGTCGCCCGCAATCTCGACCTCGACACCGTTGACGCGAAGGCCCGCGGCGACGGCCGCAAGCCGGTCCGATTCCTTCACCCGCAACTCATGGAGCCCGCGCATGACGGTCGTGCCCTCGGCAAAGCTCGCGGCAACCGCAAGCACGGGATATTCGTCGATCATCGCGGGGGCGCGCGCGGCGGGCACCTCGACGCCGCGCAGCGCCGACGCCCGCACCCGGAAATCGGCCATCTCTTCGCCGCCGTCGCTGCGGGCTTCGAGCGCTTCGATGTCGGCGCCCATCGCACGCAAGGTCGTGATCAGCCCCGTGCGCAGCGGGTTGGTCATCACATCGGTGAGGATGACGTCCGACCGCGGCACGATCAGCGCGGCCACCAGGGGGAAGGCGGCGGATGAGGGATCGGCCGGCACGGCGACCGGCGCAGGCGTAAGCTCGGGCTGGCCCTTGAGCGTGATTTGGCGGCCGGTGCCGATCTCCTCCACGCTGATATCGGCGCCGAAATGGGCGAGCAGGCGTTCGGTGTGATCGCGGCTTGCCTCGCTTTCGATCACGGTCGTTTCCCCCGGCGCGGCAAGACCGGCAAGCAGCACGGCCGACTTGATCTGTGCAGAGGGCACCGGCGTGCGATAGACGATCGGCATGGGGTCGCGCGCGCCCGCAAGCGTGATGGGCAGGCGGCCGCCCTCGCCCGCGCTCACGGCACGCGCCCCCATGAGCTCGACCGGCTCGAGGATGCGGCGCATCGGCCGCTTGCGCAGACTGGCGTCGCCATCGAAGGTGGCCGTGACCGGGCAGCCCGCGGCCGCCCCCATGACGAGACGGCAGCCGGTGCCGGAATTGCCGAAATCGAGCGGGTCGCGCGGCTCGCAAAAGCCGGCGACCCCCACGCCGTGAACATGCCAGGCGCCGTTGCCGCGCCGCTCGACGGTGGCCCCCAGCGCGCGCATGGCGTCCGCGGTGTGGAGGACATCCTCGCCTTCGAGCAAACCGGTGATCTGCGTCTCGCCCACGGCGAGCGCGCCGAAGATGAGCGCACGGTGAGAGATCGACTTGTCGCCCGACACGCGGACGCTGCCCGCAAGCCGTCCGCCGCGGCGCGCGCTCAGGGGAGAGGCGGGATTGGCATGCCGGACTGCGCCTTCAGGCAAGAACGGCGCCTCCGCTTGGGTTCGTTTTGTCGATCAGCATGGAGCAGTCCAATAGCACATCTGCGCGGCTGCCCGTCTCCAATTTGCAAAAATGCAACCGGAGATTGCAGGTCGTGCTTTGTTCCCTTTTTGTTCTATCACATCAGCATCCCGGTTGCAAGCGAAAAATGCGCGCTGGCGGGCTCGGTCCTGAGGCGTTCGCGCTATTGACAGCGGAAGAATCACTCGCCAAGTGAACGCGCCGAAGCGCAGCCCTCATTGCGAACCCAAGGAATCCCGACTGTGGCCAAACCCGAGCTCGGAACCAAGCGCCTTTGCTCCAATTGCAGCGCAAAGTTTTATGACCTGAACAAAACCCCGATCGTGTGCCCCAAATGCCAAACCGTGCTGGAGCTTGCGGCGGTTGCGGCGCGACGGCCGGAGCCGGCACGCGCTGCGCCCGCTGAAGAAGAGGTCGTGGCGCCGGAGACGGCCGACGCCGAGTTCGTCTCGCTCGAGGAAGCCGATGCCGAGGCTTCCGGCAAGAAGCCGGCCGAAGGCGAAGCCATCGAGGGGGCCGACGAGGAGGTCGAGATCGAAGACGAAGGCATGGACGACGCCCCCTTCATCGAGGAGCAGGAAGAAGGCGACGAGGACGTGACCGACATCATCGGCGACGTCGAGGACGAGGAGGAGACCTGATCGCGGCCGCGCAGGGCGCGACGCGCGCATCGTGCTCTGCGCGAAATACGCCGATGAGCCTTCTGGTCACGGCCACGGGAGGGGATTAGGTTGGACGGGATTACTTTATAAAGACGACTTGCGGCACGATAGCTCCGGCGCCGCACCCTGATGGGGCCATAGCTCAGTTGGGAGAGCGCTTGAATGGCATTCAAGAGGTCGGGGGTTCGACTCCCCCTGGCTCCACCAATTTAGAAGGCCTCTCCTTCACCCGGGAGGGTAACGACGAGATGGACGAAGCCTCGGGCGACGGCTGGGTCAAGCTTCAGAAGGACGGATCGCTGAAAGGCGAAATCCGCTTCCACAACGGCGACGACTCGACCTTCAAGGCTCGTCCACGGTGAGCGTTTCACCGATCGGCAGGGGCCGCGATTAGCCTGAGGGCACTTTTGAGACGCCGAGGCAAAGAGAGCAATCTCTTTTTCGGTTGCTGTCTTCAGGCCGCCCCTGTTGCATCTGTACTCACGCCTTGCGCACCTGGACGCTGCGCTCCGTCGCACCGGTGCCGTCAGGCTTTGCAGGCAGGACGAACGCAAACACGGCGCCGCGCGGTTCGTTTGCCGCGGCCCGCATCTGTCCATCGTGCGCTTCGATGATCGAGCGGCAGATCGACAGCCCCAGTCCCAAACCGTTCGGCTTGGTCGTATAGAAACTATCGAAGATATGATCGAGCGCTCCCGGCGCGAAGCCCGGACCAGAATCCCGGACCTCGACGAGCACGCCATCCGACGCTCGGGTTGCAACCAGCAATTCCCGCGACCCATCGCTGATGGCGCTCATTGCCTCGACGGCGTTGATGACCAGGTTCAGAATCACTTGTTGCAGTTGAATCCGATCGCCGCGAACGAAGGGCAGGCCATCTGCCAATTCCAGCCGCACCGTGACACAGTTCTTTGCCGCTTCGCCGCGGGTGAGCTCGATTACCTCGCGGATGGCTTCGTTGATCTCCAGCCGATCCTCCTTCGGCGCCGATTTCCTGATCAGATCACGGATCCGGCCGATCACGCCGGCAGCGCGATGGGCGTCCTGGACGATCCCGGCCAGCGCAAGACGCACCTCTTCCAAATCCGGCGGCTCGCGATCGAGCCAGCGCAGCGCGGCTTGCGCGCGGGTGGCCGTCGCGGCGACGGGCTGGTTGACTTCATGCGCGATGGTGGCGGTGAGCTGTCCCATGGTTGCGACCCGATTTGCGTGCGCCAGCTCCATCTGTGCTTCACGGTAGCGCCGCTCGTTTTCGCAGCGCCTCGGCTTCCGCCCGCTTGCGATCAGTGATGTCGCGGCACACGTTGCCTATGTTGACAGGCTCCCCGGTCTCCGGATCATCGATCCGAAAGGCCGAATAGAGCACCGGGATTGCGGCGCCGGTCTTGAAATGGCGAAAACGCATCTCGCCCGACCAGGAGCCCTTCGCCAGCACGGTCGGCCAAAGCACGTCATTCACGAACGCTCGATCCTGCGGGAAGATGTAGTGCATTCCGCGCCGCGTCCTGGCTTCTTCCCAGCTGTCGAAGCCGACCATTTTCAAGCCGGCCTTGTTCAAGTAGACCGGCGTTCCGCTGCTCAGATCGGCAATTGCCATGAGGTCGGCGGCCTGCTCGACCAATGCGGCCAGGCGCCGGCGCTCGAGCCCGGCCCGTTTGCGGTCCGTGACATCGACGCTGATAGAGGCGAAGAATCCCTGGTCTTCCGCCATGGCGCGAACGTGCGAGGTGTGCTCAATGACCCAAATGACCCCACCATCCTTGCGAACGTATCGCGTCTCGACGTCATATGAAGACCTCTGCTGCGAAATCAGGTCGTTCAATAAATCCATGAGATGGGACTCGTCGGTGTGGTAGAGATCGTGCCATTCGAGTGCTTGCAGCTCCAGCTGTGAATATCCGACCATTGTCTCGAAGGCCGCGTTGGCGGTCAGAATGCGTCCGCGCGTATCGCGGGTCGCGATACCGACGGGGGAGGTCTCGAACACCGCGCGGAAGCCCGCCTCGACCTGGCGGGTGGTTTCCTCCGCCCGGCGCCGCTGGTCGTTCTCCGCTTTGAGCTCGTCGTTGAGCTGTTGCAGCGCTCGAGCGCTCGCCCGCAGATCGTCGCGGGAGCGCCGGAGAGATTGTGCTGCCGCTCTCTGCGCCGAGCTCAGGAAAATAATAAAAAGCGATGCAATCGAAAACAGGATCAAGCGCGGAAGCTCTGCAGCTCCCATGGAAAATATGTTGCCCTTGAGAGCAAAAGAATTTAATGGGGGGACCAGATAATAATGTATGGCCAAAACGGCGAGTGCGGTCGCCAACAATCCCGGGCCGAAGCCGCCAAACCATGCCGCGAACATGACCGCGGAAATCATCGCCGATGCGATGGGCTCGGTATGCAGAAAAGCGGTCAAGAGCGCCGCAACGACGATCGCTATTGCAACCGACAAAACCGCAATTGAATAACGCGCGATCGCAGACGGCTCTGACCACAGCAAGGGACGAGGGTCAGGCATTTCCCTGCCTCCACCGAGTAGCGACACCGGGCGCGACATGGCGCATCCGGCCCCCTACCAGCGTGTTCAGAATAACATAGACCGTTAAGCTGCTCCCCAGCCACATTACCCCGCATATCGTTTCGCTCATGCGGGCTACAGGGCTGCTAATTTTAGCGAGTTCCATTCGGAACGTTCTGGAGTATCGTCGGTTACCGTACACAGGGGGCGCCTGAAAGGCGGCGCCGTATGCCGCAAAGCACGCAGACTGTTCGGTTGCACGAGCTCCTGACCGCGCTCGGATGCCCCCGCCATGTCGCGCCACTCGACCCGCGGTCGTTCGCCACGCGAGCCGGCGAGCTCATATCGCGCGCAACGTCTGCGCGCCCGATGCCGCGGGCGACCTATCTGCATACGGAGCTTGGAGATATGAGCGCGCCGTCTTTACAGCGCCGGCGGCGCGGCACGCGCTAAGGGCGCGGGCGCGCTCCACCTCTCCCCGCGGGCTTGCCTGGGTTGCGCAGTCGTAGGGCGGATTAGCGCTGATCCGCCGCCGCAAGTCGGGCTTGCCCGACTTGCGCACCATATATTACGCAACCCGGGCAGGCCCGGGTTGCGGCGCGGATGGCGCGTAATCCGCCGCCAACTCGCCCTTTGAACCCGATGCCAATCGGCGGGTTACGCGGCCGTCACCTGCGGGCTTGACCCATAGGCGCTAACTTAAGCCTCGCCACAAATCTCTCCGTCGTCATGCCCCGCTTTAAGCGGGGCACCCAGTAATCCC
>Ga0209331_1000670_pt1 | contig 12105 bp, 10 predicted proteins | sample JacPinW_OM3H0_M3_FD_187971 | JGI IMG/M metagenome (GOLD analysis project Ga0209331, IMG submission 187971) | Forest soil microbial communities from Algoma, Ontario, Canada - Jack Pine, Ontario site 1_JW_OM3H0_M3 (SPAdes) (version 2) | ecosystem: Environmental > Terrestrial > Soil > Boreal... | reverse complement strand
CCGCAATCTGGTCTCGCTGAGCACGTCGTCCGATTGACGATCAAGGCTTCTGTTTCTTGAGTTCACGCAGTAGCTCCAGCGCTTTGCGCAGTGCCTCTGAGCGTCCGCGTGCGCCTTGCTCGCGCCCCACTTGGTCGACGACTTCCACCAGCTCGTCGGGAACGCGCGCCATCAGCAGATGAGATGTTCCCGGCCGCGTCGGGTCACTGCCGAGACGGGGGCGGCCGGGTCTGCGCTTCGTTGACCATAGTTCTGTATACATTATATGTCGAAGCCCCCTGCAAGTTGATGGAATGAGGAGTGCCACGCGACCTTTGAATGGAGGAACCGTGGCTTTACGCCGCGACGAAGCTACCCAAGAGTTAGGCTAATGTTGGCCGCGCAGTCCCGGCTGGATTACTGATTCGAATTCTGCCCGCAAGCTTGGCCTAGGTTCTGGGTTGCTCTTTCCAGGCGTGTCAAGACAGTGCGAAATCATTGCTTTAGCTATTGCGCCAACCTTGGGCTCACGGCGGTGAAGTCACATCCCGATTCGGACTTGAGCCCCAAGATCTGCTCCACAGAAAATTCAGTCCCTCAAATCCATCGCGCTCTGTGATTGAAAGGTCACAGAACATGAATGCAGAAAAAACATTGCATCACTTGGGCAAGTAAGCCGCCTCGCGGGCTATCCTACGCTGATGCAAAGGATGAATAAGCTCCATTAGTGGCGGAAATATCACAGCCAAAGGCGTTGCAAGCTGTTAAGAATGGCGCACTCAATTCTGAACGGGGGGTTCAAATGAAAAAGTTCTTACTCGGAAGCGTTGCGCTCGCTGCGCTCGGCATCGGCGCTCCTGCTATCGCTGCGGATATGGCGGTTCGGCCCGTGGCCCCCGTGCGGGCCTTTAGCTGGACTGGCTGCCACATAGGCGGCTTGGTCGGCTATGAGTGGGGACGCGACAACGGCTACAGCACCACTGCCGGAAGTACTGTCGTTTTCACCGGACCTACGGCCGCAACGCCGGTCGTCACCACGCCGTTGGCGGCTGGGCAAGCAGTTGCTCCGAGCTTCGACATGAATGGCTTCACCGGTGGCGGCTACGCCGGTTGCGACTACCAGTTCGGCTCGTGGGTGGTCGGCGCCGAGGGCGATTGGTCGGTTGTCAACAAAGAAGGGCAAAGCCGCGTAACTCCCGGCCAGACCTTTTTGTCTCCTACCGGGGCGCTCGCCGCCACGTCTCCTGTAACCTCATTCATATTCGGTTCGGCGCAAGAGCGTTGGTACGCCACCGCACGGGCCCGCGTGGGCTACGCCGTCGACAAGTGGCTGTTCTTCGTGAGCGGTGGTGCTGCGTGGACCAAGATCGATGACGCGCTGTTCCAGACCAATGCTGGACCCATCCCAGCAGCATTCGCCGGAGTGGTCGGGTTTATCCCCGGCGCAGGCGGGGCGCCGCTCTTCTACCAGAATTCCTCCAATCGTCGCACCGGTTGGACCGTAGGCGCCGGCGTGGACTACGCCCCGGCCCCGCTGATGGGAAACTGGACGGTCCGCGCCGAATACCTCTACGTGCACTTCGACGACTACACGACTTTCGTGAATCCGGCGTTTCAGGGGCTCGTTCCTACCACTGTGACCGGGAATATCTTCGCCCTGAACAACAGGTTTGACAATCACATCGTCCGCTTCGGCCTCGCCTACAAGATCGGGCCTACGTCATACCGGCAGTTCCAGTGATGACAGGCTGACGATCAGCTACGCAAGAATCAGCTACGCAAGAGCCCCGAGGCACGCCTCGGGGTTTTTGTTTACGCGCCAGATCACGCCATCCGTCGGGTTCCAGCCCGTAGCCCGCATGAGCGAAGCCGCCTTCGCAAGGCTTCGGCGGCCTTGCTCCAAGTTGGCCCGTCGAAGCTTCAGCGAAGACGGGCGATATGCGGGATCACCTGCGGCCGGTTCGCGGATTTCGCCGTCGCGCAAGCGCACGCCCGCATCATCCGGGCTACGGCGTCAGGCAATCAACCCTTCCGCTGCCAGCGGCCGTGCTCGTCCGCCTGCCAGTAGGTCACCTCGAATCCTTCCGCCTTGCTCGATGTCCAGCGTTCGCGCGCAGCCGCGACTGCATCGGGATCATCGCCATCGAACAGCACGACGATGCGCTCATAGGCCTGGGGGTCGGGCGGAAGCTCCGCGCCGTCGACGACAAAGCGCACGGACGCGCCGTTGGGGTTGTTATCATTGATGGTCAGGAGAATCGGCTGCTCGGGCGCTTCGCCTTGCCGCCAGGTGCCGTGGGGAAGGAAACTCTCGTCGCGAAACGTCCATAAATGCGCGTCGAGCGCATCGATGCGCTCCTCCGAAGGCGCCTGCACCACCGCGCGCCAGCCGCGTTCCAACGATTTCTCGAGCAACGTCGTCAGCACCAGCTCCAGCGGCTGGCGCTGGAGCTGGTAGAACAGGATTTCGGTCATCTCACTTCTCGTAGTACCTCGCCACAAACTCATTGAGCAAGCGCACGCCGAAACCCGACCCCCAGCTCCTGTTGATGTCGGTTTGCGGGGAGCCCATTCCGGTGCCGGCGATGTCGAGATGCGCCCACGGCGTCTTGTCGACGAAGCGCAGGAGCAGCTGAGCCGCGGTAATGGCGCCCGCATGGCGACCCCCGGTGTTTTTCATGTCCGCAAATTTCGAGTCGATCATCTTGTCGTATTCCGGTCCGAGCGGCATTCGCCAAACGCGCTCCCCGCTCTCCCTTCCCGCTTCGATGAGCCGCTCCGCGAGCTTCTCGTCGTTGCTGAAGAGACCGGCATATTCCTGCCCGAGCGCGACAATGATGGCGCCGGTCAGGGTGGCAAGGTCGATCATGATCTTGGGATTGAATCGTTTGTTGACGTAATGGAGGAGATCCGCGAGCACGAGCCTGCCCTCGGCATCCGTGTTGATGATTTCGATGGTCTGTCCGGACATGGTGGTGACGATGTCGCCTGGCCGCTGCGCGGTGCCGCTGGGCATGTTCTCCACCAAGCCGATCGCGCCGACGGCGTTGACCCTTGCCTTGCGGGCGGCAAGCGCATGCATGAGACCAATGACACAGGCCGCCCCCGCCATATCGCCCTTCATGTCCTCCATCCCTGAGGCGGGCTTGATCGAAATGCCCCCGGTATCAAAGCATACGCCCTTGCCGACGAATGCGACGGGAGCAGCTCCGCGCTTGCCGCCATTCCAGCGCGTGATCACCGTGCGGCTCTCATGCTCGGAGCCTTGTCCCACCCCGAGCAGCGCATTCATGCCGAGCTTTTTCATCTGCGCGGGATCGAGAATTTCCACGCTCACGCCCAGCCGCTTGAGATGGCCGGCACGCCGGGCGAGCTCTTCCGGGTAAAGCACGTTGGCGGGCTCGTTGACGAGATCGCGGGCAATCAGAACGCCTCCAGCGACCGCCGCGCGCGACGCAAAGGCTTTTCTTACCGCGCCGACACCCTCAGTCAGGATGGTCACTTTGACTTCTCGCGCCTGCTCCTCGTCTTCCTTGCGCCTGGTCTTGTAGCGCTCGAAGGCATAGGCGCGCAGCTCTACCCCAAGACCTATACCGGCAACGCGCTCAGGGCTGAGCCCTCGCCCGGGAAAGTCGACAAGCACGGTTGCAACCCTTGCCGCGCCCGGAATCTTGCTCATCGCGATTCCGCCCAACTTGGCAAAATCTTGATCCTTGAGATCGCGTCCTTTTCCGACACCGACCAATACCACTCGGGGCACGTCGAGGCCCGAGGGCGCGATAATTTCAAGACTTGATCCGTTCTTGCCCTTGAAACCGTCCGCGTCAGCGGCGCGGTTGATGAGGTCCCCGGTCGGGGCGAGCACCTTGCGTGCAGCCCCCCCGAGCTTGAGCCCCTCCTCGCAGAACAGGATCAGAACGCCCTGCGCAGGCGTATCAAAACCGGAAAATTCAAGCCTGAGCGTGCGGGCCATGTGAACCGATCCTGTCCTTAGAAGGCCATGTGGACCCGCGACGGTCACAGCGGCGGGCACGCACTGGTATGCCGTGTGAATCCCTCCCCTGAAAGGGGAGGGTGGCCGAGCGAAGCGAGGCCGGGTGGGGTCCCATGCGACCACCCCCCCACCCGGCGCGCACCCAAGATATGCGATTGCCCTGCCCCGCTAGCGGGGGGAGGGATTGGACCCTCCCAACCCCTCCCCGATTAACGAATTGTTGTGCATACTCAAAGGGTTTGCCTTGGCGAGGCCATTTTGTTGGCCGATCAAGGAAAGGATAGAAAGGGCTGGTTTGCCGGAAGCGCAATTGCCGACAGGGGGTCGCGCGCGCCGGAGTTTTGCCGTGAGCGGGGACGCGTAGCCGCATGGGGTCCATAGGGCGGTATATTTTCCGCACCACCTTCGGTGCGTTCCTGGTCATTTGCACGAGCGTGACAGCGCTGATGTGGATCACGCAGGCGTTGCGCGACATCGACCTGATGACGAACCAGGGCCAGAGCATCTTCGTGTTCGTCGGCATCACGGGGCTGATCATTCCGCTCCTCGTTCAGATCATCGCGCCGATCGCGCTGATGATCGCGGTCGCCCACGTGCTCAACAAGCTCGGCAACGATTCCGAACTCATCGTGATGAATGCGGCCGGAATGCCTCCTTGGATTTTGTTCCGGCCGTTCCTGGCGGTGGGAGCCGTCGTGTCATTGCTGGTTGCCGCGATCAGCATCTATGTCTCGCCCTGGGGACTGCGCGAATTGCGCCTGTGGGCGACTGAGGTCCGCGCCGACCTCGTCAGCAACGTGGTGCAACCTGGCCGTTTCACGAAATTGGAAGAACGGCTCACCTTGCACATTCGCGAACGCGAGCCGAACGGCCAGTTGCTCGGAATCCTGATCGACGATCAACGCAGCCCCAAGGAGAGGGTCACCATTCTCGCCGAGAAAGGCGACATCGTCAAAAACGAGCGCGGGGCGTTTCTCGTATTGGGCAACGGCAGCATACAACGGCACGAAACGGGCCAGCGCGATCCCGCTCTCGTGCTGTTTGAGAGTTACGGTTTCGACCTTTCATGGCTCACCCACGCGACGCAGAACGTGAAATACTCGGTGCGCGAGCGGTATCTGTGGGAGCTTTACGACCCCCAACGCAGCGCAGCGGAATTCGCCGACCAGCCCAACCAAGTTCGCGCAGAATTTCATGACCGCATCACGGCGCCGCTTTATCCGTTGGCCTTCGTGGTACTGACCTATGCGTATCTGGGAGCGCCGCGCACGACGCGCCAGAGTCGCACCATGTCGCTGCTTGGGGCGATGGGCGCGGTGGCGGCGCTGCGCGGTCTAGGCTTCGTCGGAATGATTGCGGGCGTGCACACGCCGATAGCGCTGCTGCTGCCCTATGCCGGAATGATCGCCGCGTTTGTGCTGGGCTATCTGGCAATCTCGCGTGGCGTGATCATTGAGCCGCCGGCGTTCGTTGCCAACCTGATTGCAGCCGTCACGGAGCGCCTCGCACAGCGAGCGAATGCGGTGGCGGGACAGACGTCATGATCGCCGGCACGCTTTCGCGCTATTTCGGTCTGCGTTTCCTGTCCGCGGTCCTTGCCGTGTTCGCCGGCACCCTCGTGCTCACCGCCATGATCGATTTTCTCGAGCTCATGCGGCGCAGCGGCGACCTGCAAAACGTTTCCGCCCTGTTGATCGCCAAAATCACCCTGTTTCGGGTTCCCTTCATCACCGAGCGCGTATTGCCGTTCGCCGTGCTGGTCGGCGCGATGTTCTGCTATCTCAATCTCTCGCGTCGTCTGGAGCTCGTGGTCGCACGCGCCGCCGGCATTTCGGCCTGGCAGTTCATCGCGCCGGCAATCATCATTGCATGGCTGATCGGGATGCTTGCCAGCACCGTCTACAATCCGGTCTCGGCCATCCTGCGCGAACAATCGACGCGGCTCGAAGGCGACCTGTTCGGCTTCGAGGGCGGGTTCCGCAATGCGACAAGCGGATTCTGGCTGCGCCAGCGTAATGAAGAGGGCCAGGCGGTCATCAATGCAAAATCGAGCCGTCAACAGGGGATTGAGCTTGGCGGCGTGACCGTTTTCCGGTTCGATCCGGCCGGCCGTTTTCAGGATCGCATCGAGGCGAAGAACGCAATCCTCGAGGCCGGCTATTGGCGGCTCGAAGACGCGCGCTTCTACGTCAGCGGAGTGGCGCCGGCGGAGCGCGAATTGTATCGACTAAAGACGACGCTGACCCCCGCTCAGGTGGGAGAAAGCTTCGCAATCCCCGAGACGGTGCCGTTCTGGCAATTGTCGGCATACATCGATGCCGCTGAAAATGCCGGGCTGACCGCCTCCGGTTACCGGCTGCAATATTACCAGCTGCTGGCGCAGCCCTTTTACCTCGTTGCAATGGTGATGCTGGCCGCATCCGTGAGCTTGCGTTTTTTCCGCTTCGGCGGGGTACAAAAGGTCGTGCTTGGCGGCATCTCGGCAGGCTTTCTGCTTTACGTTTTGGCCAAGATCACCGGCGATTTGAGCAAGGCCGGAATGATGATTCCGGTCGCGGCTGCGTGGCTACCAGCCGCCATCGGCGGCATCACGGGAGTGCTCGCGCTGCTTTACCAGGAGGACGGGTGATGGCCTGGGCAAGCACCGTCTTCCCGTTGGCTCATCGCTGGCGACGAACCGCGATCCTGTTCGTCGCCACGACCTTGTTGCTCGGCGGCTCTTTCGCAAGGCCGGCGCTCGCGCAGATGCTGGCGTTCCCGAAGCGGGAGGCGCCGATCCCCAGAACGGCACCAAGCGGGGCGCAGGAGCAGATGCTCGTGCGCGCCCAGGAGATCAACTACGATTACACGAATGAGCGCGTGTCCGCCGTGGGCAACGTGCAGCTCTATTACGGTGCGTCCACGCTCGAAGCTGACCGGGTCATCTACGATCAGAAAACCAAGCGTCTTCACGCTGAAGGCAACGTCCGGCTCACCCAGCCCGACGGCACCGTCACCTACGGCGAGATCATGGATCTCAGCGACGACTTGCGCGACGGATTCGTTGATTCGCTGCGCGCAGACGCTCCCGAGCAGACCCGATTTGCCGCCTCGCGGGCGGAGCGATCCGATAGCAACTACACCGTCTTCTACAGTGGCGTATACACCGCCTGCGAGCCCTGCAAGGATGATCCGACCAGACCACCAAAGTGGCAGGTCAAAGCCGCACGGATCATCCACGACCAGGGCGAGAAGATGATGTATTTCGAGGACGCGAAGCTGGAATTCGCCGGCGTCCCGCTCGCCTACATACCGTTCTTCTCAGCGCCCGATCCGACGGTCAAACGCAAGACCGGTTTCCTGGTGCCCACCTACAGCACGAGCTCTGTTTACGGGTTCGGTGTTGCCACGCCCTACTACCTGGCGCTTGCTCCCGATTACGACGCTACGATCATTCCCATGATCACGAGCCGGCAGGGACCATTGCTGCAGGCAGAGTGGCGCCAGCGACTCATGGATGGGGCTTATAGCATCCGCGGGACGGGCATTTTCCAGCTCGATAAGACTGCGTTCTCACCCGGTACTCCCGGCTATCGCGACTGGCGCGGCAGCCTCGAATCAGCGGGCCAGTTCAGACTTGGCGACCAATGGGTGTGGGGCTGGGACGGCACCCTGCTTTCGGACAAGAGTTACCTGTACGACTATTCGCTGATAAGTAATCTGCAATCGGGCAATTTGCTGCGATCGACACCCGACACTGTGGTTTCGCAGCTTTACCTCGCCGGCCGCGGAGATCGCAGTTATTTCGAGGCTCGCACGATGTATTTTTACGGCTTGTCGCCGTCGGATGATCAGAGCCAATTGCCGGTCGTGCATCCCGTCATCGACCACGAATACACTTTCAAGAATCCAATCCTGGGTGGAGAAGTTTCGCTGCGGAGCAATTTCACCAGCCTTTCCAGAAGCACGGCGGACTTCCAGCCGATTACGGCGGACGCCTCTTTGAACAACCTTTGCGGTCCCATGGTCGCCAATCCGGCCGTCAAAAATTCGAACAATTGCGTGCTGCGTGGAGTTCCCGGCACCTACACCCGATTCTCAAGCGAAGCCTCGTGGCGCAGCACTATCATCGATCAATGGGGTCAGGTCTTCACCCCATTTGTAATGCTGCGGGGCGACGCGGCCGACGTCCAGGTGTCCTCGCAGCCCGACGTGTCAAATTTCATCAACACGGGACAGAGCGACGTCGGACGGGTGATGCCGACGGCCGGTGTCGAGTACCGCTATCCCCTGATCAACGCGCAGGCGTGGGGAACGCAGACCATCGAGCCCATTGCACAGCTCATTTTCCGGCCGAACGAAACCGGAATTGGACGATTTCCGAACGAGGACGCACAAAGCCTGATCTTCGATGATTCGAACCTGTTCAAGGTGAACAAGTTCTCCGGCTGGGACCGCGTCGAGGGCGGCAGCCGCGCCAATGTGGGCGTGCAATACACCGCCCAATTCAACCAGGGGGGCAACGTCAATGTTCTGTTCGGGCAGTCCTACCAGCTGTTCGGGCAGAATTCGTTCGCGGTTCCCAGTAGCACCAATACGGGGCTCGAAAGCGGCCTCGACACGACGCGATCGGATTACGTGGCGCGCTTTTCGTACCAGCCGAACTCCACCCTTCTCTTCACGTCCCGGTTCCGCTTCGACGAGAGCAACTTTGACGTACGCCGCACCGAGCTCGAGGCCACCGCCAACTTCGGCCGCTGGACGACATCGATCATCTACGGAGACTACGCCGCCCAGCCCGAGATCGGCTTCCTCACCCGGCAGGAAGGCATCCTCGTCAACGGCAGGTTCAAGGTGACGCCGAACTGGGTCTTGATCGGCGCGGCACGCTGGGACCTGCTCGCCCGCCAGGTCAGCCAGACCCAGGTGGGCGTCGGCTACATTGATGACTGCCTCATCTTGGCCGCTAATTATATTACTGATTACGCCTATAGCGGCAGCTTGAGCGTCAACCACAGTTTCATGCTGCAGCTCAGCCTGCGCACCCTGGGAGGCACCACAACCAATCAGGGCGCATCTGCGCTCACCAGCGGCGTGCCAGGCGTGGGGACACACTGATGCTCCAGAGATCGGTTACGCGCACCGGACATTTGTTCGCGGGAATATTACTCGGCCTTGCTTGCTTCGTGGCGAGCGCGGCCCGCGCTCAGCAGATCGTCGTCATCGTCAACGGCGATCCTATCACCGCGCTCGATATCGAGCAGCGTTCCAAGCTCAATCAGTTGTCGACCCACAAGATCCCTCCCCGCCAGGAGGTGCTCGAGGAACTGATCAACGACAGGCTCAAGATCAAGGAGGCCAAGAAGTTCGGGTTCGAGATCAGCGAGACGGAAGTCGACAGCGCCTTTGGCACCATGGCAAGCCGCATGCGGCTCACCCCCGACCAGCTCACCCAGATGCTTGCCAAGCAGGGTATCGCCGCTACAACGCTCAAACTACGCATCAAAGCCGACTTGACCTGGCCGCAGCTCGTGCGCGGGCGGTACTCCGCGAGCCTGCAAGTCGGAGAGAAAGACATTCTCACCGCCACCGATCCGAAAGCCGAAGACAGTGTCGGCTACGATTATACGTTACGGCCGATCCTGTTCATTCTCCCGCCCGGATCGGGCGAAGCGGTCATCGAGACGCGCCGCCGTGACGCGGAAGCGTTGCGGGGCCGCTTTCAGGGCTGCGACGCGGGGATTACGTTTGCGCGTGCGCTAAAGGACGTCGCGGTGCGCGACCAGGTGCTCCGGAGCTCGGCCGATCTTCCACCCGAGCTGCGCAAGCTGCTCGACAGTACGGAGGTCGGAAAGCTGACCCCGCCGGAAACCACTAAGCTCGGCATCGAGATGTTCGCCATCTGCGGAAAGAAGGAATCGGCGGCGGATAACTCTCCCGGAAAACGCCGGGCGAGAGAGGCGCTCATGCAGGAGCGATACGAGCGGCTGTCCAAACAATATCTCAACGAGGTACGCCGCGGCGCGATGCTTGAATACAAGTAAGACCCGGAATGGACAGCCCTCTGGCGCTCACGCTCGGTGAGCCCGCCGGCATAGGGCCCGATATCACGTTCGCCGCCTGGCGCCGGCGGAAAGAGTTGGGCCTGCCACCGTTTTATATTCTTGCCGATCCGGGATTCCTTGCTCGGCGTGCCAGCCGGATTGCTCCTGATGTCCCTATTTCCGTGGTGGAGCCGCCGGGCGCGAATGCCGCGTTTGAGACTGCGCTGCCCGTCGTTGACATCGGCGTCGAGGTTGGCGCGGAGCCCGGTCATCCAGATCAATCGAGCGCGCCGGCAGTACTCGCCGCCATTCGCCGCGGCGTTGCCGATGTGGCAGCCGGCAGGGCACGCGCCATTGTGACCAATCCCATCGCGAAGAACGTGCTCTATCGGTCCGGATTCACCGAGCCCGGACATACCGAATACCTCGCCAAATTGGCGACGCAGCAGAGCGGGGTCGCTGCCCGTCCGGTGATGATGCTGTGGTCGCCGGAACTAGCCGTGGTCCCTGTCACAATCCATTTGCCGCTCCGGCAAGTCGTCGAGGCGCTGACCAGCGACCTCATCGTGCAGACAGGGCAGATCGTGGCTCGAGATTTGACCGCGCGCTTTCGCATTGCACGTCCGCGCCTTGCCGTCGCAGGTCTCAATCCCCATGCGGGCGAGCAGGGCACGCTGGGTGATGAGGATGTGACTGTGGTGCGTCCAGCGGTCGAGCGGCTCAAGGCGCAAGGTGTAGACGCGCGCGGACCGCTTGCCGCAGACTCCTTGTTTCATCAGGCGGCACGGCTCACCTATGACGTGGTGCTTGCGATGTATCACGACCAGGCACTGATCCCCATCAAAACGCTTGCGTTCGACCACGCCGTCAATGTCACGCTTGGCTTGCCGTTCGTGCGTACCTCGCCCGACCACGGGACCGCGTTCGACATTGCCGGCACCGGCCGCGCCGATCCGGGCAGCTTGATCGCGGCACTCAGGCTCGCTGCGCGATTGGCCGGCAACGATCCTGCCGGCCTGGCGCATCGCACATGAACGCGGTTGCCGATCTGCCCCCATTGCGAGACGTGATCCGGCGCTACGATCTGCGGGCCAAGAAATCGCTTGGCCAGAATTTTCTGCTCGACTTCAACCTCATTGCCCGCATTGCGCGGGCAGCGGGGCCGCTCCAGGACATCGACGTGGTGGAGATCGGCCCTGGACCCGGCGGGCTTACCCGCGCATTGCTCGCGCAAGGGGCGCGGCGAGTGATTGCCATCGAGCGCGACGAACGTGCAATTGCCGCCCTTGACGAGATTGCACAGCGAAATCCGGGCCGACTCGAAATAGTCGCGGCAGATGCACTTGAGATCGACGCGCGTAGGTTGGTTGCGAGCCATCCGGCACGGGTCGTCGCGAACCTGCCCTACAATATTGCCTCTGCATTGCTCGTCGCATGGCTGAGCGCCGAACCATGGCCGCCATGGTATGATCGGCTAGTGCTGATGTTTCAGCGCGAGGTCGCCGATCGCATTGTGGCTATGCCGGGCAAAAAGGCTTACGGCCGCCTGTCGGTGCTTGTGGGCTGGCGCGCCGAGGCGCGCATTCTGTTTGATGTGGCGCCTCGCGCGTTCGTGCCACCGCCGAAGGTGACATCGTCTCTGGTCAGGCTCGTGCCACGCGAACACCCGCTCCCATGTGATCGCCGCGCCCTTGAGCGGGTAACCCAGGCCGCATTCGGCCAGCGCCGCAAGATGCTGCGCCAGAGCCTAAAATCGTTGGGTGTCGATCCGTCCGCTTTGCTGGCAGCGGCGGATATCGCGCCAACTGCCCGCGCCGAAGACATCCCGGTTGCGGGTTTCGTCGCGCTGGCGCAAGCCTACTCCAAATCGGTATCAACTGGGACATTGCCGGCCTTGACCCGGCAATCCACACTTAAGAAATGCTGAGGAGGACATTTTTTTCGATGGATGCGCGGGTCAAGGCCCCATAGGCGCTAACTTAAGACGCATCATCAGCCTCTCGGTCGTCATCGTCCGCGCATGCATGCGGACGATCCAGTAAGCACGGAACGTCGCATTTGGCACGGCTTTACCCTCAATCCGCTGTCCAGGGATTACTGGGTGCCCCG
>Ga0209331_1000669_pt1 | contig 12107 bp, 9 predicted proteins | sample JacPinW_OM3H0_M3_FD_187971 | JGI IMG/M metagenome (GOLD analysis project Ga0209331, IMG submission 187971) | Forest soil microbial communities from Algoma, Ontario, Canada - Jack Pine, Ontario site 1_JW_OM3H0_M3 (SPAdes) (version 2) | ecosystem: Environmental > Terrestrial > Soil > Boreal... | reverse complement strand
GCCGTACGAACTTCGATTGCGCAGCTGATGACGGCAATTCTCTCGCAGCGAGCCTGTGGCACAAGGGCGGGTTTAAAACCCGCCCCTACAAGCTTCGCGCCCTTGATGTGCCTCCCATCCACGGCTTGCTGAGATGAAATTCACGCTCGCCTGGCTCAAGGAGCATCTCGAGACCGGCGCCCCGCTCGCGTCGATCGTCGACAAGCTCAACATGATCGGGCTCGAAGTGGAGAATGTCTTCGACCGCGGCAAATTGCTTGCTCCTTTCGCCATCGCGCGTGTCGTTTCCGCGCAAGCGCACCCGAACGCCGATCGGCTGCGTGTCTGCATGGTCGACACCGGCAGCGGCGACCCGGTGCAGGTCGTATGCGGGGCGCCGAATGCGCGCACGGGCATGAAAGGGGTATTTGTCCCGCCCGGCGCCTTCATCCCGGGAAAAAACATGACGCTCGGCATCGGGAAAATCCGCGGTGTCGAAAGCCGCGGAATGCTGGTCTCGGAATTCGAGCTGCAAATCTCCGATGATCACGAAGGGATCATCGAGCTGCCGGAGGATGCGCCGGTGGGCGTAAACTATGGTCAGTGGGCGGGTTTGGACGATCCCGTGATCCACGTGAATCTCACGCCGAACCGCGGTGATTGCGCAGGCGTAAACGGCATCGCGCGTGACCTCGCGGCCGCCGGCCTGGGCAAATTCAAGGATCGGCCCGTTGAACCGGTAGCGGGGCGATTTCCGTGCCCGACCAAGGTGATCCTTGATTTTGGAACCACCCCTTCGCTCTGTCCGGCCTTCGGCTTGCGGCTCGTGCGCGGAGTGAAGAATGCGGTCTCACCGCAATGGCTGCGGCGTCGCCTCACCGGCATCGGGCTGCGCCCCATCAACGCGCTGGTCGATATCACCAATTTCATCACCTATGACCGCGCGCGCCCGCTGCACGTATTCGATGCCGCCAAGGTGAAGGGCAGTTTGACCGTCCGGCGTGCGCGCGCGGGTGAAACGCTGCTCGCGCTGGATGGCAAATCGTACACCCTCGATCCGGCGATCTGTGTCATCGCCGACGGGAACGGGGTCGAGTCGCTTGCTGGAATCATGGGCGGCGAAGCGAGCGGGTGCTCGCTCGAAACAACGGATGTGCTGATCGAATCCGCTTTGTGGGATCCGGCAAACATTGCGGAGACCGGCCGCAAGCTTGGCATCAGCTCCGACGCACGCTACCGCTTCGAGCGCGGCGTCGATCCCGCTTTCATGCTGCCGGGACTCGAGCTTGCGACCGCAATGGTACTCGATCTGTGCGGGGGCGAGCCTTCCGAGGTGGTAGTGGCGGGCAAGGTGGAGCTGCCGAGGCACGAGATCGATTTTCGGCTCGACGAATTGCCACGGCTTGCCGGGCTTGAGGTTGATCCCGCCGAGGTCAGGCAGGTGCTCGAGGCGCTCGGTTTTTCCGTTCATCCGCGCGAGCGGCATCTGCAAATCACGCTGCCCTCATGGCGCACGGACGTGCACGCGCCCGCGGACATCGTTGAAGAGGTTGTGCGGATTATCGGGGTCGATCGCATCCCGGCAACGCCGTTCGACCGCGGCGTGACGTCGCGCAAGCCCGTGCTCACGCCGCTGCAGATGCGCCGGCGCAAGGCAGCGCGCGCACTTGCCGCGCGCGGAATGGTCGAGGCGGTCACCTGGTCTTTTGTCTCGCGCGCGCAGGCCGAGCTGTTCGGCGGCGGCAAGCCTGAGCTGGCGCTTGCCAATCCGATTGCTGCGGATCTCTCGGATATGCGGCCGAGTCTCATCCCGGGCCTGGTCGCGGCTTCGCAGCAAAATGCCGATCGCGGCTGGGGGGATGTTGCGCTCTACGAGGTAGGACAGATTTTCCGGGGCGATCAGCCGGACGATCAGCTCACCGCTGCCGCAGGCGTGCGTACAGGCTTCGCCAAACCAACCGGCGTCGGCCGGCACTGGTCGATGCCCACCAAAGAAGTTGATGCCTTCGATGCCAAGGCCGATGCGCTCGCTGCGCTTGCGGCCGCGGGCGCACCGGCGCAGGCGATGCAAGTTGTTCCGGGAGGACCTGCCTGGTTTCATCCCGGCCGCAGCGGCACCATCCAAATCGGTCCGCAGAACGTGCTTGGGCATTTCGGGGAGTTGCATCCGCGTACACTCGAAGCGCTGGGTGCGCGCAGCCCGTTGGCGGTGTTCGAGATCATCCTGGAACATATTCCTGAGCCACGCGCGAAAGCTTCGCGCGCGAAGCCGCCGCTCGAGCTTTCACCGTTCCAGCCGGTCGAGCGCGATTTTGCCTTCGTGGTCGATCGTTCGGTGCTCGCCGGTGACATCATACGCGCAGCTCAAAGCGCTGATCGAAAGCTCATCAGCAAGATCACCGTATTCGACGTCTATCAGGGTGCCGGGATCGAGCCCGGCAAAAAATCGATTGCGATATCGGTGACGCTCCAGCCGCGTGAGAAGACGATGACAGATCAGGAAATCGAGGCGGTGGCGGTAAAGATTGTCGCCGAGGTGAGCAAACGCACCGGCGCGACCTTGCGTGCGTGAAACCAACCCTCGTAACGATCGACCCATCCTCGTCATTGCCGGGCTCGACCAGGTCAAGATCCGCGCATGACGAGTCAGAGTTTGCGCAGCTTGGCGTGAAACCCTCAACCCCGCCCAAAGATCTTTAACACTGCATCAGCGGCTCGCTCTCCCGATTCCCAGGCTCCGCCCACCGTGCCCCAAAGTGTCTCATGCGCGGCTTCGCCCGCGTAGAAGATGCGATTGCTGATCGGCTCCATCAGCACCTTGCGTGCGGACTGTGCCCCCGGGGCCGCAGCGGATATGGCTCCGAGCGCCCAGGGCTCCTGCGCCCACCGGGTGACCGCCTGACGCTTCACGTTTTTCTTGATGTCGCCGCCGTAAAGACCGGTGAGCCAGGTTATTGCAAAATCCACCAGTTGCTCCGGCCCTTTGCTCGCAAGGTCGCGTCCGAAGCTTCCGCCGACATCGATAGTGCAGACGGTCGAGCCTGCGACGTTTGCGAACAGGGCAGCGGTCGCTTTGTTTTCGCTCTTCTCGAAGACGAGCTCATCGGCGCGCAGGCCGAGCAGATTACCGTTGAGCTCAAGGGCAACCCGATCCCGATGACCTAGCCTGAGCTTGCTCGCGGCGTCGAGATGGCGCTTTGGCAGCTCAAACTTGATCTTGCCTGAGGTCAAGACATTGGTCGAAACGGTCACTATGGCGGCATTGCCCCGGAATTGTCCTTTGGTGGTTTCCACTTCCACGCCCGATCGCGCCCATCCGAGGCGCGTGACGGGCGTGGCGACCTGGGTTGCTGCTGGCGGCGCGAGCTTCGCCAGCAAGGTTCCGAGACCCTGCCGGCAGAAGGCGGCGTTGTCGCGCTCGATCGAGCGCGCGAGATCGGCGGTCGAGACCTCCGAGAGATCCTTGCCGCAGGCATAAGCTCCGAGCGTGAACTCGATCGTGGGCCGCCATTCGCCCAGGTCCTTTGGTAACGCCTGCGTGCAGGCCACGTCGCTCTTGCGTGCGGCGTCGGCAATGGCGGCATTCGCGCGCACCATGGTCGCCAGGAAATCCTCCATTTCCCCTTCGCGCGCATATCGCCGGCCGATGCGCATGCGCTGTCCGGGCGGAGCGGTATAGAGGGCGAGGCCCGTTTGCGGCGCGAGCCTCGCAACCGGACTGATGTCAGCGGCATAGATCCAATGGGCGCCGCGATCGTACGGCACCGGGAACGTCTTGCTGTCGGTGATGCAGCGGCCACCGATTTCAGCGGCGGCCTCGATCACGACAAAACGCTTGCCGGCCGCGGCAAGACGCCGCGCGGCGGCAATGCCGGCAGTGCCGGCGCCGACAATGATAAAGTCCACATAGCCGGAACGCGGCGGTTCCGATGGGGGCGGCGGTCGCGGCGCACCCTCGGCGGGTGCCACGGCTGCGGCTGCCGAAGCGGCAAGAAATGACCGGCGGGTCCAGCGTATCATGGCGTGGACCTTAGCGGATTGGGAGCGACCGGAGAAAGACGATGCTCGACGCCGCGATCAAGACGCTCTCGCAGATTTTTTCTCCGCCGTTTCGAGCCATTCTGTGGAAGTCGATCGGGCTTGCCCTGATCCTCCTCGTCATCGGCGGCATTGCCGTTCACCGGGGACTGATTTGGCTCGCAGGAAGCGGGGAGACCTGGGCCGAGAATGCCCTTGGGCCTGCGGCACATACTCCGCTGGCAATTCTTGCCTGGATATTGTCGGTGGCGGCAGGTCTCGGCCTCATTCTCGGATCGGTCTTTCTGATGCCGGTTGTGACCGCGCTGGTCGGAAGTTTCTTTGTGGACGATGTCGCACTCGAAGTGGAACGCGTCCACTATCCCGGCGAGCCCGTCGGGTCACCGCTGCCGTTCATGCGAGCCATGCTCGAAGGAGCAAAGACCGCGCTGCTCGCGCTCGCCGTTTATCTCCTGGCGCTCGCATCATTGCTCATCGCGGGCGCCGGCGTCGTAATTTTTTTCGTGGCGACCGCGTACCTATTGGGGCGCGAGTATTTCGAGCTGGCCGCCATGCGGTATCATCCTGTGAGGCTCGCCAAGATGGTGCGCAAACGCAACCGGGGCACGGTCTTCATTGCCGGTTTGTTCATCGCCGCCTTCGTCTCAATCCCGATTGTCAATCTCGCCACTCCGCTCTTCGCCATGGCGCTCATGGTGCATATTCATAAACGAGTCATGGTTACTGCCGGTCCATCGGCAGGAGGCTGGTGACCGAAGCCCGCACGGTCCCGTCGGCCTCGGCAATCACCCGCAGAGTCTTTGCGTCGAATTGCACATCGACAAACCGCAGATCGGTCACTTGCGCATCGACCGCAACGCCGTCGCTGCGTTTACGGAAATCGGCAACAGCGGCTTCCAGGTTCCTGCGCGCGTTCTCTGCGACGGGGACGAGATCGACAAACGCATTGTCGGCCAGCGCCCTTTCAAGCGAGGGTATGGCCGCGCGCGCCGCGGTTCCGAGCAATCCAAACGCGGCCTGTGACTCGACATCAAGCGCCACGTCGTTGAGCCGGAGCATTTGCCGCGCGCGATCAAGCACCGGCCGGCCCCACACATGGACGATCGCGTCGGCGCCGAATCCGAACCAGGTCTTGCTCTCGTTCGCCCGCATGCCGATCGAAACGAGCAGCCGATCGCCGGACGCGGCAAAATTGACGCTCTTTATTGTTGCGCTGAACGCCCCGCTGTTGTCCTCGGGGAAAGTCTTGCCTTTCAGTCTCGTCTCGATGAGCCGGCTCACCTCGGTAAATGGAATATCGATCGGCACGGCAATGCCGAGGCGGCCTTGCTCCATCTGCGGTACGATTTCCAGTTGTGCTGGGAACGGACAATCCGGCTTGGTCTCATTCGGTACGATCCGGGTATCCGCCTGCACGCCAATGGTGAGCAACACCGCGTTTTGATTGAGAGCGGGTTGAGCCGCGAAGGCGCGCGTGGGCCGAACCTCAAGCCAGAGATTTGGCATGTCCGGCGCGGCAGTGCCCAGTGGAATCGAACGGCACATCTTGGCCCACTCCTGCTGTGCCGCGAGCTCGAGGAATGGATCATCGCGCAGCCGCGCCTGCAATGACGATACCTGCCGGTCCATGGCGCGATCGAGCAGCGGCTTGACCGCCTCGGGCACTCTAAGCCGCACACCCATTATAGAGAGCGACGCATCCGCGATCCTCACTTCGGATGTGAGATTGGGCTCGAGCCGCCACTGCGGCAGCAGAACCGGATGCGCGATGAGGGTTGCGCTCCCGCGGATATCGCCTGCCGAATCGCGCGCGAACCCCGACTGACTTTGTCTCTCCCCCAACTGACCCAATATGTTGCCGAGCAATCCGGACAGATCGCGGGACCTCGAGTCGCCCCCGGAACCCGGCGCTGGCGCAGCGGCGCGAATGGCACCGCTGAGCGCCGTCGAGATGGCGAGCCCGTCCGCCTGGGCTGTGACCGTCAATGGGCCGCGCGATACCGACCAGCTGACATCGGCATCAGCAAGAAATGGTATTTGAAGGTCGAGTTTGTCTGAAAGATCATGCGGCGCCGCGGTCTCCAATGCATCCTTGATCGCGCTCAGCGCAATGCCAACCGGCGTCACGATGACCGAACTGCGGGTGACAGGCGCAAGCGGCGGCATGCTGGCAAGCGTTGGCCGAGGTGCCGCCGTGCCGCCGAGCCCGATCCTGACGATCCCCCAGGCTGCACCGGCAATAATGACGACCCCGATGGCTGCTCCGACGGCGAGCTTTCGCCCATTCGAGTGCATTTCTCGATTCCCCTGTTTCCCGGGCGCAGCGCAGCATGCAAAGCTGCGCTGCTGACCCGGGATCGTCACGAACTGTGGCGGTCCCGGATTAGCAGTGCACCGCTCCCGCGCTGCACCGCATCCGGGACAAGCTTACTAACCCAATCGTGTCGCAAGGGTGGCGGATCGGGCGCCCCTAGGCCTGGACGGTCTTGCCCGGCCACTTGCAGAGATCGGCGATCAGGCACTGTTCGCAAAGCGGCCGCCGCGCCAGACAGACATAGCGCCCGTGCAGAATAAGCCAGTGGTGTGCATGACGCTTGTATTTGGCCGGCACCGCTTCCTCGAGCTTGCTTTCGACTTCGAACGGCGTCTTGCCGACGGCGAGCCCGGTACGGTTTCCGACCCGGAAGATGTGGGTGTCGACCGCAATCGTCGGTTCGCCAAAGGCGACATTGAGGACCACATTGGCCGTTTTGCGGCCGACGCCGGGCAGTGCTTCAAGCGCTTCACGGGTGCGCGGAACCGCTCCGCCGTGCTCCTCGACGAGCTTCCTGGACAAGGCGATGACGTTCTTTGCCTTGGTGCGGAACAGGCCGATCGTCTTGATCATGCCTTGCACGCGCTCTTCACCGAGCGCCAGCATCTTTTCAGGGGTGTCGGCGACTGCAAACAGGGCTGGCGTCGCCTTGTTCACGCCGGCATCAGTCGCCTGCGCGGACAGGACCACGGCAACAAGAAGGGTAAAAGGATTGATGTGTTGAAGCTCGCCTTTGGGCACCGGGGTGCGGGCCTCGAAGCGCCGGAACGCTTCCTCTATTTCCGCCGTTGTCCATTGCGCCAGCGCGCCGGCGGCGGCCTTTCGATCCGCTGCGATGCGCTTGCCGACTGGCTTGAGCGCGGCCGCTTTCCCCGCGCGAGCCGCCCGCAGGCGCTGGGCGGCGCGGCGCGGGGGCTGGCGCGAGGACTTGGGTCCCGCTTTGCCACGTTTTGTGCGATCTGTTTTGCGAGCCATGGATTGCGTATAGTGAACCACATGTCCTGCGACAACGATGCCAAGGGGGATCTCACCATCTTCTCGGCGGTGCTCACGCCGCAGCGTTCGCTCAGTCAGCGGGGCTTTCTATGCTTCATGCTGATCTTGGGCGGGGTCAGCTTCACCACCGGAATGTTCTTTCTCATCGTGGGGGCGTGGCCCGTGTTTGGCTTCTGCGGGCTCGACGTCCTGCTCATCTACTGGGCCTTTCGGGTGAGCTATCGGCGAGCGAGAGCGTACGAGGAGGTGACGGTTACTCCTTCGGAGCTCACGGTTCGGCAGATCAGTCATTACGGCAGCATGCGCCAGTGGACGCTCAATCCGCTCTGGGTGCGGCTTGACCGGGTGGTGCATGCCGAGTTCGGAATTGAGCGGCTATTTCTCGTATCGCACGGACGCAGACTGGCGATTGCAGGTTTCCTCGGGCCCGAGGAGAAGGAAAGTTTCGCGCACGCGCTCGCCGCCGCGCTCGGCGAGGCAAAGCGCGGCCCAACCCGCACGGTTTTCCAGTAGCAGCCAATTTGTAGCCCGGATGCGCCCGTCCCAGCGTGCGCGGCGAAACCCGCGACGAGCGCGCGCCGCGATGCTCACGCCGCGACATCAACCTTGTCGGCGACGGTGGAATCCGCATTAAGCCGATAGATCAGCGGGACGCCGGTCGCAATCTCGCGCTTGACGATATCGGCGCCCGAGAGCCGCTCGAGCACCATCACAAGCGCGCGCAGCGAGTTGCCGTGGGCGGAGACAAGGACACGCTTGCCCCGCAGCACCGCGGGCAGGATTTCCTGGATGTAATAGGGCAGCACGCGCGCTGCGGTGTCTTTGAGGCTCTCGCCTCCAGGCGGCGCCACGTCATAGGACCGGCGCCAGAGGTGAACCTGCTCCGCTCCCCATTTCGCACGAGCGTCGTCCTTGTTGAGGCCGGAGAGGTCGCCGTAGTCCCGCTCGTTGAGCGCCTGATCGCGCAAAACCGGGATCTTCGTCAGTCCCATCTCCTCGAGCATCAGATCGAGTGAGCGCTGCGCGCGGATCAGCGCAGACGTAAAAGCAATGTCGAAGGAGATCCCCTGTGCCTTGAGCTTGCGGCCGGCCGCACGCGCCTCGGCGATGCCGTTTTGCGTGAGGTCAACGTCTTTCCAGCCGGTGAAAAGATTTTTCAGATTCCATTCGCTCTCCCCGTGACGCACCAGGACCAGCAGTCGATCCGTCATTAAATTCGCTCCTGTCTTTCACCAGCAGTCACGCAAGTCCCAGCACATGCGCCATTGAGTAAAGCCCCGGCTTCTGCCCGCGTGCCCACAGCGCCGCACGAATGGCGCCGCGAGCAAAGATCATGCGGTCTTCCGCCTTGTGAGCAAGCTCGAGGCGTTCAGCCGGGCCGGCGAAAATCACCGTGTGATCGCCCACGACCGACCCGCCGCGCAGCGCGGCAAAACCGATGTCGCCTGGACAGCGTATGCCGGTATGGCCGTCGCGAGCGCGCACGCAATGCCGGGCAAGATCAATACCGCGCCCTTGCGCCGCCGCGCGTCCGAGCATCAAGGCGGTACCCGAAGGGGCGTCAACCTTCTTGTTGTGATGCATTTCGAGAATCTCGACGTCGAACTCCTCATCGAGCGTCTGCGCCACACGCTCGACGAGCGCAGCAAGCAGATTGACGCCCATGCTCATATTGCCGGATTTGACGATGACTGCGCGCTTGGCCGCCTGCGCGATCAGGTTTTCATTCTCGCCGGAGAGGCCCGTGGTGCCGATGACATGCACCATACCCGCTCGGCCCGCGTGCTCCGCAAACGCCACCGTCGCGGCGGGCACCGTGAAGTCGAGGAGACCGTCGGCGCCAGCGAGCAGCGGCTCGATCTCGCTTGCAACCGTAACACCGTTCTTGCCGAGCCCTGCAAGCTCGCCGGCATCGCGCCCGATCACTGCCGAGCCGGCTGCTTCGACCGCGGCGGCCAGCGTGACACCCTTGCTGGCGGCGATCGCATGGATCAGCGTGCGCCCCATTCGCCCGCCGGCGCCGGCCACAATCAACCGCATATCCGACATGCTTTTTCTCCGGCAATATGCGCCGGATATAGCGGTGGCGCCATGCTAAGGAAAGCGCAATGGGCTATCCCATCCTGCGGCTCTGGGAAGACATTTTGCCGGACGGCGCGAGCGTTGCGCTGCCCTCATTGCCGCGCATAATCTTTGTCGTGCACGGGGCGCTCACCATCGGCGATCGCAGTTTAAGCGACGGCGAGACCTGGCACGGCGAGTGCGAGGTGGTGGCCCGCGCGGGCAACTCAGGCGTAAGCATCTGGCGCTGGGAGCTCACGTGCGAGTTAACTTCGCCTGCTGCACCGGCGGGTGTGAGCTCGCGCGAGAAGCTCTCGGCCGAGCTTCGAACCATACCGGATGGCGACCTCGCTCTGCGCGGCGACAGCGTTGCCTTTCCACCCGGTGGCTGCGCCTATCTGCACCGCCATCAGGGTCCGGGCATCCGCTGCTTGTTCGAAGGAGGAATTCGCGTCGACACGCATGGCGCGTCCACCTCATACGGACCAGGAGGTGCATGGTATGAAAGCGGTCCAGATCCTGTATTCGCGCAAGCTGCGTCTGATCGGCCAAGCCGGTTTATCCGTGTGATGATCCTGCCGCGCGCCCTTCTGGGAAAGAGCTCGATCCAATACGTCAACGATGCGGACAGGAACAAACCGCGTGCGCAGCAATACAAGATCTTCGCCGATTTTCCGATCGTGCGGCCGATTGCGTAGCGGGCGCAAGATCACACTTCGCCCTGAGATACTACGCGGCACACCGTTCGAATGTCAGGACCAGATTGTTGGCCGGCATCTGCGTAAGCTCGAGAAGCTCAAGTCTGCAGCGGTTCGCGAGAGCGGCAAGATCGGCCACATCGCGCAGGCCCCATTCGGGATTCTGCCGTTGCAAGCTCAAATCGAATGCTGCGTTGCTCGCGGCCGTGTGCCGACCGTCGCGCATGAACGGCCCGTAGACGAACAGCCGGCCGTCCGCGCTCAAATACCGAGCCGCACCGGCCATGAGACCTTGCGACACCCTCCATGGAGCAATGTGGAGGACATTGATGCACACGATTGCTGTAAACTCTGCACACTCGGTGTGACGCAATTCCCACTCAGGACGCTCGATATCGATGCGCAAGGGTGGCTTGAGATTCGCCAGCTGTGCATGCGCACGCCAGGACGCGATGCTTCTCAAACATGTTTCGTCGCAATCGCTGGGCCACCATACGAGGTGTGGCGCCCGGCGCGCGAACTCGGCCACGTGCTGCCCGGTCCCGCTTCCCAATTCCAGCACATGCGCGCTGCTCCCTTGCAAAAAAGGCGACAGCACCGACCAGATTGGTTCGTGATTTCGGTGGAACGCCGGTGCATCCAAACAGCCGCCGGACGGCTCGGGTGCTTTCATGCCGAATTGCGCGATGTGTCTGCTCATAAAGATGAGTTCTTGTAGCCCGGATTGAGCGAAAACGAAATCCGGGAAAACCCGGCGTTTCGCGGAGCCTGCCAGCGGGCGGCGCTTCGCGCCGAGGCGGTGGCTCAACGCGGGCTACGACCGGGAATGCATTCCTGCAGTTTTGCGGGAGACAACCGGCCGACCTAGAATAGCGGGGCGCGAAAGCGGCGCATCAATTCGGAACGCGATGTGGAGCTCGTTCCCCTAACGTTGGAGGACAAGTACAGCCTTCAATCCGGCCGCATCTATCTTTCAGGCATCCAGGCGCTGGTCCTGGAGGTCGATATGAACTGGGATTGAGACTCGTAGCTTTGCGCGTGCTGACAAACCGATCTGTCCACTAAATCTCGATCTGCCGCCCGACTTCCACGAAATTCTTCGGAGGAAGGTTGAACAGGTCCACCGCTCGCACCGAATTGCGGAACATCAGCATGAACAGGCGCAGGCTGGCGCGCACCAGCCAGCTGCGCCGTTTGGAGCAGACCACGGCGTCCCGGCCGCCGAAATAGACCGCGTTTTCAAGGTCGATCGGACACCCGCGATCTTTCGCCTGCCGCAAGGCGGCGGGAATGTCAGGCACCTGGACGAAGCCGAAGTGCACGGTGATGTGCCAAAACCCCTCGGCGACCTTCGCCAGCTCGATGCGGTCGCGAGGCGCGACGCGCGGGATATCCTCGAATTTCACCGTCAGCGCGATCGCGGTCTCGTGCAGCGCTCTCATCTGCGCGACGTGCTCGACGATAAGGAACGGTGTCGTCGTGGCGAGCCGCGTCAGAAAGATTGCCGTGCCGGGCACGCGTGGGACACGACTCTGCTTGAGGCGGCGGAAGAAATCATCCGGCGTCGGCGTCAACGCTGTGTGGCGGTGGCGCATGGCCTCAAAGCCGAAGTGCCATGAGACCATGACGATGAACACCAGCGTGCCGAATGTAAGCGGTATCCAACCGCCCTCGCGGATCTTGAACAGATTGGCCGCGAAGAACGCGAAATCGACAGCGAGAAACAGGCCGCACGTGGTCAGCGCCGGTCCTGCCGGCCAGCGCCAACGCTCGCGCATGACATTGTAAAGCAGCGCGGTCGTCAGCAGCATAGTAGTCGAAACCGCAGTGCCATAGGCGCCCGCCAGGCGATCCGAACTGCCGAAGCTGACGGTGAGCGCGATCGTCAGCACCATCATTGTCCAGTTCACGAACGGCACGTAGATCTGCCCGTATTCCTCCGACGAGGTCTGGCGGATCCGCACACCCGGGAACCAGCCGAGCTGCATCGCCTGGCGGGTCAGCGAAAACGATCCCGTGAT